>Ga0256914_1000163_pt1 | contig 63933 bp, 58 predicted proteins | sample HulkmetaG_FD_191571 | JGI IMG/M metagenome (GOLD analysis project Ga0256914, IMG submission 191571) | Hydrothermal chimney microbial communities from Main Endeavour vent field at the Juan de Fuca Ridge, Pacific Ocean - Hulk | ecosystem: Environmental > Aquatic > Marine > Hydrothermal vents ...
TTTGAAATTGGCGGAGAGAAAAATAAAAAGATGGGAATTTTTACTCCGGAAGATTCAATTAGAATTCAATTTGAGATTGGCGCGGATATTTTAATTTGTTTGGATGATTTCACCGGAGCGGATGATAATGAAGAAAAAATAAAAGAAAGTGTGGAGCGAACAATTTTGTGGGCGAAGCGAACTCGGGCGGAATTTGATAAAATTGTGGCGGAGAAAAAAATGACCGACGAAACCAGACCACTGTTATTTGCCGTTATTCAAGGGGGGTGGAGCAAGAAGTGGCGGAAGTATTGTGCGGAAGAATTGTTAAAAATCGGTTTTGATGGTTACGGTTACGGCGGTTATATGGTAAATGAGCAAGGAGAGTTAGATGAGGAAATGTCAAAATACATTGCCGAATTAATTCCCGATGAATTTCCCAAATTCGCTTTGGGAGTAGGGAAGCCCTGGGATATCGCTCGGTGTTATGAATTTGGTTGGGATATTTTTGATTGCGTTCTTCCGACTCGGGACGGACGACACAAAAGATTGTATAATTTTAAAACTTCTTCCCGGAAGAATGTCGGTGTCGGTCCGGAGTCGGATTTGAAATCACCGGACAGTTATGAATTTTTATACATCGGGCGAGGAAAATTTGCCGGAGATAAACAACCATTTGGAGCGGATTGTGATTGTTTCACTTGTCAAAATTACAGTCGTGGGTATTTACATCACCTTTTCCAAATTGATGATATGCTGGCCTATCGTTTGGCGGTAATTCACAACTTGCGAGTTTACAATCGGGTGATTGAAAACTTGGAAAACAGTCTTTGAAATTAATACGGGTTTGTTCAGGATGGTTCCCAATCTCTTTTTGGCAAAATGTTTTGTTAGTAAATAATGCACAAAAACTCTCACCCCTTTACTAAATTATGTTTTATGGTATTGTTAACACGATAATTATCATTGTTTTTTCTCGTGTTTTTATTAAAGTGATGCTTGAATACTTGGAATTCTCACGGTAATTATTAGTTATTATTGGCCATTTTTCCATTTTAATAATTTTTTACAGGCCGATTTTTATGATAAAATTAAAAAGTGTTTAAAAAGTAAATAATAATTTATAACAATAAAAATAGTATGGTAGAACAAATGGAATCAAGACAAAATTTTAAGAAGAGGAATTTAGGCGAAAAGGAGTTGGAGGTGGAAGTAAATAGAATTGCCGGAGATAAATATGGAAAAATAAGATTAACAGAAGTGTTAGCCGGAGGAGTTGTTTCGGATATTTATCGTGCCAAAGTTATTGCTTCGGACGGTTCCGAAAAAATGATAGTAGTTAAATATACTAAACCAAATATCCCCGCCGGAGGTAATTTTACTTATTCGGATATTGAGCATGCTTTCAGCTTGGCTCAGCCGGTCCATAATTTGGATGTAGAAATTCAAGGACAATTAGACACAGCCACTCCTAAAATTATTGAACATTTCTCCGAAGAACATATTACTTTAATGGAAGATTTCACTACTGAAGGATATAAATTGTTGCAGTTTCGTTTATTGGAAGATGGGATTACATCAACGCAAATGTCCGCCCTGGGCAGAACTTTAGCTAAGTTGCAAAAAGAGTTTATCGGTAAATTGCAAGGAATTTCTTCCATTGAAGAAGCCCGTTGGCAATTTGAAGAAAGATTTTTTGAGTTAAAGGCCTTGCTCTATAATGGACGAGTGGATATTTTCAATGAAATTCAAGATGATTTTTTGGGAAGAAACAAAGAATATTCCGGTTTAATTTGGACAGATGGTGATCAAAAGAATTTTGCTTTAACGGATCAAGGAGAAGTTTTGGCTTTTGATTTTGGTAGAAGTATTGTTTGTGATCCGGATTTTATGCCTGCCAATTTAGCCGGACATTTGGGGCTGTTTGTTATTGCCGGATATTTAACGGTGGACAATATTGAAACAATGCTGGATTCTTTCTTGCAAGAAATGAAAATGGACATTCCTGATTATGTTTTTTCGGAACAAAAAATTGTAAATTATTTTACCGCTTCTTTATTGCATCGGGGCTTGGCAATGCGTTGGGTGGACAAAAGACTGGCTGATAGAATAGGGGAAGATTCTTTGAAACAGGCTTCTATGCATTTTGGAGACGAAGTTTTTTCTCCGAAAAAAAGAGTTGTTACTTTAACGGAAGCGTTTTCCTTATTGAAAACAATCGCTCAGTTTGCTCAAGAAGGTCAATACAAGCGTCCGAATATAAATATATAAAAACAAAATAGCCTGTAAGCTTGCGAAGTGTTTTTGTTAAAAGTTTGTTTTTTTAGAATTGGTGGTGTAAACTGAAGGTAAGTAAAAAGTGAAAGATTTAAAAATATCTTACTATTCTGTGGGATATAATTCTTATGAATAAAATTCATTTAAGCAAGGGGGGAGATAACAAACAAACAAAAATCAAAAAGCCAACGGTGGCTTTGGTCCATGATTTTCTGTTGTATTGCGGTGGGGCTGAAAAGGTGTTGATGGAATTGAAAAGAATGTATCGGGATTCTCCCGTATATACTTTGTTGAAAAATGATTCCATTGATGATCAAACCGGGTCTGATGAGCGAAGTCGTTTTAAAGCTAATTGTTTTAATTTGATGAAGTTTGATGATGTGAAAACTTCTTTTTTGCAGAAGTTTCCCGGATTTTTTCGTCGACGACATCGTTGGTTGTTGCCTTTTATGTCAACGGCGATTGAAACTTTTGATTTGCGAAATTATGATTTGGTGATTTCCTCTTCTTCTGCTTTTGCTAAGGGAATAGTGGTCAAGTCAAGAGTGAAACATATTTGTTATATGCATGCGCCGATGCGTTATGTTTGGGATTGGAATAGAGAGTATTTGGAGGAGAAAAAATTAAAAGGACGAACAAAATTATTTACAAGATTGTTTTTGAATTATTTACGAATGTGGGATCGAATCAGTGCCGAGAGACCTGATTATTTAATTGCTAATTCTTGTTACACGGCAGAAAGGATTAGAAAATATTATCGTCGAAAAGCGAAAGTGATTTATCCGCCGGTGGAAGTGGAGAAATTTATTCCCACAAAAGAAAACGCCGGTTATTTTTTAACGGTTAGTCGTCTTGTGCCTTACAAAAGGGTTGATTTGTTAGTGCAGGTTTTTCAGAAATTGAAGCTTCCGTTGGTGATTGTGGGGGATGGTCCGGACTTGAAAAAAATACAAAGAATGGTGAGTGGTGATAAGTTAATAAAAGTTTTGGGTTGGGTGGATGATGACAAGAAGATTAAACTTTTTGAAAAGGCACGGGCGTTTATTACGGCGACGGAAGATGATTTTAATATTACGGCGGTGGAAGCAATGGCGGCGGGTAAGCCGGTGATCGCTTTAAATAAAGGAGGTGTGGCGGAAACTGTTGTGGAAGGGGTGACGGGAGAATTTTTCAAAGAAGCGACAATGGAGTTGATAGCCGATGCTATCGGTAGGTTTAAACAGAATGAAAAAAAATATGATTATTTGAAAATCAGGAAACAAGCGGAAAAATTTAATAGAAGTCAGTTTGTGAAAAAGATGAAAGAAGTTGTAACTGAGGTTCTTGAGGGTGATTCTGTTTGTTAAGTTTTAAGGGGTGTGATGATTTTATAAGAATGTTTTGAGGGTTTGAATTTTGACTTGATGATTTTTGGGTCGTTGTTTGTGTATTGGATGTTTTATCATTTTTGATGTTGTAATTTTTTTGGCGGTATAAGGACTTGCAAAAGAGCGAAAAATATGATAGAGTGTTTTTGAAGGTAAGGTTGATTGCCCGCTTGGTTTGGTTTTGATTTAAATTTATTTTTCGTTGTTGGTAGTTGGTTTAGTGAGATTTTGGAAGATATTTTGTTGTTGTGGTTTTAGTGTGGTTTTGGGATATTTTTTATTTTATTTTCTATTAATGATTATTTAAAATATATGGCAGTACCAAAGCAGAGACAAACAAGTAGTCGTGGAAAAAGACGGCGGGGAGGGCATAAAAAATTGCAAGTAAAGAAGTTGGTTAAATGCTCAAATTGTCACAAGGAAATCATGCCTCATCGGGCTTGTTCTTTTTGTGGGTATTACAAGGGCATGAAAGTTGTAGCGGTTTAGTTTGGATTCGGTGTTGTAAATTGTAGATATGAATTAGTTATGAATTGTTTTGAAGGGAAAGTTTGTTATTAATTTTAATTTATTCGGAAATGATTTCTCGTCATTTAGCTCGGATTATAGTTTTGCAATCTCTTTACGAATGGGATTTCAGAAAACAGAAAAAAAGTACTTTGAGAAAAAATGTAGAACGCAACTTGGCACAATTTCTCGTTGATTATAAAAGTGAGAGTTGGCGGAAAAGTAATGATAATATACAGTTCATTACCTCTTTGGTGATGGGAATATTGGCTAAGAAAAAGAAGATAGACTCAATTATTGTTAAAGTTGCTCCGGAGTGGCCTTTGGATAAGATTGCTGTCATTGACAGAAATGTGTTGAGGTTGGCTATTTTTGAATTGATTTTTGGGAAAAAGGATGAAACGCCGGCAAAAGTTGCTATTAATGAAGCGATAGAATTGGCGAAAATGTTTGGCAGTGAAACTTCGGGAAAGTTTGTTAATGGTGTTTTGGGAACTGTTTATAAAAATTTGGATAATTTTTAAAAGATGTGTCTTTGTGTAAATTAATTTTATTGTTTGATGAATTTTTGATAAGGTTTTGTTACATAACGATGGGTCAATTAAATAAAAATGGAGGATGTAAAAAAAGTTGAAAAAATCTTAGGAGTAGTTTTTAAAAACAAAAAATATATTGAAGAAGCTTTGACGCATCGCTCTTATTTGAATGAGCATCGGGAAGTTAAAACGAGGCATAATGAGAGATTGGAATTTTTAGGGGATGCGGTTTTGGAGTTGATAGTCACCGAGTATTTGTTTAAAAATTATGATAAGCAGGAAGGTGAGTTAACCAGTTGGCGGGCTGCTTTAGTTAAGGGAGAGTCTTTGGCGGAAGTGGCTGATAAGCTAGGAATAGAAAAGTTTTTGCGGATGTCTAAAGGGGAGAGGGCTGATGTTGGTAGGGCGCGACGTTATCGTTTGGCTAATATGATGGAAGCTGTAATCGGAGCTATTTTTATTGATAGGGGTTATAAGGTTGCCAGGGATTTTGTAGAGAAAAATATTATTGTTAAAATTTCAGAAATTATCAAGAGTGGCAGTTATCTTGATGCCAAGAGTCATTTTCAACAAAAAGCACAAGAACAATTTCACATTACTCCCCATTATGATGTTTTGAAAGAAAGTGGTCCGGATCACGACAAAACATTTTTGGTGGGAGTGTTTATAGGTGACGAGATGGTTGCTAGTGGAGAAGGGCCTTCAAAGCAGGAGGCTCAGAGGGAGGCGGCGAGAAACGGTTTGAAAGAAAAGGGTTGGATTAAGTAGGTGATTTGTTGACAGATTAAAGGTGTTGGTGTATAATAAAATTTAGCATCGTTGTTGTCTGTCGGTGTGGTATATCGCGGGGTAGAGCAGTCTGGCAGCTCGTCTGGCTCATAACCAGGAGGTCGCAGGTTCAAATCCTGCCCCCGCAACAAGTTTTTTGGAACTCTTAACATTTGTTTAAGAGTTTTTTGTTATCATGACTTGGGTGTGTGGCTTTTCGAAGGATTATTTTTCTTCGATGAAATTTTTGACTTTCTTCAGTATTTTGGCAAAATTATTTTCCCAGATAATTCTTTTGTCGCGTTTAAACCATGTTCGTTGTCTTTTGGCGTATTTTTTTTCTGCAAGGTAAACTCTTTGAATTAGTTCTTGGTAGGCCATTTTTTTGTTGTTGATAAAATTTCCGTGTTCGTCTGTCAACTTATTTTGTAAGTAAAGAGGTATCCAGTAGTAAGCTAAGCCAAATGATTGAATTTGCTCCCATTGCAAATGATATTTTTGATGAAGATTTTCCACTTCCCGAATCATTCCTTCGGTCCATCTGCTTTCCAGTCGTTTTTTAATTTTTTCGGATAGCTTTTCTTTGGGCCAATCTAATCCTATTTGCAAAAATTCAATATTTTTCAAGGGGGTTGATTTTATTTGAGGGACAGTTTTGAGTGTTTCGCAGATTTCCAGAGCGCGTATTATTCGCTGTTTGTTGTGGGGGTCAATTGTTCTTGATCGTTGGGGGTCTTGTTTTTGTAGTTCTTGAAAAAGGGAGGAAGTTGATTTTTTTGCCAGTTTTTGACGAAGTTCGGCATTTGGTTTAACTTCGGGAAATTCCAGGTTGTCAACAACTGCTGAAATCCAAAAGCCGGTACCACCGCAAATGATAGGCACTTTGTTTTTAGATGATATTTTTTTAATTAAGTGTAAGCAATCTTTTTTGAAGTTGGTGACGGAATATTTTTCTGAGTCGTTGAAGTGGCTGGGGGGTTCTTTGAAATCAAGCAGGTAGTGAATAATTTTTTTATAAACAAATGTTTTTTTTGAGGAGGTGGGGTTTGTTTTTTCCCATTTGCCTTTTACTTTGCCGGTGCCAAGATTCATATCTTGATAAATTTGGCGTGAGTCGGCGGAAATTATTTCTCCGTTAATTTTCCGAGCCAATCTAACCGCCAAGTCAGATTTACCGGAAGAAGTTGGTCCCAGTATGACCGGGCATTTGATTTTTTTCTTTTTTAAGGGCATAATGATAAAAAGAGTTTTAAGTGTGTTTATAATTTCAATGTAAGGCATTTATTATTTTAAAGCAAGTATTTTATGGCAGTTCTTTCTAAAAATCGTCGAGCCTCTTTTGATTATGAATTCATAAAAAAATATGAGGCCGGTTTGGTTTTGTCTGGAAATGAAGTTAAATCAATTAAATCAGGGCAGGCTTCTTTAAAGGGGGCTTTTGTGACAGCTAAAGGAGGGGAGTTATTTTTAACTAATGCTAATGTTCCGCCTTATAAATTTGCCAGTAATTTAAGAGGGTATGATCCGACTGCTTCACGAAAGTTGTTGTTACATAAAAGAGAAATTTCTTTTTTGTTGGGCAAGATTAAAACGGAGGGATTGACGTTGGTGCCTATTTCGTTGTATACTAGCAGAGGAAGGGTAAAGTTGAGTTTTGCTTTAGCTAAAGGTAGAAAAAAGTATGACAAGAGAGAGGTTTTGAAGAAGCGTGACGCTCAACGAGAGATGGATAGAAGATTGAAAATTGGATTTTGAAATTTGGGGGTGCTAGGCCTCGACGGGATGTGTCTTTAAAAATCTGCAAGTCAAGTATGATAGTCAACTTGTAAAACTGTCTATCAAAGATTTAAGTGCAAATCTAATCAAAAAAGCAAAAACTTTCGCTGCAAATTTATTTGCAGTACCAAGTTTTGCTGTTGCTACCGCCTAAATAGTACGGTAGTCCGTCACCTAATCGATTCTCAATAGATTAGAAGTGGCGTCAATGTTTGAGATGCGGATATTTAAATTCCTCTTGTTTGAATATCCTAAGTGCACTAAAGAGGATAACTTTTAAGTGTTTTGTTTATTTTTGAGCTTAATTGTTATTACGAAAATGTTTTCATTTTCGAGAAAATAAACTAAACTTGTAGATGGTTTTTAATAATCATTCCGGACATGGGTTCAATTCCCATCACCTCCACCATCGGTTTAAGGTTCTTTTTTAAATTGTTTTTGGTTCTTGTTTGAAGAGATTTTACAGCAGAGGAAGTTGTTTTCTTTAAAAGATTTTCTTGCTCCGTTAGTTTGTGGTTTTTATTTTTCTCGTTTGTAATTTAAAAATGTTGCCCAAGAGGCAACATTTTTTGTTTGTGTTTTTATTTTTGGAAATTCCGGGGAGTGGAATTGTCGATCTGTTGTCAATATTTTTTTTTGAGAAATTCTTAAGAGAAGTGGTTGTGTTTTTAGGGGTATTTGTTTTTGTCGGTTTTTTTGTAATTCATTCCGAAGAAAGCCGATTTAGTTTGAGTTTGGCAAACCTGCCGGTATGTAAACTCCGCCATTATTTGGATTAGCAGTTGCTCCTGGATCGCTGGTGATTTATCTTCCGTATTGGTTTCCGTTAGGGTTGGCACCTCCATCTTCGCCCATATTATCGCCGTCACTGCCATCATCCGGTGTAAAGAAGTTAGAGTCGGGGATTTGTGTTCCGTATTGGTTTCCGTTAGGGTTGGCACCTCCATCTTCGCCCATATTATCGCCATCACTGCCATCATCCGGTGTAAAGAAGTCAAAGTTGGGAAGTTGTTGGTTTGTTATACCGGAACTGTTACCACTTGAACTGACACCGGTACTTGGACCGAGTAAGGTAAGTATTGATTTGAATATTATCAAAGCTCCACCAACTATGAATATAGCAATAATTGTATAAGTAAGATTTTTTTTGGCTTGTTCTTGACTGCCGGTGCTACCACCGAAAGAAAATATAAATTGTAGACCGGTAATTACAAAGCTGGTAACGGCGATAATAACAAAGATTTTCAATAACCAGTTTACTGTGCGATCTAAAACTTCGGTAACCGTGCCATCGGGTAGTCCGGTGTTGTTTGGTATTTGAATTCCTCCTTCAGCGTAAGTAAAATTAGCGATAAAGATGATGGATAGGATGATAACCGTTAATAAAATAAAATGCTTTTTTGGTGCTATCATATAATTTCTTTATTTTGTTAGGTTTATGTTTGCTTGTTTTTATCGATTATTGTTATAGTCGTAAACATTGCCGGTATCCGGGTTTATCCAAGTACCACTGCCACCATTGCTTGGGGTTGATGATGCTCCTCCTCCGGGGACCGGAATCGGTACGCTGAAGTCAAAATTTCCCAATGTTCCGCTGGCATTGATATTCCCGTCGGGATCACGGTTTATTTGAATTCCGTTTCCATTGTCATCATTGAACCATATATTGCCCCAGAAACCTCCTTGTCCACTACCACCCGACCTTCCTGACGGTGATTGTCCGAGTAACATTCTGGAGATAGCTAAAACAATAATGAAACCAAGTACACTAACTACCAGTCCAATAACGGCGTAAGTAAGCCAGTCTTTGGCGGTGGTGACCATGGAGTGGTTGTTGAATGACATGATGAATATGATACCCGAGGCTACAAAGGCAAATACTGTCAAAAGAAAGACTAAGCTTAATAGCCATTTTAAAATATTGACAATAACATTTTTCATACTTGTTTCGGGTAGGCCGGTGTTGGCTCCACTGACAACTTGTTGTCCTTGTGTCCATCCTTGAGCCTGAATTGGTTTTGCCGGTGTAAATAGAAAAGCGCTTATGGATAAAACTATTGTTATGACAATTCCCATTTTTAATTTCATTTGTTTGTGATTTAAAAAAAATTATTATGGATTATTCTTTTTTTATTTAATTTACCAAAAGTGTTTTACGAGGTTGATGATTAGGTAACCGATGATAGCACTACCCATTAACCAACTGCTCATTACTAACATATCTTTTCCTTTGATGGCCGTGAACTCATCGCCACCGGCTCCTATTATTTTTATGAAACCGAGGATAAAACCAAAAATGCTAATTAAAAAAATTAGAGCGGAAATTAATATCAAAAAATCAAAAACCAAAGTTAATTCTCCGGTGCTTTCTATGGTTGGATTATTGGCCGGTGGGGTTATGTCCGGATTTTCTACGAATTGACCAAAAGCAGGGTTACTGAATAGAAACAGGTAAACAACAAACAGTGAGAAAATTTTCCATATTTTCCTTAACATGAAACTGTGATATTTTTATTATTTTTCGGATTTTTTTGAGACATTGCTATATTTTATTATATAGTATTATTTTGAATAAGTAAAGATTGGGTGGGTGTTTATACTTTTGATTGTTGGCATATTTTTTTGTTTGTGTTATAATTTCTTGACAAAATTGGTAAAATTGTACTATAATTTGACTGTAGGGTTGTATTTTTGTTTGTAAGATATTTCGTCGTAAAATAGATTTTATTATTAATAAACTGAGCTTTTTGGAAAATTTTTTGAATTTTACAAAAAGTTTCAGGGCAAGTTGTATGAAAAAAAATGACAATCGTAAAAATAAGAGGGAAGACTTCTTTTTTAAAGGAGCGAAATTTTTGTTGGTGACATCTTTCTTGGGGATTATTTTGTTGGGAACTATTTTCTTTTTGATGGATTCTTTGCACAAAGGAGATGAAAAAGAAGTCAGAATGTTTGCCGGTAGAAATGACGGGTCGTTGGTGACAAAAAATAATTTCAATCAAGTCAAAAAGGTTGAAAATCGTACTGTTCTCGGTGAATTGAAGACAGCCATCGTTGATATGGATGTTTTTCTTTGTACTCTTAGAAATGCAACTTGCCAAACGATGATTCAGCAGGTTATTAATGTTCCGGAAGCGGGAACTTATAAATTTAAGGTTGAGGTTGAAAGAGGAAATAATACTGATATGTATGAGTGTCAGGCGCATGAAGAATATTATATGGTTATAAATGGACAGAGAACGCCGGTAATTCCGGATCCGGGTGTTTGTGAATGGCAAGGAACGATAAATAATCAGGTTATTCCGGGAAATTATTCTTTGCGACAGGGAAATAATGTTATTAAAATTTATCATCAACACATTGGAAAGGATGGTGTAGATTTAAGAGACGGTAAGCCGAAGGTGAGTATAGATAGTTTAAAGATAAAGAAAATTGAGTATAACAGAGTTCTTTATTGTGGAGACGGAATCGTTAACGGAAATGAACAATGTGACAACGGAGCAAACAATGGAGCAGTTTGTACTCCTGCTTACGGTGAAACTTGTGAATATTGTACCAATAGTTGTACAAGGGAAACTGTAACCGGAGGTAGTTGCGGAGACGGAATCGTTAACGGAAATGAACAATGTGATAACGGAGCAAACAATGGAGCAGTTTGTACTCCTGCTTACGGTGAAACTTGTGAATATTGTACAAATAGTTGTACAAGGGAAACGGTAACCGGAGGTAATTGCGGAGACGGAATTGTTAACGGAAATGAACAATGTGATAACGGAGCAAGTAACGGAGCAGTTTGTACTCCTGCTTACGGTGAAACTTGTGAATATTGTACAAATAGTTGTACAAGGGAAACGGTAACCGGAGGTAATTGCGGAGACGGAATTGTTAACGGAAATGAACAATGTGATAACGGAGCAAGCAATGGAGCAGTTTGTACTCCTGCTTACGGTGAAACTTGTGAATATTGTACAAATAGTTGTACAAGGGAAACGGTAACCGGAGGTAATTGCGGAGACGGAATTGTTAACGGAAATGAACAATGTGATAACGGAGCAAGCAACGGAGCAGTTTGTACTCCTGCTTACGGTGAAACTTGTGAATATTGTACAAATAGTTGTACAAGGGAAACGGTAACCGGAGGTAGTTGCGGAGACGGAATTGTTAACGGAAATGAACAATGTGATAACGGAGCAAGCAACGGAGCAGTTTGTACTCCTGCTTACGGTGAAACTTGTGAATATTGTACCAATAGTTGTACAACAGAAACTGTAACCGGAGGTAGTTGCGGAAATGGAGTGGTGGAAGATGACGAAGAATGTGATAATGGTTCTGATAATGGGGTGGTTCCATCGGTTTCTTACGGAGAAACGAAAACTTATTGTAAAGCTGATTGTAGTAAGGGGACTGTTGTGGGCGGACAGTGTGGTAATGGTACTCTGGAGGGTTCTGAAGCTTGTGATGATGGAAATTTGGTGAATGGTGACGGATGTGATGCTTCTTGTCAGATAGAAGAGAAGGAGGAACCAAGAGAAAGCAGTTGTGATTCCTCTATTGGAAATTATATTTGGTATGATGCCAATAGTAATGGTATCCAAGAGAGTATTGAGGAAGGAATACCGAATATCAAGGTTTGTGCTTTTAATGGTAATAAAAAATATTGCGACACTACGAACAGCAGGGGACGATATAAGATTAAGGATTTGTGTCCCGGTACTTATGATGTTCGGGTTAAAGGTGTCGGTTCTATGATTCAGACTTATGATCCGGACGGTAAGTTGGATAATAAAACAAAGGTGAAACTTAAAAATAACGATAAACACACCAAGGCTGATTTCGGTTATCGTGGTGTTGCTCCAAAGACCGGATTAGCGACAAACATTTTATTGTTGGTCGGTGTTTCGTCTGTTATTACCATTGGTATCTTGTTGTTGATGAATAAATACGGAAAAATCTAATTTTCTTTTGCCATTCTGTTTGGGATTTTGGTCTGTAAAAATTTAAAAAAAGTATTTTTTAAACACACCATTTCGGTGTGTTTTTTTTGACTATTTTTTGGGAAATGTTATTATTGAAGGTAGGGGAGAATTTTTAATAGCAATTTAATTTATTAGGAAGATGATTAGTAGAAAACAAAATAGGGAAAATAAAAATAAGCGATGGGGTGGAAATAATTTCATTTTAGATAATAAAGGTGGGGCCGGTAATGTTAGAAGGGGGGAGAATAAGAGAAGAATTTATTTAAGTGATATTTTAAGTTGGGTGAAAGGAAATAAAAAAAAGGTGGCAATCTTTTTTTTTGTGGTGGTGTATTTATTTTTTTGGATGTGGTACTTTGGAGAGAAAAATGTATCTGTTGATGATGGCGTTTCAAAAAATTTAAATGTTGAGACAAGTGTTGAAGAGGATTGGTCTACTAATGGTGATGAAGAGGAGGAAGGGTTTTCCAGGGATAGTTTAGGTAGTTTTTGGTTGGAGGTACAAACGGATAACCTTCAAGTAAAAGCGCCGATCCACAATGGGATAACGAGTGATGTTTTGGAGCGAGGAATTGGTAGGCATGTTACAACAGCATTACCGGACGAAGATGGTAATATGGTTATTTCCGGGCATCGCTGGAAATTTGGTAAAAATCCATCTTATAAAGTTTTTGAGGATCTTGATGAGTTGAAAAATGGAGATAGAGTTTTTGTTCATTATGACGGGAAGGTGTATGAGTATGAAGTTTATGAAAGTGGAGTTGTTAGGGACAATGAAGATGGGGCGCGGGAAATATTAAAAAAGACAGATGATAAAATTTTAACCCTTTATACTTGCACCCCGAAATACACAGCTTTAAAAAGATTGTATTACAGGGCTAAATTTATAAAAAATGATTAAGGAAATTGTTTTAGTGTCGCCAAGAGGATTTTGTGCCGGTGTTACAAGGTCAATTAATGTTGTTAAGGATGTTTTGGATTTGTTTGGTGCGCCGGTTTATATTAAACATGCTATTGTACACAACAATACCGTTATTCGTGATTTGGAAAAGAGGGGGGCGATTATTGTAGATGAAGTTAAGGATATTCCCAGAGGAGCGGTGGCGGTTTTCAGTGCCCATGGTTCTCCTCCGGAACATTTTGAACAAGCAAAGAAAAGAGGCATTAAAGTCATAGATGCTACTTGTCCATTGGTAACGAAAGTGCATTTTGAAATGATTTCCGCTTTAAAAAAGGGATGGCAACCGGTTTATATTGGACATAAGGGGCATGTTGAGGCGGTTGGTGTTCTTGGCGAAGCGCTTGTTTACGGTGTTAATGTTCCGGTTGTTTCTTCTGTTGATGATGTGGGTAAACTGAAACTTGATTTAGATGATGGTCAGGTAATTATGGTCTTAGTGCAAACCACTTTTAATGTGGAAAAAGTAAAGAAGGTCATTAAAGCTTTAAGGGATAAATTTGAAAATGTTGTTGAACCACCGGAGAAAGATATTTGTTATGCAACAACGAATCGTCAGTCTGCTATCAAGAAGTTGGCACAAGAAGTTGATTTGGTTTTGGTTGTTGGTTCAAAAGAGTCATCAAATTCTAATCGTTTGGTTGAAGTGGCTAAGGGAGAAGGAGTACCGGCTTATTTAATTGAGAATCTTGATGATATTGATGAAAAATGGTTGAAAGGTATAGATGCCGTTGGGCTTTCGGCCGGTGCTAGCGCTCCGGAAACGGTAGTAAGAGAAATCGTTGATTATTTTACAGATAAGGGAATTGCCAAGAGAAATTTAATTGACAAGGAAGAGCAAATGTTTTTTTCTGAGCCATTGGAATTAAAGAAGATGAAAAAAGCAAGGGAGGATGCTTTGATGGAGAAAATTGAAATTAATTTCAACAAAGGCAAACTTGAGGGAATGACGGAAAAATTTTTAGTTGATTTTATAGTTAATCTTTTGCGTCTATTGATTAAAGATGGTAAGATAAAGATATATAAGAAGATTGTTTTGAGTGTGGCGGTTGTTGAAAAAGAGGATATTAAGAAAATGAACAAAAAGTATCGCAAGTCTGATTCCGTAACTGATGTTTTGTCTTTTTGTTACGAGAATCAAGATGATTTGCTGGAAGGGGAGATTATTCTTTGTGATTCTGTTATAAGAAAAAATGCCCGTGAGGATGGCGTTTCTTTTGAAAGCGAGTTTTTAAAAAATATTGTTCATAGTGTTTTGCATATAATCGGTTATGAGCATGGTGAAGAAATGTTTGCTTTGCAAGAGTTGTTGTTAAAAAAGTTGGATGCCAATTAAAGAAAATATAAAATAAAAAAATGAAAAAATTAAAAAAGACTGTTTCTTCCGGGAAAAATAAGACTTGGGGAGCCGGTTTGTTGGTCAGTTTTAAGCATGCTCTGGAAGGTTGGTTGGCTGTTTTTCGGCAAGAGAGAAATTTTCGTTTGGAGGTTTTATTTTTGTTTTTAGTGGTTCTTTTATCCCTTTGGTTTCAAGTGTCATTTTTGGAATTTTTGGCTTTGGTGATTGTTTCTTTATTTGTCTTGGTGATGGAAATTTTAAATACGGTTTTAGAATATTTTTTGGATTTTTACAGTAAGAGAAGGAATAGAAAAATTAAGTTTCTGAAAGATGCCATGGCGGGAGCGGTTTTGATTAGTTCTCTTTTGGCTTTGTTGACGGCGGTGGTTATTTTTTATCCTTATTTTTTTATTTTTTAAAAAATGAACAACAATAGGAAAAGAATTGTTATTTTAGGTATATATTTAGCGGTGATTGTTTTGATTGGCGCGACGATTTATTTTATGTTTAAGTCTGATCCTACTTGTTATGATGGTATCCGCAATCAGGGAGAAACGGGAATTGATTGTGGCGGACCCTGTTCCCCTTGTCAAAAGAGAATAACACTTGATAAATTGAAGGTTGAGTCTGTGGAGATGGCTGATGATGGTAAGGGCGGAAAAGATGTTTTGATAAAAATTTATAATCCCAATGAGGAATATGGGGCTCGTAGTTTTCAATATGTTTTGGTTGATGATTTGGGAAATAGAAGTAAGGTCTATACTGATTTTATTTTACCCAAAGAGACAAAATATGTTATTGTCAATGATTATTTTTTAAACAAACAGGCAACTACGGTGAGCGTTGGTATTAATAATGAAAAAATTGATTGGCGTCAAGTTGTTAATTATGATGATCCAAAATTAGTTGTTGCCAACAAACGTTTTCAAAAAGCAACCGAAGGCGTTTTTTATGCCAAAATTATTGGTTTGTTGACAAATAAGAGCGGAATTGATTATGAAACAATTAAAATAAAAGGTGTTTTACGAGATGAGAACGGAGTATTTTTGGGTGCCAGTTATCAGATTATAAATACTTTGCCGGCAAATGAAAAAAGGGAATTTCAAATTGTTTTTCCAAATAATTTGAAAGAGCGTGTTCATTCGGTTGAAGTGCAACCGGAGACCAATATTTTTAAATCGGATAATTATTTAAAAATCAAGGGTCGGGGAAACAATCTTGATATGTAAGAAGTTGGGAGTTAAAGTTATTTCTTGTTTCGAGATTCAATGTTGTTGGGTTATTTACCGTTTTTGTAAGTAAAATTAAAATAAATTTTTCAAAACAAAATGAAACAAAAAGATGTCTTAAAAATAATAATTTTTATTTTACTGGCAGTATTGTTGGTGTTTGTGTTCGTTGTTTTCATTGGGAAGAATTTTCCAAAAATACAAACTTCTTTGGTTAAATATTATTATGGAGCCAGTTATCAATGTGTGGCGTATGTTGAAAGGTATTATCAAAATATGTTTAATATTAAGATAAGTAATGTTGGTTGGGCGATGCGTTTGGCTGATCGTGCTTCTCGTTACGGTTTGTTTTTTCATCCCAACGGAGGTGATATTCCTCCGCAAGTCGGAGATATTTTGGTTTTTGGGAATAAAAACAAAATTGGACATGTAGCCATTGTGACAGGTGTTTTAAAGGAAGGAGTTTTGATTGTTGAGCAGAATTGGTTGAAAGGTAAGATTACCTACAATAACGGAAAACCTTTACCGGGTAAATATTTAAATGGTCGTTATTTGATGGCTGACAGGTATTATGGTAAGGATAATAGGTATTGGGTGATTGGTTGGGTGAGTCGGTTGTCTGGTCGGCCGGGAAATTTTTTTGATCTTAGAGCTATTGACAATGGAGGCTGGTTAATGGAAAATGATTTAGTGAGAGCGCGGAAACAATTGGATAGTTCGTGGACATTGAAAGTTGTTGGTCGAGACCCGAGAATTTTAAGTCCTGTATTTTTTGATCCGTTGTTTGTTAAGGACTATGACGCTATTTCTTTTCGGGTTAATGTTCGTCATAACGAAATAGCCGAGGAAGGGGTTGTGTATTTACGAGATCAGAACGATCAGTGGTCGGTGCAAATTCCGTTTTCAGTTGATTATTCAGAGGAGGAGTTTCAAACGATTAGGGTTGATTTGAGTGTGGTTCCGCGAGATTTTGAGATTACCCAAATAATGTTGAGACTAACTGATAAGCGAAAGAGGTATCCGAGAGAAATTTGGCAGTTGGATTGGATTAGATTAGTTCCTTCGAGGATTGATATATTGTAGTTAATTTTAAAAATATGGGAAAAGAAAGATTTGAAATTAAGGGAGGAAAAAAATTGTCCGGTGATATTACAGTTGCCGGCTCTAAGAATGCGACTGTGGCTTTGTTGGCGGCTTCGGTTATGAATAAAGGTAAAACGGTTTTAAAGAATGTTCCGGAAATTGAGGAGGTGAATAGATGGTTGGAGGTTTTGGAGAGCATTGGCGCAGTGATTAAGAAGGATGGTAATACATTGGAGATTAGTTATCCTCAGGGAGTTTCGATCGAGTCTATAAATCGAACGGCGGCCCAAAAAACAAGGAGTGTAATTTTGTTGATAAGTTCTTTGGTGAGGGTTATTTCCGGTTCTTACTTGATTCCGCAGGCCGGTGGTTGTAAATTGGGAGAGAGGACGGTTCGCCCTCATTTATTTGCTTTGGAAAATTTCGGAGTGAATATTGAAGTTAAAAAAAAGGGATTTTTGGTGAGCAAGACAAAGCTTAGGCCGGTGGAGAATATTGTTTTGTATGAATCCGGTGATACGGTGACGGAAACGGCGATCATGGTTGCGGCGCAAATTCCGGGGAAAACGGTGATTAAGATGGCCAGTGCGAATTACATGGTGCAAGACTTATGTTTTTACTTGCAAAAGCTGGGAGTGAAGATTAAGGGAATCGGAACAACCACTTTGGAGATTTGGGGGAGGCGTAAAATAAGGAAGAACGTAGAGTATCATATAAGCGAGGATCCGATCGAAGCGATGTTTTTTGTTTCTTTGGCGATTGTAACAAAAAGTGAGTTGGTTGTGAAAAGATGTCCGATTGATTTTTTGGAATTGGAATTATTGAAGTTGGAGAAGATGGGTCAGAAGTTTCTTATTTTGCGGAAATACAAGGCAAGCAACAAGAAAACTTTATTGGTTGATATTAAAATAATTCCTTCTGCTTTGGTGGCTTTGAAGGATAAGATTCATGCTATGCCTTTTCCAGGTTTGAATATGGATAATTTACCTTTTTTTGTGCCAATTGCGATGATGGCTAAGGGGGAGACTTTGATTCATGATTGGGTTTATGAAAATAGGGCGGTTTATTTTACGGAATTAAATCGTTTGGGTGGTAATATTACTTTGATTGACTCTCATCGTGTTAAGGTTGTTGGTCCAAGTAAATTGCATAGTGCCGATTTAACAGCTCCTCCGGCTTTACGGCCGGCAGCGATTATTTTAGTGGCAATGTTTGGCGCTAAGGGAGATTCGGTTTTGCGGGGTGTTTATTCTATAAATAGGGGTTATGAAAATTTGGAAGAGCGTTTAAGGAGTGTTGGGGCGGAGATTAAATTTATTGATGATTGATTTTTTTGTCTAATTTGAGATTTTGAGATGTTGTTTGGAAAAGGTTTGTGTCTGATTTTTTATTGATGTTGTCGTCCGAGAACGACGCAAGAAATTGATTTGGGGTGACATTTTTTTAATTCTTTGGCTACATTCAAGATGGTGGCGCCGGTGGTGATAACATCATCAATTATTAAAATGTTTTTTCCGGTAATTTCTCTAACAGAGGAATTGTTTTTATTTATCACAAAAACATCATTGACATTTTTTTGTCTGTCGTGGTAAGTGCGCATTTCTTTTTGTGGGGGAGTGTATTTTTTGCGTTTAATTAAGTTTGTTGCCAAGGGGATTTTTATTCCCGGTAATAATTTTTTTGCGAGTTCTTCTCCGAGCAATTCGGATTGATTGAATCCTCTCCATCGCTGTCGGCGAGGATGTAGAGGGATGGGAATGATTATGTCGGGAATGGGTAAGTTTGCTGTAGAAGTTTTTTTGATTAAAATTTTTGCCAAGGGTGTTTTTAATTCGGAGATAAATTTGTATTTGAATTGATGAATTGCTTGTGCTAATAATTCATTTTTGTAATCACCGGCTACTAAGAGGTAATTTAGTTGGTTATCTGATTTTTTTCGACAAAGTCGACAAACTTCTCCATCTTCAGTGATTGCCTTTTCACAAATGGGGCAAATTTGGATTTGTAGAGGTTTGATTTTTTGCAAGCAATTGGAGCAAAGGAAAGAATCCGGTTTTTTGCAACCGAGACAATTAATGGGAAAAAGCAACTCCATTAACCATTTACTGTAACCGGAGTTCATTTTTCTTTTGGTTGAGTAATAAAGTTAATTTGGGTTTTTGTTCTTTGCCGGTTATTTGTTCTATTATTAACGGTTCAACGATTTTTTGAATATTTCGTTTTACTAATCTGGCGCCTTGTTTATCTTCGGTGCTTTTTTGGGCTAAGAACTTGATTGCTTCAGGTTTGATTTCCAAGGTTATTCCTCTTTTTTCAAGTTTCTTTTTTAGGGTGTTTAGTTCTTTCTTGATGATTTTTTCAATGTCTTTGGTTGTCAAATTGTCAAAAATAATGATTTTGTCCAGTCTGGCCAATAATTCTATCGGCAATTGTTTCTCTAATTGTTTTTTAATCTTTTTCTTTGTGTCTCTTTTTTTCTGGTTGGTGTTTTCTTTTTTTGTGTTGAAGCCGATGTTGTTTAATTTGTTTAACTCATTTGTGCCAATGTTGGAGGTCAGAATGATAATACTGTTTTTGAAATTTATTTTTTTGTTTTTGGCGTCAACGATTTCTCCTTCATCAAGTATTTGCAAAAGAATGTTGAGGATGTTTGGGTCAGCTTTTTCAATTTCATCGAAAAGCACAACGCTAAAAGGGTTGCGTTTTATTTTTTCGCTTAATTCTCCGGCATTTTCGTGGCCAATGTAACCGGCCGGAGCTCCCAGTAGACGAGAAATGGTGTGTTTTTCAGAAAACTCGCTCATATTTATTTGTATCAGAGACGGTGTTTCCTTGGGGGAAATTGCTTGAGCTAGTAATTTGGCGGTCATAGTTTTCCCAACACCTGTTGGTCCGATAAACAAAAATGAACCAAGGGGTTTTTTGTCGGAGGAAAATCCACTTAATCGTCGCAAAATCGTTTGTTTAATTTCTTCTTTTACTTTATTTTGTCCAACAAGATGTGTTGTTAAAACACTGTTTATTGTATTGTTTAAGTTGGAATTGTGTTTATCAAGGATTGAGGTCGGGATGTTCGTTAAAGAAGAAAGTGTTTCCAAGATATCTTTCTCGGTAACTTTCTGGATTTTCTTTTTTCCATCGAAGTGTATCTGTTGAAATAATTTTTGTAATTGTTTGTTGAGCGTATTTTCTTTTCTTTTTGCGGATAGCGCTTTTTCGTAGTTTTCGTTGGCGATGAACTTTTTTTTGTTTTCTGTTATTTCGGCTAATTTCCGACTAATTTGATTGACTTTAGAGATGATTTTTTTGTTTGGTAGTGATGATTTTTGTTTAGCGGCCGTTTCATCTAAAAGGTCAATGGCGCTATCAGGTAAAAATCTGTGAGGAATGTATTTTTTCGCTAATTTAGCTGCTGACTCAATGGCTTCTTTGGTGAATTTTACTTGGTGGTATTTTTCGTAGTATTCTTTAATGCCGTTTAAGATTTCCTTGGTTTCTTCTGTGCTTGGTTCTTGAATTATAATCGGTTGAAATCGTCTATCAAGGGCGGCGTCGCGCTCAATGCTTTTTTGGTATTCATCAAGAGTTGTTGCTCCGATTACTTTTATTTTTCCTCTGGAAAGAGCGGGTTTGAGAATATTGGCGGCATCAAGCCCTCCACTATGACTCCCGGCTCCTATCAGGGTGTGAATTTCGTCAATAAAAAGAATAATATTCTTATTTTTTTCTGCTTCTTTAATTATATTTTTTAATCTTGCTTCAAATTCTCCGCGGAAAGTTGTTCCAGCGACCACTTGTCCCATATCTAAACTGAGAATTATTTTATTGGCTAAGTTTAGGGGCACATTGAAAGAATTTATTCTAGCTGCCAACCCTTCAACAATGGCGGTTTTTCCGACACCCGGATCTCCGATGAGTATAGGGTTGTTTTTATTTTTTCGTCCGAGAATATGGGTAATTCTGCTTAATTCTTTTTCTTTGCCGATTAGCGGAGGGTTGTTGAGAGCGGAGATGTTAAGGTTTTGACAGAATGTTTCCAGGGTGTTTTGGTCTTCTTCTTTGTCTGTGAAAATAGTGGACAATAATCGATCAATTTCATTGGATATTTTTCCCTCTGTTATTTTTCCCCGGTTGTTTTTTATAATAAATTGAGTGTTTTTGATTTTGCTGTTTTTGTCGGATTGATTTAAAACCTCCGTTTCAATGAAAGCATGTGTTAGGTGCTCTGTACCGATTAAGATGCTATTGGAAAAATAGGCCAAGCGGGCGGCTTTGGCAATCAAGCTTGAAATGGACAGTTTTCCGCCGGTCTTTATTTTTTGTAAGATAACGGCTTTAAAATCCGGTTGCAACGATTCGATAATAGCTTGACCATAACATCCTTTCCTTTCTATGATTGATTTCATCAATTCATGAGATTTGATTTCGTTTAAACTCTTGTTGCCGTGTCTTTTTCGGGAGTCATTAATAACTTTTTTTGCGTTGTTAGTAAAGTGTTTGTACATTTTTTTAAAATATGTTATACTTCTTAGTAGGTGGATTAGTTGTAAAGTAAATAATTTTAAATTTTTAAAAGAATTTTTTTGGTTTAATTGTCTATTTTTAACGGTTTTTTTTCTGTTTATTGCTATATCTTAGCACAGATACTTTTTTTATTCAAGTGATAAAAATAAAAAAATAATAAAAACAAATCTAAAATAAATAAAATACGATAATGACAAAATTAAGAGGGATTTTTTCCAAGATAGTCGAATCATTTGGAGGAGGTAAGGTGGCTGTTGGTATTGACGTGGGAACAAATAGCGTTAAGGGTGTTGTTTTGAAAAAGAAAAATGAGAAGATTATTTTGGACAATTACTTTATTGCGCGAACCAATGATAGTCTGATTAAAATTGGACAACCAGGTGTTATTAGTGATTTTACCGGTAAGATTATTAAGGAGTCTTTGGATAATGCTGGTATTAAAAGTTCTTCGATGAACGTTGCCATCCCCAGTTTCACTTCTTTGATTATTACGATTGATGTTTCTAATATTCCAAATAAGAATTTTGAGATGGCTGTTAGGCGAGAGGTGGCTAAATATATTCCCGTTAAGATAGATGGGGTTGTTTATGATTGGCAGATAATAAATGAAAGTGATTTTGCGGACAATGAAAATGGGGCAAATGAAAGAGCAAATCGTTTTGCGGTTGATAAAAGTGATAAGATGGTAAAGATATTAGTTGTGGCTATTATGAAAGAGATAAGCGAGCGTTACGATAAGGTTTTTTCGGCCGAAGGTTTAGATATTGATTTATTGGAAATAGATTCTATCTCTTTAACCAGGGCGTTAACCAGAAATAAAAAAGGGGTGTATTTGATTTTGGATATTGGTCATGAAGTCAGCAATATTTTGGTTGCTTCTCAACATGGTGTTTTGGTAAACAGAACTATTGATGTTGGCGGTGATCGTATGACGAAAGCCATTGCTGATTCAATGAATGTTACTTTGGAGCGAGCTGAGGAATTGAAGAGGACTCAGGGGGTGAATGTTGGTGTGGAGCATGGCAGTGAAGGTTTTTTGGCGACAGTTTTGACGGTAATAATCAATGAAGTAAAGAAAACCATTGAATTGTTTAAGAGCGATTTTAATAATCTGGAGATAGAGGAGGTGCTTTTGAGTGGTGGAACAGCTCGTATGGTCGGTTTGTCTTCTTTGATTGCGCAACAAACTGGTTTGAAAGTGTCGATTGGTAATTCTTTGGAGGGTATTTTCTTTGTTCCGGAGATAAAAAATAGTTTGCAGGTTGCTGCTCCGTCTTTGAATATAGCGATTGGTTTGGCATTGGCTCACTTTGAGTAAGTTGATTTTTTGATGATTGTTGGTTTTTTAGTGGTTGGCGGAAATGATTTTTTTCTGAAAAATGTTTTAGATTTTTAAAAAAAATAATAAAATAAAGACAAAAAAGTGAGAAAAATAAACTTAAAATCGGATGGTGTGACAGGCGGTGATAAATACCGCAAGCATGGCAGTCAAGCTTCCATATGGGTCAGTTTTTTGATTTTGTTGATTGCCGGAGCTCTTTATGGTGGTGTTTTTTATTTAAATCAATCTACGCAGAAACAGATCACTTCTGTTAAGGCCGAGATTGATAATTTAAAACGGAGATTGGATACAGATAAGTCTTTTAAGGAGGTTTATGATTTTCAAAGTCGTCTTTTGGAGTTGATGCGATTGGCAAAAGGCAAGATTGTTCAGTCCAATTTATTAACAAAGATTGCCGGAGCTACTTTGCAAGATGTTAAAGTGGACTCTATCGATGCTAAGAATAAAAAAGGTAATTTGATGACGGAAGTTTCTTTCTTCGCCCCGAATTTAGATGTCATAGCCAAACAAATCAAATCCTACAATGGTTTAGTTGGTTCCGGTCAACAAGTTATTTTGAAAAAAAGCGATGTAAAGGATTCTTCAATGAAAACGATTGTGACATTTCCGGTTGATATGAAAAAATAAGTTTTTTTCTAAAAACGAAAATAAATATTTAATATAAAAAATCGATGAGTGTTAAAATTTTATTGTTTCCATTGTCTTTGATTATTTTGATTTGGTCTTTCGTTTCTTTTACCAAACCCGCTTGGGATGCTTATAATAGTAAGAAAGATCAATTGGAAGTTTTGAAAAAGAAAAAAAGTGAAATTTCTCGGGGGGTGGCCAATATGCAAAGGGCTGTTTCGACTTGGAGGCAGTTAAGTGATAATGATAAGCAATTGGTCAAAAATGCTTTACCAATTAATATTGATGAAGATAATTTGGTGGCGGAAATCAATAAAAGCGCTAGCCAAGCCGGAGTGATTATTACGGAAATTAGTACAAAAAAAATAAGAAGCAAAGCTAATTCTAAATGCGCTGATAAGATTGCTTCCTCCTCTTCGACAAAGAAAGCCGGTTTTGTTGGAGCCGGTTGTAGAACTGAGGCTTCTCCGGTCAGGGTGAATTTATTGGCTTATCTTTCTTATCCCGCTTTGAAGGATTTTTTGAGCAAACTGGACTCTGGGAACAGGTTTATTATTCCGAATGAATTTTCTTTGACCACCATGAAACCGACGGAAGTTGAGAATTCTGAAGCAAGCGGTGATTTGATTAAATTAGATGCTGTTTTTGATGTGTATTATAAAGACGTTGATAAAGTAGTGCTTTCAGAGGCGGTGGAGAATGATGTGGTGATGAGGGATTTATTAAAAAATGGTTTGAGTCAGAAGGGTTTGAATACTTTGCGTAAATTTTCAACAGGAGAGTTGTTTTATCCTGTTGAGATCGGTGAAACCGGCAAGGAGAATCCGTTTAAATAAGTTTAGTTTTTTTGAATAAAATGATAAATGATACTTCTAAAGCAACACAGACTGATAATGATTTAAATCAAGAAGAAAATGTTGTCGGTAATGTTGGGGGTGATGATTTGGGTGTGGTGAATGATTCTACCGAAGGGAATGATTTTGGTGGTGCAAATGAAATTATTGGCGATAATCTGAGCGATGATTCTTCCAAAGAATTAGCATCCGACAAGACATCTTTTTCCGTGTCTGCTGATGAGACTGGTGTTGATTGGGAGAGTGTTACTATTGACAAGAGTGTTTTAGATATGGTCTCCGTTGATTCTTTGAATAAATTTCAGTTTATGCCTTTTGAGGTTGGTGAAGATGTGATTAAGGTGGCGGTGGTTGATCCCGGTGATTTAAATACTCAAAACGCTTTAAGATTTTTTTCCCGTAAGAACAAAAAAAGGCTGGAGATATATCCGATTGATGTTGATAATTTCGATTTACTTTTAAAGAAGACCAAGAAATTGTCTTTGGAGATTGGTGATGCTCTGGATATTTATGAACAAAAGGAGAGAGAAGCGTTGAACCAGAAAGAGAAGGGGGGCATTAAATTAAGAAGAAGGCGGGAATCGGTGAAGATTTTGAAAGACGCTCCTATTTCCAAGATGGTAGAGTCGATTGTAGAAAATGCTATTGATTCGGGAGCGAGTGATATTCATATAGAGGCGATGGCTGATTCGGTGAGGGTGCGTTATCGTATAGATGGTGATTTGCGAACGATGATTTCTTTGCCGAAAAAGTTAGGACCGGCGCTCGTTTCTCGGGTGAAGATTTTGTCGAATTTAAAAATAGATGAAAAGCGAAAACCGCAAGATGGTCGTTTTAGAATTAATGATTTGGGGAAAACGATTGATTTTCGTGTTTCCACTTTTCCGACGGCTTATGGGGAGAAAGCGGTAATGCGTATTTTGGATACTCAGGCCGGTTTACTTAATTTGGAGAAGTTGGGTATTCTCGGAAGGGAAAAAGAGGTAATTGAAAGGGTGATTAAAGAGCCCTACGGTATTGTTTTAATAACCGGTCCCACGGGAAGCGGAAAGTCAACTACTCTTTATTCAATGTTGCGATTAATAAATAGAGAAGAAGTAAATATTATCACTCTGGAGGATCCGATTGAATATGTTTTGCCCGGTATAAACCAAAGTCAAGTTCGTCCGGAAATCGGTTACACTTTCGCGAATGGGTTGAGAAGTGTTTTGCGTCAAGATCCGGATATTATCATGGTTGGTGAAATTCGCGACGAAGAAACGGCGGAGTTGGCAATTCATGCGTCTTTGACCGGTCACTTGGTTTTATCTACTTTGCATACCAATTCAGCGGCTGGGGCTATTCCTCGTTTGGTAGATATGAATGTTCAGCCATTTTTATTGGCTTCTTCCTTGAAGTTGACAATGGCGCAACGGTTAGTGAGGAGAATTTGTGAGAATTGTAAAGAACCGGTGAAGGATTTACCGGCGGAAGTTGAGGCGCAATTAAGAGAGGATTTAAAGTCAGTTGGTAAGAATGTTTTTCTTGAGAGAGGGTTGGATGTTGATGTTAACGACTCTAACAGTCCTTTGGTTGTTTATGAGGGCAGGGGTTGTTCAAAGTGTCAAGGAACAGGTATGAAGGGGAGAATTGCCATTTTGGAAGTTATGGAAATTACCCGTTCTTTTAGTAGGTTGATTAATAAAAATGTTTTGGGGGTTTCTTTAGAGAATGAGGCTCGTAAGGATGGGTTTATTACTATGAAGGAGGAGGGTCTTTTGAAGGTTTTAGCCGGTTTGACGACTTTGGCGGAAGTAGAAAGAGTAACCGCCGAAGATGTTGAGGCGGAGGATATAAGAGTTGCAAAGGTAACGGAAGAGGAGAATCAAATTCAAGATGACAAAGTTGATTAAAGGTGGGCGTTTTTACCAGATTTAATAATGGATAATTTTTTAAAAAATAGTAAAAGTATGAGAGAAAGTCAATTGGCTGAAAAATTAAAAAAATACTTAAATTATGTGGTGCAACAAGGTGCTTCTGATTTGCATTTGTCTGTCGGTGATTATCCTATAATCAGGTTGGACGGAGAACTTTATCGGTTGGACAAGGAGGAGTTAATAACTAAGGCTGATTTGGAAAATTTGGTGGAGATAGTGCTTAGTGATATGCAAAAAAAGAAGTTTCAGAAAGATAGGAGTGTTGATTTTTCTTTAGCAACCGAATCGGGAGAACGTTTTCGGGTTAATGTTTATTATCAAAAGGAAGATATTTCTTTTGCTTTGCGTTATATACCCAAGAAAATTAGAACATTGCAGGAATTGGGTATTCCGGAGTATGTTTACGATTTTGTTGAAAAACCGCAGGGGCTTTTGTTGGTAACTGGTCCGACCGGACATGGGAAGAGTACTACTTTGGCGGCGTTGGTTGATTATTTAAATGCTAATAAAAGATATCACATTGTAACTATTGAAGATCCCATTGAGTATGTTCATGATTCCAAGCAGTCGCTAGTTAATCAACGAGAAGTTTATGATGATGCCACCAGTTTCAGTTCCGCTTTAAGGTCGGCTTTTCGGGAGGACATAGATGTTATTCTTTTGGGAGAAATGAGGGATTTGGATACCATTTCAACAGCTATTACCGCGGCGGAAACGGGGCATTTGATTTTAGCTACTTTGCACACTAATGATTCTATTCAAACTATTGATAGAATAATTGATGTTTTTCCGGCGCACCAACAAAATCAAATAAGATCTCAGTTGGCGAATGTTTTGTTAGGAGTTGTTTCTCAAAGGTTGGTTAGAAAGATTGGCGGGGGAAGAGTTCCGGCTGTTGAAATTTTAATACACAATGTAGCGATTGCTAATTTAATTAGACAAAAACAGACACATCAAATAAATACTGTGATGGAAACGTCTTTGGATGAGGGAATGATAAGTATCAATCGTTCTTTGGCGAATTTGGTTAAACAGGGAGTTGTTGATGTAAAGGATGCGGAGGCTTTTGCTACTGATGTCGGGATGTTTAAAATGCTTTTAGATTCCGAAGTAATTTATGAATAATAATTACAAATAAGCAAATGAAATTTAAGTACCAAGGAATAAACAGGGAAGGAAAACCACAAAAAGGAGTTGTGGAAGCGGTTTCGCAACGAGGGGCGGAGAGGTTGTTGCTTTCGGCCGGATTAACTGATGTTTGGCTACAGGAGATGAGACCGAGTTTCTTCCGAATGTTCTTAAACAAGTTGTTTTACGGAGTGAAGCCGAAGGAGTTTGTGGTTTTTTCTCGCCAGTTGGCTACATTAATTGATTCCAAAGTTCCTTTATTGTCAGCATTGGATTCAATTTCCAATCAAATAGAGAATGATTTTTTTGCTCTGAAGTTGAAATCGATAATGTTTGATATTGATGCCGGCGCTTCTTTATCGGAGGCCTTGTCTCATCATCCGGATATTTTTTCTAATTTTTATGTCAGTATGGTTAAGGCCGGTGAGGCCTCCGGAACATTGCAAGATTCTTTGAATAAATTGGCTGATAATATTGAGCGTAATTACCGCTTAACATCTAATTTGCGAGGAGCAATGTATTATCCGGCTTTTATTTTGGCGGCGATGATTTTGGTTGGTGGTTTTATGATGGTAACGGTTGTTCCCAAGTTGTTATCAATTTTAGTTGAGGCTGGTGAAGAACTACCTTTGCAAACTAAAATATTGATTTGGGTTAGTAATTTTTTGGTGCACTATTGGTGGGCGGTTCTTCTTGGAATAGGTGCTTTGGTTTTTGCGACCAATTATTATTTAAAAACGGAAGACGGGCGAAATCAGTTTGATCAACTCATTTTAAAGATTCCTGTTTTGGGAAGGATTTTGCACAATATTTATATTGCGCGTTTTTCGGAGAATTTGGGAACATTGTTGCAAAGTGGTTTGCCTATTACAACGGCTTTGGATATTACGGCAGATGTGGTAGGGAATAATGTTTATAGATTTATTATAAAAATGTCGGCGGACGAAATAAGGAAAGGGGGGAGCTTGTCGGATGTTTTGGGTCGTTATGAAGAGATTCCACCGATAATGACCCAGATGGTTGAAGTTGGTGAACATACGGGTAGAATGTCTTTTTCTTTAGGGAAGATTACGGAGTTTTACATGCAAGAGTCGGATCGTATGGTGAAAAATTTTTCCACTTTGGTGGAGCCTGTTTTGATGGTTATTTTAGCAATTGGCGTGGGAATTTTGGTTTCGGCCATTTTGCTTCCAATTTATCAGGTGGCAATGAGTATAAAATAGAAAGTGTGCATTTTTGGTTTTTGTGGTATAATATTGTTAAGAGTTAAAAATAAAATAGAATGGAGGTGAGGAAAAGATGAAATTGAGAAAAAATAAAGGAGGTTTTACTTTGGTGGAGCTCCTTTTGGTTATGGCTATTATCGGTATTTTGGCAGCGATAATCTTTATATCCATCGGTTCAGCTCGTAAGAGAGCCAGAATTACTACTTTCAAGGAGTCAATGAAAAACTTGGCAGTGGCGGCTACTCAGTGTACGGATAATGGGGGTAGTATTAACGACGCGACAGCTGATGGAGGAACTGATTTGTGTAGTACCGGAGGTATTGGAAAAATCCCTAACATTAGACAATGTAATGGTACTAATGGTTTTGTTGAGGTAACGGCTAACCCTAATGTTGGTGATGATTTTGAGATTACTTCCACATGTACGGTAGCAGATACGGTAGATTGTGTTGCCACTTGTACGGCTAATGGTTGTGAATTTGATGATCCGGGCAATCCAGGAAACAACGATGGTTGTCCACGAACAAAGTAGTTGTATTTTATTTAGAGCTTAACGGTGGGTTTTCGGTTTTCATGGACCTGGAAACTCACCATTTAAGCTGTAAATTTTTAAAAATGAAGATATTATTTAAGGAAAAATTATCTCTTTCACGAAAAGGGTTTACCCTAGTGGAGCTTCTTTTGGTTATGGCTATTATTGGTATTTTGGCGGGAATGATTTTAGTGGGGATCAGTTACAGTAGAAAAAGAGCAAAAACTGCTTCTGCCTTGGAAACAGCGAACAGTATTGCGGCCGAGTTGGCGGATTGTTATTTGCGAGACGTGGTGGTTGACAGTAGTTTTAATGGGCAGATTTGTTCAGGGGCGGGAAATTGGCCGACTTTAACAAATGGTTGTAATTATGGAGAGTATTCTAATAATATTCTGTCTTTGAATTGTAATGATGGTCACGATATTATCAGTTGTGATATTGTTCAGGGTGGTTGTAGAGTTGTTCATCAATAGTGATTAAGTCATTATTTGTGAGAAATGATTGTTTTCATATGGTTTTATCTTTAAAGTATTATAAAAAAATGGTGAAGAAAATTTATAAAAATGAAAAGGGGTTTACTTTAATTGAATTAATAACCGTGATAGCTATTATTGGAATTTTGGCAATAACAGTTCTGGTTTCAATTAGCGCGCAGAAAGAAAGGGCGTTAACTGATAAGGTTTTAACTGAAATTTCCGGAGTGATACCTAATATTTATCTTTGTTTGTCTGATGATGGGACGGTTAGCGCGCCGGATGGTAATGGTGGTAATAATATCTGTAATTTATCTTCCGGTTATGGTGTTTGGCCGGCAATGCCCTCCGATTTTGCTTATCAGTCCGTTAGCGGCAACTTGAATGGTGATAGTTGGTCTTTGGGTGTTAGTTATACCGGTTCGGGTGGTGGGGAAAATATTTGTTGTACATCAAAAGCTGAGAGGTGTGGTAAGATTGCCAGTGGTACTGCTTGTACGGTGAATACGGTTATAAAATAAGGGAATTGATTTTATTGGTATGATTATTTTGAAAAGCATTTTGTTTTTTTTGATTGGTTTGGTTTTTGGTAGCTTCGGAAAGGTGATTGTTGATCGAGGAGTGAAAGGAGAGAAATTTTGGGTTGGGCGTTCTCTTTGTGATCATTGTCATAAAAAGTTGGATTGGTGGGAGAACATTCCTTTGTTGAGTTATTTATTTTTGCGTGGGCGATGTAGATTTTGTGGGGGGACTATTTCCAAGAGTTATTTTTGGACGGAGTTGTTGTTTGGCAGTGTGTTTTTATTGGTGGCTTGGCGGTTAGGAGTATTATCCGGTTCATTGTTTGAAGTTAGAGAGGGTGGTTTGTGGTTGGATTTAGTGTTTTATTTGATGATCAGTTTTGTTTTGTTGCTCATTTTGTTGTGGGATTGGCGAACGATGATTATACCTAATAAACTGCTTGGTATCGGATTGATTATTTGGTTGGTGTATCAGTTATTTAGAAGTTTTTTGCCTGATGTTGATTTGGTTGGTTTGGGAGGGTATTTGATGGGAGGTTTTTTGTTAGGTGGGTTTTTTTACCTAATGTTTATTTTTTCTAACGGTAAGATAATTGGTGGAGGTGATGTTAAATTGGGTTTTTTGCTTGGTTTGTTGGTCGGTTGGAAAATGGTTTATTTTGTGTTGTTTGGGGCTTATGTTTTGGGAGCAGTACCGGCAATTTACCTTCTGTTAACCGGTAAGGCAACGGTTAAAACAAAAATTCCCTTTGGTCCTTTTCTGGTTTTGGCGGGAATAATTGTTTTGTTGTTTGGGAGTGAATTTTTGGGTTGGTGAATTTCATTTTTAATTTTTAATGGGTTTTGAATTGTTTTTCTAAGTGACTGGATTGCAAAGATAAAATATTTAACATGGATACGAAAAAAAATACGAAAAAAAACATTAAAATCAATAGGAGACAGTTGGGGTTTACGCTTCTTGAGATGGTTGTTGTGATGGCAATGGTGGCTATTGTTAGTGGCGCAATGATAAAATTAGTGCGTTTTTCCGATATTGCCAAAAATTTAACTTTGGCGATGGTGGAAATACAAGGTTTCTTTCGTACGGCGCAAACTTTGGCTTTAGCACCTCCGGTAACGGAAGAGGGGTCTCAGGTGAGGGTTTGCGGTTTTGTGGTGGTTAGTGATGGATCTGACACTCTTAGGCTTCAAGCAGTTAAGCCAAATGATGGTAAGGTGCGAACTTGTCGTTTGGTTGATAGTGTTAACAATATTTGTGCGGGGGTTACAAATTGTGTCAATTATCAGGAAAAATCCTTTCCCGGTATGGAGATAGGATCGGCCAAAGTTTTTTTTAGAGTTCCTTATGGGGAACATTTGGGAGCAACGGAAGTTTCTGTTACTCAGACTTCTACGGGAAAATCTCGAACTGTGAAAATTAATTCATTTGGAAAAATAAACGGTGAATAAAAATATGACTAAAAAAAGTCTCAAAAAAATAAATAGTGAAGGGTACACATTAATTGAACTGATTATTACTCTTTTTTTAATAACAGTGACTTTTTCCGGTATCTATGCTTTGTTTGCCAAGTCTATGGAATCAAACAATGAGAGTCGTCATGAAATTATTGCCGGAGAATTATTACAGGAAGGGATTGAAATTATAAAGAACAAGAGAGAAAAAAATGAATTAGATGTTATTAGTTCCGGTGAAGAAGGCACGGTTTTTGCCGGAATTGACGATTTAAGCGAGTGTAATCCTCAATTGGATTTGAATACAGCTGATTTTAGTTGTGGAAATTTATCAATGAGATACAACAAGAATACAAGAAGGTATGAAGCCGGTTGTAGTGGTGATGGTTGTGTGGGAATTGAATACAAAAGATCTTGCTCTACCAACCCCGTTTCGGACGGCTTGCGTGTTGTTTGTAGGATTGAATGGCACAGTTCTTTGCTGGGCGGAGACAGGGCAAGGGAAGCGACCAGTTTTTTGAGTGATTGGCAGGAATAGCGATGTTTATTTTGGTTTTTTGTGATAGTTTTAAATAAAAAAATGTTTAGGTTAATTATGCGAAAAAATAATTGGATAAAATTATTTCTCCTTAAAAAAAGAGGTTCGGCCGGATTTACTTTGATAGAAGTGGTGATTGTTTTGGCTATTTTTTCTTTTATGATTGGAGTTGTTACCCAATTTTCCGTTAATAGTATAAAGAGCAGTGCTCGTTCGCGGGCTATTAGTGAGGCAATGGATAATGCTCGTTTTGCTATTGATGATTTATCCAAGAAGGCTCGAACCAGTTCTCAGGCAAGAGTTACGGGAGGGGGAAAGAAGCTCTTTTTTGTTGATAATTTAACAAGTGCCAAATATTGTTATTTTTTTGAAGATGGTGTTTTGTGGGTAAAGCGTTTCAAATTGATATTTGAATTAGATGAAAATGGAAATCCGATATCAATTCTTAATAAAAATGAGTATGACTCTTTAGAAAACTGTGATAGCGGTGGGTGGAATGGAAATGGTGGGGAGAGTCCGGTCCAAGTGATTGGTACTCAGAAAGTTAAAATAGATGGAAATTTTGATGTTATGACAACTAATATAGATGAAGAAAATGGCTTTTTGCGACGTGGTTTTGTGAGGATTAATGTGGATCTTTACTATGGTCGTGGTGTTAATGGTGTTGGTGAATATGATCCTCGTCAAAGTGCGGAGGTGCATATTCAATCGGGGGTTTCATTGGCTGATTATGGCGCGGAAAATGGTAATTTGTAGATAGGGTTGGGGTTTTGAGTTGGTGGTTTTTCTTTTTTGTTTTGGGTATTGAAATATGTTTTTTTAAGTTTTAATTTTATCTTAAGTAATGTTTAGAGGTATTCAAAGAGAAGAAAGCGGTTCAATTTTAATCTTAACATTGTTGGTGTTGGTTGGAGCATTGACGATTGCGATGGCTACATCGTCAGTGGCGGTTTTGGAAAGAAAGTTAACCGACAAAAGCCAGAAATCGGTTTCTGCTTTTCAGGCGGCCAGTAGTGGAGTGGAGTGGGCGATGAAAAAAATAAATGATGCCGGCAAGGATGATAGAATTCGTGATGTTTTTGGTGAATTTTCCGCAGAGGGTGGTAAGATTGATTGTCCGTCTGATATTTTTGGTGGTGATACAAAATCAAGTTGTTATATTTATTTATTGGAATTGGGTGAAGAGAGTAATAGGAGAGAAGTGATCACGGATAGTAATTTATTATCAGAAGATATTATCGCTATTCGTTCGGTTGGTTTGTATGGCTTTGAAGGAAAGAGGGTTAATCGGGCGGTTGAGGCTTATGCTTTTCCGAATTGTGGAGCAGGAGAAGAAAGGGTTGATTATGAGGATAACGACGGGGAAGATAAAGCGATTTGCACTCAAGATTTTGAAAGAGAAGAATATATTGGTCAGAATAGTTGGGATGATGCCGATGAACAGTGTGAAAAAGTAAATCATCGTTTGTGTACCAGGGATGAGTTTGAGGCGATGGCGGATGCCAATCTTCTAATTCATTCTTCCGGAGAGTGGACTGCTGATGAGGCCGGTTCCGGACAGCATTATTTGAGTAATGGTTCTGCAGTGAATGATGATGAGGTGATGCATTTTCGTTGTTGTCGGGATCGTTAATAATTTAGTCTTTTATTTATGTGGAAGAGTAGGGAGGCGACTTTAACATTATTGTTTTTGGTGGTGGTGTTTTTGGTTGTTTTTTTGATTATTCGAGGTATACGATTGAAAGAAGATTTGTCTTTTTTGCGGATAGATCTTTTGGAGACTATAACTGAAATGAAAAAATGTTTGCAGGCCGGCGCCAACTTGCAGGATCCCTCGTTGTTAAATAGTAGTGAGGTTTTTGTTTGTGATAACCAGAGTGTAACGCAAGCCACCTTTCCGGCTTTAAAGGAATTATCTCGACATGAAAATGATTATCAATATATTTCTCCAAATAGATGTTTGGTAAAGGAAGGGTGCTCGAAAGACGATTTTTATTTAAATGTGGGTTTGAATGGCAAGTTGTTGATGAGTTGTGAAATTGAAAGTGGAGAATGCTTGTTTAAATAATTGTTGTTTGGTTAAGGATTTTTCTTTTTTTTATTCTTGATATTTTTTCTTTAGTATGTTAATCTTTAAGTGGATTTGACCGTTGTCTTAGGGATTTTGTGGTGGAATTATCTCTAATTAATTGATTATGTTTAGCTTTTTGCGAAGAGTCTTTTTGCTGGGGATTGTGGCAGGGTTATTTTTTTTTGCGATTAATTTTTCCAAAGAAGATTTTTCTATTAACGGTTTAATTCAACATTTCCGACAGTTTTGGAGTGGTGTGGCGGTTTTTTATTCCGGTTCCGGAAAGCAAAATGTTCTTTTTGGTGGTAATGATGAAAGTGATGATCAAAATGAAGAGGTTGAATTTGATGGTTCGGAAGATGATTTAATCGTTTTGATTAATAAAGAGCGTTTTGATCGTGGTTTGAAGCCGTATAAAAAAAATGAATTATTGATGCAATCGGCTCTAGAGAAAGCCAGAGATATGGTGAGGGGTAGATATTTCGATCATGTTTCGAAGTTTGGTGGTGTGCAACCTTGGTATTTTGCCGAACAGGCTGGTTATCGTTATAAAATTTTTGGTGAAAATATAGCGGTGGATTATTTTTCCACTAATAGTGTTCATTGGGCTCTAATGGATAGTGAAGGTCATAAGCAAAATATTTTAAGTGAAGATTTTAGAGATATTGGTGTGGCTATTGTGCCGATGGAGTTTGATGGAAGGAAGAATTTTGTGGTCGTGGAACATTTTGGTTCTTATTTGCGTGATTTGGATTTAAGTGGTGAACTTTGTCGAACAAAGAACAAACAGCGTTGCGCAGTCCAGGTTAAAAAGAGGAAGGAGTTGGACGAAATGTTAAAAAATATAAAAAGGAAGAAAGTTGAATTTGATGATGATGAGAGGGATAGGGTGATTGAGCGAGCGGATAATTTATTGAAAATCAGAGAGCAAATTGATGAATATTTACAGGATTGCGATAAAATAAAAAAAGAATGTAAGTAGTAATTAAAAGATATGTATCGTGATAAAACTTGTGGGGAGTTAACCAAAAAGAATGTTGGTCAAAAGGTGACTTTGGCCGGTTGGGTGCATCGTCGTCGAGATCATGGTGGTATTATTTTTATTGATTTGCGAGATCAATATGGTTTAACGCAGATTAAATTTGATCCGGCAATTAATAAAGATGCTCATCGAATGGCAGAGGATTTGCGAAGTGAATGGGTGGTGAAAGTTGTTGGGGAGGTTTTGGAGAGACCGGTTGATATGGTAAATGAAAAAATTTTTACCGGTGAAATTGAGGTGGGAGGACATTCTTTGGAAGTTTTAAATAGGTCAAAAACCCCACCTTTTGAAATTGATGAGGAGGGTGCTCAAGAGATTAATGAAACTTTGCGTTTGAAATATAGATATCTTGATTTGCGTCGTTCTCAAGTGGCTTCTTTATTAAAAGAGAAAGATAGAATGATTAGGGAGATTAGAAGTTATTTTCAAGAAGCCGGTTTTCAGGAGATACAAACTCCCATTTTGGCAAACTCATCTCCGGAAGGAGCCAGAGATTGGTTGATTCCCTCTCGTTTGTACAGAGGTAAATTTTATGCTTTACCTCAGGCACCACAACAATTTAAACAACTTTTAATGGTAGGTGGGATTGATAAGTATTTTCAGATTGCTCCTTGTTTTCGTGATGAAGATCCGCGAAGAGATAGACACTTTGGTGAATTTTATCAGTTGGATATGGAAATGGCTTTCGTAGAACAAGAGGATATTTTTGCAGTAATGGAACCGTTGATGATTAGGTTGACGGAAAAATTTAGTAAAAAGAAGATTGTGAATTTAGAAAAAGATGGTAGTTTTGTGAAAATTCCTTGGCGTGAGGCGATGAATGTTTATGGTTCTGATAAGCCTGATTTGCGTTTTGATTTGAAAATTGAAAATATTACCGATTTGGTTGATGGTTGCGGTTTTGGTGTTTTTGCCGGAGCGATAAAGGATGGTGGAGTTGTGCATGCTTTAAAAGTTGATGGAGGTGCAAAGTTTTCTCGGAAAGAGATTGATGAATTGACGGAGTTGGCGATTAGTAAAGGCGCAAAAGGTTTGGCTTATATTATAGTGAAGTCAAGAAAAGATGGACAACAGGGAGATGGTGGTGAAGAGAGCGTAAAGAAAGGACAAAGCGTTTATGAATTGCAATCTCCGATTGTTAAATTTTTGGGAGACGAGTTGGCTAATAAGATTGTTGAACAAGTTGGCGCTAAGGAGGGGGATATTATTTTCTTTGGAGCTGATCGGTGGAGGACGGTTTGTGAATCCTTGGGTGTGGTTCGTGATGAATGTGGGGAGCAGTTAGGTTTGAAAGATAAGAATCAGGCGGCTTGGGCTTGGATTACAGATTTTCCAATGTATGATTATTCTGAAATTGAGGAGGGTAAAATTGACTTTAGTCATAATCCTTTTTCAATGCCTCAGGGAGGAATGGATGATTTGGAAAATAAAGACCCTTTGGAAATTTTGGCTTATCAGTATGATTTGATTTTGAATGGCTTAGAGGTTTCCAGTGGCGCAATAAGAAATCACCGACCGGATATTATGTATAAGGCCTTTGAGATTGCCGGTTATACAAAGGAAGAAGTGGATGCTAAGTTTGGTCATATGGTGGAAGCTTTTAAATTTGGAGCTCCGCCTCACGGAGGAAATGCGCCCGGTATTGATCGTATTTTCATGGAGTTAACAGATTCAAAATCAATTAGAGACATTTATGCGTTTCCTAAAGACGGACAAGGAAAGGATTTATTGATGGGTAGTCCCTCAGATGTTGCTCAAGAACAGTTGGATGAACTTGGAATTAAAATAAGAAAGAAAAAATAGTTTTTGTTAAATATTGTTCTAAAAATTATTCTAAAGAAATGAAAGACTTAAAAATTAAAATATTCGGACTCGTTTTTTTGTTTTTGTTGTCCGTAATTTTTTCTTCCTGTGGAAATAATGGCGGTGATAAGTCGGTTAACACAAAAGAGGTTGGGCAGATTGAAAATGCAAATAATGAGCAGGTAAAATTAAAAGAAGCAGATTCTAAGAGAATGACTAAAAAAAATTCAACAAAAGAAGAGGATTTAAAAAAAGGTGATAAAAAAGGGGCTGTCCCTTCGTCTATTAAAATGAATCTTGCTGAAAAGTGTAAAGGGGCGACGATCGTTACTAATTTTGGGGAAATAAAGATTAAGTTTTATGGTCATAAAGCTCCGCTTGCGGTGGCTAATTTTTGCACTTTGGCGGAAAAAGATTTTTATAATGATGTAAAGTTTCATAGGGTGATAAAGGATTTTATGATTCAGGGAGGTGACCCTAAATCCAAGAAGGAATACAGTCGGGAGAATGTTTGGGGCACCGGTGGACCGGGTTATAGATTTGCGGATGAATTGCCGGCGCCCGGAGAATACAAACTTGGTTCGGTGGCTATGGCCAATTCCGGAAAAGATACAAACGGTAGTCAGTTTTTTATTGTTTCCGGTCCGGCGGGTATTTCTTTGCCACCAAAATATTCTTTGTTTGGAGAGGTGGTTGAAGGAATGGATGTAGTAAATAAAATTCAAAATTTAAAGACAGATGTACGGGATAGACCGGTAGAAGATGTGATAATTAAAGAGGTTAGGTTGCAATTGAGTGAGTAATTTATCAGGAATAGTGGTGTTTTGGTTTTAGTGATTTGTTGGATTTATGAAAGATAAAAGGTACTTAAGGATAGGTAGTAAGGGGGAGAAAGTGGCGGCTAATTATTTGTTGGCGCAAGGTTATAAGATAATTACCGCTAACTTTTTTAATGATCGCGGTTATCGTTGGGGGGAGATTGATTTGGTAGCTGAGGACAAGGATGGGAGTATTGTTTTTGTGGAGGTGAAAACCAGAAAAAATTTTAAAAAGGTAAGCAATGATGATATAGCGCCGGAAGTCGGTATTACCCCCTTAAAGATACGGAGGTTAAAAAAGGTGGTGAATGTTTTTTTGCAAAAGAATGAATTGATAGAAAGAGAGTGGAGGATTGATGCTATTGGAGTTATTTTTAATTATGTTTCCAGAAAAATTTCCATTAAACATATTAAATTTATTCGGGAATAAATTTAATTTGGTTTTTAGAGGGTTTCGTAGTAAATTTAATTAGACTAAGTTTGTGAGAAGCGGGATGATAAAAAGTATTGGAATTAATGCCTCCTTTTTGCGTAAAGTTGATACCGGTATCGGACAAGTTACCTATTATTTTTTGAAGTATTTGTTTGCTTATTTAAAAGAGAATGATTTAGCGGAAAGAATTATTATTTATACTGAAGAAGAGGTTTCTGAAAAAATGCGAAGTATGACGGTTGATTTGCCGGTGGAGTGGAAAGTTGTTTCCGGTTGGTATAAAAGAGATGATTTGTTACGAAAAATACTTTGGGAGAAATTTTGGTTGTCTCGTGAAGTGAAGCGAGATGGTTGTCAGAGGTTTTACAGTCTGTATCAATCGACGACTGTTTTGCCAAACGAAGTAGAACATATAATGTTTGTTCATGATGTGGTGCCAAAGGTTTTTCCGGAGTATTTAAATACTTTTCGTAAAAAAATTTACTATGGTTTTGTTGATCGGGCAATTCAAAGGGCGTCTTCTTTGATGACGATATCGGAATTTTCTCGTCAGGAAATAGAGAGGATTTATGGAATAAAAAAAGAGAATATTTCTGTTCATTATATTGCTTGTGATCCAAATATGAAGCGGGAATTTTCTCCTGCTGATAAAGAAAAGGTTTTGAGGAAGTATGGATTATCTAAAAACGAAAAGTTTTTTTTCTATATTGGCGGTTTTGATGTTCGTAAGAATGTGGATCGTTTGATTCAAGGTTATGGTAGATTTCTTTATTTGCATAAAAATATTTTGTCGGAATTACCGAAGTTGGTTTTAGCCGGTGTGGTGCATCGTCATTTGCGACCGTTGGTAACTGATGTCCAGGTGGAGATTGAGCGAGTGGCAAAAAAATATTCTTTAGAACGAGAAATGTTCAAGCTTATTGGTTTTGTAGAGCAGGTTGATTTACCGGTTTTTTATCAAACGGCTAAATCTTTAATATACCCCTCTCTTTATGAAGGTTTCGGTTTGCCGGTTTTGGAAGCAATGACAAGTAGTTGTCCGGTTATTACTTCCGGAACAACGGCTATTAAAGAAATTGTTGGTGAGGATTGCGCTTGGATTATCGGTGATCCGTTGTCAGTAGAAGAAATTGCCAAAGTAATAGCGGAAATGGTAAATGCCGATGATCTTTCAAAAAAAGTGAATTGTGCCAAAGAACAAAGCAATAAATTTAGTTGGGAGAAATTCAGGGATGGCGTTTTAGGTATTAAAAAGTGATTTTATGAAAAAGATTTTAGTGGGAGTTAGCGGAGGTATTGATTCCGCCATGACTGTTAAGTTGTTACAAGAGGAGGGATATGAGGTGAAGGGAGTTTATTTCCAGATGACGAATAATGATGAGGAGGGTCTGGGTGAATTGGGAGATAGTTTGGGGATTGAGGTTTTTAGAAAAGATATCAGCGATATTTTTCAGATTGAGGTTGTGAGGAATTTTCTTTCCGCTTACAGAGATGGTTATACGCCAAATCCTTGTGTGGTTTGTAACCCGCAAATTAAGTTTAGATTTTTACTGGAAACGGCGAAAGAATTCGGTATTTCTTTGGTGGCGACCGGTCATTATGCTAAAATTAAAAAGGATGATAAAGGATATTTTTTAGCAATCGCCGATGACAAAGAGAAGGACCAATCTTATTTTCTTTATGGATTGAAAAAAAACTATTTGCCGATGATTAAATTGCCTCTTGGTAATTGGCGAAAGAAGAAGTTGAGAGAGGTTGCCAGTGATTATGGGTTAAAAATAAATAAGAAAGAGTCTCAGGATGTTTGTTTTTTGTCAAATGATAGTTTAAGGGATTTTTTAAAGAAGCATTTAAAGGAGAGTTCTTTTAGACAAGGAGAGATTAGGGATAAATCCGGTGAGGTGGTTGGCAGGCATTCCGGATTAGTCGGTTATACGGTTGGGCAACGAAAAGGATTGGATATTTCCGGCGGTCCATTCTATGTTTGGAAAAAGGATTTTCAAAATAATATTTTGTGGGTTACGAGAGAGAGGCATGATTTAAATCGGGATAAAATTTTTTTTCGAGAAGTTAATTGGTTGAGGGATGTAGATGAAGGTAGAGAATATGATGTGAAATTTAGGTACAGAATGAAACCTTTGCGGGGAGTATTGGAGAAGGCGGGAGGAAAAAATACCTGGTTGGTTCGGTTGAAGGATAAGGCTTGGGCGGTAGCTGAGGGACAGTCTTTAGTTGTTTATGATAAGGAAATGGTTGTTGGCGGAGGGGTTATTAAAAAAGATACCGAAATTGTGTAGTTTTTTTGGTAAATTCAGGTCGGTAATTGATTTTGGTGGTTGAGTAAAAATTTTTTATTAAGATAATTTTTTAAAAACAAAACAATGTCAGTTGTTGATAAAGAAGAATTGCGTTCATTGAATAATTTAATATCCTCTTTGCAGGTTGATTTGAGTGATATTAAGTCAAACTTGTTGCGTTTAAAGCGGAAAAGAGATAGCAATGAAAATTTGATTAGGCGGGTGATGAAGGAAATAGAACAGAAAAAGATGTATTTAAAACAATTACAAGATGAGAAGAAAAAATTTGACAATGAAGAGTTTGAGTTGTTGGCTGAGGAGAAGTTATTAAAAAAGAAGTTGAATGAGTTGATAGCCAAAAAAAGTCGTTTATCGGTTAATTAGGGTATTGTAATTATTTGAATTTAAGTAATTAAAAAAATGTTTCAAAAATATTTTACTTTGACATTAAGTTTTCTTTTGGGAGCGATTCTTTTTTTGTTGGCTTATGAGTTGGAGTTTTTTGCAAACAATCAATGGATTTTACTTTTTGTTATTATTTTTTTTGTTTATTTTTCTTTTTTGTATCCGCGAAAAGCTTTTTGGTTTTTTTTGGTTTTAATTTCTTTGGAGACGGTAAGAATTTCTCCCGATTATTTCTTGATTGATTTGCGTCCTTTTCAGGTTCAGGGGATTATTTTGGGTGTAGTTACAATGTTAACCGTTTATTTGAGTGGTGTTTTGAAAAAGAATATCGGAAGGGTTGATTTTTCTTTTTTGAAAGTTGATTGTTTCTTTTGTCGTCTGTTTGGTTGGAAGTTTTGTTATCAAGAAAGTAAGGAGGACTTACAAGAGAGATTTAACCCTTTTGATAGGTTGGTTTTTGTCTTGGGTTTGGTTAGTTTATTTGCTTGGCAATATGCTCCGGTTTTTGGTGTGGCGGTAAGGATGTCCGGAGTCTTGTTTTCTTTTTTGTTTTTTTATTGGTTGGTCAGAAACTTTATTAGAACGAAAAAAGAGTTTTTGGAGGCGGTTTGGTTTTTATTGGTCGGTTCTTTGCCCGTTTTGTTTTTCTCTTTTTATCAGTTGGTTGCCTTTCGTTTTGGTTGGGAAGCATTTGCAGTGATGGATGAGAGGGTGAACGGAACATTCGCTGAACCGGATTGGTTGGGTATTTATTTGGTTTTTGTTTTGGCTATGTTTTTGGTGATTAGATATTTGAGGATGAATTTCTCCAAAGCGACAAGTGGCAGGGAGTCTTTGGAAAAGTTATGGTCGGATATTGTTCAGCCGTTGGAGAATAAATTTCTTGGGGATGTGTTTTTGTTGTTTTTGGTGATTGTTTTAGTGGCAACCGTTTCCCGTAGTGCTTGGCTTGGAGGTTTGATGGTTGTTGGCGTGTTTTGTTTGATAGTTTGGCTCAAGGGTGGATTCGGGAAGTTTGTAAGAGAGTCTCTTCGGTTTGCGTTGTTGGGGTTAATGGCTATTTTGTTTTTGTGGGGAACCGGTTTGTCAAAATTTCACCTGGGCAACAGGGCAATTAGTTCTTTTTCCGGATGGCAGAAGATAACTGTTAGTTGTCAAGATAAAGGAGTTCTTGTTGAGGGGGAGAAGATTGAGAGTGATGATATTTTACAAGAAAAAAAATGCCGACATATAAATTTGGAGGAAATAAATTCAGAAAAGCAGAAGAATAAAGTAGTTTTGGAGGTTTATCGTCCCGATCCCAATGTGACGATTAGAAAAAATATTTACCAAAAGACTTTTTTGGAGATTAAAAAACATTGGTTGTTTGGAGTTGGTCTTGGTGGCAGTTCTTTTTACTTGGGAAATGATAATTTGGGGCATGGTTTGAACGCTTCCAATATTTTCCTGGAAATTTTTTGGTCTTTAGGTTTAGTCGGTTTTCTGCCTTTTTTCTTGATTTTTCTCACTCCTTTTGTTTTTGGTCTAAGGTTATTGCAGATTAAATCCGGTCGCTATGCTTTTTTTGACGAGGAGTTTTTCGGGGTTTTTGCTTTGTTGACGTTTTTTGCTTTTTTAGTGCCGAATTTATTTAATGCCGGTTTTTTCTTGAGTGTTTTTTGGGTTTGGTTGGCTTTGGTGGGTGGACTTTTTAAAATTTTAAAGAAGTGAAATGGTTAAGTGGGAGAATAAACAATTAAAACAAATGATCAGACAGGTAAAAAATGGATTTTTACCCCAGTCTCTTTTGTTTATCGGTCCGGAAGGAACGGGTAAATTTTCAACCCTTGTTGAATTGATTGGGGAAATTAATAATTTGTCTGAAAGGGAAAAGGAATTGGTTAGGGAAGGCGCGTTAGCTGATTTGGTCTTATTGCAAGTTAAGGATATTCAGGCTGGTAAATTTAAGTATTGTGAGAAGGGGAAGTCAGATAGGGATATGGCATCCGGCAAGATAAAGAAAGAAATTTTGGATTGCGTGGTTAAAAAAATTATTTTAAAAAATTTTCAATTTCCCAAAAAGATTTTAATTATTCGTGATGCAAATAAATTAACTTTGCAGGCAAGTAACAGTTTGTTGAAGTTAATAGAGGAACCTTATGATGATCTGTTGATTTTTTTGTTGGTTAATAATGAGAATGAAATTTTGAGTACGATTCGTTCTCGTTGTCAGAGGATTTATTTTTATTTTCTTAGTGATACCTCTTTGCAAGAAAGAATAAAAGAGGAATTCCCCGAACTTAAAAGTGATCAATTGCAAAAAGTGGTGGAGTTGTCTTATGGTAGAATTGAGCTGGCGCGAAGGTACGCTTTAAAACCGGAAGAGTTGAATGAAGCGATTGCTTGGCGGGATGAATTTCGCAAGGCTTTGCGGAAGGGTAATGTGGAAAGATTTGCTTTGGTGGATAAACTTGTTGACAAAGAGGTTGATTTGTTATGGGTTTTGAATGAGTGGGTTTGGTATTTGAAGAATTTTTTGGAGGAAAATATCAAAGCCGGTGCTTCCAAAGCTGTTTTGGCTAAGGTTTATGATATTTTGGACAAATTGCTAGATCTTCGTTGGGTGATTAAAACCACTAATGTCAACAAGAGATTTCAGTTGGAAAATTTTTTTGTGCAGATTTAAAATGGTTTATGATGTAATCGTTATTGGTGGTGGACCGGCGGGGATGATGACGGCCGGTCGAGCCGGGCAGTTGGGTCGTTCTGTTTTGTTATTGGAAAAGAACGATGCGCCGGGTATTAAGCTTTTAATGACCGGAAAGGATCGTTGTAATGTTACTCATTACACTGACGATTTGGAAGAATTGATTGATGTGTATGATGAAGGAAAGAGGTTTTTGTATTCTTCTTTTTCGCGTTTTGATAACAGGATGGTGATGGATTTTTTTGAGCGTGGTGGTGTTAAGTTAAGGGTTGAGCGTGGACGGAGAGTATTTCCGGTTACAAATCGATCGGCTGACATTAGAAAGGTATTGTTGAATTTTCTCAAGAAAAATAATGTAGTTATTCAAACCGGTGTTGAGGTAGCTGATTTATTGGTTAAAATTGTTAAACTAAAAAAAGAAGACAGGAAGGTAGTAAAAGGAGTTGTTTTGGTCGGAGGAGAGAAAATTGTTGGCAAGAAAATTGTTATTGCCACAGGTGGACTTTCTTACCCTCAAACCGGATCGACGGGAGATGGTTATAAATTGGCGGAAAAAGTTGGTCATAGCATAATTCCTCCAAGACCGGCTTTGACTCCGATACTTTTGGGGGAGTCTTTTTTGTCCGATTTAGAGGGATTGAGTTTGCGAAATGTTAAAATCAGTATTTGGCAAGACGAGAAGAGAGTTGCGGAAAGATTCGGCGAGGCATTGTTTACGAAGCGGGGAATGTCCGGGCCGATAATTTTAGATCTTAGCAAGAAAATCGGAGAATTATTGGAAGCGAGAAGTAATTTTGGGAAATTGTTTTTGAAAATAGACTTTAAACCAGCCTTAAATGAAGCTATTCTTGATAAGCGTTTGCAGAGAGATTTTTTAAAGTATGGACGAAAACAATTTAAAAATGCTTTGGGTGACTTGTTGCCGACTAAAATGATCCCGGTAATTTTGGAGAGGAGTGGGATTAATCCGGAAAAAATTGTTTCTTTTTTAACTAAGGATGAAAGAAGGAGGTTAGGATTTTTATTGAAAAATTTTACCTTAACCGTGAAAGATTTGGTGGGATTTAGTAAAGCAATTATAACTGCCGGGGGTGTTGATTGGCGAGAGGTTGATTCAAAGACTATGGAATCTCGTTTGGTGAAAGGTTTGTGTTTTGCCGGCGAGGTTTTGAATTTAGATGGTCCCACCGGTGGTTATAATTTGCAAATAGCTTGGAGTACCGGTTGGGCTGCCGGTTCCGGTGATTTCTAATTTTGAGTGGTGGTTGAAGTTGGTTGGTTGATTTTTTGTTATTGCAAGATCCAAATTGTCATTGGTGACACTTCCGAATTTGTTGATATGATATCATCTTTGATGATTATCTTTTTTAGTTTTAGGTTACGACAATAGTTTTTGATTTTTTTAAGAGGAAGTAGGGGAAGGTTTGGTTGAAGTATTATTTGGGTGTTGGAGCAATCTATTTTGTCAAATAAATTTTGAAAATCTTCATTGTTATGATAGATTTGATATTTTTCAATAGCTGGATAAGCGGAAAAAAGAAGGCTTTTTTCTGAGATGTCTCGCCGATTGTTTTTGTTGAGAGAAATTTCTTTTTTGATAATTAGGTAATTTTCTTTTCGTGTCGGGAGTTCTTTTATGAATGTTCCAAGTAGGTATTGATCTCTTTGAAATGCTTCATGAGTAAGAGGATCTGTTTTCCACAAACTGAAGTATGTATAGACTTGAGAGACTCCCACCAAGATAAAAGTGGCGATTAATCCGAAATAAGCGATTTGCATAATTTTCCATCGTACTATTTTAAGTCTGTTGTCGGCCTCTTTTTTTATTTGTTGATAAAAGAAATGTAAGTATTCAAATGGAATGACTGTGATTAAAAAAATAGCCGGTGTAATTCCGATAATTCGCAAAAAATGTGGAATACCTTCAAGACTTAACACGCCGGGAATAAGCATAACCCAAAAAATCGTTTGTCCAAAAAGAGAGGCGGTGAATAATTTTAGAGGTTTTTCTTTTTGGAATTTTTTTAGGATTCCGACAAAAATTTCTCGTAAGCTGATAATAAAACCGATACTGAAAAATAAGGACCAGGTGGCGGGAAGTAGGGGGAATTTATTGTAGTTATGTCTTTGATTGCCGTCGCCAATGAAAAATATTGATTGAAGATGGAGGAATAAACTCTTGAAAAACGCTTTACCGGTTGATAGATTTGGTGCATTGAAAATTGAAACGGCGTCGGTGCGACCGGTGAAAGATGAGGGGTTGTTTTTGAAATATAACAATAAAGGTGCTGCGGAAATAATTGCTCCGGCGAGAAAAAAGATTGTAGGTAGCCATACTTTTTTGATGAATTTTGGAAAAATGATGATAGAAACAAGGAATATGACGATAAATATCAAGGGAACAACACGATAGGCGATGTAGGTATGTAAACCGATTCCGGTGAGTAGGCCGGACAAGAAAAAGAAGAGAAGTGTTTTTTGTCGGGCGCAATTTTTTTCTTTTTTTAGAATTTGAAATCCTTTGGTAAAAAAATAGAATGACCAAACAAGGAATAAGGGAACCATTATTGCTCTAAAAGAAATACGGGAAAAATTTAAGTGGTAGAATGAGGTAGCGAGAGCGATTGTGTCAATGATAATTGTTGGACGGTGTAGTCGTAGTGAGGATAACCAGAGGAAAAAACCAACAACGGTTAGTAAACCGAATATGGCGCTGGGAAGTCTAAGTGAAAAAGCACTAACATCAAACAGGCGGAATGATAGAGCTATGGTATTGATAAACAGTCCTTCGCGACCATAGTTTTCCGGGTAAAAAATTTGGTATTTATTTTCTTTTTGAGTATTGATGGCGTCCAGTCCATTGTATGCTTCGTCATACCATATGCCGGGAGGGGCTTGATTGAGATTGTAAAAGCGGATTATTCCAGCTAAAAGAAATGTAAGAATGATAATGATACTGTAAGTGATTTTATTTTTTAACATTTTTATTTTAGATTTGATCTATTTAGTCATTGTTAGTATACATTTTTTATTTGAAATTGTAAAATTGGTATGTTATAATGCAATTGTCGGATAAGTTTAGTATTTCTTTTGTAGAGGAGGACAGGGGGCTTGATTTTTGAGGGGGATTGTGTTAAAATAAAATATCAAAATAAATAGAATAAAAATAAAAAAGGTGTTGTTGAGATGTTGTTTGTTGATAAAAAACCAAGATTGGTGAAGTGGTGTTTTTTTTGTTCTGTAAATCTTGATATTTTTAATTATAGTATTTGATGTTTTATGGTTAGTCAGACAGGGACAAAATCTAATAATAGTGGTCACTCTAACGATTCAACCGGTGTTTCCGGCGGTGTGTCGACTGTTTCCAGTGGAAAATCAACATCCGGTGTCGCACCAAAGATCGCTACTACCGGAAAAACTCCCGTTGATCTTGTTGGTAATAAAACTCCCGCTGGTGATGGTGATAGCGTGACTAATTTTGGTTTGCCGAAAAAAACAGAGTCGGTTTTAGGCGATAAAACTGTGGAGCCAAGAGGATTGTTTGGTGACGGTGATTCTAAAGCTGCTAAAAAGTCGCCTTTATTTGCTGATGATTATTTTCCTCACCCAAATAAATTATCAGACAATACCGGATTGAGTGATATGTTTGGTGGTCATGGCAGAGGTTTTGGTTTTGGTTCTAAAGATAATTTAAAATCCCCAAAGACAGAGAGCAAGAAGGACTTTGTTCAAGATTTAATTCTTGTCGTAAAAGATTTATTGAAAAAGTTGGATGAAACGCTTTCTTTCTTGGGGTTGCGATTGGAGAGTTACAGAGAGGCGCAGAAAGCGATTGGTTTTTTGGAGGTTGATAATGATGAACCTTTGATTGCCGATAAGGTTGTTTCCGAGTTGAAAGATTCTTTGGAAGTTAATTTTGCTTCTTTATTAAGCAGGATTGAGAAAGAAATTTTTATAAAACTCGAGTCATTGTTGAATGATGGTTATGTGCAAAAAGCGAAGCAAGAACAAATTGAAGAATTGAAGACCGGTTTGAATGATGTGGTTTTAAAAATAAATCTTTTTAATGAAGTTCTTGATGAGTTGGCGCGAATTGATGTTGTGCGAGATGAGCTTAATTCAGTGGTTGTCAAGAGGAATTCTTTATTGGATAAAGCGGGGAGTATGCTGAGAAGGTTGGAGTTGGCGGTGATTGAAAAAAATAAAAAAGATATTTCATCCTTTAATTCTGAAGCGGTAAGAATTGTGGAAGAAGAGGGTAATTTTTTGGTTTTGCAGGTTGGTGTTTTGTCTGATGATGATACTGTTTTAAATATGATTCAGCGGGCGATTGATTTTGGGATGAAAAACAAAAACATGATTCCGCTTGACCGGAATATTTTAAAGAGAAAGGCTTTGGAGGTTTTTGGTGCTTGGAGGGAAAGGCTGGGTGACAAGTGGAAGATAGAGAAGCAAAAATTAGGACAAAATGGTAGCAGTTTGTCGTTTAAGTTTAATGGGTTGACCGGTGATATTTCTCTTATTGGTGTCACCACTGTTTTTGAAGACGGGAATAGTGGAAAGTTTGTTGGTGATGGTGGAGAAGGTTTTACGGGTAATTCTTCTTCTTTTGGAGAAGGAGAAATGAATTATTCAAGGAATGATTTACTTAGAGCAGCTTAATATTTTTTAAAAGTATGGGAGAGGGTGATAATTTTAAAAGAAAGGAATTTTTCTCGGAAGAAAGTGCCACAGAAAGGAAATCAACTTCTGAAGAGGAAATAAAGAAGGAGTCTGATTTTTCCGAGCAGGTTGATTTTTATGCACAGAAAGAACGATCGGTGGAGCGATCAGTTGAGCAATCGTCGGAAAAGTATCAACCAAATTCTTCCGTTAGTGATAATGGGGTGACTGACGATGATGACGAAGAAGAAGTTTCCGCTGGAAGCATTGATCAGTACGCTAAGGAAATAGTTCAGTTGGATGCTGATGATCAGATTGATCGATTGGTGCAAGTGGCCATTACGAAAAGTCCTTATGTGGCGATTGAAGTGGCTAAGCATTTAAACGATAACTATGTTTTAGCCGGTTTGCACAGTGATTTAAATGAAGATAGAATTAGAGATATTTTAGTGAGAAAAGGATTTGTTTAGAAATAAAGTATTTCCATAAAACAAAAATAAATGGATTTAATAACTATTGTTTTTATAATTGTTTTGTTGAGTGGCTTTGTGGCTATTTTGTCCGGGCTTTGGCTTTTGTATGACGATTTTTTTCGTTTTCGGAGAAAGTTGCGAGCTTCTTTTGATATGGCTTTGGATGTTGTGAAGGTTGTTAAGGCCCATGATTCAGAGACGAAAAGAGATGGTGTATCGAAAGAACAGGTAGAAAAGGAGGATATTTCTAAGATGGAGCAACTGCTTTTGTCTTTGGCTCAGTTGGTTGAGGGTAAGCGGACTTGGTGGTCGTTAACTTTTTTTAAAAAATACAAATCTAATTTGGTTTTTGAGATAGCTACCCCTTCTAAGAGTGAACAGATTTCTTTTTTTGTTGGTTTTCCAAGGGAGTTGCAGGAGGCGGTTGAGAAGCAGATTCATAGTTTTTTCCCCTCAGCGTTTATTGAAAGGGTTAAGGAATATAATATTTTTCAGCCGGGAGGGAAGACTGCCGGTACAACGATAAAACTTAAGAGAAGGAATTTCTTTCCAATTAAGACTTATAAGAGTTTGGAAACTGATCCTTTGCATAGTTTAACCAATGCACTTTCAAAATTGGACAGTGAGCAAGAGGGGGCGAGTGTGCAGATAGTTTTTCATAAGAACAATATAAAGTTTTTTTTAAGAAGAGGAGGGAAGGTTGCCAAGTTGATGCAAGAGAAGGGATTGGAACTTTCTCGCGCTTTGCGTGAAACATCAATTTTTGGTAAGATTGTTTCTTTTTTTGGTGGTGGCTTACAAAGTGCTTTTATGACAAAGGAAGAAAAGGAACAGCGGTTGGAGAGGAGTTATTATGGTAGTAACGCTTTAACGCCGGAAGATCAGGAAGTTGTTAAACAGTTGGGGTCAAAAGATAATAAATTAAAATTTGATGTTAATATCAGAATTTTGACTTCGGCGCCGACGAAGAAAAGAGCGGAGGGAATTTTGTTGTCGTTGAAAAATGCTTTTGCTCAATTTGATAATCAAAAACTGAATAAATTTCGCAGTGTTGATGACAACTCGGAAAACGCTTCGGTTTTAGCAGAAAATTTTATTATGCGTGCTTTTCGTTGGCGTGATAAAATTGTTTTAAGTACTGAAGAATTGGCCAGTGTTTTTCATTTTCCTATTTTCACAACAGAAACGCCAAAACTTAATTTGTTAAAATCAAAGAGTGCGCCTCCACCGGATGATTTGCCGGAGAAGGGTTTGTTGTTGGGTTATAATGATTTCCGGGGTGTAAAGACGGAAATTAGAATTGATCGTGAGGATAGACGAAGACATTTATACATCATTGGACAGACCGGTACCGGTAAATCAACTTATATTGAAGAGATGGCTAAACAGGATGTTAAAAATAAGGAAGGGGTGTGTGTTGTAGATCCCCACGGTGATTTAATTGATCACATTATGAAATCAATTCCAAAAGAGCGAGCCAATGATGTGATTTATTTTGATCCGGCGGATACTGCCAGACCGTTTGGTTTGAATATGTTGGAGTATGATGAAAAGTATCCGGAGCAGAAAACTTTTGTAATTAATGAGATGATTTCCATTTTTGATAAGCTGTATGATCTGAAGCAGACCGGTGGTCCTATGTTTGAACAATATATGAGAAATGCAATGTTGTTGGTTTTGGATAGTCCGGAAATAGGATCAACTTTAATGGAAATTCCGCGAGTTTTTCGAGATCCTAATTTCCGCAAGGAAAAATTGAAGCGATGTCGAGAGATGACAGTGGTTGATTTCTGGGAAAAAGAGGCGGAAAAAGCCGGCGGTGATGCTTCAATGGAGAATATTGCCCCTTATATCAATTCCAAGTTGACTACTTTTATCTCCAATGACATGATGAGACCGATTATTGCTCAGCAGGAAAGTACTATTAACTTCCGGCAAGTGATGGATGAAGGGAAGATTTTATTGGTTAATCTTTCTAAGGGTAAAATCGGTGAGATTAACAGCCATTTGTTGGGAATGGTTATTGTGGGAAAGATGTTAATGGCGGCTTTGTCAAGGGTTGATATGCCAGAGGATCAACGAAAGGATTTTTATTTGTATATTGATGAGTTTCAGAATTTTACAACGGATTCAATTTCTTCCATTTTGGCGGAGGCGAGAAAATATAAATTGTGTTTAACTATTGCTCATCAGTTTATTGGTCAGTTGTCGGAGGAGATTTCCAAAGCTGTTTTCGGTAATGTTGGTTCAATGTCTGTTTTTCGGGTGGGAGCGGAAGATGCCGAAGTTTTAGAAAAGCAGTTTAAGCCCTTTTTTGATGCCAATGATTTAATTAACATTGATAATTATCAATGTTATTCTAAGCTATTGGTTAATAGTCAGGCGACGGATCCTTTTAATATGAAAACATATCCGCCTAGTAAGGGTGATGGAAAATTAAAGCACGCTCTTAAGGAGTATTCCCGTTATAAATATGGCAGAGCGAGGGATATTGTGGAGATGGAGATAGAGAAACGGTTTAAGGAAACTTTTGGTCATCAGGAAGATAAAAAGAAAAATCCTTTTGGTGATTTTGGTAGTTTATTCGGGTAGTATTTGTCAGTTGACATTTCTTGTAAACTATATTAGAATTGAGGTGGTTTGTTTTAACCATCTTAATAAACATACTTAATTTGGCTTACCTGGTTAGCTGATTGTTTTGTGTTTTAACAATTTGTTAGCTTTACGGCCGTTAAAAAATTAAGTAGAGGGGTTGTTGTTTGACGACCATTAATAGGTAATTAAAAAAATATGACTGAAGAAAAAAAGAATGTTACCGATGAGGTAGCTAAAAAGGAGGGGAAACAGGTTGATGTTAGTTCTGTTGGTGACAAGGCTTCATCCTCTGATGCTTCCGATTCAGGAACGATCAGTTTGTTGATGGAGGATATGTTGAAAGCGGGAATGCATTTTGGACATAAGAAATCTCGCTGGAATCCGAAGATGAAAAAATATATTTTCGGTGTTAGGAATGGGATACATATTATTGATTTGGAGAAGAGTATTTTGGAGTTTAGGAAGACTATCAATTTCTTGGACGGTTTGGCGAAAAAAGGTGGTAAGGTTTTGTTTGTGGGAACTAAGAGTCAAGCTAAAGCATTGGTAAAAGAGGTGGCTGATAATTTGGAGATGCCTTATGTTAATAATCGTTGGTTAGGGGGGACTTTTACGAATTTTAATGTTATCAGAAAAAGAGTAAAGTTTTTGCAAACCAACAGGGAATCTTTGGAAAAAGGCAGGTTGGTAGTGGCTACTAAACTGGAAATGGGAAGGTTGACAAAGAAACTTGATAAGATAGAGGAGAGAATGGGAGGTTTGGAGAGAATGGACAGGTTGCCGGATGCCGTCTTTGTTTTAGATGTTAATGAAAGTGCTGATGTTATTCGTGAGGCCAAAAAAGTGGGAATAAAGACAGTTGGTTTAGTTGACACTAATTGTGATCCTGATGCGGTTGATTATTTGATTCCCGGTAATGACGATGCGGTTTCTTCAATAAAATATGTTTTAAAAAAAGTACAAAGTGTTTTCAAAAAATAGTTTCTGTTTTTTTTGAAGTTTAGCCCTTTATTAGTAAATCAAAAAATATGTTAGAATTAATAAAAGAAATACGAAAAGAGACGGGGGCCGGGATTGTTGAAATAAAAAAGGCGATAGAAGAAGTTGGTGAAGATAAGGAGAAAATTTTTGAGTTATTGCGAAAGTCTGGTTTGCAAAAGGCCGAAAAAAAGTCTGATCGAGTAGCATCGGATGGAACAATTGTTTCTTATGTTCATGCTGACGGTAAAAGTGGTGCGATGGTTAAGTTGCTTTGCGAGACAGACTTTGTTGCCAAGAATGATGAGTTTTTGGCTTTGGCTAATGATATAGCGATGCATGTGGTGGCGATGAAGCCAACAAGTGTTGAGGATTTATATGATCAATCTTTTGTAAAAAATCCGGAGATGACGGTGGAAGAGGTTATAAAAGGTAAGATTGCCGTAGTTGGTGAAAACATTAAGGTAGATGAGTTTGTTTTGTTGGAATTTTAGTTTTAAACAAAAGGATAATGTTGATTCAATTTTTTAGTTGGAGCGGTCCGGAAAATGTTTCCTCATCTTTATCTGATTTGCAAATAGGGGACAAGGTTGCGGTTCAACACAAATGGGGAGTTTTGATTGGAACGTTGGTTGGGATGGGTGAGAGTGGTGAAAATGTTGTCGGTGATGTTCTTAGAAAAGCGGAAGCGCAGGATTTTGAAACAATATTACAAAACAAGAAAAAGGAAAAAAAATATTTAAAGGATGTTAAAGGGGAGGTTCGTAAGTCAGGTTTGACGATGAAGGTTGTTGATGTTACTTTGACTCTTGATGGTGGTTGTTTGATTGTGTTTTTTGTTGCTGACGCCAGAGTTGATTTTAGAGAATTGGTAAAAACAATTTCAAGTAAATTGGGAAAGTCGGTTAGATTTCAACAGGTTGGCGCCAGGGATGAAGCAAAGAAGATGGGAGGATTTGGTATTTGTGGTCGTGAATTGTGTTGTGTTAAGTTCTCTCGTGGTTTGCAGAGTATTACGACCAATATGGCACGCTCGCAACTAATTGCCCATCGTGGTTCGGAGAGATTGTCCGGTTTGTGTGGGCGTTTGATGTGTTGTTTGGCGTATGAATCAAAACAGTATGAGGATTTACTTAAGGGTTTGCCAACACGAGGAGAGAAGGTAATTTACAAGGGGAAGGAGTTTAAAGTTGTGGATGTGATTGTTTTGGAGGAAGAGGTTAAAATTACTGATGATAAAGGAACTATGATTGTTGTTGGAGTTTCTGAGTTGGATGAAAGGGATACTTAGTGGATGTTGCGAGGAAGGGTTGTTTACAGGAGGGTTTTACCAGGACTGAAGTTTTGTTTTTAGTAAAAAGATGGATATTGTAAATATTATAATAATTGCTTTGGTTGTTGTTGTGTTGGTTGTTATCATTTTGGTGATAGCCAACGGCTTAAGGAAGGTTGACGAAAAAACGTTAAAAGAGTTGGAAACTGACAGCAAACAAAGAAAAAAAAGATTTTTCAGTCGTTTGAAAAAAAACGCCATTTCTTTTTTTGAGGTGGTGGTTAGGGTTAGTAAGCGCAATATTCAAAGATGTCATTCATGGATAATGAAAGCTAAAAGGCAAGAGGATGATATTTTGAGAGTTGAGGAAGATTTGGCAATTGATAACGTTGATAATCAAAAGGAAGATGTGGGCGCTGAGGAAGGCGGTGATATTGATGATGTGTCGCCTCCGAAAAAGGGTGTTAGAATTAGTGATTTTGTTGGTCGTTTTTCAAAAAACAAGGTTGATGGTAACGTGATTCGCGAAGTATCTGTTGATTCGATTTCAGAAAATAAAGGTAAGGACATTACGACAAAAAAAAGTTTGATGAACAGTTTGTTTGGGGTGAGAGCTAAGCGGAATAAATTGAAGAATGTTATTGACATAAGGGAGAATGTTAGTGAAAAATGGTCTTTGGTTGATGCGGTGGGTAGTGGTGATTCTGATACCAATTCGGATCCCGGTAAGTATGTTGATGAAATTAAATTGGTGGAGCCTGGTCGTAATTTTAGGCATACCGAACGAGAACAGATGGTTGATGAATATGACGACGATGCTTTGGTGGGAGTTGATCTGGGGATTTTTGAAAAAAATATTTTACAGAAGATTACGAAGGAGCCTAAGGATTTAGATAACTATAAACAGTTGGGTAATTTGTATATCAAGATGGAAAGATTTGATGAAGCAATAGAAGTTTTTGAGCATATTTTATCTATTTCTCCAAGAGATGTATTTGCTATCAGAAAAATAAAGAAAGCAAAGTTTTTGAAGCGTTTGCAGGGCAAGAAAGATGATTGATTAAGAAGTGTTAAAATTATCATTGTTTATGCCAAGATAGCTCAGTTGGTAGAGCACACCCATGGTAAGGGTGAGGTCTCGGGTTCAATCCCCGATCTTGGCTCAAGTATGTTCTGAGTTGATGTGGAGTGTTTAAATTTTTTTTGGAATAGGAAGTTATTTGGGGATTTCTGGAAGGTTGATATTTTTTGCAGATAGGTTATAATGAATTTGTTCTTTCCATTCATTTTTTATTGTTGAAATTACTCTTTTCGGGATGAAGAGGGGGGGGGTGGTGATTTTTGGATGGGTCGGTGGCAGAGTGGTCAAATGCATCAGACTGTAAATCTGACGGCGCAAGCCTACGGCGGTTCGAATCCGTCCCGGCCCACATTTTATTTTTAGGAAGTAGTTTATTTGCCTGTGTAGCTCAGTTGGTAGAGCAATCGCCTTGTAAGCGATAGGTCGTCGGTTCGAGCCCGACCGCAGGCTCAGTTTTGATTGTAAAATGGTGATTTAACTTAAAAGATAATAAAAACAAAAGATATGGCTGTGTCATTTAAGGAGGAATTTACAGATGTTTTTGAAAGAGTAATTTTACCTTTGGCAAAAAAATTGGTAGATGATGATTATGAGCGCTTCAAAAGGGACAGTGTTGATGGGTATGACGAAAAGGATGAGTTGTATTTTGCGAATTTGGAAACCGCTTTTGAACAGCGTTTAAAGTTGTACTATTTTCAAAAGTATATAAATATGAAAAGAAAGGGGGAGGAGCGTGAGTTCCCCGGTTCCACGGATGATATTAAAAGAGATGTTAACTTAATGTATTCGGAGTTTAAGTCTTTTTTGAGTAGGCCTGTCGGTAAATATGAGGATTGATTGACAAATAAAACTTTTTGTGTTAATATTGTGTTCCAATAATTGGTTATTGGAATTTTGTTTTTTTATTGTCTTTTTTAATAATTTTTTAGTTAGTGTATGCAAGAGAGTGATAATGCCAGTCGATTAAAAGTGGCTATAGGAACATTGTTAAGAAAGTTACCAAATCGAACAAAGTATATATTATCAGAAAAATACGGTTTAAAAAACGGTTCTTTGAGAACTTTGGAGTCAATAGGAAAAGAGTTGGGCGTAAGTAGGGAAAGGATTAGGCAAATTGAGAGTGCTGCTCGTGATTTTTTGTGTAAGGAAAACTTACCCAAGGTTGTTTTTGTTTTGCTTAATTTTTTCTACGAAAAATTATCTTCCAGGGGTGGTTTGATTGGTGTGAGTGAGTTTGAAAAAATGATATTTGGTGACACTGTCAGTGATCAAACTCGTTGTCAGTTACGTTTTTTGTTGTTGTTGACCAAAGAGGTGCATTATTGGAAGGCGACAGGCGAAATTAATGATGGTTGGTATATTGAAGGAAAAGAGGGTGATTTCTTGAAAATGAAAGAAATCAATTTGAAGTTAACTGAGTATTTCCGAAAAACGAAGAAGATTATGAAACTTGATGATATTTGGCAAGTTGTTATTTCAGGTAAATTGGGGACTGATGTGAAAAAGTTTTTTATAGATAGCGAGCAAGGAAGAGATAGGTTGGGAATTTTTTTGAATATTAGCAAGACTATTGAAAAGAATATATTAGATGAATGGGGGTTGCGTGAGTGGGGAGTTATTTTACAGAAACACGCCAAGGATAAGGCAGTTATGGCCTTTCGTAAATGTCGCCGGCCTTTGCATTTTAGAGAATTAGCGGAATACATTAATAAAGAATTGCCCGGCAAGAAAAAAGCATTACCTCAGACATTGCACAATATCATTATTAAGGATAAGAGATTTTATTTTGTGCGAGCCGGTGTTTATGTTTTAGATGAAAAATTATTTAATTCCGATGATATAACGGAATTGTGTTTATAGGATATTGCTTTGCAAAGGTGTCTCTTTGAAATTCCAAAAACTTTAAAAATAACCTTACGGTTGGCTTGAAAATAAAACTTGTGTTAAAATGATAATAAGAGATTGTTTCTGTTGTTAACTAATTATTTGGTATGGGAAAAGATAAACAAAGGGAGACTTTAACCAGACTTTGGGTGACTGTTTTGATTATTACATTTTCCCTGGTTTTTGTGGTTGCTTTTTTGTTTCCCGCAGGTTTGCAGGTCTTTTGGGGAGGGATTAAGCTCTTTTTAGGTGTTTTTTGGTGGATTATATTACCCTTTCCGTTTTGGTACGCGTATCATTTTTTGTGGTTGAAGTATTCGGAGGATTTTCAATCGTCTTTAGAGAGCCATGTTCTTTTGGAGTTGATTCCGTCAAAAGACATTGAAAAGAGTCCGAAGTTAATGGAGCATGTTTTTATTGGTTTGCATGATTTTTCCACTTTGAATGCTTTGGAGTTTTTGGCTGGTTGGAAAATTGCTCAGAATAGGTTGGTCTTTGAGATTGAGGGGCGGGAGGGAGAAGTTCATTTTTATGTGCGTTGTCCAAAAAAATTGAAGGATAATGTTGAAGCGCAAATCTACGCTCATTATCCGGATTTACAGATTAGAGAAGCTGAGGATTATACAAGTAGAGTGCCTTTGAATTTACCAAATGAAAAATGGTCTGTTTGGGGAACCACTTACTCTTTTCTTGATAATGATTTTTTACCAATGCGAACATATAAACATTTTCAGGAAGATGTTACCGGGAAAATGATTGATCCTTTAGCAAATATCGTGGAAGTGATGGCCGCTTTACCAAAAAAGCATCATATTTGGTTTCAAATACTTATTGAAGCAGAGAAGGCAAGCGATTGGCGACCGGCGGTGAAGGCATATATTAAGCGTTTAATTGATGAGGCATTGGGTGTAGTTTCAACAAATGGTGATAGCATTTCTTCCGTTTTTGGTAAATTTTTTGGAATTTTTAGGAGTGCTTTTGGTAAGATTTTGGGAGGATCTGAGAGTGGAGGGTCATCGGAAACGGTAATTGATGAAGGTTTTAATGTAAATAAATTGCCTCCGGGGACACAGGAAAAAGTTAAAGCCATTGAAGAGGGTAATTCTAAAGAAGCTTATCGAGCAGTGGTGCGTTTTGTTTATATTGCTCCACGGGATACTTATAATAAGCCGTTAGGTGCCGGTGGTATAAGAGGGGCGATGAGACAATTTTCTGATGTTAATTTGAACAGTCTAGTTCCTTCATCAGAAACAAAAACTTTCGCGAATTATTATTTTGATGAAGAGAGGGAGTTGTATCGACAAAGAAAAATAGTACAAAGTTTTCGTTGGCGTTGTGGTTGTGAAATGTGGATACATATCAATACGGAAGAATTGGCTACTTTATATCATTTTCCAGATACGGAGGTGGTTAGGAATTCTGCTATTACCAGGGTAGAATCAAAGAGAGAGCACCCTCCGGCTAATTTGCCGACAGGAGATTGTAAACTCTCTTTTCAGTCGGTAGGTGATAATGATTTTGCTAATTAAATTATTTCATAGTATTTTTAAATAATGACTGCAAAAAACGAAGGACAAGTTGATGAAACAATAACTTATTTTGCTCAAACCAATTTTCGCAACAAACAGCAACCGTTTGGAATTAAGATTGATGATCGTCGTCGGCATTTTTATGCTTTGGGAAAAACAGGGATGGGAAAGACAAACATGATTCAGAATATGGTTATTCAAGATATTCGCAGTGGTCGTGGAGTGGGAGTGATTGATCCTCATGGGGAGTTTGCTGAAGAATGTTTAAAGGCTGTTCCAAAAGAGAGGATTAAAGATGTTATTTATTTTAATCCGGCGGATTTGGATTATCCGATTTCTTTGAATATTTTAGAAAGTGTTGATAAAGATCATCAGCATATGGTTGCTTCCGGTTTGATTGGTATTTTCAAAAAATTGTGGGTTGATTCTTGGGGTCCAAGGCTGGAATATATTTTGCGTAATGCTATCTTAGCTTTACTTTGTCATCCGGAATCAACACTTTTGGGAATTAATAGGATATTGGTTGACAAACAATACAGAGAAGAAATTTTATCTTATGTTGATGATCCGGTGGTTAGTTCTTTTTGGGTTGATGAATTTTCAAAATACAATGATCGTCTTTTAACAGAAGCTATTTCGCCGATTCAAAACAAGGTTGGACAATTTTTGTCCAGTGATTTAATCCGTAACATTGTTGGTCAACCAAAGTCATCTTTTTCTGTTAGGGAAATTATGGATCAAAAAAAGATATTGATTATGAATTTATCCAAAGGGAGGATTGGAGAAGACAACAGCGCTCTTTTGGGGGCGATGATGGTTACTAAAATACAATTGGCGGCGATGAGTAGGGTGGATATACCGGAGAAAGAAAGAAATGATTTTTATTTGTATGTTGATGAGTTTCAAAATTTTGCGACGGAATCTTTTGCTTCTATTCTTTCCGAGGCGAGGAAATACAGATTGAACTTGATTTTGGCACATCAATTTTTAGCTCAACTTGATGAGACTGTTTTGAATGCTCTATTGGGTAATGTTGGAACAATTGTTTCTTTTAGGGTGGGGGCTATGGATACGGAGATTTTGGAAAAAGAATTTGAGCCTGTTTTTGTGGCGGAGGATTTGGTTAATTTGGATAAGTATAATATTTACTTGAAATTGATGATAGATGGTGTGGCGACAAGACCCTTTTCGGCTTGGACTTTGCCACCAATAGACACTTCGGACACTGCGAAAAATTTAGAAAAAATTATCGATAATTCTCGTGAAGTTTATGCAAATAAGAGAAAAGATGTGGAGCAAGGTATTGTAGATTGGAGTGGAATGAAGAGTCCGGGAGTGATAAAGCATATCAAAGAACTTGCCAGTCGGGAGGTTGAGGGAAAAAAGGTTGCAACTATTAAGAGTGGTAAATCTCAAAATAAGAAAAACAATAAAAAGAAGGTTACGGAAAATGGAAATTCCGGGAAATTGGAGCGTGATGAAGAAAAATTATTTCTTGAACAGTTGGCCAGTGGCGGTAATTCAGTTCCCGGTGATAATTTAAATTCCAATCGGGGAGATTTGTCGGAAGATGATGTAAGTCTCCATTTTGAGTCTGATTTAGGTATTGGGGTTGAGGGTGACTCTGATTTTTCTGGAGTGGTATCCTCAAAGGAGAGGGAGGATCAGAGGGGTAGTGAGAATTTGAAATTGAAAACTGAGAAGAGTCAAGAATCAAATAATCTCTTCCAAGTTAATTGTTCGGCTTGTGGTGTGCAAACGGAGGTTAATTTTAAACCTGATGGAGTAAGGCCGGTTTTTTGTCAGTCTTGTTTAAATAAATATCGCAGTGAACAGGCTAAGTTGAAAAATGCTCTTTTGAAGAAGGAACAGGAGATTGGTGATTCCGGTAAAAATGAAAACATTGATGAAGGGTTAAGCAAGAGTGGTATTGGTTAATTAAGCTGATACTTAAAAGCTTTTTGTAAGTAATTATTTTTAAGAAAATGGCTAAAAAAATACAGGTAGCGCGTTATGCTCCTCCGCCAACTGAGTTGCCGGTTTTGAATAGTGAGGATGCAAGTGAAATTTGTTTTTTTGGAAGGACAAATTATGCCAATCAATTGCAGGAGTATAAGTATGTTTTTGGGATTAAGAATGATGATCGTCGTCGGCATATGTATGTGGTTGGTAAGTCGGGGGTTGGTAAATCAAAGTTATTGGAATTGTTGATTAGGCAAGACATTGCTCATGGAAGAGGTGTTTGTTTGATAGATCCCCATGGTGATATTATTGAGGATATTTTAAGATTTATTCCGGAGAACAGGATTAATGATGTTTGCTTAATTGATCCCGGTGATTACAATTTTCCGGTGGCTTTTAATCCATTGGCTAATGTTGATGAAAATTTTAAATACCAGTTAACACAGGGGATGATTGAGGTTTTAAAGAAGCAATTTGGAGCCAATTGGACACCACGGTTGGAGCATGTTTTTCGCTTTACGGTTTTGGCTTTGTTGGATTATCCGCGGGCAACTATGCGCGGAATCATTTCCATGTTGACCGATAGGGAGTATAGGCAGAAGGTCATTGAGTATATTACCGATGATATTGTGAAGAAGTTTTGGGCGATTGAATTTGCTGATTGGTCGGAAAAATTTGATTCGGATGCTATTATGCCCTTGGTAAATAAGTTAGGACAGTTTTTAGCTGATCCGATGTTGAGAAATATCTTTGGGCAAACAGAGAATAAAGTTGATTTGGGTGATTTGATGGATACTGAAAAAATTATTTTAATAAATCTTTCCAAAGGAAAATTAGGAGAGGAAAACTCATCTTTTTTTGGGGCAATGTTTTTGACCAAGATTAAGCAGGCTGGAATGGCCAGGGCATTGATTCCTGAGAGGGATAGAAAAATTTCTTACGTTTATGTTGATGAGTTTCAAAATATTGTTACGGAAACTTTTGAGAATTTGTTATCAGAAGCAAGGAAATATGGTTTGGCGATGGTGATAGCTCATCAGTATGTTGGTCAACTTTTACCTAAGGTGCAATCGGCGGTATTTGGAAATGTTGGCTCAATTGTTGTTTTTAGAGTTAGTGGTGAAGATGCGGTTAAATTAGAGCCGGAACTTGATCCGGTTTTTAAGGTGAAAGATATGATTAATTTGGGAAAGAGGGAGTTTTATACCAAGTTGCTAATAGATGGAGAGTCGTATGATCCATTTTCTGCTAGAACTCTTGATGTTTTGGAGCCGAATCATCCTTCTTTTAGGGATAAGATTGTGGAATTTTCGCGAAACAAATATGCCAAGCCTTTGGAATCTGTTTTGGCGGAGATTCGCAAAGAAGAGGGTTTAGGTGATGTAGGTGATGGTGAAAGTGCTTCTTTAAAGAAGGAGGATTCTAATTCTATTTCTTCAAAGAGTGTAGAAAATGATAGCGAGGTTAAGGCGAAAGCCAATCATCCGTCTGATTTAACGACTACCGAAGAGAAGGTGCTTGAGACGGGTGTTGATAGTAATGGGGATGATGATGCTCCGTTGATTTAATGAGGTTTGAAATTGTTTAATTTTGTGGAGTGAGGATTTTTGTGTGGATAACCCCCCTTTGGGTAATTGCGAAAATGTGCTATTATGAGAGTAGTGGTAAGAATATAATAAAATAAATAATAAAATAAATAATAAGAAGTATGAAAAAGGTTAATTTAAAAGAATTTGCTGTTGCTTTGTTGGATTTGACAACAGGTGTTTTTGCCAGGTTTGGTCTATTGAGGATTATTCCGGTGCTGTTGTTGGGGGTGTTTGGTGTTTTGCTCGGGGGGATTTTTAGGATGAATGTGGCTTTTGCAGCTGTTAATTGTGCGGACACTGCTGTTACTAAGGTGATACAAAGTGATTGTGAGGCAATAATGGATTTGTACAATAGAACTAATGGTCCAAATTGGACGAATCATGCAAACTGGGATACAGCTTCAGATATTGGAACGTGGGAAAGAGTTGTTAGGGAGGGTGATAGAGTAACCGAGCTCTGGTTGAATGACAATAATTTGTCAGGAGATGTTGGTGGTTGGAATATTGGAGCGTTAACTGCTTTAAAGCGTATATATCTTAATCAAAATAGTGGTATTTCCGGTGATATTTCCGGTTGGAATATAGGTAATGGAAATTTAAGAGATTTGGAATATTTTGTAATTTATAGTAATCATTCTCTTACCGGTGATATTTCCGGTTGGGATTTGGGTAGTGGGAATTTGCTCAATTTAAAGTATTTACAAATCCACGATATTCCTTCTTTGGGTGGTGATATTTCCGGTTGGGATATAGGTAATGGAAATTTGCCTAATTTAGTGTTTTTTTCTATTTTTCACGATGCTTTTACCGGTGATATTTCCGGTTGGGATATAGGTAATGGAAATTTGCCTAATTTGGAATGGTTTCATGCAGGTAGCCTTGGTAATCAAGCTTTGTCTGGTGATATTTCCGGTTGGAATTTGGGTGGTGGAAATTTGCCCAATCTGCAATTGTTTATAATTTACGATAATCATCTGACCGGTGATCTTTCTACTTGGAATTTGCCGGGAGGAGGGTTGCCAAATTTGGAAGTCATTATGGTCAGTGGGAATTCTTTTACCGGTGATTTGTCTAGTTGGGAATTGGGCAATGGAAATTTACCCAAATTGCTACGGTTTCATATTGAAAGGAATAATTTTACCGGTGATATTTCCGGTTGGAATTTAGGTAGTGGGAATTTGACGAATTTATTAAGTTTGATTATAAATGACAATAATTTTACCGGTGATATTTCCGGTTGGAATATAGCTGGTGGTTTACCTAACTTAGATCAAATTTGGATACATAATAATAAATTTACACATAGTGATTTGGAGGATGAAGCGCCAGCTATTGAAGCGGTTGCTAATCATATATATCATCCACAGGCTGATGTTGATGTTGATCGTAATTTGAGTAGTGGACCTAATCTAACTATTACTCCTCAATACCCAGAGAATCCGAGCGGTAATGATGTTTATCAGTGGTATAAGGATGGAGCGCCGATTTCTGGGGCAAATAGTAGAGTTTACACTAAGGCAAATGCAACTTCTGCTGATAGTGGGTTGTATACTTACAAAGTGAAAAATTCTGTTGCAAGAGAGTTGATATTATATTCTCACAGTGTTGCCGGTGAAGGTATCCATGTAACTGTGTCTGATTTACCGGATCCTCCGGTGTTGAGTTCTATTGATGTTGATACTGGTTCTGTTAACGATGATGAGATTACCAGTGATCAAACCTTGTTTTTTGTAGGGAAAACTGAGGCAAATTCAACAGTAGAGCTTTTTCTTGATGGTTCTTCTATTGGTACTGTTGTGGCTACTGGGGCAGGTGATTTCACTTTTGATTACACTGGTACAACATTGCCGGATGGTAATTATATTTTAACAGCCACTGCCACTAATACTGGCGGCACATCTCCTCTTTCAGCTGAATTTCCTTTTACAGTTGATACTACACCTCCTGGTATTCCAGTTGTTGACACAACAAATATTCACCCAACGACAGATACTACTCCGGAACTGACCGGTACTTTGACATCTGAGACAAATCCGACAGATGTAGTTAAAGTTACGGTTGATGGGGTTGAGTATACAGCTGTAAATAATGGGGATGGGACATGGGTTTTGCCAGATAATACCATATCAACTCCTTTGTCTTCGGGGACATATCCGGTAACGGTTGTGGTGACTGACTTAGCTGGAAATTCTGCTACTGATGTTACTACTGATGAGTTGGTGGTAGATGCAGATGATGATGGAGATGGATTGCTAACTTCTGTGGAAGCGATTTTAGGAACTGATCCATTAGACGCAGACACTGACGATGACGGATTACTTGACGGAACAGAGGATGATGACAAGGATGGAGCGGTAGATTCCAATGAAACAGATCCAAATGTTCGAGACACTGACGGTGACGGATTACAAGACGGACTAGAAA
>Ga0256914_1000164_pt1 | contig 63519 bp, 53 predicted proteins | sample HulkmetaG_FD_191571 | JGI IMG/M metagenome (GOLD analysis project Ga0256914, IMG submission 191571) | Hydrothermal chimney microbial communities from Main Endeavour vent field at the Juan de Fuca Ridge, Pacific Ocean - Hulk | ecosystem: Environmental > Aquatic > Marine > Hydrothermal vents ...
AGAGAAGATTCTCTATTTAAAGACACGTCCCGCACAGCGTCTGGAATTGGGGCGTAACGGTCGGCGCTTTGTGGAAGAACATTTCGATCGCAACAAATTGGCCGACCGCTATCAGGAATTGTTGCATAATTTGATGCGGGAAGGGAAATAATGATTAAACGTTTTGTGCTGGCATTGGAAATTATTTTACTGACAACAATCGGATTAAACGCAGGCAATCCGGTTTCGGTACCATTGCACGATCCGGTTTATCATTTTTTGGAGCGTATGGAAACATTGGGTTATGCTCGCGATGTGTTTAACGGTATTAAACCGTTTAGCCGTGCGCAAGTGGCGGATTATCTAAAGCAGATAGCAAAGCATCGCAGCGAATTGACATCCATTGACAGAAGGCATCTGGATGATTTTTTGTTGGATTATCGCTGGGAGTTAAATCCGAGGCAACGCAACCCTTTGTTTCCCAAAGGACGGAATTGGTATTCTGTTTTGGCCAGCCCGAAAAACTTTAAAAAGGACTTTAAACGTTTTTTTGAACAACGTTATCCTGAAGAACAGAACCATGTTTTCGGGTGGGAAACCGACAGCAGTAATTTTTATTTTGATTACTGGCAAGGGGCGGATTACGAGCATCGCGACGATGGCGCTTATCGTTCGGCCAGTTGGCAGGAATACCGGTTTCGTGGTGTATTGAAGCGGAATTTCGGTTATCATTTTGAAGTAAGTTTGGAAGGTTTCCGAGGAAATAACGAACGTTTCGTTCAGGAGCATCCTCGTTTAAAAGGCAGTTGGAGCGAAACCAGCGATTACAAAGTGCATTTTTCCGATCGTACCGGCGGCGAATTGGCTTTTCATTCCGGATATTTCGATGTGCATTTTGCTCAACAGGCTTTGTCTTGGGGGTATGGCGAATCGGGTAAACTTATTTTGTCGGACAATAGCGAACCGTATCCGTATTTGAGCATTAGTAAAGATTGGGGATGGTTTAAGTTTATTGCCTTGCATGGTAAGCTTCAATCGTTCCCGCAGGATACGCTAAAAGACGGTTATGTGTATTACCCGGACAAGTGGCTGGCGGCACATCGTTTGGAATTAACATTGTGGCATAAACTAACCCTTGGATTCAACGAATGCTTTATTTACGGAGAACGCTATGCCGATTGGGCTTATTTGCTGCCCTTTAATTTTTACCGCGCGGTGCAACATAAATTGCGTGATCGGGACAATGCTACCATATCCGTTGATGCGGAGTGGCTGGTGCATGCGGGTGTTAAGGTTTACGGAACTGTTTTTTTGGATGAATTTCGGCGCAAAAAAATAGGCACCGATTGGTACGGTAACAAACAGGCTTTTTCGGCCGGTATTTGGTTGGTAGATCCGTTTAAACTGCCGAATTTTTCGCTGCGTTTCGAATACACCGCCATTATGCCCTGGGTGTACACACACAAATACCGCATTAATTCTTACACATCGGATTACCGTTCCATCGGATACTGGGCCGGGCCGAATTCAGAAGTGTATTATGTTCATTTGCGCAAAGATTGGCATGCGCGTTTGGTAACGGGAATTAAATTTCGGCAATGGAAACACGGTGCCAATTATCCCAATGAAAATATCGGTGGCGATATCTTGTTGGGGCACGGAACTTTACTTGGTTCGCAGCAAACGCCGCGGGAAACGCGTAAATTCTTGGAGGGAATTTTAACCACACGCAAAACGGCGCAGATTTATGCCAATTATGAGATTTTTAATGGTTTTTACCTTAACGGAGCAATTACGTTTGGTCAGTTAAAAGTTGAAAATACCGAGAGTTCATATCAGGACGTTTTTATTGGTATGATGTTGAAGTATTAATTAAACATAACTCTTTTTGGGTTTTGCTATGTTTTTAAAAGAATGCGAAGCCGTTGAATAAAAAAACTACCGATCCGTTAAAACAAGCTTTGATTTCTATTGCAGCAATCTTGAATAAACGCGAACATGGAGAACTTTACTTTAGGGTTGGGAATGACGGGAGGATGGTTGATTAACAAATTAAGGAAGATACTTTACGTCAGATATCGCAAAAAATTCGCAAGGGATCGATCCCAAAATTTATCGATAAATTGAGTTGATTCGGATGCTTTTAATGCGTTCTTAATAAAAGCAGTAGGGGGTAATCGTTTAAAATTAAACATTGGTAACTGTAGAGAAAATTTTAAAGGCTTTGGAACAAAATTCTAAACTCACCATATTGCAATTGGCTGAAATAAGCGGATTGAGCAGGAGATGCGAGGAGTGGGACTTGGCAAAATTAAAAAAAAGAGGGAAGAATCAAACGGATCGGACCGGCAAAGGGTGGGCATTATATTGGTACGTTGTAAAAAATTAAAAGCGGGATAATTTCGAATTAAATGGGTGATCAAAATAAAATAATTTTTATTATCATTTTTCTCCTGTCTTTTGTTGTCGGGCTATTGGTAACCTACGCAACGCGTGCATTGGCTCTGCGCTGGCACATAGGCGAAATGCCCGATCCGCGTAAGGTGCATACCAAATTTATGCCGACCATGGGCGGGTTGGGGATTTACGCCGGGTTTTTAAGCGGAATTTTGCTTTCGGCCATTTTTTTGCCTGATGTATTTAGAAAAATAAGCCAGGATTATGCTGGCATATTATTGGCTTCGTCTCTGACGGTTGCTTTGGGTGTATGGGACGATTTAAAGGGATTGGATGCTGGGAAAAAATTTTTGGGGCAAACGGTTGCGGCAACGATCATTATTGCCTGCGGGGGCATAATCCAGCGTATCAGTTTGCCGTTTACTACGGATTTGAATTTGGGGGTACTGGCTATTCCCATAACGTATCTATGGTTAATTGGGGTGAGCAATGCCGTTAATCTTTTGGACGGTTTGGACGGTTTAGCCGGAGGGGTTAGCTTGATTGCCAGTGCCGTTTTTGCCATACTGGCGTATCAAAATGCCAATTGGGCTTTTTTTATTATTTCGCTTAGTCTGATGGGCGGACTGATCGGTTTTTTGAAATTTAATCATTATCCGGCATCCATTTTTATGGGCGATACTGGTTCTTTGTTTTTAGGCTTAATGTTGGCTGCGTTAAGTATGAAGGGTTTTGAAACCGCACCGGGTCGGGTGGGATTATTATTGCCGATTTTGATTTTGGCTATTCCTATCGGAGATACGAGCATTGCTTTTTTTCGCCGGTTGAACAAAGGAAAGCATCCTTTTAAACCGGATAAAGACCATTTGCACCACCGGCTTATTTACCTTGGGCTTTCGCACAAACAGGCGGTTTACATTATTTATTTGGCCGCCATGGGATTTGCCTTTACGTCTTATTTGTTAGCTTGCCATCTGCTAATGGTGGGAGGCATCGCTTTCTTTTTGGTTATCCTGTTATCTGCTTTAGGGCTAAAGCGATTGGGGTATCTTGAAGCCCAGCGTATTCGTACGTATTACGGGGATTCCGAGATATTTACTTCTAAGCCGGTGGTCGCACCGATTAACATGCGCCGGATAGTTCACAAATTGTTGTTGATTGTTAATGATGTTATTATGATTAATTTGGCTTTTGTGCTTACCTGGTGGATACGCTATCAATCGGGCTGGTTTGAAAATGTTTCCGACTTACCTATCAATCTTGTTTTGCAGCCGGTAGTGCTGGCTTTGGTAACGCTTTTTTGGCTGGGGCTTTTTTGGTTGAACAATTTGTATGATTTGCGCTGGGATGTTTCCCGTTTTGACCATTTGCAAAAAGTTTCAAAAGTGATTTTATTTGGCATTTTACTTTTCTTTTTGCTGACGTTTAATCCCAGCAAACCGTTTTCCGAAGGACGATTGGGGCTTGTTATTTACGGAGGGCTGTTGTTGATTTTAATTAACTGGGGGCGTTTGTTTATTATTTTTGTTGAAAAGCGCTTGTCCGCTTTGGAGTATGCACCCCACCGTGCTTTGATGATTGGAAATACGACCAAGGCCAAACGTTTGATTAAAGATATTCGCAGTAATCCGCATTTGTTGTATCAGCTTGTGGGGTATGTGACCCGAGAAATGATGGACAAACCGTTTGCTGATTTGTCGTTTTTGGGTACGTACGATCAGTTGCCGGAAATCGTGCGTAAATATCAGGTAGAAGAAATTATTATTGCGGTTAACGAGCGTTCCAGAGACGAAATTTTGAATTTGGTATCCAGGATCGATAATCCGTCGGTAATTTTTAAAGTGATTCCACAAATGTACGATGCCATTTCCGGTTTGAAAACCGAAGAAATTATCGGGCATCCGCTGATTCGTTTATTTCCCGAAACTATGAAGTTGTGGCAATGGACGTTAAAACGTCTGTTCGATTTGGTCTTTTCGTTTTTACTGCTGATTTTACTTTCGCCGTTATTTTTGCTGATTATGGTTGCGCAGTTGCTAAGCGGAATTTATCCGCTTTTTGAAATTGTAAATACCGTGGGCAAATATGGCAAAGTTTTCGGATTGCTCAATTTTGCCACGGTTAACCCGAAAACAGGTCAAAGACCTCTGGTGGGCAAAGTGCTATATCGTACACGTTTGTACAAGTTGCCCGGTTTGATCAATATTTTATTGGGAAAAATGAGTTTTGTCGGCCCGCGGCCCGAAACCGTTGAAACGGTTGAAAAGCTGCGTAAAAAAATCAAATTTTACAACCGTCGTTTCCAGGTTCGCCCCGGGTTAACCGGTTGGGCGCAGGTCAAATACCGTTATGAAGAAGCGTTAAAATACAAACGCGATCAATTGAAACACGATCTCTTTTATTTAGAAAACATGTCTTTAATGTTCGATTTTCGCATCATTTTACGTTCGCTTTTTATTTTTATTGGCGGGAAAGAAGCGCGATGACACAGGGAATTTTAACCCGACCGTTTGTTAACGGTCGGGAAAACATCGTTATTTCGGTTATCATCGTCAATTACAATGTGCGCGAATTTCTAGAGCAATGTCTCAATTCCGTGCAGAGGGCATTGCACGATATTCCTTCGGAGATCATCGTCATCGACAACGCTTCGGTAGACGGGTCCGTGCCCATTATCCGCAAACGTTTCCCGCAGGTGATTTTAGTCGAAAACAAAGAAAACAAAGGATTTTCCGCTGCCAACAATCAGGGACTGGAAATTGCCCGCGGGCAATTTATTGTTCTGCTCAATCCCGATACTGTCGTGCAGGAAGACACCTTTATTAAGCTGCTCGAATTTTTCGAAAAAACGCCGGATGCTTCGGCGGCCACCTGCAAAATTCTCAATCCGGACGGAACCTTCTCCATAGATTGTCGTCACAGTATTCCCACACCATTAACAGCCTTTTGGAAAGTCATCGGCTTGTCACGTTTGTTTCCCAAAAGTAAAATCTTCGGTCGTTACAATTTAACCTATCTTGACGAAAACGACCTGTATCCCGTGGAAGCCATTTCCGGTTCATTTATGATGATGCGTCGTGAAATCGTAAAAAAAGTGGGCAAATTAGACGAAGATTTTTTTATGTACTGCGAAGATATTGACTACTGCCATCGCATCAACAAAGCGGGCGGAAAAATTTATTACGTGCCCAGCTCGCAAATTATCCATTACAAAGGCGAGAGTACCAAAAAGAACAATCTGGATTACGTAATTACCTTTAACCGTTCCCTTTACAAATTTTATAAAAAGCATTATCAAAAAAAATACGTGTATCCCTTTAAATGGCTTATTTTTCTGGGAACGGTACTGCGCGGTTTTTTTATTTTTGTTAAAAACAATTTGGAACTGTATTATCCCGTTTTGTTAGACCTGTTAATTCTCAACGGTGTTTTATTCATAAACTTCTGGATCCGGTACACATTAAAAAGCACCTTTCGGCTTGAAGATTTTTTCAACCATTATATTGTCATCAACATCATTACCACCATCGTTTACTTTTTGTCCGCGCTTTTTTTCGAAAGCATTAATCGCGATCGTCTTTCCATACTCAAAATCATTAAAGCCAATTTAATGGCTTTTACCTTTGTTTCGGCATTAACATTCTTTTTTAACCAGTTTGCCTTTTCGCGTTTGGTTGTCATTATTTCGGCTGTGGGCAGTATTTTGCTAATGTCGCTGTGGCGTATTATTTTAAGAGCCAAGCGGCGAAAAACAACCTCTGCTCTAAGCAAAGACTACTTTTTAAAACGTACGGTAATCGTGGGGAACGACAAAGAAACCAGACAACTGCTCGGCAAATTGCAAAGTTATGTGTCATCGAGCATTAAAATTTTAGGGATGGTAGCCGTAAACGAGAAGGAAGTGGGTAAAAGCCTTAACGGTATTCAAATCGTAACCAGTTTAAAAAATTTGCCCGAATTTATTCGTTTGAATCGCGTAGACCTGGTTATCTTTACCACGCACAGTCTTTCCTTCGAAGCCATCCTAAACACCATGTCGCAAGTGCAAAATCCGCAAGTTGAATTTAAAATGGTGCCAGGACATCTTGAATTTATGATCGGGAAGTCGACTATCGAGCGATTGGATTCCGTGCCCTTGGTCGATATTGAATTTGCCTATGGCAAACCGTTTAACAAAATGGTCAAACGAATTTTCGATATTTCCTTATCGTTTTTGTTGCTCATTCTGTTGCTGCCATTTCATTTGTGGAATTTAATCACAGGCGTGGGTAAAATAGGCCATAAAAACATTTTTAAATACGGGCAAAAACCCCTTTCCATTTTGTGGGCCGAAAAAAGTAAAAGGCTTAACTTCACGTTAAATCTGCTTAATATCCTCAGCGGAAAATTGTCTTTTGTTGGTGCCCCGTTAGCCGAAAAAGAGGAAGATGCTCCGGCCTTTGATTACAAGCCGGGATTAACGGGTTTGGTGCAAATTAATAAAGATAAAATTACCAGTGTGGAACTTTATGAAAATTTTGAGGCGCATTATTTAAAGAGCCAGAGCCTGTTTTTGGACATTGAAATTTTGTTGCGCGCATTGTTTCAATAAAAACGAAAAATCACCACCTTAATTTTTTACCGAGCCCTGCGATCATGGCCACTTAAAATAGCATTGATCGGCTTTACGGAGCCTCCTTGACAATTTTGTAATTTTTTACTATTATTTTAAAGGAATATTGGGAACGCATGTTCTGAAAGAAGATCAAAGGATGATGAAGAAGACTACGATTAAAGATATTGCCCGGGCCTTGGGTATTCACCATACCACCGTTTCACGCGCTTTACGCGACCACCCGGATGTTAAACCCGAAACCAAAGAAAAAATAAAAAAAATGGCTGAAAAGCTAAACTATCAGCCTAATTTGTTTGCCCGTAATTTACGAAACAATCAAGCCAATTTAATTGGCGTATTGGTGCCTGAAATTCAGCATCATTTTTTTGCCAGCGCCATTAGCGGAATGGAAGAAATTGCCCAGGAACACGGATATGTCCTTTTGGTTTGTCAATCCAATGAGAATTATGAACGCGAGGTAATGAACACCAAAGCGCTGTTCGGCAATCGCGTGGCCGGCATGTTGGTTTCCGTTGCGCAAACAACGCGCACCGACGAGCATTTCCGATGGTTCCTGAAATCGGGCGGGCGGATTGTTTTTTTTGATAGAGTGCTTGATATTCCCAATACAATCAAGGTAGTTGTTGATGATCGCGCGGGCGGATACAAAGCCACCAAATATCTGATCGATAAAGGGCGCAAACGGATTGCCCATATCGGCGGTACCAAAAATTTGTTAATTTCGCACGAACGATACAACGGCTATGTGCAAGCCTTACAAGAAGCCGGATTGCCTGTTGACAAGCGTTTGGTAGTTTGGTCGGGATTTCATGAAGAAAACGGAGCTAAAGCCATAAAACAAATTCTAAAACGGGGCGAGCCACCCGACGCCGTATTTGCCGTAAACGATCCCGTGGCTTTGGGTGCTATGACGGTTTTAAAACAGCGGGGATTGAAAATTCCTCGGGATGTCTCGGTGGTCGGATTTTCCAATAATCCGATTTCTGCTTTTGTAGATCCGCCTTTAACAACCATAGAGCAACCTGCATATCAAATGGGTATGGAAGCGATTAAAGCCTTGCTTGAACAAGTGCAAAACGGTGAAGAGCCGCCCGAAGACAAAAAAATAGTCCTAAAGACAAAATTAATCATTCGCTCTTCGGCTTAGGTTTGCAAAACAGATAGTTTGTTTCGGTTTGCCTATTTCCATTTGCGAATCGTGCGCATGTTGAATAGGAAGGTCAAAAAAAACGTTGTCTGTGGCAAAAATTGTCGCGTTTTGGAATTCCGTTTTTAACGGAAAGTGGCGAACTCGGTTATCTCTTTTACACGTGTACCATATTTACCTTTCCGTAAATCTTCGTCGCGAAAATTATCCCGGAACAAAACCCGCAATTTGAGCGGGTTTTTAAAATGCACGCCATATTTTGTACAATCGCTCGCTTATGGTTTTTTGTTTTATCCGATTGCCTGAATTTGGTTTGCATTTAAAAAATCTGGTAATTTTGGCAAGAATATTTTAAGTTAAATACCTGCGCATATTGAGTATGTAAGGATTTGACGGTGTTGGTTAGAAAATGGTTTAAAAAAAATTTTTGGCGAGAAGCGCGCAATGTGCTGCTTATTTTTTTGGCACTTGCGGTTTTAATGATCTCCAGTGCGGTGATCGAACTCAAACAAAGTAAAAAAGAGCTGCTTCAGCTCATGAATACCCAATCCCATTCGTTACTGGAATCGCTTTTAATCTCATCTCAAAACATATTGCGGAATAATCAATTTTTAACCAAATCCTTTCGTAGGCGTATGTTAAATAATGCCAGCTTGGTAAAAATTTTATACGAGCAAGGTAAAGCTACCCCTAAAGTTTTAAAAGCACTGGCACAGGCCAATGATATTCAATCCATTCAAATCATTGGCACCGGCGGAAAAATGATTGTTGATGTCAGAAAAAACAAACAAATAGCTCTACCCGCTTCGTCTTACGAGCGATTTTTTCATCCTATTTTTACCGGCGAAACCGATACGTTGATATTTGGGTTACGCATTAAAAAACCGCAAAATATGTACCTTTACATTGTCGCTTTGGGCAGTAAAGCCCACACCGCTATTATTCTAACCGTTGACGGACAGGAAATCATTACCTCCAATGCCCGTGCCGGATTTGGCCCCTTGTTGCGTTTGGTTGCCCGACAAAACCCTTTTATTGTGTATACGGCTTTGCAAGATACCAGTACATTGCTGGCTGCCTCGGGAAATGTACGCGAACTGGAAGCGTTAAATGCCTCCCCGTTTTTAAGAAGGGCATATCATGATTCGCTTTATTTAACGCGCATTACCGAGTTCGATTCCGTAAAAGTTTTCGAAGCCGTACATCCATTTTCCTTTAACGGGCATAAATTAGGGCTTTTTCGTCTGGGACTTTCCATGAAACCGGTAAACGATATCAATGCCCGCATTTACCGTCGGCTTATTTTTATTACTCTTTTGCTTGTTATTTTGGGCAGTTTTATGCTTACCTATCTTTTTACTAAACAGCGTTTTTACTCATTAAAACAAGATTTTGCCTTGGTCGAAACATATTCCACCAACATCATTCAAAACGTAAGCGATGCCATAATTGTTTGCGATCAGAATAAAGGCATTCGCATTTTCAATCGGGCGGCCGAAAAGCTGTTTGGCATTGTGGAATCAGAAGTAAAAGGTAAAACCTTGCAAGCGGTTTTGCGCAATTCCAACTGTGCCAAATTGTTGCAGGAGGCGTTTTCTTTGCGTCAAATCGAATGTAACATTGAAAACGGGTCGAAGATTTTGCTTGTTTCCAAAACCAATTTCGCAGTGGATAATGCCGCCCGCAATACGATTTTTGTAATTCGCGATTTAACCGATCAAAAGGCCTTGGAAGAGCAATTGAATCGCAAAGAACGTTTAACGGCCATGGGCGAACTGGCAGCCGGTGTTGCCCACGAAATTCGCAATCCGTTAAATGCCATTGCCACGGTTGTGCAACAATTGGATAAGGATTTTGAACCTCCCGAACACGCAGAAGAATACCATGAATTGGCGCGTTTGGTGTATAATGAAGTAAAACGTATCAATCAAACTATTCAGGATTTTTTACATTTTTCGCGTCCGGAACCTTTACGCCCGCAAAGCTTCGAATTGAAATCGTTAATTAAAAATATCGTTATGCAATACCAGGCGGAGGCGCGTAAAAAGAATGTCGAATTGACGGCAGAATTACGATGGAACGGAACGGTATATTGGGATAAGGACAAATGGGCTCAGGTTTTGGGCAATTTGCTGCGCAATGCCATCGAAGCGATTGATGGGCAAGGGCAGGTTAAACTTATTGTTGAAAAAACGGATAACGAACAGATTCGAATACGCGTTTCCGACACGGGAAAAGGCATCCCAGCGGAGATGCAAACAAAAATTTTTAATCTCTATTATACGACCAAGGCCAGTGGTACGGGCATCGGACTGAGTATTGTCCAACGTATTGTGGATCAACATAACGGTGTGATTCGCATTAATAGCAAGATAGGAAAAGGCAGCGAATTTTTACTGGTTGTACCGAAAATTTGCTGCTGATTTTTTGCAATATCCCCCGATTAACCTTTCTTTTTCGACCAAACGGTTTAAAGAATCGCCGCGCCAGTCGATATTTATGTTTTTTTTGATTTTGTAATATTGTTGTATTTTAATTAAAATCAGCAACATAGATATTGTCTCCTTTTTTGGCACGCTATTTGTCACTATAAGAAGTGAAGTTGAACTAAACGTACCAAACAAAAGGAGAAGTATTATGAAGAACTTATTCGCAATCTTAACGATCGCCGCAATCTTTTTTGCCGGCAATGCTTTCGCACAGGATTCGTCTCAGGTAAAGAATCAGTTCCGTAACGGACAGCGTCATCAAATGCATTCGATGATGCAAAATCAAAACAATGGTCAGCACGGCCAAGGTTTTGTTGATGCCAATGGCGACGGCTATAACGACAATGCTCCGGATGCCGACGGCGACGGAATTCCCAACGGAATGGATCCGGATTACGTGGGTAGTAAAATGCACAATGGTAATGCCGGTCATGGATTTGTGGATGCCGATGGTGATGGTATTAATGACAATGCCATGGATGATGATGGCGACGGAATTCCCAACGGTCAGGATCCGGACTTTGTCCGCCCGGAAGATGGTACCGGTCGTATGAATGGCCAAGGGATGAATAAAGGCCACGGAATGCATGGCCAGGGTAATGGCTCTGGCATGATGGGTAGCGAGAATGGTTCCGGCAACGGCTTTAAAGGCAAAGCACAAAAAGGTCGCAAATAAAAAAAACGATTAGAGCCCTCATAACCCCCGAAAAAGGTCGGCATGGTGCCGGCCTTTTTCTTTTTAACGAACTTTTGTCTTCGAAAAATTTTTCTGTAAATTAATACGGATAACGAAATAAGAAATTGGATATTTGATGAAACGTTCAAAATACTTGGTCCCGCTCTCTTGGGAGCACCATGGCGCGCTGGTCAATGCCAATCGAATAAAGTTGGGCGTAGAGAAGAAGGCAGCGTCAAACGAAATTTTGCAGTTTGTCCGATACATCTGGGAACATGATTTGTTGCCTCACTTCAAACGGGAAGAGAACATTATTTTGAACCATGGGGAAGCAAACCGAATTCCGAAGGCAATACGAGAACGAACGATAAAAGAGCACAAAGAATTTATCGATTTGATGGAACAAATAGGGCAAGTGCAAAAAGAGGAACAGTACAGGGAACTGTTTCAACAGTTTTCCCGATTGCTAATCGCTCACGTCCGCTTTGAAGAAAATGAGTTTTTTCCTGCGGTCGAGAACGAATTCTTGCCCGAAACATTGCGAGAAATCGGAGAAAAACTAAAGGACCGCCATGTACCCGCATGCATTACCTGGCAGCCGCCTTTTTGGAAAAAATAAACATTCCCAAAGACGGCTGCCTTAAGCGGTTTACCGCTTTTGGTTCGTGCCTGCGCGTAATTTTTTATCTTGATCTGCGGAAATATTGTGCCGGTAATAAAACGGAAAATGGTTCTATTTTAATAGAACCATTTTCTTGCTTTGGCTAAATTTACCCACGCTTAATTGATACACATAAATCCCGCTGGGCAAATTCTGCCCGTTAAAACGAAAATGATGCTTGCCTGCACTTTGCCATCCCTGTGCCAAGTTAACGATTAATTTCCCGCTAATATCATAAACAGCCAAATGCACATATTGTCTTTTGTTCCCGTTAATTTGATACGAAATAGTCGTTGTCGGATTAAATGGATTTGGGTAATTTTGTTCGAGCATAAAACCGCTTGCCACATATTGTTTGGACGGGGCAATTCCGGTAACATTCCCTGCGGAATCCGTTTTAACCACATACACGTCCGCATCTCCCTGACCAAACGACTTAGTAAACCCAACTGCCAAATATCCTTTGTCATCGGTCTCCAGTACGTCCCAAAGCATATCTTCCTGATCGCCGCCCCAGGCGTTTTGCCATTGTTCTTTTCCCTGAGCATCCACCTTTAGTATCATGCCTTTATTTCCGCCACCAAAAGAAGTGCTTCTGCCAACCATGACAAATCCTTTATCCGAAGTAGGGGAAATGGCAAAAGCATAATCGTCGTTAGATAAACCCGCATGGCAAGTGAACAACGTATCACCGGAAGAATTCATGTCTACCAAAAGCATATCGTGATTTCCCCAATATCCATATCCCGCAAACACTGCATTGCTATCCGCAATACAAACATCATATCCCTCAGTCCAGCCGGTTGAAGAAAACGATTTCAACCAGGCCTTGGATCCGTCTGAATGTAGCTTAATCATGTACATGTCAGGAGCAAAAAAAGAATACGATTTAGCCGAAACATAGATATTGCCCTTACCATCCACGGCGCAACCGCGTCCTTCATCGTCGCCCGTACCGCCGGCCAGTGCTGTCCAAAGCGTATCGCCTTCCGAATCGATTTTTAGAATCCAGACATCGTATTGACCGGCACCGTAAGAATTGGTGTAACCGGAAACCACATAATTCCCATCCGGACTTGCTTGGATATCCCAGCCCAAATCCGTTCCGCTTCCGCCATAAATCTTACTCCATAGCACCTGACCAGAATGATTGATTTTAAGTAACAATAAATCCGTTGGAGACGAAGCGTCAGCCCGACTGTACCCGGTAAGTAAAATATCCCCGTCTGGCAATAACACGCCATGTCGTAAAAACTCATCACCTCCTAAATCGATATTTTCTTGCCAAAGCATTTTTCCGGAGCCATCCATGTCGATCAAGTATCCATCCATGCCCTTTGCCCCGAAAGAATAGGTGTATCCGATTATCAAATATTGATTATCGGGTAACTGCAGAATTCCATATCCCACATCTTTGGCTGTGTCTCCAAATGTTTTCTGAAAAGTTGTTGAAGAAAATAAAAAAGAAGGTAGTAAAAAAAGAGAAACGAAAACCAGAAAGCGTTTCATGACCTACTCCTTTCAAAATCAAAAAACCGATTTATTTAAAAGCCAAATTGTTGCCAATTGTAAAGGATTAAATCGATTTTAACTGTCCGCGTCTGAAAGGTTGAAAATTACTTTACGGTATTCGCCGACTTTAAATCAATACGCGAAAAATAAATTTATATGAAATAACTAAATAAATGTCCAAATATACGCTGTGTTAATCATCACATTTTTATATCTGCAGAAATCAACACATGTAGGTGCTACCCATTATTTGTCTGAAAAAGAGAAAATGGTTTAGTCCTATCGAAAGTATCCTATAGTAAAAATATCCTTAAAACCACCGACGAAATTGTAAACGATATTTATTTTAATAAAACCATTTTTCGTGTTTGGCTCATCGTCCCAATTTGCAAACGGTACAGGTAAACGCCGCTGGGCAAAGTGCGAAGCCGAAAACGCACCTGATAGCGCCCCGGTTGCTGATACGTATCCAAAATTTTGCCGACCATTTTTCCCTGTAAATCGAAAACAGTAAGTTGTACATGCCGTATACGCTTCCCTTGTGAGGGAACTTGATATCGAATGGTCGTACTGGGATTAAAAGGATTCGGATAATTTTGACCTAAATACATTTTTTCCGGTTGTAAGGATGTTTCCTTTAATTTGGCCGCCAGCAGCCCCAAGGTTCCGTCCGCATTTATGTTTTGAGCAAAAATATCACCGCTGTCGTTTCGTTTGTCCGTCCATGCAAACAATGCCTGAGCATGATCGTTAAGCGTAAGCACCAAGTCATCCTTTTCGCCTAAACTTGCTGCCGATAAGATAACCGAATTCCAGATAACGTTGCCGTTAACATCCGTAAGAAAACATTTAACAGCTTCGTCATACGCATTCGGGGCGGAACTTTGGAAATATCCTACGTAAACACTGGTATCCGTGTTTACAGTTCGGACAAACGAAATAGTGCAGCCGCCAAGAGGAATAAATGATTTCCCGTCATTCCCCCAAAAAAGGTTGCCGGACAAATCCATTTTTTGGCCGTAAATGCCATATTGGTTCTGGGTGATGTCGGTATCAATCCAGTAGCAAAACAAAGCATTCTCAGACGAGTTAAAGGTAATACTGGGTTTCCAGTGTTTGCGTGCGGAAGTGGTAGCGGTTTTAATTCCGTTAAGCGGATATCCCAAACTGCCGTCCGCCTTTAAATGCCCCACTTCCACATATGATTCATCTGTGGTGGGCTGCTCTTCCCAGGCGATAAAAGCCCCGCTGTTATCATCAGAGCACATTACCGGATCGTAATATGTGGGAATGTTACCGTTATCGTAAACCACAACTCCGTTAGCGTCCCAAGCATACGTACCTTCTGGGGTTAACTTCTGAGCCAGTAAAATCGTTTTAGTCGCCGGATATGAGCCAATCATGTTTTTCCATAAAACAATGACACTATCGTTTTTGGCGGCAATCAATAGGGGGTGTGAAGCCCCGCCGCCTTGCTGTCCTAAAATCGTTAGACCGTCGGTTCCCCAAAGCTTATTTCCGGAGGAAGACAATTTCTGCAAAGCAACCTCGTCATCCGCCCCCGAGCGTGTCCAGGCAAATACATAATTACCTCCCGAAGTTGCCACAACCTTTGGCGACATTTCGCTTTCGGAATTAACAGCTGGTGAAAGATCAATTCCGTTTGAACCCCAAAGAAAATCACCATCCGGAGAAATTTTGTAAGCAAAAACATCCCAACCATTATCGTCGCCGTTGCGAATATCATTAAACACCAAAATGGCATTATCCTGTGCATCCACTGCTAAATCGTAATCGGTAACCCAAGTGTCCTGCGGGTGGTTACTAATCAATAATCCGTCTTGGGCCCACATTTTTTCTCCCTGTGCATTTAGGCGTTGTAAATACATATCATAGTTGCCGCTACGGTTATCGTACCATGAAATGTAACAACCACCGTCGGAGGTGGCTTTAATTTTGGGTACAACCTGATCTCCGGAAGATACGATGATGGGCGTGTTTTGCAGAGAATCGGATGACCATTGGGCCAACAGATTCGAAACGATAACAAATGAAATGATAAGAAGATAGTTAAAAATGCGCATCTTGCTTCCCCCCCCGCGTAAAAAGTCCTTTAGACAAATATAAGCAGAATGCCCGAAAATGCAAGAATTGAAACGGCCTTATTTTCAATAAATTTTTTAAGGAGCTTTTTACTGTAGAATAAATAACCGTGTATTCGGGTCGTTGCGAGATTTGAAATTCGACCAAAATAGTAGTATCTTCGACCGTTTGGGCGAATATGTTTTTCGTTATGAATTTTTGTGATTTACTTATTCCATTAAAAAACAAGCGGATAACGATTTTTCGAAAAAGTGGCATCATTATTGTACGTTTTATTGCAGTTGAATATTAAAAATGGGGTTAATACAATGCAGCAGAAATTTCTTTACTTCGTCTTATTGGCCTTTTCTACACTTTCGTTTGCTCAGTTTACTGCCACTACGGAAATGAATTCGTATGCCGATGATAATTTGTTTCGTTCGCCAGAACCGGTTAGCGATGTGTTAAGCAATATCGGTCTTAAATTAAATTATCAGCCTCAAAATTCGGAATTAAAATTTTATTATGCCGGAACATTCTATTTTTACAGAGATTACAGCGAACGAAATTTTTTGCTGCAATCATTGGGCGTAAATGCCTTCCATCCCTTTGGCAAAGAAGAACGCCACGGGTTCTACTATGGAGCGGATTTTGCTTTGCGCATTAACGGGCAGCAATATGATTATTATAATTATAGCCAACTATATGCTTACGCCAGTTTAAATTTTGATCTGGATTTTATGTTTTTTAAAACGGGTTATAATTTTCGCTACAGATCCTACGCTAATTTGCCGGATTTGACCAATTACAGACATTATATTTTTGCTCAGGTGAATAAATCGTTTGCAACCAAAACAACGTTAATATTGGAAACCGATTTGGGAAATAAATCGTTTGCCGGAAAAGAAATAAGCCCTCTCTATTCCGAAGAAGAATGGGGTATGCGGGGCAGAGGAAGACACATGGAGCAAACTTTCTTACCTTCTCAACTTTCGGTGCCCAGTATGACCCATATCGTGCTTCTGGCCAGGGTTGCTCAATCGATCCATCCGAAAGTTGGTGTGTATGTTCAGTACCGCAAACAAATCAGTTTAACCGAACAAACGGATTTTATTAACAGTACCAATTACTATCAGGACGAAGAGTTGTATGATGACCCGTTTAGTTACGAAAGCGATGGCGTCTCAGGCCAATTTACTTGGATTTTGCCCTATAGAGCGAAACTGCAAATCGGCATAGGTGCGGTGCACAAAAATTATATCAGCGAACAAGCTTTCGTTTCAGCCGACGATAGCGTAGGATCGGGTGGCTTGCGAACCGACGACAACCGAAATGTGTATGTTTCGTTAATGAAAACATTCTATTTTAAAAAGAGTTTTTTGCAGGCCGTGGAATTCAATCTGAATTACAACTATATTTCAAACAAGTCGAACAGTTACTGGTACGATTACCACAATACAATTTTTGGCGGTGGGATTTCATGGAAATTTTAGGCTGAAAAACATGGAGTAAAGCTTATGGCCGATTTTAAAATTCTTTTGATTGACGATGAACCGGCGCAAATTATTTCGTTGAAATCTTTTCTGCAGCGGCGCAAGTATTCGGTGTTTACGGCAAATTCCGGAAACGAAGGCCTCGAAATTGTCCGCAGTAATGATGTCGATTTGGTTTTTACCGATTTTCGCATGCCGGATATGAGTGGCCTGGAAGTGGTAAAAGCCATCAAAGCGATTAATCCGGAAATTCCCGTGGTTGTGATTACAGCTTACAGCCAAACCGAAGATGCGGTTCGGGTAATGAAAGAAGGAGCCTACGATTATCTTTCCAAACCGGTCGATTTAGATGAACTGGAATTATTGGTGCAAAAAGCGCGTGAGCACAACTATCTGATTTCCGAAAACAAAATGTTAAAGCAGCAATTACAGGAAAAATTTAAATTCGATGCCATTATTTCTCAGAGTGGCGCCATGGAAGAAGTTCTCAATACGGCTGCCCGGGTTGCGAAAAGCAAAGCTACGGTACTCATCCGAGGAGAAAGCGGTACCGGTAAGGAATTGATTGCACGCGCCATTCACTATGCCAGTGATCGTAAAGACAAACCTTTAATTACGGTTAATTGTGCGGCTCTAACGGAAAGTTTGTTGGAAAGCGAGCTTTTCGGTCACGAAAAAGGCAGCTTTACCGGAGCCATCGGGCGTAGAATCGGACGCTTTGAACAGGCCGATGGGGGAACATTGTTTATCGATGAAATTGGCGATATCCCTTTGCAAACGCAAGTTAAATTGCTGCGAGCCTTGCAGTTCGGTGCCTTTGAGAGAGTGGGCGGCAACGAAACCATCAAAAGCGACGTACGCGTAATTGCTGCCACTAACCGTAATTTGGAAGAAATGATTCGCAAAGGAACCTTTCGTGAAGATTTGTTCTATCGCATAAATGTGGTTACGATTCACATTCCTCCCTTGCGTGAACGCAAAACCGACATCCCCGTTTTGATAAGGCATTTTATTGAAAAATATGCTAAAGCAAATAATAAACCTATCAAAGGGATTAGTAAAGAAGCACAGGCCTATTTGATGCGTTACCATTTTCCGGGTAATGTTCGCGAGTTGGAAAATTTAATCGAACGTGCCGTGGTTTTAGCACGGGATGAAGTGTTAACCACATCCGATTTCCCTTCGGGGTTAAGCGCCGGAAACGAACGCAATATTCTGGACCCGTCCGATTTTAACGATCCGTATCCGGAAAAAGTGGCCGCTTTCGAACGAGAAATGATCGAAAAGGCTCTGGAATTAAAACGCGGCAATCAAAGTCAGGCGGCACGACTTTTAGGCATTACCGAGCGCCATTTACGTTCGCGAATGCAAAAGTTAAATATTGTAAACACCAAACGTTTGGAAGGATAGGTTAAAAATGAAACGATTTTTACTATTCTTAATGGTATTTTTATTTAGCCAGGGCATATTGCTGAATTACGGGCTTTATGCCCAGGATTCCACACGCGTCCGGCAGCACAAAGGGCAAAACCACATTCCTTTTGTGGATAAAAACGGGGATGGCTACAACGATCTTTTACCCGATCATGATGGCGATGGTATCCCGGACATTATGGACCCAGATTGGCACAAAAAACAACAGAAAAAGCATCATCGTTTTATTGATTTGGACGGAGACGGAATTAATGATTTGATTTTTACCGGAAAAGGTCAAGGCGAAGGCAAAGGCAAAATGGAAATGCGCGGCCAGGAAAAATGGAAAAATCGTGCCGGGGCCATGGGAGAAGAAGGAGCGGAAATGCGTGGACATAGGCGGGGCATGGGCAAGGGTAAAGGCAAAAAATAAAAGTATTTGTCTTAAAACAGTAGCCTGATTCGCTTCTGATAATTATTAACAGGGCATTGTTACCGTTTCCGATAAAAAGAAGGCAAGATCCGTGCTTCTTTAAATACGGACGACCGAATTGTTAAATTATGGTTGGCGTAAAGTGAAGACGTTATTGTTTTTGGGAACGTTTTTACTTTGTTAACTTTAATTATTTGAAAAAATACTCGAATAAATCGAGCCGTAATACCTCATTATTACGAAGGATTCTTGTTTAAAAATGTTCAATAATTAAACAAGACAGGAACCTTACGTATTTAAACCGGAACGTATTTCGCATTATGCGACTAAAATACTTGTTCCTTTGCAAAATAAAAAGGTTGTACAAAAATGCAAGGAGATGTTTCCTCATGGCTGCTTACAGAAAAGGAAAATTTAGCTGGCGTGCTTTTGTAAGTTTGTTTATTACTTGGGCCAGTTTAATTTTAATTGTATCGGGTATTATCTTGTACATTGCTCCTGCTGGGCGCATCGCAAAATGGACGCATATTTCCATTCTCGGACTGGAAAAATCACAATGGCAGGCCTTGCACACCATTTTTTCGTTTATCATTCTGATTCCTGGCGGATACCATTTGTATTATAATTGGCGCCCGTTTGTTTCGTATTTACGCAAAAAGATGAATCAAATGGTTTCCCTAAGAAAAGAATTGACCTCTACCGTTGCCTTAACTATAATATTAAGTGCGCTTACCATTTGGAATGTACCGCCGTTTAGCACGATTATGGATCTCGGAGAATATTTTACGGAATCTTGGGAAAGCGAACAAAATGAACCGCCCATTCCTCATGCCGAAGAACTAACCATAGCCGAATTGGCCAAAACCATTAATAAGCCGGTAGATCGGCTTTTATCTGCTTTGCGGCGTAATCAAATTCAGGCAACGGCAGATATGGTGGTAAAAGAAGTAGCGGCAAAGTACGGGTTAACTCCAAGCGAGCTGTATCGGAAAATGCAAATAGAAATACCGGAAAATAACGGTACCAAAAGCGAATACGGAATGCCGGTTTGGCGGGGATTAGGCCGCTTTACCCTCGAACAGGTGTGTCAAAAAATCAATATTCCCGTAGATACCGCTTTAGCGCGTTTGGCCAAAAACAATATCGTTGCGAATAAAAAGCAGCTACTTAAAGACGTGGCCGAAAAATACGATCGAAAACCCGTGGATATTCTGGAAATTATTGAAAACAAAAAGGGGAATGAAGGCAAACAATAGATGCGGTCTATTCTTTCGTACCTAAATGGGCCCGGTTTACGGAGCGCGTTAAGGCATTTAAATCGTCGATTAATTCGTGTAGCAAAGGGTCCAGTTCTTTGGCAAGTTGCGCATCTACCCGACCGTAGCGTTTGAGCTTTCGGGATTTTTCGTCTTCCAGAACGGTCCACAAATAAGTTGTGCTGCTTAGGATTTGGTCGTTTAGCGTTTCATTAACGGGGGACAAATTGAATTTTGATTTCAGGTGCTCAATACCCTTTAAAATACGATCAAAATGAGCGTTCAGTTGTTTTTTTTGTTCACGGGAAAAATCGATCTTTAAATGATACATAACGCCGGAGTATGCATCCTCTTTTAGCAACAGTCGAAACATAAAAAGGCGTTCCTCGAGCATCTTTAAGGCGATGCCCAATGATTTTTTTTGAGCGTCAGTTAACGCATACTCCGGTTTTTTTTTACGGTTTTCGGAAGCTTCCATAGGTTCTATTTTCGTAAAAAATTCCACACCAGACGGATGGCTCGGGTCTCTCGGTTGAAAATTGTTTCCTGCTGAAAACGATAATCATGCTTACGAATAACCTCATATAAATCGATTATTAATTTTTCGATTTTAATTTGTTCCGTTTGTTTAATTTCGTCGGCAATGGTTGGCTCTTTAATTTCTTTGTAAATCATACGGAAATGTTTTCGGCATAAACCGGCGCTGGATTTAAAGGCTTTTCGAAAAGCATCAATATCACAATAGCGAATAAATGCCTGCGTTAAGCGTTTTTCGTTTTCATTGTGGAGCCGACATAAAAGGCAAAAATCGTGATGTTCGGTATCCGAAGTCATCATCCAACTTTCCAGCAAATCCACTCCGATAATGGATAATCCCAAAATATCGCCTGTTTGTAAAAATTGATTGGTGTGCCGCATGCATAATCCCTGCGATTCTTTTATTTGCTTGCGTAGGTTTCCGTCGTTAACCGATTCGTAAAAAACAGACTGCATGAAACGATGTTCGTAGCGATCAAGTAAATGGCAAATAGGGCATTCATCCGTCTGAAATGATTCACTAAGTTCGTAATACAACGTATCCTTTTCGATAAAAGGTCCCTTTTTACGAAACAGCGGCTTAAGACGATTCCGAATTAACGATAGCATGTTGTGCCCCTTTGCTTGCGTTTAAAACGGCGCTTAAGTCGTTTAAATCTTTAAGCGAAATTTGTTCTTTGAAAATACGATGACGCAAAACATTTTCGTCTTCAAAAGTCATCAGCAAATCGATTCCTTCGTTAAAAAATTTTACCGCAAAACGTGCTTTGGAATGGCCCGTATCCCAACTATGAAAAGCTTCGGCAAAGGTAAGTTGTTGTGGCTTGGAAGAAGCCTCCCGTATAGCAAATAGTAGAAAATTTTCCGAGGTTAGTAATATTTGCGTTTCATGTGCTTTAATAAAAATTTTGCGTCCTTTTTTTTGTTTGACCGCAGGTAAATTTAATTGAAAGACAATGGTTTCGTTCGGTAAGAGTAAAAAGTTGTGTGGTCCGTCTTTGAAAAAACCGTCTATGGTTTTGGGTAATGATTGGTTTCTACTAAAAAACCGCCACAGGCCCAGGAGTTGTCGAAAATGTCGAAAAACATGCGTGTTAAATAAAATATCAATCCGGCCGAAAGCATTTTCTTGATTAAGATAATTTAAGCGAAACCATCCCTGTAGTAAAGCTTTGCCGACTTCCACGGACAAAACATCCTTATGCGCTACGCGTATTACTTCCGGCATCCGTCGGTTATGAAAATCAAAACTGATGAGCCAGTGGCGGTTTGTCAAACAAACGGCTGAAGAGGCTTTGGGATTTATGTGTCCCCAAACGCCGTTCTCTCCTTTCCAAATAGGACAATACACGGTTAAAAGGGGCAAATCGTCCTGCAAATGTTCGCAAATTAACGTGCGGTGTTGTTCGTACAAATCGAACGGATGTTTAACCGCAAATGGTCTGGGTTCATTACCCCTAAAAACGTACATGTTTTTTCCTTTATTGGTTCTTAAATGCCTTTTTACCGGCAAATTGGGCCTGATGCCCCAATTCCTCTTCAATCCACAAAAAGCGATTGTATTTGGCAATCCGTTCGCTGCGGCACCCTGACCCGGTTTTTATGTGACCGGCACCGGTTGCCACGGCCAAATCGGCAATGGTGGTATCTTCGGTTTCACCCGAACGATGCGAAATAAAATAGTAATAGTCGTTTTTACGTGCCATCTCAATGGTATCCAGTGTTTCGCTGATGGTGCCGATTTGGTTTAGTTTGATCAAAATGGAATTGGCCACACCCTTTTCGATACCTTTTTGTAAAATTTTTGGATTGGTGCAAAATATATCGTCCCCGACCAACTCTACTTTGGCGCCCAAAGCTGCGGTTAATTTGGCCCAGCCATCCCAATCGTTTTCGGCCAATCCGTCTTCCAACAGGACGATGGGATATTTATTTAACCATGATTCCCAAAGGGCGATCATTTCTTCCGGACTATGCAGGGAACCGTCGGATTTGAAATGTTTGTAACGTCCGTTGTCCCATAGTTCGCTAGCCGCAGGATCCAAACACAAGCTAATCTCTTCACCTGGTTTGTAACCGGCTTTTTCGATGGCTTGTAAAATAAGTTCTACGGCTTCTTCGTTGCTTTTAAGTTGAGGCGCAAATCCGCCTTCGTCACCTACGCCGGTAAAGTATCCACGTTCGTGTAAAATGCCTTTTAAAGTGTGGAACGTTTCGACCCCCATGCGAATGGCTTCTTTAAAGGATTGAGCACCGTGCGGGGCAATCATAAATTCTTGAAAGTCCACGTTGTTATCGGCATGTTTTCCGCCGTTAATAATGTTCATGCAAGGCACGGGCAAAATATGGGCGTTTGTTCCCCCCAGGTAGCGGTACAAGGGCGCTCTTTCCGAATTTGCCGCGGCATGGGCTACCGCAAGCGAAACGGCCAAAATGGCGTTTGCGCCCAAGGTGGCCTTGTTCTCTGTGCCATCGAGCGCAATCATGGTTTGGTCGATCAGACGCTGTCCGAATACATTCATGCCGGTTATGGCCGGTGCAATTACGGTATTAATATTATGCACGGCCTTGAGCACCCCTTTCCCATGAAAACGCTTCGGGTCGCCGTCGCGCAATTCTACCGCTTCGCGCTCTCCCGTGGAAGCCCCGGAAGGGACAATGGCTTTTCCTACTGTCCCGTTTTCCAGTTCTACCCGGGCGCTAACGGTGGGGTTACCTCTGGAATCAAGTACTTCGAGCGCTTTGATCGATTTAATAGCTAACATGTTAATCTCCTTTATTCTTGTGTGTGTGTGATTTTAACGGCTGTGGGTCAAACGCAATATCTTCTTTTAAATGCAAAAAATCGCGGTGAAGATGATCGTGAATATCTATGATGTAAAGTAATTTTTCATTTGTCATTTGACCTGGGCGCGGCGCCTTGGGCGAAACCCGGGCGGATGCTTTGCCCTTTGTTTCGGAACGCAAATGAGCTTCGAACAATTTTTTGTCTGTGAAAACCCGGTTGCAAACACGGCAGCGGTATTGAACACCGGTAAATTGTTCGATAGCAAAGGGAATGTTTTTAAAGGTTCGAAAACGTACTTTAATTTTGGGCATCCTCGCTCCTGCTGTTTAGTTTAATCCGCAGGAGTTATTAGCCTTAAAGGCGGTTAAAGGTGAACCCCATCACCCTGCACCCATCGTTCTTTGTGTGAAAATTGGTATGCGATGGCGCGTTAAAAAACTTGGTTTTCGTATTATTTTATGTTTAATGCCTTGCCGGTATCAGAGTTCCATGCGTGTTTAATTTGGGTGATTTCTTCCGAAATGGCGTTTAAAACGTCGAGTTGGCGTGTCTGCTCGGCAATTAAACGGCTGAAATCGGATTCACCCTTCTTTTTAAATTCCAAATATCGTTCCATCATTCCGGTAATATTGCGGTGGATTTTTTGCAGCGCCTGATTAAATTCATACAAATATTGCCGGTTGCTATCTTGCAAACGATACAGAAAATCGGCGCGTAAACGTCCGCATTGCCGATCCAATTTTTCACGAATTCGTTTTGGTAGTTGCCGGCGGAGCAAGGCCGCAAACAACGGTTTGGGCAATAAATTGCGCAGTCCTTTTTCGATAATGTCTAAACTGGTTACCACCTCCCAGGTGCGGTAATAAAACTGACTTTTAAAATGCCACAGTTCTTTTGGTAAATCGACGGATTGATCAAGCTCAAACAGATCGGCCGAATATCGGTAAATCTGATTTAAAATATCAATTACTTCGTCGTTAATGCTGCGAATTTCATCGGCGTAAAGATGTTTAATGTCTTTTTCGATGGCCATGCGAAAGGGTTCAAAAGAATCGACAATGGCATTATTGATCCGACGCTCGATTTCTTTCTGCAGCTCGGGTATGCTAATGGAACGATTTTGGGCAACGAATGCCAGCGTCTTTGTTAGTATGTCGTTTTGTGCTTTTTGCCGAAATTCTTCGGTTTTGTCATCGAAATATTCGATTAAATGTGCCTTTAAGCTGTCCAGTAAATAGGATAACCGTTGTTCTTGGCGCTGCATTTTGCCAATATATGTTTCAAATTTTTGCAAATTGTTTTGCAACGTTTCTACGGATAACGCTCCGGCACGTCGTTCGATTTCGATGAGGTTCTTTTGCTCTGAACACATGCGTTCCAAACGTTCGGCATTGGAAAGAATAATCAGCTTTCCTCTGTTAGTCAGCAGAAAATGCTGTAGTTTGCTTTCCAGGTTTTTTAATCCGCTCTGTTCGTATTGTGTGTCGGAATGATGCAGACGCGCTTTTAAAGCGTTTAAGGCCGATATAGGGGCAATTTGCGGACGTGTACCCAGAATGGATTCTAAAATACGGCCGTTAAAATTCACGACGCGTTGCAGACCGTCTTCTCTTAGATAATCCATCTTGTTCAAAACAAAAAATATCTTGGGTACAATAGGATGAATGATCTTTAAAAATTCTTGTTCAAGCTCGGTTAACGGCGGATCGGCGGAGAACAAAAAGATAGCCGCATCTACATTGGGAATATATTCCTGTGTCAAACGTGTATTGTGCTGGTGAATGGAACCAACGCCAGGGGTATCGACCAGAATAAGGCCGTTCCGTAAAATTGTGGCCGGATGTTGCAAAATAACTTTATCGACCTTTTTTTGATTGGTAGGATTCTGACTTTCGCTTACATAGGCGGCCAATTGTTCGGCAGGAATGGTTGTGTGGATTCCGTTTTGAAAAAAAACCTCAACCCTTACCTCAGGACCGTAGGTAATTTCGGTAATAACCGCCGTTAACGGGATGACATCTGTAGGCAAAATAGGCTGCCCGAGCAATGCATTAATAAAAGTGGATTTACCTCGTTTGAATTGGCCTAAAACCACTAACCTGAATTTTTCTTTTTGTAGGTTGTCGTTAATTTTATTAAGCCATTCCTTCTGAGCTGCGTCTTTGGCCCAAGGACGCAGTTTTTCGGTCAGTTCCTTTAGTTTTGCTTTGTGGGCTGCAAAAAGATTTTGGTTGAGATTATTCCCGTTGGTGTGCATGTACGGTTCTCCTGCTTTGTATGTAGAATGCAAACCAAGGCAGGAGTCATTAGCCGGTAGGCATTTTAGGGGCGGACTCCATCGCCAGCGGCAATTTACGAACAAAGGGATAACGAATCAAATGGCTTGGTAAAGGCAAAAACGAATTCGAAAAATGCCTTCGCGATATTTACGGTTTGAATAGTGCGGTAAAAACTAAATGTAAAGTCCGCCCGTTCGTCTTTTCGATTCTTTACCCTGTGGCGCAAAGACGGCCCGGGGTAAAGATCGTAAAACGACCATTGCATCGGAGGATATTTCATTCATAATAATACACCTTGCATCCGCATCCGTCCCACATATCCTCGTATATTTTCATCCGTTCCATAATAAAGCGACGTGCTTCGATTTCCGATTCGAATCCGCGCAGCAAATATTCTCCCTTATCCGATTTTTCCTGTACGAACAGGTAATCACCGAAGCGCAGAAGGCGCAGTTTATCCGAAACCATGGTATCGTGTTCTTCGATCAGTTCGGTAGAATTCAATAAAGCTTGTAATTGTTCTTCGCTAATAACAACGAACTTAGCTTTTCGGGTGGCTTCTACCAATTCCTTCATTTCGTTTCTCCCGTTGGTGTAATGTTATTAACAAGCAAACAAAATTAAAATAAAATTGTAATCCGGGCAAATCATTGTCCGGAATTTGGCCTGCTTTGACCGGCAGGGTAAAAAATAAAATAAATTAACAAAAAAATGGCAAGCGGGTCGATTTTTTTCTTCTCTCCGTACCCGAAATCTTCTTATATTTCCAATTCAGTTAAACAGTAGGAAGCAAACATGTTACGGACAATCAAACCAGGCGCAACCATTGCGGTTATTGCTCCGGCCTTCCCTCCGGATGCGCAAAAATTAACCAAAGGCATTCGCTATTTAAAAGATTTGGGCTATCATATTATCGAAGGAGAAAGCTTATCGGCCAAGGAAAAATACTTTGCCGGTAGCGATGCCTTACGGGCCAATGAAATCAATCGTTTTTTTGCCGATGCACAAGTAGATGCTTTATTTTGTGCCCGCGGTGGCTGGGGCACGTTGCGGATTTTGGACAAACTGGATTATGCAAACATCCGGAAAAATCCAAAGGCGTTGGTCGGTTATTCCGATATTACGACTCTGCAATTGGCGCTTTGGCACAAGTCCGGAATACCCTCTGTTTCCGGGCCGATGGTGGCGGTAGAGATGGGAAGCGGCATTGTACCGTTTACCGAACAGCATTTTTGGGCTCAAATTCAAAACGAAGCCTCATGGTATACCTTTAGGTTTGATTGCAAAGACGAAGTACAAATATGGAACGAAGGCCGGGCAAAGGGACGTTTAATTGGCGGTTGTCTTTCTATGCTGGTACATCAATTGGGCACGCCGTATATGCCCGAATTGAGCGGACAAATATTATTTTTAGAAGATGTCGGCGAAGAACCGTACAAAATTGATCGTTATTTGGCCCAACTGTATCAGGCCGGTGTTTTTGACAAAATTTCCGGTTTGATATTAGGGCAGTTTATTGATTGCGAAGACAGCAATCCTGCTCGAGTTCATATTTCGGTTAAAGATATTTTAAGGGATTATTTTGAGCGGATAAAATGCCCGGTGGTATTTAATTTTCCTTATGGCCACGGAATGCGCAAATTTAGCATGCCTGTTGGCGTGCGTGCGGAATTAGTGACAGAAAAGTGTACATTAATGGTCGAAAATCCATTTTTTTCTGAAATTTTCTAAAAATGTCCGAAGCTAAAAATTAATTCGTTTGACTGTATATGAACATTTTAGTAACTTTAACGTTTTTAAGAAATTAGATAGTTTTTATTTTTTGATCGGAGAGCAAGGCGATGGGATTTTCATTATTTAACTTTTTTTCATCGGATATCGGCATCGATTTGGGCACTGCAAATACATTAATTTACGTAAAAGGCAAAGGCATTGTTGTTAACGAACCTTCGGTAATCGCCTTGGAAGAAAACAGCGATAAGGTAGTAGCCGTTGGTAATGAGGCCAGACAAATGCTCGGCCGTACCCATCAGGATATTGTTACCATTCGGCCCTTGAAAGATGGTGTTATTGCCGATTTTGAAGCCAACGAAATTATGATTCGTGAATTTATTAAAAAAGCCAATGTCAATCGGATGATGATCAGTAAAATTTTGGTGTGCGTCCCGTCGGGTATTACGGAGGTGGAAAAAAGAGCAGTACGCGATGCTGCCGAACGTGCCGGTGCTCGTCAGGTAGATTTGGTTGCGGAAGCTATGGCCTCGGCTATCGGTGTGGGGTTGGAAATCGATGCTCCCGTGGGCAACATGATTGTGGATATTGGCGGCGGTACATCGGAAATTGCCGTCATTTCATTAAACGGTATTGTGAATCACACTTCCATTCGCATTGCCGGAGACGAGATGAATATGGCCATTATTCAGTATTTTAAGAAAAATTACAATCTGTTAATCGGTGAAAAAACAGCCGAAGATTTAAAGTGCGAAATTGGTTCGGCAGCCCCGTTGGAAGAAGAACTTTCGGCAGAAGTAAAAGGTCGCGATTTGATAACCGGCATTCCTAAAACCATTGAAGTTACTTCTAAAGAAATTCGTGATGCGTTAAACGATTCTATTAATGCGATTGTGGAGGCTGTTAAGCTTTCGCTGGAACGCACCCCACCCGAATTGGCCTCGGATATTCTCGACCGCGGGATCATATTAACCGGCGGTGGCGCATTGCTGAAAAATTTGGATGTTCGCTTACGGGAAGAAACTTCCATGGCTATCCATGTGGCCGATGATCCGTTAACCTGTGTGGCCCGCGGGTGCGGAAAAATTTTGGATGAACCCGAGCGTTACGAAAAAGTTCTTTTAAAACAACGTCGTACGGTTTAATCTTTAAAAGATGTTTCATTTAAACTATTTTGAAAAGGTACTGTGAATATTTTTAGTTATTATTTAGGCCGGTACCGGGAAATTTTAATCCTTTTATTATATATTGTCCTTTCGTTTTTGTTGATGACGGCCAGCGATAAAGCATTAGTGGAAGGTATTCGCTCTTTTTCCCTGCAAACCATAGGAAGAGTAGAAGGTACACTGGCCAACGTTCGGGATTATTTTAATCTCTATCAAAAAAATCAACAATTGCAACAGGAGAACACACGCCTTTCTTTTGAAAATTTTCAGTTGCAAGAAGCCTTATTAGAAAATTTACGCTTAAAGCGTTTGCTCAAATTTCGCCATCAATTTCGCTACAATTTGATTCCGGCGAAAATCATCGGTTATAGTCCTCAGGAAATTGTTACCGGCTTTCAGGTGCTTTCGCGGCACTTAAAACCAAAACACAAAGGCGCCGCTGTTATGACGGTAGACGGCTTGGTGGGGCGTTTGGTTAAGGTTTCCGGTTCTTATGCCATCTGCCAAATTTTGCTTGATCCCAGCAGCAAAGTAAGCGTGCGTATTCAACGGAACCGTGAAGTGGGCGTGGTGGTTTGGGATGGCGGAGAGGGGCTTTTACTGAAATACATTCCCAATACCATCGAAGTAAAACAGGGCGATATTGTTTTTACATCCGGGTTAAGTCAAATATATCCGCCCAATATTAAAGTAGGGGTGGTAACAGAAATAAAAAAAGACACAAGCAAATTGTTTCAAACGATTTATGTTAGGCCTGCCGTCGATTTTAATGCACTCGAAGAGGTATTTGTGGTAGAAATGGAATCGGGAGATCATGAATCAGGAAAATAAATATTTTTGGCTGTTGTTTTTTCTGTTCGGGGTAAGCAGTGTTATTGTACAGGCATTATTCGCCCCGCTGATCGCCATCCATTTTTACGAACCGGATTTTGTGTTGGTTGTTGTGCTGTTGCTCTCTAAACGTTTTGGCGGAATTAAAGGAAGCACAGCCGGATTTTTATTGGGCATTTTGCAGGATGCGGTAACCGGTCTTCCTTTGGGGATTTCGGCTTTGCCCAAAGCGGTTGCCGGTTATTTGGGCGGCAAATTTCATGGCCGTGCAATTAAAAGCATGAGTTTAGATTTGTGGTTTATTGTATTTATTCTTATTCACGAAATTATTTTTTATGCCCTGTTTCAGTTTAAATCGGAGTTTTCGTTTCATTATTTTTTTGTGAATCGGGTATTGCCCAATACCTTATACACAACCATTATTTTAATGATTACAGCGTTATTTACGGGTAAATATTTTAGCGAGTAACATGCGGTACAACGAATCTTTTAAACCGTCATCCAGAGGTTTTATTTTTGCCATTTTTATTGTGCTTGGCTTTTTAATTCTGCTTATCGGGTTTTTTAATTTACAGGTAATTAAGCACCATTATTATTTGGAAGTATCTTTAAACAACGTAATCCGGCCCATTAAATTAAATCCCGTACGCGGCCTTATTTTTGATAAAAACAAACGGATTTTAGTCGATAACCGCCCTTCTTTTTCTGCTGCGTTAATCCCGGCGCATGCCTCTGCGCAAACCATACATCAGGTGGCCGAAAGGCTTCATATCGATAGAAAGGAAATCGTCAAAAAATTACGTCGTGCAGCTAAATTTCAACCCGTGGTAATTGCACGTGATGTGCCTAAAAAACAAGTTATCGCCCTGGAAGAGAACCAATACTTTTTGCCCGGATTGGAAATAGTTCCAGACTTTAAACGTTATTATCCGCCGGATGTAAATTCTCCCCATATCTTCGGATACATTGGCGAGGTGAATCCCGAAGAACAAAAACAACATCCTGCCTACGATTTGGGCGATATGATCGGTAAAACGGGTTTGGAACGGTATTACGATTCGGACTTACGCGGTACCAAAGGGGTGCGCTACGTTCGTGTGGATGCCAGCGGAAAAATTTTAGGCGATTACGACCCGCAACTGAATGAGCCTCCCATTCACGGTAGCGATTTGTATTTGTACATGGATTATAACTTGCAAAAATTCGGTGAATCTTTGCTCGAAGGTCACCGTGGGGCTTTGGTGGCCATTGATGTACGCAACGGCGGCATTATTGCCTTGGTTAGTAAGCCGGATTATGATATTCGTTCCCTAAGCGGCAAAATTGATCCGCAGGTTTGGAAGGCATTGTTGGCGGATGAAAGCCATCCGCTTTTTAGCCGCGCCATTCAAAGTACCTATCCGCCGGGTTCAACTTACAAAATTGTCGCTGCATTGGCGGCATTGCAAGAAAAAATTATTACGCCGCAATGGAAGGCTTTTTGCCCGGGCTATTTTCGTTTGGGACGGCGTATTATCCGTTGTTGGAATCCCAGCGGGCACGGATGGCTGGATTTGTATGGCGCCATTAAAAATAGTTGTAATGTTTATTTTTACCAGCTTGGTTTGAAAATTGGCTTGCCTGTCTGGTCAAAATATAGCAAAATTCTCGGATTCGGTCGCAAAACCGGTATTGATTTGCCGGGCGAAAAAGCGGGTTTGGTGCCTACTGTTGCTTATTTTAATCGTATTTACGGAGAACATGGCTGGACCAAAGGGAATTTGGCCAATTTGGCGATTGGACAAGGGGAATTGTTAGTTACCCCGTTGCAATTGGCCCAGTTTGCTATGATTTTGGCTAACAAAGGCTTGTATTACGAACCCCATTTGGTGGATCATCTGTATAATTATCAAACGCATAAAATTGTACAGTTTCCGGTTAAAGCCCGTTATGTTAAAGGAATTTCGAGTAACTATTTTGATGTGGTTCGCGAAGGAATGCACGAAGTGGTAAACGGTGGTACCGGTTGGTTAGGAAAAGTTCCCGGTATCGATATGGCCGGTAAAACCGGCACGGCCCAAAATCCACACGGAAAACCGCATGCCTGGTTTATGGGATTTGCACCTTATGAGCATCCGGAAGTTGCCATTGCCGTAGTATTGGAAAATGCCGGAAGCGGCGGGGGACATGCTGCGCCCATTGCCCGCAAATTTTTGGAGATGTATTTTTACCATAAGTTAATTCCCAGACCGGTCATCAAAAAAGACAGTTTAAAAACGGAAAGCGATTTGAATCCCATTCAAACCGTACCCATGGATAGTTTACGTCCGTTACCGATTATTCATTAAATTTTGGGTAACAAAATGCAAAAAATTTTAAAGACATTCGATTTGGGCATCTTTTTACCAACGCTAATTTTAATTGTGGTGGGGTTGTTTTCCGTTTATAGCGCCACGTATTCCACTTCTGCCTCCTATTTTTCCAAACAGCTTATTTATGCCTTCTTGGGGCTGATCATTATTGTTACCGTTACGGCAATCCCCTACAAACTTATTTACAATTTCAGTTATTTGCTTTATCTGTTTGCTCTTTTACTTTTGTTGCTTGTTTTTTTTATGGGGGTAAAAGGCTACGGTGCCGAACGTTGGTTGGCTATAGGACCTTTCCGCTTGCAGCCCTCGGAATTCGCAAAAATCGCCACGGTGCTGGCTGTGGCGCGTTATTTATCACAAAACGATCGTAATATTAACGAATGGAAACATTTAGTCGTTGTCTTTTTAATGATTTTGGTGCCGTTTGTGCTCATTGCCAAACAACCCGATTTGGGGACCTCATTGGTATTTTTGGCCCTGATTATTCCTATGCTTTATATGGCCGGCATCTCTTGGTTCTTTTTGTTCGTTATTACCGCTCCGCTGGTAACCATGATCGTAGCGTTTAACCTTTATGCGTTTATGGGCTGGATTTTGCTTGTTACGATTATATTGCTTGTTGCCCGGCAAAAGGCGATCATAAAATTTGCCGTTTTTTTAATGCACATCGCGGTTGGAGCCATTACCCCTGTTTTGTGGAAAACATTGCGCCCCTACCAGCAGCAACGTATTTTAACTTTTCTACAACCCGAAAAAGATCCGCGCGGTGCAGGGTACCAAATTATTCAAAGTAAAGTAGCCATCGGATCCGGCGGTGTATGGGGCAAAGGATTTTTACAGGGATCGCAATCACATTTAAACTTTTTACCGGCGCATCATACCGATTTTATCTTTTCGGTTATCGGAGAAGAGCAGGGGTTTGTCGGTATAGTCCTGATCTTAATGGTTTTTCTGTTTTTGTTTTTGTATTTGCTTTATCTGGCCAATCAGGTAAAATCACCGTTTTCACGCTTGGCGTTAGTAGGGCTCATGACGATCCTTTTGTTCCATACGTTAATCAATATTGCCATGACGATCGGTTTGGCTCCGGTTACCGGATTGCCATTGCCCTTTTTAAGTTACGGAGGTTCGTTTTTACTTACCAGTTGCTTATTGATCGGTATCACGATGAATTTTTCAAAAAATCGTTATCATATTTAAATAATTATATAAAATGTGCAATTTTTAAGATTATTTGTTATCTTACGACCGCAAATGAAAGATTTTGTGGTAGGAAGTGTTAAAATCGGAATTATTGAAATTAATCTTTCCGAAACGGTTGACATTGGGCACACAAAAGGCAAACAGGAGGAAATGAGAGGAATTTAATCGGCCCATATTCGGTTGAAAAAATCAAAAACAAAAAAATTAAAAAAATGGTCCTTTTATTAAATTACCATAAAAAATTGTCGAAATAAGTAAAATAGTGAATTTTATCTATTCAAAAAACTAATGTGAGTACGATGCGTAAACAGATTTTTAGTTTAATACTCATTACCTTAGTTCTTGCCAGTAGTGTATTGGCACAGGACAAACGTAAAATCGGTTTAATCCCCTTTACCAACGAAAAACCCAATCCGAAATACGATTGGATTTCTTACGGATTGGATTATTATCTCCGCAATAAATTAAGCGTATTATCCGGATTTTTTGTGCCGGATAAAAAACATTTTAAAAAGGTTTTGAAAGAGGTTGGCTTTGGCAAGGGGCCTTTGACAGAACGGATGATTTATCACATCGGACAATACGCCAATGTCGAAGTAACCGTCTCCGGATCGTATTCGGTAGTAGCCAATACCTTAACGTTAAACGTACTTTACAGCAATGCTTATAACGGAACGCCTTTATTAACTTCAAAAATAAGCGAGCCCTTAAATAATTTTTTTCAGGCCGGAAATCAAATTATTAACCAGCTTATCGAACTGGCCGGTATTCCGGTTTCGGCAAAAGAAAAACAATTGCTGTCGTTTACCATAACCAATTCCGTACCTGCTTACGAATCGTTTATTCGGGCGTATATGGAAAACGAAAAGCCAAATGCGCGCTATGAGGTGGTAACAGGTTTATTTAAGCAAGCCATTCAACGAGATCCCCGGTTTTGGGAAGCCTATTACAACTTGGGAATTGTTTATTTTAATAGCGGTAAACTGGATTTAGCGCTTGCCCAGTTTAATAAAGTGATTAGGGCTTTACCTAATTTTTCCAAACCGTATTTTGGCCGCGGATTGATTTATTACAAAAAAGGATATTTTGAAAAGGCAACCGCCGATTTCCAAAAAGTGGTAGATTTAAATCCCAACGATTACAAAGCTTATTACTATCTCGGGCAAATCTACCGTCGGCTTAAACGGTTTAAGGAAGCCGAAAAAGCATTAAAAGAAGCGCAAAAAATTAATCCTGAATTTGCTCCTGCTTTTTACGAAACGGGAAATGTTTATTACGATCAGGGGAAATATCGCAAAGCCATCGAATTTTACCGCAATGCCACAGAACTGGATCCCAAAACGGCCGATTACCATCTGCGTTTGGGCGATTGTTATTATCGCTCGCAAATATTTTACAATGCCCTTAACGAGCTTAACAAGGCCATCGCCCTACAACCGGATAATTCCATTGCCTATTTTTTAAAAGGATTAACCATTTACAAGCAGGCGGTTATTGAAGAATTGATCGAAGCGTTTTTGGAACTGCTTAACGGTAATCAGCAGCAGACGAATGTTACCCATGCCCGAAAACACAGGAATCATAAACTGGCTATTGATCCGATTAAAAAGAAAAAAGTGTATGTGGAAATGGCCATTGCCTTTACCGAAGCCGTACGCTACAATCCGCACTTTAAAGAAGCCATTTTCAATTTGGGTTTAACTTATCATGAAATGGGTAAATATAAGCTGGCCGAAAAATACTATATGCTGGCCTTAAAAGAAGACCCCAAATTAATGCGTGTGTATCTGAAATTGGCCGAATTGTACACGCAAATGGGCAAAAAAGATTTGGCCTTAGAGCAGTACCGTAAGGTATTTTATTTGCGTCCTTCTTATATTGTAAATCATCCTACACTGGGTCCGGAATTTCATTATATGGACATATTGAGCCGTTTTAAAAAAGAACTGGAAGATCGCTTACAAAAAAATCCGAACGATACAGAAGCCAATTTAGTTTTAGCCAAAGTGTTTGAAGCCCAAGGCAATTACGGCAAAGCGGCTAATTTGGCCAGACGTGTTTTGGCTTTTAATCCGAACAATAAAGAAGCGCAAAAGCTTCTCAAAACAATCGATAAATAATAACCTGCGTTTTTTAACGGCTTTTATCAGCCGAAATTTGGCTTCCTATTTTTTACCAAGGGTAAAAAAACAGATGACGATTCGCCGTCTTCCATACATTTCTCGTTTTACGTTTTAGTTAATATAAATGCATCAAAGTATTACAACGCCCAAAAACGGGCAACAGTAACCGAAAACAAATTCGTAAAGTCCTTCCGCAAATAGCCAAAGTCATTTTATCATTCGCTTTTGTTTTAATTTTTAACGATAACGCCGACCTATGTAAATGATGAATAAAAAAATAAAAAAAATCGAAAAAAATATTTAAAAAGATACAAAAGCCCACGACTCATAGAGTAGGTCAATAAAAAACGGAAAATGAATTTCCGGGACGAAGGTCAAATTTAAACTAAGGAGGTTTAACCATGAGTGCTGACATTACCCGCATTGCTGCAAACATACCGGCAATGAAGAATATCAACATTCTGTCGAAGGTCAGCGACGACATCGCCAAGCATCAATTGCGTTTGGCTACCGGTAAGCGAATTAATTCGCCTGCCGAAGATCCTGCCGGTTACATGCTGGCACGCGGTTTGGAAGCCCGTAAACGCGGTTTGCAGGTGGCGTTGGATAACGTTTCCAATGCCCAGAACATTTTGGATGTGGCCGAAGGTGCCTATTCCAATGTGATGGATATTCTGCAAACCTTGAAAGAAAAGGCCACACAAGCCGCAGACGGTAGCTTAAACTCTACTCAGCGTTCCGCAATTGACGGCCAAGCCGATGCTTTGATCAGTGAAATCGAAGATCTTGTGGATAACACCACATTCAACGGAACCAAACTGATCGACGGTAACTATTCTACCTATTTCCAAACCGGTGAAGGCGGAACCGAACAGTTGCATGTAAGCCTGGGTGCTGCCGATAGCGCCAGCTTGGGCATCAATGCTATCGATTTGTCGACAGCCAACGGGGCCAGTACCGCAATCGGTACCATTAGCTCGGCTATTGACACGCTTTCGGACAACATGAAAAACTTGGGTGAGTACAAGATTCGTTTGCAGTCCAAAGAATCGAATTTGTCAAATGCCATTACCAATACGGAATCGGTGAGAAGTACAATCGAAGATGCGGACTTTGCCAAGGAACAGATGGAAGTGATGAAACTGCAAATTCTGCAACAAACATCACTTTCCTCGTTAACCCAAGCCAATGCGGCTCCGCAATTGGTACTGTCCATGTTCCGTTAATCGATAAGATTGCGAAAAAATCAGGTGGGGAGATTCATTTAAGCTCCCCACCTTTAACTGTTTAAACAAAGGGAGATACGAACCATGCTGAACTATCAACTGAGACCGAAACAACGCGTTCAAAATAATCCTTATCTTGTTCAGAAAATAATGTCTGCCAGTCCGGAAGAGCTGATCGCTTATATTTACGATTACGGTGTTACGGCATGTGCTCAAAAAGATCCCGTAAAAGCCCGTACGGCTATCAATAATTTGATTCAAGCTTTGAATTTTGATTATAAAGAAGTTGCCGAAACTTTTTTAGATGTGTATCGGTATCTGGGGCACTTAATCAACCAAAAACGTTTTGACGAAGCAAAAAAGATTTTAAGTGATTTAAAGAATACATGGGCCAAAGCGTTTAACTTGCCCTAAACAGGAGGTTTGAGTCATGGATTTCGGTTCTAGTTCTATAGGCGGTACCAATTCGATTCAATATTTGGTCGATCAATATATGGCCATTGAATCGCGTCCAAGAGATAAGCTGATTCAGCAACAAAACAATTTGCGGAAAAAGAAAAATATTTACAGTGATTTAGATTCTAAACTTTCCGCGTTGCAAAGCAAAATGAAATATTTTACGGATGTCATTTCGTTGCCGTTTCAGGCCAAAAAGGCCAGCTCTAGTGACGATAGCAAAGTGAAAGTGCGCATCCAAAATACAGCCGCCAAAGGAAACCACACCATAACCGTTCAGCAATTGGCGCGTGCGGATACTCGCGTTTCGAATCAGTTCTCCGATTCAGGTACCGATTTCAGTAGTTTTACAACCGACCAAACCTTTACCATTCAGGTTGCTCACCCCACTGATGACGACCCGAATAACCGAGTGGATATTTCGGTTACCGTCGGGGCCGATACATTTAGCAAAAATAACGGCGAAGTTTTGCAAGATATTGCCCAAGCCATTAACGATGCCATGGCCTCTGCGGCAGCAGACGGAAACATTACCAGCGATGAAATGGCCCAAGCATCCATTATTACCGAACAAAACGGTGTTTCGCGCTTGGTACTTACCAGTGGACAAACAGGATATACTAACCGGCTCGGTTTTGGTAGCAGCACATTGCTGGATACCTTGAACATCAACAATAACGCGCAAACTTCCGGAACAACCGGAGGGTATGTGTACAATGTGGGGACCTCCGCTACCGACAGTGCTTTAAATTCGGTTTTTGTTCTGGATGGTTTGACGATGTATCGCGATTCCAATACGGTGGAAGATGCCTACGACGGTATTACTTTCGAGTTAAAAGATACGTTTGATCAAGAAGTTACCGTAAACGTGAACACCGATACGGAATCCATTAAAAAAGACATACAAGACTTTATTGATAAATATAACGATGTGATCGACTATTTAACCAAAAATGCACGCATTAATTCGGTTACTTACGAAAAAGGCGCCTTACAGGACGATACCATTTATGCTTCGATGATTTCCGACCTGCGCGGTTTGGTTTCCGAATCGGTCGATACCGCTTCGTCCGATAATTACAAATTGCTTTACAGCATTGGTATCGAAGCGGATCAGGACGGAAAGCTTTCGATTAAGGACGAAAGCAAATTAACCGAAGCACTGGAAACCAATCCCACCTATGTGTCCGATTTGTTTGTTTCGGATGACGGGGTGGCTAATAAACTGAACGATTATATCGAACGGTTCGTAAAAACCGGCGGAAGCATTGACAGTAGTAAAAAATTAATAGACGAGCAAATTAAAAATTTGGACGATCGTATCGATTACATGAACGAGCTTTTGGACAAAAAGGAAAAACAATATTACGAAGAGTTTACCAAAATGCAAGAAACCATGAACACCTTACAAAATCAACAAGCATATTTCAGCCAATTTATGAATACGGGTGGAAGTGCTTATTAGAAAAGAGGTAGGCCATGGACGATTTGAGAATTAACGATTATCTGGAAGTGGGCAAAATGGGAGCTATGGAACAAGCCAAAATTGTAGACTCCCACGAAGAAAAAGCCAAATATGAACGTATGACGCAAACTCAGGAGAGCGAAAAAGAAAAAAGCGGGAAAGAACAAGCAGAAGTACATGTGGAAAAATTAGTGGAAATGGCCAATCGCTACATCGATCGTTTTACTACAAAATTAAGTTTTTCGTACGATCCGGAGTTAAAACTTCCTATGATTTATGTCAAAGAAAAAGATACAGGACGTATTATCCGGCAAATTCCGCCTGAGCAAATGGTGAACCTGATGAAAAAAATGGACGAAATCGCCGGCATTATTTATAACAGGAGGGCCTGATGTTTCAGGAAAATAGCTATTCGACACCTGATTTAAGTAGTATTTTGAATCAGGAACTTGATTCTTTCGCTTCGGTTTTGCAATTTTCGGAAAAGATTATCGAGCAAATAGATCAACTTCCGATTTCGGCCTTGTCGCAAATGGTGGAATACCGCCAGAGGTGGATTGATCAAATTCGGGAATTGGAAGAGCATCGAAAAAAAATAGGCGATCAGGCAATTGACGAAAACGATCGGTTGATCATTCAAAATATCTCGAAATTGGCGCGCAAACTGGTGGAAGTGGATGATCGGATTTATCGGCAGTTGCAAACGCGCAAATTAAAGTTTGTTAAACAACATGCCGATTTAATTGCTGCCAGGCGCCGCAATAAAACTCAAAACGGGTTATCCAATCGTATGGATATCATTCAGGAGTAAACATCATGGTTGACAGAATTGATCAATTAGGGGCATTGGGCAACGGCAACCAAAAAACAGATAAAATTCAAAAGAAACACCGGTTAAAAGAAATTGCCAAAAAGAAAATAAGCGACGGTAAAATAAAGGCCGAAGGCGCCAAAGACGAACCAGTGGCAAAAGTTGAAATTTCGCAAACGGCCAAAGAACAACTGGTGCTGCGTGCCGAAGCCGAACGTTACCTTAACATGGTGGAACAGCAGGAAGGCATTAGCCCAGATAAAGTAGCCGAATTAAAACAAAAGGTAAGCGATAATACGTATCTCAAAGAAAAAGTCATCGATAAAATTGTGGATAAGTTATTAAATTTACCCGGATTCTAAAACACCGTTTTTGTACACATAGCGTTTTTCGATTTTTTACTACCCGCCCAATAAATTTCTATGCCCGAATATCTATTCCAAAATAAAAAATAAAAAAAATTTAAAAATTTAAAAAATCCCCCGACCCATACAGTAGAAAAAAATTTAATCAAAAAACAAATGGAGGTCGATATGGGTCTCATTGAGAATATTCTTGGCTTGCCGTCGGGAATTAACCGGCCCAACAAGGCGGGACCCACAAAAAAAGGCGGAGACAGCAAGTCTGCTCAAAAGACATCCGATAGCAAACAAGGCGGTGTGGTAAAAATGGATATTTCGGATAAAGCAAAGGAGTTGCTTTCTCTGAATAACGAAGCTGCGGCAATGGTGGATAAGGTAAAACAAGCCGAAACGCTGTCAACGCAAGAAATCGGTGAAATTAAACAGCGGATTAGCTCCCAGTATTATTTCGATTCCGCAGTAATTGACAAAATTGTGGATCGCCTTTTGAGAACGGTAAAGGTACAACATATTAAATAAGGGAAATTCCTTTATGACTGCAAGGACGCATTCGGAAGGACTGGACTACATCGATATGGCATTAACTGAAAACGGAAAAGGGATAGTCGGGTCCTATGCCTCGGTATTTAATTTATTCCCCGAAGGGTTGCTTATTCTCAGTGAAGATGCAACCGAAATTTTATTTGTTAACGATTTTATTTTGACATTAACCCATTTTACTCGCCAAGAAATAGAAAATAAAAAATTTTTGGATTTGTTTCATATCCCAGATATCCATTCGTTTGTGGAATATTTTTCATTTGCGGTTAAACAAAAAGAAGCCACAGTTTTCGAATTATTGCTTAAAAGCCGTGGCGGACAGCTTGTTCCCATTAAACTGACCATTAGCCTGGCCTCATTTGAAGAACAAAAGTTTATTGTATGCTCGGTTTCCGACCGCTCCGATTTTAAACGGTTGGAAGTGGAACGCAATATGCTTTCGCATGCCCTAAAACAGGTGAACGAGGGGTTAAGCGTTTTTGATTTGGATGGGCGTATTTTGTTTGTTAACGAAGCTTTTTTAGATACTTTCGGCTATGCCAAAGAAGAAATTATCGGCACGTCCATTGAAACGCTTTTTAGTTCCTGCGGAAGCCACGAATTTCAGTTGCATATTTTACCTGCCAGCTTAAAAGGAGGGTGGAACGGCGAATTTAAGGTAAAACGCAAAGACGGTAAAGAAATAACCATTTTTCTGTCTACCTCTACCGTTAAAGACGATGATGGGCATCCCGTAGTAATTGTGGGAGTGATAAGCGACATTACCTTGCGCAAACAACTGGAAGAACAATTACGTCATTCGCAAAAAATGGAAGCCATCGGTCAGTTGGCCGGAGGTATTGCCCATGATTTCAACAATCTGCTAACGGTAATTGAAGGCTATATCGATTTATTGCAAAATGTGATGAAACACGAAGGCAAAACGCCCACTTATGTTATGCAAATCAAAAAGGCCACCGATCGTGCCGTTGCCCTAACGCGCCAGTTGTTAGCATTTAGTCGTCGGCAAATTTTACAACCCAAAGTTTTGGATATTAACCAGAATATTCGCGATTTAAGCATTATGCTTCAACGGCTGATCGGAGAAAATATTGATTTGCTAACCGATTTAGATGCCGAAATATGGCCCATTAAAGCCGATCCACATCAAATCGAACAGGTGATCATGAATCTGATTGTCAATGCGCGTGATGCCATGCCCGATGGAGGTAAGCTGATTATCAAAACCAGAGCGATGCATTTGGATTCCAGTTACAACCGGCTGCATCCCGATGTTGAAGTGGGCGATTACGTGCTGCTCTCCATTTCCGATACCGGCATCGGTATGAGCCCCGAAATACGCGAACGCATTTTTGAACCCTTTTTTACCACCAAAGAAAAAGGCAAGGGCACGGGCTTAGGTTTAGCCACAGTATACGGAATTGTAAAACAAAGCAACGGCCATATTTATGTTTACAGCGAAGAAGGTAAAGGAACCACGTTTAAGATTTATTTTCCCGCGGTAAAACAGCGCCAAGTAGCCCGAAAAAAGAAAAAAATAGGCAAAAGCTCTAAAGGAAAAGGCGAAAAAATTTTGGTGGTGGAGGACGAGTATTTAGTGCGCGAACTTATTTTGGATACGTTAAAAAATTTGGGCTATCAGGTTTTGGAAGCATCCAATGGAGAGCAAGCGCTGAAAATATTTCATGAGTCTAAAAATGAAATCGATTTGATTCTAACGGATCTCATTATGCCGGGGATGAACGGCAAACAGTTAATGGAAACCATTACCAAAGAAGCTCCGGATTTGCAATTTCTCATTATGTCCGGGTATGATGACAATGCGATCAGCAAACACGGTTTGCTCGAAGCAGGCATCAATTACATTCAGAAACCATTCTCGCCAAAATCGCTGGGTGAAAAATTACAGGAAGTCTTTAGAAGTTAAGAGCCGTTTTTTTAGATCGGGGTGCGATTATTCGCCTTTAACTGTCCAGAACCTGGCGTACTTTACGCGCCAATTGGTTTCCCAAAAAAGGCTTTAACAAATAACCTTCTTCATTTTCCAGCTTAGGACTAAAAGCACTCATTAAGAGAAATTTAATTTGAGGTTTAATTTGCTGGCAAAGCATACGTAATTCAATGCCATCCATATCGGGCATGACCACATCCGAAATTACCAGATGAATGATATCATGATACCGTTCGAATATTTCCAACGCCTGAATTCCGTTTCCGGCAATCAAAACTTTGTAACCGTACGATTCGAGCGTTTCTTTGGAAGTGGTTAAAATATCGATTTGGTCGTCCACCAGTAAAATGGTCTCGTTGCCGCCTTTTACTTGGGCGGAGGCTGTTTCGGTGCTGGTGTGGTTTTTATCTTCAAGTACGGCCGGAAAATAAATTTTAAAGACGGTACCCTCCCCGAGTTTACTGGAAAACTGAATATAGCCGTCGTGTTGTTGTACCAAACCGTAAACCGTGGCCAGTCCTAAACCGGTACCCTGCCCTAATTCTTTAGTCGTAAAAAAAGGTTCGAAAATATGCTTTTGCACATCGGCCGACATACCGATGCCTGTATCGGCAATGATGAACATGACGTACTCGCCAGGTGGTAAATCCTTTTCTTTTTCGTTGATGGTGATATTGCGTGTTTGGATGGAAAGTTCGCCGCCATCCGGCATGGCATCGCGAGCGTTTATGCTCAAATTGGTAATAATTTGGTCCATGGCGCTGGCATCACCGTGGATTAGGTGCAGATCGTCGGCCAGACGAACGATTAAATGGATGTCTTCGCCCAGATAACGTTGCAGCAACTTTTTATTGCTCAGGACAATTTGGTTCAAATTCAACAGATGCTTGGCAATGTGTTGCTGCCTGCTAAACATAAGCAGTTTGCGTACCAAATCGGCAGCGCTTTCCGATTTTTTGATAATTAGCTTAATGTTTTCGTACACGGGATCATTTTTATCAATGCGCCTTAGCGATAGTTCGCTCAGGCCGATAATACCGGCTAACACATTATTAAAATCGTGGGCAATGCCTCCGGCCAACTGCCCAATGGCTTCTAATTTTTCTACGCGGCGCAGGCGCGATTCCAGTTTTTTGCGCGCGGAAATATCGGTTATCAGAGCCATGATAAACGGCCCTTCAAACATTTCTACCTGAGAAAAGCGTATTTCAAAAGGGAATTCGCTTCCGTCCTTGCGCATACCGGTTAATTCGTGCGTACCTTTTGGAATGTCCGTGGAAAAATGACGAAAATTATTTTGGTTTAAAACATTGTTTTTACCGCGTTCAATAAACGGTAACAAAATTTCCATTGGTTGGTGAATAAGCTCGTCTCTGGAATATCCGAACAGGCGCTCCGTTTGCGAGTTAACCAAGGTAATCCGCCCGTGCACATTGACCAAAACAATAGCCTGAGAAGCCGATTCCAGCAAAATGCGGAATTTGGATTCGCTTTTTTGCAAATCGCTTTCGTAGCGTTTACGTTCGGTAATATCGCGAATTAAACACAAAATTTGTCCGGCCGTACTTTGGATTAATCGTGCCTCGAAATCTCGCAGTTTACCGCCTTTTTCCTGTTGGTATTCAAAGGTCTGCACTTCGGCCGTACGGTTGGTTAACAGAATCATGGTCTGAAAACGTTGGGCCAGCGGGTGAGGAAAAATTTCAAAAACGGTTTTGCCGATAAATTCATTGCTTTTTTCGGGATTTAAACGATCGGATTTGGCATCCAGACAATGGCCGTCTCTGGAAAACAAAAAAAGTTGATCGGGAATGGCATTTAATACGGCACGCAGCTTTTGTTCGCTTTCGCGCAAATCGAATTCGGCTTTTTTTAGCAAGGTAATATCGCTAAATGTGGTAAATACCTCTTTTACTGTTTGGTTTTCGATATGGGGAACCGAGTCCATAATAAGCCAAATATCCTTGGTGCCATCGGCGCGCAGACGAATAATTCGGTGCAAAATCGCTTGCTTTTTTTGCAGTGCATTCACCGGAGGGAAATGTTCCCAATTTAAAGGGTGGCCCTGTTCGTTGTAAATGCGGTAGCTCTTAAAATGCTCGATAGTTAATCCCGCTTTGGATGTATTAAAATGAAGGATTTTAATAGCAGCCTCATTAATTGAAAAAATTCGTCCGTTGGGTTTAAGGTAAAAAACGCCCTGAGCCATGTTTTCAAAAAGAAGGCGATATTTTTTTTCGGATTTGATGAGTGCCCGTTCGGTGCGTTTGCGTTCCGAAATGTCTTTGATCATAATGTAGCAAGCAGGCAAATCGTCGTAAAGAAAATGGTGAGACATAATTTCCACATAAATCTTTTTGCCTTCTTTGGTCAAATTGACCAATTCTCTCGAACTTTGAATTAATGTTTCTTCTTCGTGTTCGTTGGTAGTATGTCTGGGAACCTGGGAAGGATCTTTGAACAAAAGCGTTACCGAACGTCCGATGAGTTCTTCCCGAGCATAACCATAAAGCGATAATGTTGCATAATTAACATCAAGAATTTCAAGCGAATGCGCGTTGTAGATAATCATTGGCATGGGATTGTTTTCAAACATCAAACGAAATGTTTGTTCGCGCTTTCTCAACGATTGGGTACGGATGTCAACCAGTCGTTCCAGTTCTTTACGATAGCGTAAATTCTCTTCAAAAAGGCGTTCTTTTTCTTCCGAAAGCTTTTTAACTTCCAGCGCCCGACGCACGGTACGGGTTAAAGTTTCTTTGTCTACCGGTTTGCTCAGGTAATCGAACGCCGCTTCGCGCACGGCCTGCGTAGCGGAAGCCACATCGGGCTGGGCGGTAATGATAATTACTTTGGTGTTTTGTCTTTTTTGGTGCGCTTCTTTTAAAATATGCAGGCCGTTTTTGTCCGGCAACATCAGGTCGGTAATTACAACATCAAAATCGTGTTTTTGTATTAAGGCTTGTGCTTCTTTAAAATTTTCGGCGGTATGAATATGACGGAAATCGTCTTCAAGATAGGTGCGCAATGTGTAACGAGTAATTTTTGCGTCTTCAACGATTAAAATATTGGCCATTATTTCTTTTGCCCGTTTACTGACAATCCCTATCAGTTAATTACGATTTGCTTTGCGAAACGCGGTATTTCGCAATCAATTGCCCCTCCGAATGCGCAAATGAGTCAAAACGAATACGCTACCCGGGATTAACAATCCTTTTTCGACCGAAAAGTTGCGAACCTTTAATGTTATTTTCTCTTATTTTAAGCTGTCGGAATTTAAAAAATGGTCAAAATCCACGACTTATGTAGTAGTTGAAAAGAAAAATTTTGTTCAGTTTTCGGGCAATATCGAATTTTACCCCGCGTTTGGGTAAAATTTGATCGTTAATAAGACATAGAGCCGCCGTTCATCGGGCCGGTTGCTATTGCGGGCTGTTCTTACGAATGTCCGGCTTTAAGGAAGGAAAATTATGAATAAGAAAATTCTGATTCTGGATAATGACGATACGACGATCCGTTTGATTACGCATTTGGGACGGACATTGAATGCGGATACCTTGGTTATTCATAATTGGGGTAAATCTCTGAATCTTGTCAGAGACGAAGAGCTATTGGTCGTCTTCCTCAATGTGGAATTGGGCATTGTTAACATCCCTTCATTTTTAAAACATTTTCCGCAAGTAAAAAGGGATGAAAAAGATCATATTATTCCTGTATATTTTTTATTTAATAAGCTTTTTAGTCCGCAATTTCAGGCAGCCAAAAGTTATCCCCATGCTGGGGATTTGAAAAAGCCCCTTAAGCTTGAACGCTTGGTCGAAATTCTAAGCGAGCTGATAAATGTAGACCATTCTCTTGAATATACAGAGCAAAAGTATCGCAATAAATGGGAGGAGGTAAAGGCGTATTTGGATAGAACCCAGGAGTTTATGCGTCAACTGGAATCAATTTTAGGATAGGTGATAGGATATGAAAACCGCCACTCAGGTAGATCTGCGCAAAGGTTCTTTGCGTATTGTTCCTTTGCTCGACGGAAAACTTTTGATTGCTCAAAAACTGAGCGGATCGGTTAAAACCGGTGATGTCATTTCGGGTTTGAAAAGGTTGGGTATTACGGAAGGTATTTTAAATAACTCCATAGAATTATTGCAGCGGGAAGATATTAACGAAGTTCCCGTTGCCTGCGCTTATTATCAGGACGAACCTCCCGAATTTAATGTGCATTTCGGGCGGAAGTTTGATGAAACGACTTATTTGCGCATTGTAAACGGTGAGGATATCCCTTTTATTAAAGACGATTTATGGGTGTTGGCCAATCAAAAGTTGGTGAGCACGGTTAAACCTTTTCGTACGGTTTTGCGCTATCCGGACGGACATAAGGAAGAAAAAAAGGTGCTGGAAAATATTTATGATTTACGCATTTTTAACGGAGCCAATGTTCGGGCAAAAAACGGCCAGGTTTTTTCGCAAATAGAGGGAACAGCTTTTATTTCTAAATGGGGTAAGATTTATGTGTTCCCCATTTTAACCGTACGCGGTTTGGGAGAAATTCACGGGAAGCTCGACGAACAGTTTGGTGTGCATGTATTGGAAGATATTCATTCCTATTCCAATTTGGAATTGCCGTCAAACGTTTTTGTTACCGGAATGATCCATTCTTCGTTTATCAAGGTAAAAGGATATGTGCATGCACTGGAAGGTATCGATAATTCCAAAAAAATTGAGAACAGCCGCATTATTGCCGGAAAATCAGTAATTGCCCCGCACATTAAGCGTTATCGTATTTCGGCCGGTGAAGACGTTTTGGTTAATGAAATCATCACCCAATCGATCATTATCAGTCACAGGAATGTAGTTGCCCGCATTGTTGACGAGTCGGAAATTCGCGTGCAAAATCGTCTTATTGCCGATGAAATTCGCGCCGGTAGTCAGGTGTATCTTGGGCCGTCCTTTCTGAAAAACGAATCCTATTTGCATCGGGTAATCGAAAATAAAAAAGCAGAAAACCGGTTAAACCGCATGGAGTATTCCATTGAAGAACTGAAGGACAAACTGGCCCGCGAAAAACAAGTACTGATCAATTATTTTACCCGATTAAAAGAGTCGGGCAAAAAAAACGTACTGCTCGATACCACCATGATGCGTTTGTACGAGCAATTAAAAGAAACCTATGGCACCTTGCACAAAAATGTGAATGATTACCGCGATTTGATTGACGAATTTTTGTCCACCAAAATTATTTTGGCCTATTATGCGCGCGAAAATAGACAAACGGAAGATCCGCAAATTCGGGTTTACGGAAAAATTGCCAGAGGCGTTTTGATCAGTACGGCTAATAAAAGTGTCAAATTGACCAAACCATTAGAAAACGTAACCATTCGCTTTGATCGCATAAGCGGCGAAATGGTTATTACCGCACACAACAATAAAAATGTTGAAAATTCTGTACGGTGAACGGATAAACGTCAAGGTTAAAAATGGGTATGAACGACGAAGAAAAAGAAATACGAGCGGATTTTGTGAATGAAGCCAGCGAAGGACTGGAAAAGGCCGAAACGCTTTTATTGCAAATGGAAGACCAGCTTGCTTCTGCCGGTGGGGCGGATAATGCCCTTGTTGACAGCCTGTTTCGAGTTTTCCATTCCATTAAAGGCAATGCCGGATTTTTGCAGTTTAAATTGATTAACGCGTTAACCCATCAAGCGGAATCGTTGTTGGATCATATCCGCAAGGGTAAACGATCGCTGCAAAAAACGCATATCGATTTGTTTTTTGAAGTTTGTGACGCCTTACAAATGATTTTGGACCACATCAAAGAACATGGGGAGGAGCATGGGTTTCAATCCGACTTTTCGGATTTGCAAAACCGATTGCGCCAAATTACGGAGTCTGCCGATTCGCAATCGCAAAAAACAAGGGAGAATTTGTCTGAGACAACAAAAACGGGAATTGTGATTTCCGCCCGCATGAAAAAAGAGTTTGCGGACGAAACCCGCGAATTACTGGACCAATTGGAGCAAGATTTAATGGCTCTGGAAAAAAATCCCGAAGATATGGAGCGCTTGAACAACGTTTTTAGGGCGTTACACACGATTAAAGGCAATGCCGGGTTTTTAGGCTTTACTGATATCAGCCAACTGTGCCATAAGGCGGAAAACATTTTTGAAGCCGCTCGGGAGCAGACCATTCTATTGGAAGAAAGACAAATTTCGCTGATGCTGCAAATTATCGATTTTATTGGCGCGGCATTGGAAGCGATAAAAGAAGACAAGCCGCCGATAATCGCCGGAAAAAATGCCTTGTTGGATTTAATGGACGATATTGTTTCGTTGCCGGACAAAACGGAATTAGCCGGAAAAGAACAAGCTTCTGAGCCAAAGCAGCCTTTTTTAAGCGAACAAAAAAATACGCATCCGCCAAGTTCGTCGCGTTTTTTTAAACAAAAACTCAGCGATGTTATTCGGGTGGATATTGAAAAGCTCAATCAATTGATGGATTTGGTGGGTGAAATTGTCATTGCCGAATCGACCTTGTTAAATCGATATGTTCCGCAAAATGGTCAGGAAGAAGATTTTTTGAAGGCCTTGCTCTATTTGCAGAAAAATATTCGCGAACTTCAGGATTTGGCAACATCCATGCGCATGGTTCCGCTATCGGGGTTATTGGGCAAAATGCACCGTTTGGTACGCGATATCTCTTCGAAAAAAGAAAAAGAGGTGGAATTTATTGTCAATGGCGACGAAACGGAAGTGGATCGTTCCATAATTGAGCACATTTCCGATCCGTTAATTCATATTTTGCGCAATGCATTGGATCATGGCATCGAAACGCCCGAACAACGCCTAAAAAAGGGTAAACCACGCAAAGGAAAAATAGTGATAGACGTGCAACGGGTTGGCGGGCAAATTTGGATTACCGTCAAAGATGATGGGCAGGGACTTAACAAAGACAAAATACTACAGCGTGCCTGGCAACGCGGCCTAATTCCTAACGGGCATATTCCGGAAGAAGATCAGAGCATTTACAATTTGATTTTTGAACCTGGCTTTTCGACAGCAGATAAAATTACCAATATTTCAGGTCGCGGTGTGGGGATGGATGTTGTGCAAAAAAATATCGAAAAAATTCGTGGTAGTATTTCATTAAGTACGGTTCCCAATTCGGGAACAACGATTATTATGAAAATTCCGTTAACTACTGCCATTATTGACGCAATGCTGGTGCGCAGCGGAGAGACGCTTTATGCGATTCCCATTCTTGATATTCGTGAATCGCTGCAAGTGGGCCATAACCAAACGAGCCGATTGGTAGACGGGCAGCAGGTTATTAATGTGCGCGGGCAATTTATTCCGGTAATGCATTTGCAACAATTCCATCGTCAGAGCGGAAGCCCCACCGATTCGTCGCAAGAAGACGGCATTGTGGTGATAAGCGAAATAGGAGGCAAGACGGTTGGCTTTCGGGTGGATGAAATATTAGGCGAACAGCAACTGGTTCTAAAACCGTTACCCGATTATTTGGGAACGTTGGAAGGTGTATCGGGCTGTGCGGTTTTGGGTAATGGTGCTATTTGCCTGGTTTTGGATTTGGGTGCCATGCTGGGCTATTTGGAAGCAATGGCTACCAATACGCAGTGGAAAATAGCAACGGTGGAAGCATAAAGGAGCCAGAGAATGACCGAAGATACTTTGTCAAATCATGAAATCGATTTGCAAAAGAACAAATATCTGGTATTCCGCTTGGGTGATCAAGGCTTTGCCTTCGAAATTCGCTACGTGGCCGAAATAATCGGTTTGCAGAAAATTACCCCATTGCCTAATGAAAAAAACTCGATAAAAGGCGTAATCAACTTGCGCGGACGGGTGATTCCCGTAATCGATGCCCGGTTACGTTTGGGGCTGCCCGAACGCGCCTACGACGATCGTACCTGTATTGTGGTAACGCAAGCACGCAATATGCTTATCGGGCTTATTGCGGATGCGGTAAGCGAAGTGCAAACGGTTATTCCGGAACAAATCGAACCGCCCCCGCAATTGCGGAAGAACAGGCGTACTCCGTTTTTGCGCGGATTAACCAAAAACAGCGAACAGGTAACTATGATTTTGGATTTGGAAGCCTTGCTTTTTGATGAAGAAATTGCCGATTTGGAAACGCAGCCTTAAGTGGGCCAAAAAGCAAATTCGCACAATGATCTTTTAAGGAGAAATAAGGCATGAAACGTTTGGCATTTTTAAGTATTGTTATCGTACTTTTGATGAATGTAAAGTCCGGTCGAACACAAAATGTAAGCTGGACACAATATTTTTTTGTGGCCCGAAATATTTTCCCTCAGGCCAGCGAAATTTGTGTCTTGCTGCCACAAGAAGAACAGGAAATTCAAAAAACGGCCTTGGGGCGGGCAGCGGCACAATTCCGTTTTAAAGTTAAACTTTATTTGTACACCGAGGCGCGAAGCATTGGTAGCAATCTGAAAATTATTCCCCAAGGCAGCATTTTAATTGTTTACGATTCCCCTTTAACGCAAGATAAAAATACGATGTTGTATATTTTAAGCCAGTCCAAAGATAAAAATATTTCGGTGGTAAGCGCATCGCAACAATATGTGGATGCCGGAGCTTTGGTGGGGCTGGTGAAAGAAAACGGCCATTTACGGGTGGTGGTCAATTTAAAGTTCAGCCAGCAATTGGCTGGTAAATTTACGCCGGAATTCAATCAAAAAATAGGAATCGTTAAAGTTTTACAATAATTGCTGAAAAGCACATAAAAACACTTTGTTTAAAAAAAAGGCAAAATAACCGGTAAAGTTTTTTAAAGAAAGGGACAAATCATGTGGTTTTCCAGGTTGTCCATAAAGCATAAAATTTTGGTGGTATTTGTGCCCGCTATAATCGTTATGATTGGTTTGGGAACATTTTTTATCCGGCATATAACTTCCGACGCTTTGGATATTAATCAAAAAGCATCATTGGATATTATCGGGCGTTTAACCGTGGAAGCCGTACGTATGGGTGTTGAGTTCGGCGATGAAGATATGGTCAAAAAAGCGGTAGCGGGATTTTTGAAAGACGATCAAATTTCCCTGATCGAAGTAAAAGATGCCAACGGAAAATCGTATTTTAGCTATCGAAAAAACGGAATGCCTTTGGTGGATGTGAGCGAAATTAAAGGTTTTATGGAAAGTGCCAGCGAAATGTTTATTCGTTTGCCCGTTATGGACAAACAAAAGTTATTGGGCATGGTAACAATCGGAATTTCGTTAAAAAATAGGGATGCTGCTTTAAATTCTGCCATGAACACCGTTTTGCTGCTGGGTGTGCTGGGTATGCTTTTGTTTATTTGGTTTGTATTTTATTTTACCGGCTTTTTAACAAAACCTCTGCAAAGCCTAAAACGTATGGCCGATCAATTATCAAAAGGTCATTTGGTTTTTGAACAAACGTATAAATGGGATGACGAACTGGGACATCTTTTCCATTCATTTAAGTTCATGGCACAAACCATAAGCGAAAAGGCCCGCGAAGCGCACGATTTGGCCAAAGGCAACATCGATACCGAAATCGGCGTTCTTTCCGACGAAGACGAACTTGGCCATGCCTTGCTGGAAGTAAAAGAGAGCCTGAGAACCATAGTTTCCGAGCTGAAAAATTTGGTAGATCATCTGAAACAGGGAAATATCGAAGCTCGTGCCGATGTGCGTGATTTGCAGGGTGCTTATCGCGAAGTAATCGTTAGTTTAAATGATGCGCTGGATGTGTTAACTTTGCCTTTAAAAGATACCATTACCATTTTAAACGAATATGCCGAGGGCAGTTTGAACCATGAACTGCGCGCCTTGCCCGGCAATTTAATGCAACTTACCGATGCCATCAATACCATTCGGGCCAACTTAAACCGTTTGGTAGAAGAAAGTGTTCGAATGACCGAGGAAGCCAAAGCCGGAAATTTGAGCTATCGGGGTAATGCACAAAAATTTCGCGGTGATTACAGCGCCATTCTCTTAGGATTTAATGAAGCTATGGATGCCATTGTGCAACCGTTGAACGAGAGTGCGCAAATTATGGCCATGGTGGCTCGTGGCGAAATTCCCGAGACGATCAAATCAGAATATCGCGGTGATTTTAATATTCTTAAAGAAAGCATTAACCAATGTATTACGGCCATTAACAATTTAATTCACGATTCCAACGCCCTGATCGAAGGAGCCTTGGAAGGTCGTCTGGAGTTGCGTGTAGATGATAGCAAGCATCAGGGCGATTACCGTAAAATTGTACGCGGATTCAATGAGACGTTGGATGCGCTTACGTTTCCCATGAACGAAATTTTAACGGCACTGGAACGTGTTGCCGAGGGCGATTTAACGGTAAAAATTACCGGAGAACACAAAGGCGATTTGGCACGGATGAAAAATGCTCTGAACAAAACGTTGGATGCCTTAAATGAAATTTTGGCAAATATTGCCAATTCGGTCGAACAAATTCGCAATGGAGCTCACCAGGTGGCCGATTCCAGCCAGGCGGTTTCGCAAGGGGCTACCGAACAAGCGGGAGCGTTGGAAGAAACCACGGTTTCCATCGAAGAAGTGGCCACGCAGGCCAAGCAAAATTCGGAACATGCGCAAATGGCCAATCAAATTTCCAAGCAGGCCACTACGGCCGCGCAGGACGGAAATCAGCAAATGGCTAAAATGCTGGAGGCTATGCAGGCCATAAACGATTCGTCCAATCAAATTGCCAAAATTATTAAAGTAATTGACGAAATCGCTTTTCAAACCAATTTGCTTTCGCTGAATGCCGCCGTAGAAGCCGCCCGGGCCGGAGTGCATGGCAAAGGATTTGCCGTGGTTGCCGAAGAAGTGCGCAACTTAGCTCAACGCAGCGCCAAGGCGGCCAAAGAAACCGAAAAACTTATTGAAGGATCCATCGAAAAAATCCGGGTCGGTGCGGATATTGCCGATCAAACCGCCCATGCTTTGGATTCGATTATTGCCAATATTACCAAGGTGAACGACCTAATGGATGAAATTGCCAGCGCTTCTTCCGAGCAGGTGGAAGGTATCGAGCAAATCAGTTCCGCCCTAAAACAGGTGGATGAAGTTACGCAAAGCAATGCGGCCAGTGCCGAACAAAGTGCTTCTGCAGCCGAAGAACTTTCAGGTCAGGCACTAAACCTACAAAAATTGGTAGGGAAATTTCGACTAACCGGCTATGAAGCCATTTCGGAAACAATGGATGATTACGGCAAAGCGATGGGCTTTTCGCAATCGGCATTTGTTGCGGAACATACCGGCGGAAACGGCCGCAATGGCAACGGAAAACACAAACCGACCGCTTTTAATGACGATTTGGATTTTGGAGATTTTTAAAAATGGTGGATGCCCCATTATTTACCGAAAGCGATCTTTTTGAAATTAGCCGTTTGGTTAAAAAACAATTCGGTATTGCACTGGGGCCGCAAAAACGTTTTTTGGTAAAAACCCGTTTGCAAAAATATATTTATTCGCTTGGTTTTAAAAGCTTTAAAGATTACTTGCAATATGTGGAAAACGATAAAACAGGACGCGAACTCGCCGCCTTGGCCGATCGTATTTCCACAAACCATACCTATTTCAATCGCGAAAGTGCGCATTTTGATTTTTTGTGGCAAACTGTTATACCGTATTGGGCCGCCAGAAAATCTGCTTCGGAAAAAATACGTATCTGGTCGGCCGGATGTTCCAGCGGAGAAGAAGCCTACCAAATAGCCATGATTTTAAACGAATATTTCGGATTAAACAAAGTTACCGATCAAGCGGCAATTTTGGCTACCGATATTTCACGTCGGGCGTTAAAAAAAGCGGAACTCGGGCAATTTTCAAAAAACAATGTAATCCATTTAAAAAAAGAGTGGGTGCAAAAATATTTCATGCAGGTAAATGAACAGGTGTTTGTGGTAAAGCCTTTTTTAAAATCATTAATTCTTTTTAGACGACTGAATTTGGTGCGTGAACGTTTTCCGTTTAAACGCAAATTTCATGTTATTTTTTGCCGCAACGTGATGATTTATTTTGACGAACCCATGCGCGAAAAATTGATTTTCCGGTTCCGGCGTTACTTACAGCCCGGCGGATTTTTGTTTTTGGGACATTCAGAAAGTTTAAGCCATCGTGATCCTTATTTTAAATATGTGCAACCGTCTGTTTACGTGCGCAGGGAGCAAACGTGAAACCCATAAAAGTTTTAATCGTAGACGATTCGGCTTTAGTGCGCCGCATTTTGCTGCGCGGTTTGAGCGATGATCCGCAAATTAGTATTGTAGGAACAGCCGGTGATGCCAACCGCGCGCAAAAACTCATCGAACAAACACACCCGGATGTGTTAACGTTGGATATTGAAATGCCCGGAACCAACGGATTGATTTTTTTAAAGCATATTATGAAAAATAATCCCTTGCCGGTTATTATGGTTAGTGCATTAACCCAACGCGGTTCCAGAATAACTTTGGAGGCTTTGGCCAGTGGCGCCGTGGATTTTATTTTAAAGCCGATGACAAATGTAAAATACAATCTTTCTTTAATGCTCGGCGAATTAAAATCGAAAATTAAAATGGCTGCAAAAGCCAATATTATGGTTTTTAAAAACCAAACCGGTGTAAACCGTAAACCGTTGGCCGGACAAAAAATAAGCGCTGCGTATTTATCGAGCCGAATTATTGCCATTGGTGCTTCTACGGGAGGAACGCGGGCATTACGCTTTTTGTTGGGAGCTTTGCCACCCGATATGCCAGGTATGGTAGTTGTACAACACATGCCAGCCGGTTTTACGTTTCAATTTGCACAACAGTTAAATGCCGAAACCGCATTTAATGTTAAAGAAGCACAATCCGGGGACGAGGTGCGTCCGGGGCATGTGTTGATAGCCCCAGGTAATTTTCACCTGCAATTGGTGCGCCATAATAAAAGCTATCGTGTAATTTGCAGGGCCGGAGCACGCATTAACGGATATCGTCCCAGTGTGGATGTGCTTTTTCGTTCGGTGGCCAAACATGCGGGAGAACATGCCATTGGCATTATGCTAACCGGAATGGGAGACGACGGAGCCGACGCCATGGTAAAAATGCGTGAAAAGGGCGCCTTTACTCTGGCACAGGACAAAGATACTTCGGTTGTTTTTGGCATGCCCAAAGAAGCCTATTTTCGGGGAGGAGCTATGCATTTGTTGCCGTTAAGTAAAATTCCCGAGTATGTTGTAAAACATTTAAATCAAAACATGGCCTGGGTGCATTGAACGATTCGATTGAAAATAGGACTGCGCTGCAAAAAAAGGTACTTGTACCCGGCGCTTTTTTCGGAATAAATATCCCCACGGAGGGAAATTTTTTCTGTTTTTAAAGCCGTGAAATGTAAACAATAAAATCCGGAAAAAGGCGAAAGCAGGGGCAATGCCGGATTAGCCAAAAATTTGGCATGTTTGTTGAAGTAAAATTAACGGGGTGGCAGGTGCTGTTTTCAGGATGGGGCAGGTATTTTTAAAATTTTTAGCCATATTACTTAAAGGGAGTACGCCAAATGCTGGAAAATAAGCGCATATTGTTTGTAGACGATTCACCGACCATGCGCCGGATAATTGCAAATGCCCTGAAGAATTTGGGTGCGGTGCGCTTTGACGAAGCCGAGAACGGTTTGGATGCACTGGAAAAATTACACGAAAACCAATATGATATCGTGCTAACCGATTGGAATATGCCGGAAATGTCCGGTAAAGAATTTGTGGAATACGTGCGCAGGGAAGAACGCTGGCGTTCCTTGCCGATTTTGATGATTACAACCCGCGGGATGGAAGAAGATGTGTTAACTGCAATTCGCATCGGTGTGAACGGATACATTGTTAAGCCTTTTACACCGGATGTTCTGAAAAAGAAAATGTTGGATTTATTGGGTGCCTGATAATTACAGGGGGAATAATGCACGAAGTTAACGGGATAAACGATCTGATTCAGCGCATAAATGAGCTGGATGCCAATATCGAAACCAATAGCGAAGCGCTTCCGCTGGTACACGACATGTTTAATTTTATCAAAGATATCATTCCTTTAATGCTCGAAGTTAACGCATTTATGAAAGACGGATCACAAAAAATTCCCTCTGCTTCCGATAATTTGCAATTTGTTTCGCAAACAACCGAGATGGCCACGCATAAAATTCTTGACCAGTTAGAGTTTATTAACCGTAAAATAACCGAAGTTAAAGCCCAGGCTTCGCAAAATAACGGCTCGCAAGATATGATGAAAAATTTGGAAACGTTGGAGAAAAAGATTTCCGACATTTTTTTGGCTTTTCAATTTCAGGATATTACTAACCAGCAATTGGAATATGTCAATCGCATCTTGGAAGCCATTTACAAAAAATTTGTCGATCTGTTTAACACGTCATTAAAAATCAGAGGACGTACACTGTTCGGACAGGATATTTTAGCGGCCATAGAAAAAGAATTGCAAAAATCGCAGGATAATCATGCCCTGCAAAAATTCAATGTGGTTACCACCGATATCGTACGCCATAACGGAGTGGCTCAGGATATGATAGATAAATATTTCAATCAAAAATAAAAACGGGAGATAAAGGAAGATGCAGGGGAATAGGGATATTTTTGATGAGGATCAGGCAAAAATTTTTAAACAGGTACATCCTAAAATTCATGGCAGTAAGACGGTTATTAAACGCGATCAATTGGTATTTGGCAAACCCAGAAAAATCGAACATTCGTTGCAGGTGAGCGAAAACCATCAGGAAGGTAAAGTGAATCCCATATATAACGGCGAAGATTTGATCGGAATCATTTATGAATGCAGTTGCGGTAAAGTTGCGCAAATTTTGTTCGATTTTGAAGAACAAAGCGAACAAGTTCAAACCGCAGCCACAGGATAAGTTAAAACAGGACAAACGTGAACGTGGAGAAAATTAAAGTAAATATCGACCCTCAGGGATTAACCGCCCGCGTTACCATATCTGCATCGGGAGAATCGTTTCCTTCGCGGGAAGAGCTCATTAAAGCTTTAAAAGAGGCCGGATTGCGCTACGGGGTGCGACGCGAAGTTTTTGACGAAATTCTAAAAAACAAACAACCCGTCTATAACAAAGTAATTGCACGGGGCATCCCTGCCGAAAAGGGAAAAGACGCCCAACTTATTTGGGATGTGCCATTGGCTCCCGAAGACGCAGATAAGCAAAAACGTATTGATTTTAAACAGGGAATGAAATTTGTGCCCGTAAAAGCGGGGCAGGTGTTGGTTAGCAAAATACCGGCGCAAAAAGGCAAGGACGGTAAAAGCGTAACCGGCGAAATGATTTCTTCTTTAGGGCAGGATGTGGAACTTCCCGCAGGGCGCAATACGACCGTTTCGGAAGACGGCTTGCGCTTAATGGCTGCGTCGGACGGATCGGCCTATCGTCAGCAGAACCGCATTCATGTGGATAAAGTATTGCAGATAAAGGGCGATGTCAATTACGGAAGCGGGAATATTAAATTTAACGGCCCGGTGGTTATTGACGGAGACGTACGCTCCGGCTTTCGTGTGGAAGCGCGCGATTCCATTGTAATTGGCGGGAATGTGGAAGCTGCGCATATCTACTCGCAACAGGGAGATATTACCATAAAATACGGGGTAGTGGGCAAAAACAGGGCCAAAATTCTTGCAGGCGGGAGCCTTTCTTGCGGCTTTATTCAAGATGCTACGGTGGGTGTGCGGGGTGACCTAAATGTGGAACACTACATCATTAATAGCAGTGTTTCGGTTGGCGGTGTGGCCACGGTAAAAGGAGCCGAAGGGCAAATACGCGGCGGAAATTTGACTTCCGAAAAAGGTATTGTGGCCGCTGTGGTCGGTTCGCCGCGTAATATTTACACCGAGCTTAAAATTATTGGCAGCGGCCAGAACAGCTCTCAGCGTAAATTGTGGGAGTTAAGTCGATTGCGTACCGATTTAAGTTTGCGTTATTCCACTCTTGAAAAACGTTACCGCTTTTTGAACATTTTAAAAAACGAAGTCAAAAAAATTTCGGATGAAAAACTTTCGGAATTATCATTTTTACAAAACGAGCTAAAACGCCTTAAAAATCGTTTGATGCAATTAGACGATGAAGAAATGGTCTTGCAAAAAGAGGCCGCCCGAGAGCGTTTGTTAAAAGAAGTGGTTGTAGAAGGCAAGCTATACCCAAATGTACATATCGAAATTAACGGATTGGGCTTCCATTCCGACGAATTGTTGGAAAGTGTCAAAATATATCGGTTTAAAGATGAATTAATCGTTGAATCGCTAAAAGAAATGAGCGACGATACCTACGATATTTTTGTGCCCGGAAATAAACAAGGGACAAAGGCAGGTGAATGAGCGTATGACGGAAAAAAATTTGTTTTCGAATGAAATAACTTTTTTAATGAGCGATTTGGCCGCACTCATTTATCAGGTAACCGATTTTGATGTGGCTTTGGAAATGGTTCTGGATACTTATGTGGAATATTTTAAAATAGAGCATGCGGCCATTGCTCGCTATCACGACGATCTGGAAGAGTTTGTCATAATAAAAAGCAGGGAATTCGATCAGGAATTGCAGGAAAAATTGCGCTTTAGTTTGTTTGCATCGATTAACGGGTATATTATTCGCAAAGAACGTCCCTCCAAATTCGGTAATATTCAAGATGCATTGAAAATAGGCGAACAAACCATTGCGCTTAAAAATCAATTACAGGCCCTGTATTTTTTCCCTTTTCGCTTTCACGAACAAATTAACGCCTTTTTAATTGTTGCCATCCATCAGGCTGAAACGGATCTCAGCAAAGAAAAGATTAAATTGTTATCTGCGTTTACCAACCTGATGGCTCCGGTTTTTCATACCTTTGGCGCCGTAAAAAGAAGACAAAAAGGTTTTGAAAATATCATCAGTAAAATTATTAAAGATCGTATTTATGAAGCACGGTTAGGTTTGTATCCGGTTTCGTTTGCCATTTTCCGATTGAGTTTGTGGCATGAAATGATGTCTACTGTAGCGTTGGAAGATACCGTGCGTGTGTATCAGGAATTGTTCGATAAAAAATTATCATCGGTCGGTGATGTAATTTGGCTTACTTTGGATACCGCTTTTTTTATTTTTCCCAATGCCGATCTGTTTACTTCCGAAAGTCTGTGCAGTAGCTTAAAGGAAGATATGGAAACGACTTTTGGCGGGCAAAAAAATCAAATTAAAGTGGAATTGAAATACGTAACCATAAGCTATCCGCAATCCGGTGAGGATGCCGGACAGATTATCAGCCAATTATGGCTGCGGTTATTTGACGAATTACGTAGCGAAACCTTTGCCGCTTCTTAAAAAATGCAAGCAGGAGCCAACCGTAAAGGCAGGGTTCGCATAAAAGTAGAACATTCGAAGGAATAATGAATGGAATTTGCCAATCGAACCATTTTGGTAGTGGATGACGATCCGGCAATTCTGGAAATGATTTCGGACGGACTAATCGACAACCAGTTCGAAGTTGTTACGGCCAGCTCTCCGGATGAGGTTCCGGCCAAAATCAAACATAAAAACATTGCGTTTGCTTTGTTAGACTTTGATTTGGGCTACAAAAATAAAACCGGCATTCAATTGGGTATCGAATTGGCCGACCGAATTCCGGATTTGGTTGTGGTTATTATGACCGGATATCACAATATCAAATATGCTCTGGAGGCTATGCGCAATTATCAGTTCCATTATATGATTAAACCTTTTCGTATTGATCAGATTATTTCGTTGTTTGAGCGGGCCATCCGCGAATTGCAATTACGAAAAGAAAACGAAACATTAAAGCAAGAAATTGCCATGCTGAAAAACGAAATTGCCGAATTGCGAGCCATTCTAAAGGATATCCGACCGGAAGAAGCCAGTTTTAGTGTAGCTGCTAAAGAACGGGAATTACGAAAAAAAATAAAAAATCAGCAAGCCCTAAATTCCTACCAAAGGCACAAGGATGCGCCCCCCATCAAAGATTAAAGACTCTCTCAAACCATCCGAACATATAGCTCTGATAATCGGGGCAAAAGTTCTACAAAAACGTAATAAAATTTTTAAATCGAACACGGGTATTTCGGCCAAGGATTTCAGGCCACCGGCTGAGACGTGTTATTTGTACGACGCTTGATATGAAAAAGACAAAGCAAAAGAAACGGGGCTTATGGAGAAGCATGAAATTTTAGTTGTGGATGATGATCAGCATCTGCGAATGATTTTGCACCAGACATTGGAAGCGGGTGGTTATCAGGTGCAGGTCGCCGAATCCGGTGAAGATGCGTTGCGGATTTTAAAAGAACATCCGGTAGACTTAATCATTACGGATTTGATGATGCCCGGCATAAAAGGGATTGAGCTCATTGGTAAAGCCAGGAAAATATATCCGGATTTAGGTTCCATTGTTATTACGGCCTACGGCACGATTGAACGTGCGGTGGAAGCCATGCAAAACGGTGCGTTTGATTTTATTACCAAGCCTTTTTCAATTAGTCAAATCGAATCGCGTGTGCAGCGCTATTTTGAATATCAGAATTTGCGCCGTGAAAACCAAACCCTTAAACAAAAAATTCAAAGATATCAAATCGATACCAAAATAATAGGTGAAAGTTCGGCGATTAAAGAAGTCATCAATTATGTGGATATAGTGGCCAATAGCGATGCCACGGTATTTATTCGTGGCGAGAGTGGTACGGGAAAGGAATTGGTAGCTCAGGCCATTCACGATCGTTCCGCTCGGGCGGATAAACCTTTTCGCAAAATTAATTGTGCGGCGGTACCGGAAACGTTGTTCGAAAGTACGCTGTTCGGCCATGAAAAAGGTTCCTTTAGCGGAGCTTACCGCCAACAAAAAGGCATATTCGAAGAAAGCAACGAGGGAACGATTTTACTGGATGAAATCAGTGAAATTCCTTATGCCCTGCAGGCCAAGCTTCTGCGTGTGTTGCAGGAGATGAAAGTTACACGGGTGGGTAGCATCGCCGAAATTCCCATTGATGTGCGCATTATTGCCACCACCAATCGTGATATTGATGAACTGATTAATTCGTCAAAATTTCGCGAAGATTTGTTTTTTCGCTTGAATGTTTTTCCCATTACCATTCCTCCTTTGCGTAAACGTAAAGAAGATATTCCCTTACTGGTTGACCACTTTTTGGAATCGTTTAAATCCAAATATCATTACAAAAACAAACAGATCGCACCGAGTTTAATGCAAAAAATTCTAAACTACGATTGGCCGGGCAATGTACGGCAGTTAAAACACATGATCGAACGCGCATTGTTGTTTTCCGGAAAAGAAGAAACGATTACCGAAAAACACTTCCGCTTCGAAGAAGAAGGCAACCGGAACGGAACCAAAGAATCGATTATTCCTGATGAAGTGATCCCCCTGGCCGAAATGGAACGTCGTATGATTTTGGCTGCTTTGCGTAAAACCGATAACCACAGAACCAAAGCAGCGGAGTTGTTGGGTATAACGGTTCGAACGCTTAGAAATAAACTGAATGAATATGAACAAAAAGGATTGATGGAAGGATAGCGATGGAACGTATCGAAAATGTCCCGTCCGGACAATATTTTGTGAGTAAATCGGACAAGGTTATGGTGCAGGCCTTTTTGGGCTCCTGCGTGGGACTAATTGTTTATGATAAAGAAAATCAAGTAGGCGGGTTGTATCACATTTTATTGCCGGAGCCTTCGACTTCTTACGATGATGATTTTGCCGAAAAATACGCCAAAACCGGTTTGCCCTTGTTCTTTACCGAATTGGAACAACTGGGTGCCGATAAAGCAAACATGCAGGCTGTTGTGGCAGGCGGAGCCCTAATGGGCGATGTGACCAGTTTGGATTTACAGTTGGATATCGGCGGACGGACTTCCGATTTGGTGCTTAATTTTTTGAAAGATAACGATGTCGAAATTATCCGTACAGAAGTAGGCGGTTATTTTGGTTATAAAATCAGCTTTAATCTCGATACCTTCGAATACGGCATTGAGGTAATCGGTACCGATCAGGCGCAAGCGCACAAGCCCACCTCCATTGTTCCTTTGGAAAGCATCGATAAGGTTATTCAACGCATTAAACCCATTCCGCAAATTGCTTTAAAGGTAATTCGTATGATTCATGCTGATGATGTTTCCATGCGTGTAATCGGTAAGGAAATTCGACAGGATCAGGTATTAACGGCCCGAATCATTCAACTGAGTAACTCTGCTTTTGTTAATCCCCGTTCCCGAATTCAAACCATTGATCAGGCACTTGTTATGCTGGGCGAGCGACGAATTTTGCTTTTAACCCTCTCCATTTTTACGGAATGGTATTACAAAGAAGCGGATAACGGTTATTCGTTGTGCAAGGGCGGTTTGTTCCAGCATGCCTTGGCTACGGCGCTGGCTGCACAGGAAATTGCCAAGATGACCCGTCGTATCGAACCGGAATTAGGATATACGGCTGGTTTGCTGCATGATATTGGTAAGATTGTTTTAGATCAATGGGTAGATCGTCAGTATCCGTTGTTTTACCGCCATTTGTACAGTGATGAAAATTTGACCCTGAGTCAGGTAGAACGAAAATTATTTCGCATCGACCATACGCAAGCAGGTGCCAAGTTGGCAAAAACATGGGAATTACCGGAAAATTTGGCTTTGGTAATTGAGCATCATCACGATTTGGATAAATTTGATGAAAATCCGGATTTGTTGCACATTATTAATTTTGCTAATTTATTGGTAAGCTACTTTAATACCGGCTTAGTGGTTAACAAATTTGATGAGCGTAATTTGGCAGCTTCTGTAAAATATCTTAATCTGTCGTCCGATCAGATTATTCAAATTGTGGAGAGAGTGCCTTTTAACAACCTTAATAATTTTACGGGTTAAAAATAGTCGGCTTCTCCTCGCAGGCCGCCAACCGCCACAATCAAAGCGCCCCCCTTTGAGGGGGGCTACGGGGGGTAAACACCACAGCAAACTGGCAAAATTTACCTGACGCCGGTTGCCGAGTGGCGCCGCGCCAGCGGTGACGTATCGAGGCACTGGCAAAACCCACCCGCCCTTCGGGCACCCTCCCTCAAAAGGGAGGGCCTTTCTTACCCATGCACCGAATTACGAATAACCATTCAACGATTCAACCAATCAACCATTCAACCTCCCCGGCCACTGATCTGCACGGAGGAATGAAAAAGGAAAAATGAAAAAGGAAAAAGGAGAGGGGGAAAAGGGCGCCAACCGCCACAATCAAAGCGCCCCCCTTTGAGGGGGGCTACGGGGGGTAAAACAATGCCGCAAACCACCGAACTTGCTCATAAGTCGGCACGATTTCGCACCACTAACCCTTAACCCTTATACCCTTAACCCTTAACTTAATCCAGCCACCGAGCCACACCGAAGAAGCACCGAAAATACCATTCAACGATTCAACCAATCAACCATTCAACCTCCCCGGCCACTGATCTGCACGGAGGAATGAAAAAGGAAAAATGAAAAAGGAAAAAGGAGAGGGGGAAAAGGGCGCCAACCGCCACAATCAA
>Ga0256914_1000165_pt1 | contig 63371 bp, 52 predicted proteins | sample HulkmetaG_FD_191571 | JGI IMG/M metagenome (GOLD analysis project Ga0256914, IMG submission 191571) | Hydrothermal chimney microbial communities from Main Endeavour vent field at the Juan de Fuca Ridge, Pacific Ocean - Hulk | ecosystem: Environmental > Aquatic > Marine > Hydrothermal vents ...
AAGTCAGAACATTATAATATTGGCCGGCAACTTTGATAGAGATAGGTATCTCAAAATAAAAACCGCATGATTTTTCTTTTTTGGGTCTGAACAGCATAAATTTCAAATCAGATTCTTTTCCCAGATGATTAACATGTTTCAACAGGCTTGGAATTTCTTTCTTATCTGGCAATAACCTTGAAACAGCCTTAAACTCTTTCTCTATTGAAGCAGCTTCAGCTTCAAGCCTGGGGAGGTTTCTTGCCTTTGTTCGCGCCTCATTGAGTTTAATATCCAACTGGGAAATTGCCCTTTGCACCATCTGAATCTTTTCCGTTTTGGGGAAATACACAAAATACAAAAAAAGGCCTGAAAACAAGGCAACAGCACCTGTAAAAATCAGCACCCTGTGCACTCTCTTTACGGTCTCTATTTTTTCTATCAAAAAAGAAAGATCTTTCATCTTTTTCTTCTATTATGCCCCTTTTTCCTGACTATCTTCTTTGGAGAAATCACCTTAATATTAAGCGTAAAACTGCAAACATTCATCTTGTGCTCTTTCATGGGTTTCAGGGAAGTAGATATCAAATCCACAGATGATATCAATTTTATTTTCTCAAGGTTTGTCATGTACAGGGCAAGAGCATCATTATTGACTGCATATCCTTTTATGGTCACAAGGGTACCTTTCTGATTCAGGGAAGACATCCATAATTGATCTCTTGGAACTGCCATGGCAATTTTGTCCAATAATTCCACAGGCCCGTGTTTAGTGCTTGCAATTCTCCTGATTGTATCGATCTTTTTTTTCAGTTCTCTTTCTTTTTTCTTTATGGATTTAATCTTTCTGAGCACATCAGAATAATGGGCCAGCTCCTTGGTTTTGTTTGCCCGTTCAGCTTGTAACTCGCTCAACCTGTTATTTAAAGCAATTGAGAAATACACCAAAAGAGTAAACAAAAATACCATTGAAAGGCCATAAACACTAAGTTCCCTTCTGATATTTTCTTTCTTTCTTTCAGCCCTGAAAGGCAGGAGATTAATTTTTATCATTTATCGTCAACGCTTCTTAAGGCTAACCCAACTGCAACAGCTGATTGAGGTGCCATTAAGTTTAAATAGTTAATATCAAATCTGTCTTTATCGATTATCAGATTTGCAAACGGATTCAACTCATACACCGGTATGTTTGTTTCCGTACCAAGATAACTTTTAAACCCGGGGATACTGCTGGCTCCACCAGTAACAAAAATCTTTTCTATTAATTCATCAGGGTAGGTACTATATACAAAATCAATATTACTTTTTATCTCCCTTACCCATTCAGAGACAACAGAACCAACAATATCCTCTACCATATCTTTTTCGTTTTCATTTATTGCTCTGCCTCCTAACTTAAGCTTTTCGGCTTCTTCAAACCCAAGCTTTAGCTTTGACATAAGCAACCCTGTGATTTGCATGCCACCAAAGGGACAGGATACCCTCGTAAAAAGAGATATATTGTCTTTTATTATATTTATTCCTATTTTTTCGGCTCCTATATTTACAAGAGCAATACATTTGTTTTCACTTTGTGGATCCCAGGGTCTACTTATTTCAAAGGCATTCTGAAGAGCAAAAATATCTACGTCCATGATTGTAGGAGCAAGCCTGATATCCTCAAGCATATCCATATAGCTATTTACAATATCTTTTTTTGCAGCTACAACCATGACATCCCTGACATTTGATGTCTCTTCACTTTCCTCATCAACATTATCCTGTTCCAAAAAATGCTCTGGCTCCAAAATATCAAAGTCCATATTTACATCGTCAATATCAAAAGGAATATACTCTTCAGCTTCATCTCTAATTGTTTTTTCTATATCCTTTTTATCAGATGTATCGACTCTGATCTTTTTAGCAATAACAGAAAACCCTGATATTGACAGGGAGACTTTTTTATTTCTTACCTTTAAATTACGAAACAAGTTTTCTATTACAGAAGAAACTTCCTCTGGCCGCTGTATCAGGCCCTCGACAATTGCACCCTCCGGTAACAGGGCCACTCCAAAGTTCTTCAGCACTCTCCCTTTTTTGTTATGATTAATTTCTACCAGTTTGATAGAAAAAGAACCTATATCAAGACCAACCAGCTGCTTTTTCCGTGGAATGCTCATTAGTTTTCCATTTACTAATATTTATAAACAATAGCTTGTTATATTAAACTCTTACCTGCATACAATGGCCATATACAAACTTTCACCCCAAGGCACTGCATGATATCTCTGACATTCAAGGTTTGGGACTGAACCTGCAAAAAGACAGTCGGTGACAGACAAAATCCGGTTCAGATCCGTTACTTACAAAACTCATTACAATCAATACATTTAAACAGGCAAAGAGTTAGCATCCATTCGAAAACGGTCTTTTTTGCACAGGACGTCTTATAGTGAACAAAAATTCTCATTTCCGAATGGATCCTATGACTCTATTCAGGAGGTTAACAGTTTGGCAATTGCAACTTATTTTTTTGCAACAAGCGTGCCATAAGAATTCGCCCAATACAAAATCTCCTGTCAACAAATCAGATTTTTTTTCATAGAATCAAAAGAATCAAGCATCCGTAACAACAACTATTATGCTCATTATTCTTTTATCTATGCATTACCTGTCCTGTGCGCTACAAACATGCACCACAACTGCAGAAAAGGGCCGTTTATGGATGAAAACCAAAGAAAAATTTCTTTACAAAACGAAGAATAAGGACATATAAACTTCTGTACCCTACAGATAACCTCTTCAACGTGGCAGAAAATTTCCAGTCTGCTGAGGAAATTTATGCCCTTTAAAATACAATGTCTTCCTAATGAGGCTTGTTCAACAAAGGGCTTTCAAGTCATGTATTATAAAAAAACAATTAAAAACTGCTTGCTTGCAATATTTTTTCCGCAGTCTTGATTCCAATGTAAAGACACATCCTAAATAGTGCCCATCCACAGATTAATTGTGGCAGGATAAAATTCCCGGTCCAGAGATGAAATTTTTTATACAAAATAAAGAAAGGCAAGGACACAGAGACGCACTTTAATACAGCCGCACAGGGGGAGAAGAGATACCGCAAATTGGCGCAGAGGTGCCAAAAGGCTGTTTTATAGATAAAACCCGGTTATCATCCTGCCAAAGGACACTACCGCACAAAAATTAAAATTGAGGTAATATGAAAAGAAAAAGTGTTTTCCGAGAGTACGCTGAATCAGCAATCATAGCAGTCATTCTGGCATTGTTTATACGAACCTTTATTGTACAGGCGTTCAAAATCCCTTCTGGATCCATGATTCCAACTTTGGTAGTAGGAGACCATCTCCTCGTCAATAAATTCATATATGGTGTCAAGATTCCATTTTTAAGAAAAACCATTATACCTGTCAGCCAACCTAAACGGGGAGATGTAATTGTTTTTATTTTCCCTGTGGACAAAAGCAAGGATTTTATAAAACGAGTCATAGGACTTCCGGGTGACAAGGTGGAAATAACTGGCAAAAAGATATACATAAATGGAAGGCTCTACAAAGATAATCATGGATACTATGCAGAAGATGACCCTATGGCCATATCAATGGAACAAAAACATTTTGGGCCTGTTATTGTACCAAAAGGGCATCTGTTTGTTATGGGAGACAACAGAAATCATAGCTATGACAGCAGATTCTGGGGGTTTGTACCTCTTAGCTATGTAAAAGGAAAGGCCATGATCATTTACTGGTCATGGCCTCATTGGAAAAGATTCATGAAAATAATACGATAACGGTATCAGATCAACATATGAAACCTGATTATATACGAACCAATTTCAAAACAGAACAGCTTGGAGCCAGCTTGTGTCAGATATTTGCAAAAAACCATAAATTATCCGGAAAGCCAAACTGTTGTTTTGCATCAGCAACACCTTTCTAATTTATATCCCGCCAGTAAAGAAGCTTCCCCTGGTCAGTAGGAATAGAAATTGCCAAAGGAGGCCGCATCCCACCGCCGCCACCTTTTGGAACCTGTATATACAGGGTCGGAGGAGCCACAACAGGGGAAGAAGCAATACCTTTACCCAGGCTAATAAATTTTTTATGGGGATCAAGGGGATTATTGTTGATGTCATATTCCAGACCGCCTTCACCTCCACCATCCTGATATCCGCCACAATCCACATTGTCTGGCCTGGAAGAACATTTGGTGGTCACTGTCAATCCGTACAGGTTACTGGTGCCCATGCCGCACCCGCCTGTTGACTGATATGTGGTAAAATATACAACTCCCCTGTATGCAGTTGGGTACGAAAGCACCTTTTCCCCTGCAGGGAAACCGTCTATATGGGCACTGTTCTGATCGTCAGGATCAGCAAGATGCCAGTATTGCCATACAAGCCTGAACCTTCCATCTGCAATATCCTGTGCAGTACACGGAGAACCATCGTCAAACCCCCCTTCTGAATTATCGTACGCCCTGTCCTCAATCTCATAAAAATAGTCAACAGAGGTACTGTTTGTCGGATCGTTTTCATCTCCAGTACCAAACAGCACAAACCTGCGACCTCCACTGACACATTTAAGATCCCAAACTGCAGGACGATAATATATTGGCCTGGGATGTTCAGGAACATACAAGGTTTTCACCTGAGGATTCCAACCGGAATCAGCATTAAGACCTGTCAGTTTATATAATCTTCCGTCTGTTCCCCCAAAATATGACACCTCAATAAACCCGTCCAGACTAGAATCAACAGGAGACCTTGTAAGATAATCAACAGGAGATCCGTTTATATCGAGAAAACGCATGTTACGAATCTCTGAAGGAACATTGTTGCTTGAGGTTCCTACTGGTAATTCCTTTATAATCTTCCCTGTTCCGGCATCCAAGATATAAATACGGTTGCCAACATTTTCAGAAGTGGAATAACCACCTCCGACAAAAATCACACTGGTAGGAACCCCATTGATATTTATACGGCCAAACGCAGGTATTGACCATGTTTGTCCCATATCTCCCGGAATATCAGCTCCCGGGAATCCCGGGGCACTGGAATCCGTCGAGCTGTCATCCGTAATTTCCCACATAAATTGCGGATCAGACGGATCTGTAACATCAATTGCAAAGTAATATTTGCCGCCCTGTCTCAAGCCGCACACAACCATTGTTCTCCAGTCAGGAGAAGCGTCTGTTCCAATATTTATATCTGCCGCCTTTATGGGAAGATCCACGGTAAATCTGTGTCCTTCCTTGAACTCATGCAATTTGCCAAGGATACAGTTCGGTATCCATGCCCATGCCTCCTGGCCATTGCTTTCATGTATGGCATGCAGCATACCATCATTGGCACCAACATAAAGCATTGTTTCCCTTGATGCATGCGCAGCCTTGAATGCACTATATCCGGCCTGGGCACTATCAAAATTGGGTTTGGTAACTACTACAGGAACAGAGTGATAAATATCTCCAAGCGGCCAGTCAGCATCACGGCTTCCTACATATTTTCCGCTGTCATACCCCGGATCAAGCGTATAGTTTATCACCGCTGTAGCATCGGCATCCGTATTGGCTGTGCCATCTCCATCTATGTCATCACCATCGGGATTAACCAACGATTTAAGGTCACTTAGATTGGCAGTTGAAAACTCTTCTCTGCCGCCATTTACAACAGTATAGACGGTTCCCCTCCCATTCTCCTTCATCTCACATCCCGCATCTGCATCAGGACCGGAATCACTGTCACAATCACCTGCCCATCCTGGGAGTTTGTTGCCTATGGATCCGTCCGCGTTTATTTTGTATCCTTTCAGATGTCCCTTCCATATGGGATAGTCAAAGTATGTATAGTATATCTTGAGATCATTTGCTATTGTATCCCCCTCTCTCAATGAAGTTACAGTCGGAGCAGAACGTGTATATGAATCACTGACGATATCACCCATAATGTCATTTGTCAGAACAGAGACAAGTTCATCAACATCGGTCGCATAATACGCATGGGTCGTTCCACCAGCAGCCGCTATAGCATTAAGCGATGCCTTGCTGGCATCATCAAGGCCAAATCCTATGACATAGGTCTTTACAGGTGTGGGCCTGTTATTTACAGACAGATTATACAGCGCTGCAGCAGCGGATACAGGATCCCCGTCACAGGTCTCAAGCCCGTCTGTTAAAAGAATAATATAGTTGTTCCTGCATTCTCCCTGTGAATAGCTGTCCTGACTTATATAACTTCTGTAATAAGCCAGGGCATTTTCAAGGGTAGCCCCAAGAGGAGTACCCTTGCCTGTAACTGCCTGAGAACTGTTTACCGCAAGGGAATTTGTATATGGCATCATTGTCTTAACATATCTTGTATCCTTCGGATACGGGACTCTTGAAAGATTTATGTAGTTCTTTATGATGTTAATATTGTTCCCATTCTCATCATCCTTGGTTACTACAGCACCATTTATTACATCGTATGGAAGGTTAACAAATATTACCTGATCATCTCCCTTGCGATTTGCATTGTCATTGCCCACGTCTGCAGGAAAAACCTCGCTCGGCTGCATGTCATCACGCCATTTGGCCTTGTGTTTCCAGCTTGAATATTGATATATCCACCTGTTGTTAATATTACCATTGTAATAGGCTCTTCTGTTACTCCATGCATGAGGGCGGTCATCTGTACCTTCACCCGGATATCTGAAATAGGAATTATCAAAAATTATCCTTGTAATGGTCCCTGTCGCACCACTTGAATTAACAGGCCCGGTTATCCCGCCTTCAGGTACCAGTGTCCAGTTGACGTCCGGATCAGGGTTTGTGCAGGACCAGCCGCTGCCGCTGCAATACCCTTTTGAAACCGTTACAGCGCCTGTCACAGGATCAACATAGCCCGGTGTACCCGAATCTGTTATGCCGTAATCTCCATATGTATCGTGCCACGTGCTTTCATAATACCAGCCTGAACTGCCGGAAACACAACCAGGAGCATACTCTAAATCGCATGCTGTAGCACGATGCCATGTGTGGCTGCCCTCAGTATATGGATCAGGATACGCATACCCGGCACATCCACTGCAATCTGTTACATCATCAAAATATATCCAATTATAATACCTGTATCCTCCTTCATTGGACACTCCTACATTACTCCTCAGCCGTATACGATACCTGTTCGGAAGCGAATCTGTAGGAGAAGGGCTAATCTCCGTGACCTTGTAATGTATTGTCTGGGAAGTGCAACCACTGCCATAAGGTCTGTCTATCTGATCTCCTATACTGACATCCTCATGATGAACACCCCATGCATCAATATCATAACCATTTGCAGGACCATCAGGATCATAAAAATCCTTATGAGTGTCAGCCCATCTGTAATAATATGCACGACATCTGTCCTGGGTGTTATATGTGTGTTTTCTGTAATATCTGGCACACACCCTTGGAATACGGGCAGACATGTAGGTAGCAAAACCCATATTAAGCAGGTACTTGCCATTGCCATCCCTGATTGCATTGCTGTTTAAAAAGGTGTTTAGCGCCTTTTTTGCCTTGTAAAGCTTGCTGTCCGGGTGATTGCCACCGGTAGCATACCTGTTATCATCATTAGAACCAAGGATACGGTAGTGTGTTGTATAGTCACATGCCTGAGGCAGCGGACTGTTAAGACGCCAATACTTATCGGACGTGCTATAGCTATAAATTTGTCTCTTTTCACCCTTGTTTGTCCCATCAGTGATCTCAAGGATTTTCCACCTGTAATTTGTGCTGAAATCAGTCCATCCAGAAATTGTCGACCAGTCAAAATACCGGTCATACAGTCTGTCCAAATGTGAGGAGCCCCTGTATGTGGACGTCCCGGGAAAACCTGTCATAAGTTCGTAGGTATATGGCTCAGGTCCGCTATAATCTATATTCCGGTCAACCCGCCAATAGCCCGAACTGCTATAGCTGTATATGGTTCGGATCTGTTCCGCACCATTGGCATCCTTTATCTTTACCTTCCACCATCGGTAATTGTTGGAAAACGCTGTCCAGGAATTGATACTGGAATCTGTCCAGTCCACATTCGTATCATATATCCGGTTTGAAGAATTACTGATGATTTTTGTCACAGTACTGCTCCTCGAACTTAACCCCGGCAGGTTTGGGGGGTTGGTTCCAGGAAGAGTCAATACATTGGAGGTCGTAATATACTTACCATTATCATAGACAATATTCCCGTTTGCGTCTTCCTTTATATGTCCGTTTTCTATAACAACGCCCCTCCTCCAGTAAGTCCATGGCCTGTAGGTATTGCCATTTATCCGGAGGTATGGACAATCCTGCATTGAATCAGAATTATCAAATATAAAAAAGACATTTGGATTGCCGGTATCACCGGCAAAAAACGGCACATCATCATCCATTGCCTGTATAATACAAGGCATGATAAAAGGGATTAAAAGAATAGCGAAAAATATAATCCACAATTTTTGAGCTTTGTTTTGCATGTTGAGTCCTCCAAGGTTTTATAAGACCTTATAAAGGAATTGTTAAAAGAGGCCTGCAATGCACATTTTACAAATGCGCATATTATCCCCGGTAGATATACAGTATGTGCAGATAATTATGAACAGACACAAGGCTAATATGTCTTTTTTTCCCCTGTATCTTCCAAAGCCCCCCTTATTGGAGTGGGCAACTCTATACCAGCCCATATGGCTACCTTCCCATTACCGCCTGTTGATTCAGACCTTATATCAACACTTACAGGCGGACCAAGCGAATCACTAAGCTTGGTAACTTTAAAATTAAGGGGATAAGGCTTGAGCCGGTTGAATTCCTGACCGTCCGGTACAGAGGCATCACTCTGATTTAATCTGGCAACTGCCCATGAAACACCAGCGTCTGCTTCCATAAGCCGTTGTTTATAATTTTTGTCATTGTTCGATATTTTTGTCTCTACAACAGAAGTTGTAGTAACTGCTATCCCTAACAACGTCAGCAAGATCAACATAACAAGCGCAAGCAGGATTGCAGAACCATCCTCGTTATTTATCGGTTTTATACACATAGCCATAACCTTTACACATACCTCTGCAAAAACCTTTTTCCATACTGCATCAGGGCAACCCGTACAAAAACCCTTATCAGGTGATTTTCATACTAATGATATACAGTGACCATGCTGTTTTTCCTTTATCCCTGAAAACAAAGGAAAATGCCCATTGGATGGAATCATCTATTTATTCTTTATATAATCCAGGGCAATACGGTGCATTTCCTTTCCCTTCCATGCAACAATCACCCTGATCTGTTTTGCAAAAGAAGATAAATCTGCAATATTCCAGTAAACCAAATAATTCAATCCTTGAACATTTACCACCTGGCCATGATCTGCCTGCCCTGCCCCTCCAACAGGCAAAAGGACATTCCCGCTTGTTATTACAGTTGAACGGTTGGGATTATCAATACCTGCATTCCCATCTCCATTGACATCAACAAGATCAGGATTGCTAAAATCCTCCATGATCAGTTGTTCCACCTGATCCTGGGCAATAGTAGATGCCTCGGTAAGGCCATTTGAAAAAGAATTTTCCTTAATTGCAGCAATCTGCATGGCCCCTACAGCAAGTATGCCAATGGCAAATATGGTCATTGCTATAAGTATTTCTACAAGGGTAAATCCATTTTCATCGCAATTGAGGCTGTTTTTTGCTGTTTTGATCATAATCCCATATTCCGTATCTTTACTGTTGAACAGAGTATACGTCTACGATAAGCATCAGCGCCACCAGCAGCATGGTCCTCTATAGCAGGCCGCCTACCGCTGAAGTTTCGCTCAGGTTTATCTGAACGGGCGAGTATATTTATCCTTATCGCCCGGATATCATCATAATCATTGCTCGGGTCAGCATCTGTATCGTTATAGGAAGTACCTTCTCCGCCATCGGCAAAGATATACACCAACTCCATATCTTCTATGTTATTGGCAAGAGGCTGGTATCCTCCTGCTCCATTTGGCCCCTGGAAATTTATTGCCAATACCGGATGCAAAGGATTATTCGCAGTTACCTTGTAAGATACATATCTCGCTTTATACACCTTGCTGCCGACCCCATATCCCCCAGAAGGAAAGATATTGTGGCCTCCAGGAGGATTGATATTTCCGGCACCTGGATTATGTTGCAACTTTAAAGCCGCGGTCTGCACTTGTGTTATTTCCAGAAGAGATGCATTGTTTCCATCAGTAACAATAACAAGATTTCCACTTGCAAACCCATTTGTTGAATCAACATTCAACTCAGCGCTTGAATTGGGCATCTGATGAGTGATGGTTGCATTAACTGATGGATCTGCATAGATTATGTCGATCTGATCAGGATTACTATTGGTTATGAAAATCCCCTTAATATATCCTGTAACAGATGGAGAAACACTGTTGTCATACCAGGATACCTGTCCGGAAGAAAAGCCAAACCCTGCCATTCTTACATCGCGGGACAATATTGACATACTTGCCCTCAGGCTCTGCTGCATCGCAGCAACATCTTCCTGTACGATATAGCTGTCCTGCTGGGATTTAAAGGCCGTAAATATGGCTGCTGCCACAATACCTGATATAGCCATAGCAACAAGAAGCTCTATCAAAGTAAACCCATCACAATGCGTTGACATCTTCCCCATTTATTGCACCTTAAAAAAGACCTTATGCAGACATCATAATGCAAAATAACATTACCACCAGGTTATGCCATCATTGCTCTTTTGAAGAGATATATTGCCTGCCATGGAAAACAATATCTGGTAATACCTTGAATTGTTATTTCTCAGTCTTATATTTCCCCACCTGTTGTTCCAGGGAAATCCCCGGTTATTGTAACCTGTAGTGTGGCCTGTAAAATTGTCAGAATACAGAGACACATTCCTGGGCATATTAACCTGCCTCAAAAGCCGCTCCCCGCCATTTTGCACACCATCACCTGCAGTACCTCCACCACTACCATCATCTACAAAAATCTTATAACTTCCCACATTGCCGGAAGGCATATAAATACCAGGAGTAAAAACAACAATTATATCAGCATCTGACTTTATTGCCTCCAACCGCGCCTGTTGCATATCAGAACAAACAGCCATTGCAGCCCGTCTCAACCTGTAATCAGGAAGCCAGTGAAGAACAGCCGGTACAGTAATGCCGGCAAGAATCCCTATCATGGCAAGGACAAGAACAGCTTCTATAAGGGTAAACCCGGCTTGTCTTTGAAAACCCTTTCTCAGAACCAGACAAGCCCTATTTACATAAAAACATTTCATGCCAAACTCCTTTTAATCAGCCGTTTATTTCTTTGCAAAAAGCATGCTATAAATACAGGACAAAAAAAGATGCAGACAAAAAGCAGAACGTGACAGTAAAATCAATGAAAACCCGTTTTCTATACATAATGGCACAAACAAAACAACATATTTTCGTAAAAGCTCAATGAATAGGGGCAGGAGCGGAAAAAGAATCCTCCTGCCCCGGTGGTACGTTCGCTGTTATCCCCCTATTATCGAGCTGATACATATTTTCTTACATTAAGGTATTGCTTATATCCTTCCTCTCTACTAAAATCTCAGATGCAACGTCTTTTTCATCCAGGATATTTTATATCTGCCATGCCCCTGTCCCAGTAAAACAATATATTATACCTGGGATTACACAGCGACAAAAATTACAACTTATATGCAATTCTGACTCACCCTGCAAACCTTTTCAGCACAAAGAGAATGATAAAAACAAAAACTGAACAGATAAACATTAAAGATATTGATTTCAGGCAAAAGCCTTATTTTCTGCGTTTCGGACGTCCTACAACTGTCCTTGAAGACTCAATAAAAGCCGTAGGAATTATTAATCCTCCGCTATTAAATGCTTCAAATAACAGCCTGTCGATAATAACCGGTTATGGCCGCATACTTGCAGCAAGAAATCTTGACTTGTCATACATACCCTGCCAGATTGCCACGGAAAAAGATATTTCCCATACTGACAGTCTTTTTATAAATCTGTATGACAATCTCGTCTCAAGGGGCTTTAATACTGTAGAAAAGGCAATGGCCCTATCCCGCCTTGAGCCATACATCACCAAAAATGAAATCATAAAAAAGTACATGCCTGCATTAGGGCTTCGAGGTGATAACTACACACTTGATTTATATCTCAAAATCGAAAGACAGCTTGATGACAACATGAAAACATGCCTAATAAACAACATTGTTTCTTTCAAAACATTAATTTCCATGTTCAAACAGAATATGTCGCCTCAAGATATTTCTATGACCGGAAATTTCATCTCAAGATTAAGACTGAACTTCAATTATCAACGACAGTTGATTGATATGCTCTCTGACCTGTCCATGGCAAAAGGTACATCTGTTGCTGAAATACTGGCTGATCCAAGGTTAAAAGACATACTGGCAGATGCAAACACCAATCAGCCTCAAAAATCAAGAAATGTAATTGATTACCTAAAGGAATTGCGTTACCCACAGTTGAGCAGGGCCAAAACAAGGTTCGGAAAAGAGGTGGCATCACTGAAACTTCCTGCCAAGGTCCATATAAAGGCTCCTCCATTCTTTGAGGCAGAAGGTTTTAGGCTGGAAGTAGATTTCAATGATGGAGAGGAATTGATCAGCATACTGAAAAACATGGTTGCAATCAAAGGACTTAAAGACTTTAATGCACCATGGGAGGACAAGCCGTAAGATGTCCGGGTATGGTTCAATAAACAAACTGATTATAGAGACAGATGCCTTTGATTATCATATTACAAGACACATCATTCAGGCACTTCCTGATATCCCTCATGTAGCTGAATCCACATACAATGCCAACAAGACATCCCTGCCTGCTGATATGGGAAAGCATTCACTCCGGCTGCTTTCCTTTAAAGGGGATTTCCTTAAACCATGTCCGGGAACAAAAAATTACATATGCTGTGGATACCAGATATTAAATGTGGGGACAAATTGCCCCCTTGACTGCAGTTACTGTATCCTGCAGGACTATTTCAACAAACCTGACTTAAGAGTGTTTGTCAACTATGCAAAGGAACTGGACAAGATACTTGACCATATTGACAAAAACCCATCCATAATTTTCAGAATAGGTACAGGAGAATTTACGGACAGCCTTGCCCTTGATCCCATAACTCAGTGGAGCAAGTATTTGATCCCCAGGTTTTCCACAAGAAAGAATGCAATCTTGGAATTAAAGACAAAGACTGTAAACATAGACAATATTCTTAAAACCGGACATAGAGACAGAATTATAATCTCCTGGTCACTTAACAGCCAGCATATCTGTTCTACTGAGGAACATGGTGCACCTGCCATAAAACGCAGATTAGAGGCAGCAAGAATATGCCAAAAGGAGGGATTTGTCCTTGGCTTTCATTTTGATCCCATTATTGCATATCCAGGGTGGAAAAAGGGGTATCGTGAAACCATAGAACTTATGGACAGGTATATTGATCCCAAGGGAATAGCATGGATCAGCATGGGCTCAATGAGATTTATGCCTGCATTAAAGACCATTGCCATGAAACGTCGGCCAAAGACAAGGGTCTTTATAGGGGAATTTGTCGATGGGCTGGATGGAAAAAAAAGGTATTTCAAGCCAATACGCATTGAATTATACAGCTTTATGAGGGAACACCTTGAAAAATGGTACCACGATCTCGGACTGTATCTCTGTATGGAATCGGATGAGGTATGGAAAAAAGGCCTCGGATGGTCGCCAGGCACATCAAAGGAACTTTCTGATTATCTTGACAGTCGTGTACTCCCTGAAAGGTGGAAACAATACAGATGACTATCATACATGTCATAGGACTTGGTACTGGCCTAAACGAATTACCCGAAACCATTCGGGATTATATCTTCAATGCCGATGTGCTGGTGGGTGGACAGAGACTGCTTGATCGTTTCAAAACATATAACGGCGAAAAAAGAATTATAAAGGGTTCTGTCAAGGACCTGATCAACAGAATAAAAGAGGATCTTGAATCAGGCCGCAAGGTAACGGTTCTTGCAGATGGTGATCCTCTTTTTTTTGGAATAGGCAGACAGCTTATCAACTCCATTGATACCAACAAGGTCATCTTTCATCCAGGCATCACAACACTTCAAGCAGCAGCGGCACAGGAAAAATTTTCATGGGAAGATATAAAAGTGATCTCATGTCATGGCAGAGACAATCTTTTGCCCCTGTTACAGACACTTGTAAAGCATGACGTTGTCGGCGTATATACAGACAACATCTTTACCCCTTCAAGGATTGCTCGTGAACTCATCAGAACGGGAATTGACATTTTTGCAATAACCGTTTTTGAAAATCTCGGAGAAAAGGACGAAAAAATCAGTAACCTTACCCTGTCAGAGGCGGCTAAAAAAGATTTTCCTCCTTTGAATTTTGTCATCTTGCGCAGAACAGGTTACCCTGAAATCCCTTTGAAAATAGGGATAGATGACGACTTGTATATTCATCAAAAAGGACTTATAACAAAAAAAGAGATAAGAGCAGTTGGACTTGCCATGCTTTCTATAGAAGATCATCATGTGGTTTGGGATTTGGGGGCAGGTTGTGGATCTGTAGGAATAGAGGCATCCTCCTTAGCAGGGAGAGGCATGGTTATAGCCGTGGAAAAAGATATAAACCGATGCAATATAATAAGAAGAAATATAAAAAAAACAGGCTCATGGAATGTGTCAGTCGTTAACAGCACTATGCCGGAAGGGCTTGACAGACTTCCAAAGCCAGACAGAATCTTCATTGGCGGCGGCCTGAAAAACAATATCACAATCCTTAAAAAAGCCGCCGGTTTTTTAAAAACAGGGGGAAGGCTTGTCATTCATACGGTTCTTTTGAAATCATTAAACCAGACAACAAGCTTTTTTGATGAGGTTTCGTGGCCTTACTCGATTACAGAGGTTACAGTATCTCGCTCAAAAAAACTGGCTGACGAACTGTATTTAAAACCGCTTAACCCTGTATTTATTGTTGCTGCCTCCAAAAACAGATAATTATCACGCAACAAATGGTTCGCAGACATGAAATTGCAGATTTTTTGTTGACAAAATCCGATTGAGACATATAATTATATATCAGACTGTTTCATGTTTTTATATTATTAGCAATTACGGTTGACCTTGGGTAATCTTTTCTTAAAAAAACAAGGTCGTTACAGTCTGTAGATATTCTATAGATATATTGTCACTGATCAGGGCGGGAATAGCTCAGTTGGTAGAGCTCCACGTTGCCAACGTGGTTGTCGCGGGTTCAAGTCCCGTTTCCCGCTCCATTTTTTATATGGCGGCATAGCCAAGAGGCTAAGGCAGCGGTCTGCAAAACCGTTATTCACCGGTTCGAATCCGGTTGCCGCCTTTCAGGCCTTTCTATACACACCTTTTCTTTTTTTACTGTTTTTTTATTGCCAATATCGCCCCGCACAATTCTTTTGATGTCCTGTCCAGAAACCGGTTTGCCTGTCAACGTCTGTGATACCTGTGCATAATGTCCCTTTGTCAGGTTTATGCGCCAGACTAAAACCTTAATCCTTGAAATACTCAATGTATTGCTGCGGTTATTTTTGCCTTCTTTGAACTTGAACAAGATTGAACATTCTGCAACTTTCATCATGCCCTGTCAGCCAGCTACACCTTGCAATCTTTTACAGTGTCAGCAGATACGCCAGAGGATTTTTCCGAAAACCACGACCCCCTACATCATAGACATTACTGCCGCTGCTGCCTGGATGGTAGCCTGAATAGCCGCCGGAGTATGGGCAATAGAGATAAAGGTTGACTCAAAAGGCGATGGAGCAAGATATATTCCTTTATTTAACATCCCCTTATAATAATGTATAAAGCGTTCTGTATCACTTTTGCTGGCAGAATTGAAATCAGTCACAGGTCCTTCAGTAAAGAACAGGGAACCCATGGAGCCGATACGGTTGATCGTAACAGGAATACCTGCCTTTTCAGCCGCTGTTTTCAGGCCTGAAAACAGCATTGCCCCAAGCCTTTCAAGTTTATCGTATACCCCTTCCTCATTTAAAAGCTTCAGTGTTGTGATCCCCGCTATCATTGCAAGAGGGTTACCTGACAGTGTTCCTGCCTGATAGATATTTCCTGCAGGTGACACATTCATCATTATGTCTCTACTGCCACCGTATGCCCCAACCGGAAGCCCCCCGCCTATGATTTTGCCGAGACAGGTTATATCAGGCATAATACCAAAAAGCTCCTGGGCGCCTCCTCGTCCTACCCTGAAACCGGTTATAACCTCGTCAAATATCAAAAGGCTTTCATACTCCCTGGTTATCTGTCTTATACCCTTTAAGAACTCCATGTCAGGCACAACGACTCCCATATTTCCGGGAACAGGCTCTACAATAATTGCCGCAATATCCTTACCAAATTTGGAGAAGGTTCTGTGAACAGCATCAAGATCATTATAAGGCAATGATATGGTATACTTCGCAGTATCCTTTGGCACACCTGGACTGCCAGGTATACCGAGAGTGGCTATTCCTGAACCGGCAGAAACAAGAAAAGAGTCTGCATGCCCATGATAACAGCCGTCAAATTTTACAATATTATCCCTGCCGGTAATTCCCCTTGCAAGCCGAATGGCGCTCATAGCTGCCTCTGTACCTGAGTTCACAAAACGCACCATCTCTATGGAAGGAACCATATCAGTAACCATCTTTGCCATATCAAGCTCAAGCCCTGTGGGCGCTCCGTAACTGGTGCCATAAACAGCCTGTTTTTTCAGAGCCTCAATGACTGTTCTGTTTGCATGTCCAAGAATGAGAGGCCCCCATGAACAAACATAATCTATATACTGAGCTCCATCCACATCCCACACAAGGCATCCATCTGCTCTGTCAATAAACAAAGGAGTTACACCTACAGCCTTTCCTGCCCTTACAGGACTGTTTACACCACCGGGAATATATTGTTGTGCCTCTTCAAATAATATGTCTGATTTTGTTCTCATGTTACCTGACCTGTTAACGTTTTTTAAAAAAAGGCCATCTGCCGGCCTTATCAGTGCCTATCCATAAATGGGCTGCGGGCAACAGTGAATTTCCAATCCATAAATGAAAACTTTTGGGCAAAATCAATGACAGGGATACAAGTACGCCGCACAATAAATACCGCAGATTGCACAAGGCCATTTTATGGATTGGAACTCTTTATCGCTACAGCTTTCTTACAAATATATCAAAAATATTTCATGCTCGTCTTTTTAAACTCCTTTTGGCTGAACAAAAGCTTGTGTTTATGCATACCTGCTGCAAGTGAAAGTTTTTTTACTGTTTCATGACATTGCGCCTTATCTCTGCCATGAATCATGGTATAGACATTAAAGTGCCAGTCTTTTTTAGGCAATCTTTGATAACAGTGTGTGACCTCCCTGAAAGCAGAAAATATTCTGCTTACCTTTTCCACTCTGTCTTCAGGGACTGACCATGCAACCATTGCGTTTGAATTAAAGCCTGCCTCCTGATGACGCAGCGTAGCGCCAAATCTGCGCATCACCCCGGTATTTTTAAGATGGTTAACCCTGCTTATAAATTCTTCTTCGCTTATACCTGCTTTTTCAGCAAGAAAGGCAAAGGGTCTGGAAACAACAGGGATATCTCCCTGTATCAAGCTTATGATTTTTTTATCCAGTTCATCTATCATACATGACACCTGTACTGTAAAAAAACAGGCCAGAATATGGTTTCAGCCTTGCATACAAAATATGCCTGTAGCAATATCAGTAAACACTTGAAGTCATAATTAAATACAGTGTAGAATTACTGAAATCCAAATCTTTTGTCAACCTGCTTGACCTGCTTGACCATGATCTGAAACAAAAAGACTTTTGAACATTCTGCCTTTTCAAGATATATCTGAATCAAGCCGGCATGATAGAATCCAAGGCATACTGACCGTAACAGCTCAATAAATAGGGGCCGGCGGGTTTTTCTGACGCGACTGCCGGGAGGAGGGCTGGAGCGGAAGAAAAAACCCTGTAAATTGACACCGGGATTGTGCGAAAAGGCCGTTTATGGATAAAAACTGTTGAACATAAAAACACAGTCTGATCTTTGGGCATACTTCGAAATGTATTTTCACAGCAAGATATCTTTTCATCAAAACATTGAATGCAAATTCCAGGTTTAACATGCTTGTTCAGTTAAATATCTCTAATTTTGCCATCATTGAGCATCTTGAAATAGATCTGAGCCCAGGGCTAAACATTATTTCAGGGGAAACCGGTGCAGGCAAATCAATTATAATAAATGCTGTAAATCTTATTCTTGGCAAAAGGGCCTCAACAGAACTAATAAGAAGCGGGAGCAAAGAAGCAACGGTTGAAGCACTGTTTTGTTTTTCTGATAACAGTACCATTTCAACCATGCTGAACGAACTGGACATCCCTTTTGAATCAGAGTTGCTGATAAAAAGAAGCATATCATACAAAGGACGAAACAGGATATTTATTAATGGCACAATAGCAACTCTGCAAACACTTGCACGCTTGGGAATAAATCTGATAAGCATCTCAGGTCAGCATGAACATCAACTGTTGCTGAATCCTGAAAATCATCTGTTCCTCCTGGACAATTTTGCCGGACTGAGCAAGGAAAAAGATCAATATTCACATCTGTTTACAAGATATCAACTGTTAAATGCAGAGATAAAACAATTGGAACAGGAGATATCCCGGACCAAGGAAAAGGAGGATTTGATCGAATTTCAGGCCAATGAAATAGAACAGGCAAAAATAACTCCTGATGAAGATCAGATCCTAACCCAGGAAAAAATTCGCCTGCAACATGCAAATGAACTCATAGAAATACTGTCAAGGTGTTATCATGAACTGTACGAGAACAGGGATTCAGCCCTTGCCTTAATTGCACGTTGCACCAACGATATGGACAAGGCAGCACAGATAGATCAAAACTTTGCACAACCAAAAGATACCCTTGAAGAAATAAAATGGAAGACAGAAGATGTGGCAATAACCATCAGAGATCTTCAGGAATCTGTAAGGATTGATCCCCAACGATTAGAACAGATAAATGAAAGGCTTGAACTGCTGAACAGGCTGAAAAGAAAATACGGCAAGACACTAAAAGAGGTTATACAATTCAAAGAAAGTCTTATATCAAACATAAACAATCTTGAAGATAAAAAAAGACTTCTTGAGGATCTAAAAGCAAGACAAGCAGTCCTGTTCAAGAAAACAATAAAAACAGCAGAACACCTCTCCAGCAAGAGGAAAAAATACGCACTTTCCTTTGAAAAGGCATTGGAAAAAGAACTTGATTTCCTTAATATGAAGGAAACGCAATTCAAGGTATGTTTCAAAAACAGATATGAAAACAGACTACTTGCAAATGAGACAGCAGATGATTACTCTGGGTTATCAAACGAAGGACTGGACCAGATAGAATTCATGTTTTCATCAAATATCGGAGAAGACCTGAAGCCTCTTGCAAAAATAGCATCAGGGGGCGAGCTGTCCAGAATAGTGCTTGCAATAAAGACCCTTCTTGCAAAAAGTGCTTCTGTAGAAACAATTATATTTGACGAGGTAGATTCAGGCATTAGTGGCCCAACCGCATCTGCAGTTGGAGAAAAACTTGTCTCTCTTGCCAAATATCATCAACTGATTTGCATATCCCATCTTCCGCAGATAGCAAGCAAGGGAGAAACACATTTTTATGTAAAAAAAGAGGTTGAAAACGAACGTACACGTACAATACTATGCAAATTGAATATTGAAGAAAGAATCAATGAAATAGCGCGGCTCTTAGGTGGACGCAAGATTACAAAACAGGCATTGGAGAATGCAAAGGATATGCTGTTAAACAGTACCAATCAATAATATCAAACAGATTCTCTGTGTAACATCCTGATCAGTCTGCCGATACAAATGGTCTTATAATCTGCCCCGGAGCAAAAGAATCGCCTTTTATTGGTTTGGCCAAAGAAAATGTTTTATGTACCTCGGTAACACGCAATTTGCCTGTATCTTTTCCTATTAAATTGTACGACCGGCCACTTGCTGTTTTTATTTCTTCTCCCTTTGCAAAAACATTAAATATCATACCCTTGAAGATTCCTGCTTCTATCCCTGCACCTATCGTAATATTATCCTTGTCAACAGAGACTATCTTGCCTGTCCAGAGCTGCTTTTCAATAACCTGAACAATCTCAGGCGACATTTTATCGAGCATATACAAAATACCTTCATTAACAGCCCTTTTTGCTATCTCATCCTTCTTGGGCTTACCGTTGTCCAGGGAAAATAAAAGATCATGGCAATCCCTCTTGCTCAACATAAGAGTACCGCTTACAACATCAACCACATTAACAACTACAGAAACAGTATATGACCGGACAGTACTATCAAAAGGCCATATTCCCTTTTTCCTGGTTCCTGAATCCTGCATATAAACAATACCTGTTAAAACGGTGTTCATATTTGCCTTTCGCGCCTGTTCCAGGATATCGGAATTGCATATTATACCAAAAGAATCAAGAGAATCCGATGTTTCAATCTCACATTTAAGAGGGCTTCTGTACATACAAGCAACAAAATCATCTGATTCATTAAGCGATGCCACAAGATGCAGTGTAACTGTACTTATGATTTTATTTCCCAAACCAGCTTCATCAACAAAAGGAAAAACCAGTACCCTTTTTTTCAGGTGAGATACACTAAAAGTTTGAACACCCTCATCGGATTTTGCAGAAGACGTAAAGGGGATGCATCCCGCAGACACAAATAACAACAATGACAGGAACAAAACAAGAGTAAATACAAAACAATCTTTTTTCATTATTCAAATTCCTGTCTAATTAAATAGGTCATAGTTATTACCCCCAAATGCTTCGCCTCTGACATCAAAGGAAAAACATCCAGCAAAGTTTAGCCTGTTAATGAAAATCAGAGGCATTTTCATTGAGCAGTTGATCCCTAAACCTGTCCAGAAACATATCCAAATCCTCCTGCCAGGAACACATAACATTCAAACCCTGTCGGCTCAATAACCGGTTTTCCAGAATGCAGTTGGCAGGCCTTACCGCAGGACTTTTAAAATCATCAAGAGTGCAAGATTCCAGTTTTGCATCAATATCCAGCTTTTTTACAATGTGTTCCGCACATTCAAACCTGGAACAATGACCTGTTGCAGTTGCGTGGAATGTTCCTCGTGCATCACTGTTCAGCAGTGTCTTGATCTGTAATGCAAGTCGATATGTCCATGTAGGAGAACCTATTTGGTCAGTTACAACCTTTAGTGGTTCAGAGTTGAGGGCCTTTTTTATTATAGATCTTACAAAATTGGGACCATTTATACCATATAGCCATGCAGTACGGATAATAATATAATTAGGAGCATTTTCGCGCACTGCCTTTTCACTTTCCATTTTACTTACGCCATAGGCAGACAACGGCCTCAAGACATCATCCTCAAAATAAGGCTGCGGTACTGTTTTTTTACCATCAAAGACATAATCACTGGAGATATGAATAAGCCTGGCATTAAACCTTGCAGAACACTGTGCAAGATTTCTGGGGCCCTCAACATTTATACGCTGACACATGTACTCCTCTGTTTCACACGCATCAACATCAGTAAAAGCAGCACAGTTAATAATCACATCAGGATTAATCCTTTGAAGATTCTCTATTACTCCGTCCCAACTTACAATATCCATGTCTTCTTTACTTGGCATTACAAGTTCGTGTTCCTCTGAAAGAACCTCTTTACAATCAGCTCCAAGCATACCTGAACTTCCTACAATAAGTATCTTCATTGCAAAGATCTCCCCATGAATAATTTGTCAATATATTTTTCCTGAAACATTTTTCTCTGCTATGAAATGTCCATATATACAGTAACACCCATCCGCAATTCAGTATTTGTACAGGACAGGGTTTTCAATCAAGAAACAAGAGCCTTTTGTACGACATCAATGTAATCCAGTGCCTGTGTACATACATCCCAAATACTACATCTTCCTTTAATCTGGACAAGAACTTAACATCCTGTAAAACATCTAAACTAACGATCAGAGGCAACCGGCAGCATGTTTTTTTTCCATCTTGTCCAGCCATTTTCAAGGAACCTGACATGTTCACATCCTCGAAAAAAAAGTCGCATGGCCAATTCCCGTGCCAGACCACATAGTTTACCATCACAATATGTAATTACCAGGTCCTTTTTAAAAAGTTGGGGTTTTATACGATCAAAATGTTCATCAAATTCGTCCAAAGGAAAATTGACAGCCCCCCGTATATGACCTTCGGCATATAATTTTAATGACCTTGCATCTATAAACAAGGCCTTGCCTGAAAAATATGCCTTTTTGGCCTCATCAAGAGAAATGGCAAGATTTTCCTCAGATGCACCATTATCAATATTCTGTCCTGAATTTTCTTTCCCGATTAAAGGCAACCTTGTATCACGAATACAATTGGACACAAGGGCACACAAAAAAGACAGCAAAACAATAAATGCTGATTGCATTACTGCCCTTGCAAGATATGTCTTCATTTTACCTGCGCAGGGAATTTTCATGTCTTTTAACAATCTTGCATCTTATACGAATAACAATTTCAGGATGTTCAGGATAATTGGTTTTTATTTTCATTTCTCCATAAAAGAACTGGGGAGGCAATGGTTTGGATTGAAAACTCACTCTGAACAATCTCCCCTTCTTCAACTCCTCAATTCTGTAAACAATCCTGTCTTGCAGATCAAAATAAACAGGTGTAAGTTTCAAAGGCCTTTTAAAAACAGGCCTGATCATAATACTTGCAGCTGCAATATCTCCTTCCCGAGCAAACAGATTGACATATTGAGATGAAACATCAATAGGAACTTTCACATTTGCCAGAACAGTCAGTGTTATCACCTTAGATTCAGGATCATTGGAATACACCTTTATTTTTTTGACAATCTTGCCTTTATAATGCCTTGTATTAATCAGGACTGATATAACACCTTTCCGACCTGGAAGGATTTTCCTGTCAAAGGAGGTTAAAGTACACCCTCATCCAGGCCTGACATTTTTTATATTCAGCACTGCATCACCATGATTAAATATTTTAAATGCATGCTTAAGCACTGTCCCCTGATCTACAGATTCAAAATCAAAGACAGGAGTTTCAACAAATATCTTCGGAGCATGAGCAAGTCCAGAAACACTATCCGAAGCAAAGATTAACAAACAGATGACTATCAAACATATGCCAAATACACTTCTTATAAACAGAGACCTTAAGTCTTGATACATTTGTCTGTCCTCCGGCAAAGCCTGCAAAACCATAATGAATGAACCTTTAAAAACATCAATTTCCATTCAGAGGGGCTATCCTTGCAATCCCAATGCCAAGTGTAAAACACCTAAAGCCCTCACAGGAAACAGGCAAAAAATACTGTTATAAAAAATAAAAAAAGGCCATCTAAACCTGCTATTTTCTGCACGTAAAAAACCTATGTGGTTTACTTACATGTCATAGAAAATAAAAAAAGTTTAAAAGGCCAATTGTTTTGTATGCAAATATCACAAACACCGACTTAAGACACTCTGTTATCCCGGACGATTCCCCTCATATAGAGACATGCTGTTTATAAAATCTTCAAACATACGAGCATCATCTTTTTTGGAAAAACCTTTAAGCAATCTATCCTCAACCAGCGCAATAGCACTGTCCACTACTTCATCAATCAAGATCTGCCTGGCTTTACCGGCCTGATATTCAGCATAAGATTGAGCATCCTCAACCATCTTAGAGGCAGCAAGTTTGGCATCATTAATAATTTTTTCCTTTTCCCGTTTGGCCATATCCATGACATTTTTCCGTAACTGCTCAATGTATTCTTCAATATTTTTGAGTTTCTCATTTTCTGCATCAACTTCTGCTCTGGCAGCAGCCAATTGCTTATCTAACTCATCAAAATTTTTCCTGACCTTAACACCTTCATTCCTGAGAAAATCCAAAAGGGGCTTTTTTGCATACTTGACAAACAGAAAAACAAGTATCCCAAAATTTACAAACAGCATTATATTATCATATAATGAACGGGCATGAGACGGCCCCTCTGCCATAGCATAAGAATGGGTAGTTAAAAGAACATTGCCCAGCAAACAACAAATAATAATGAAAAAAAACCTCAAGACACGTTTTCTTGTCTTTGTTTTCAAGCCGTAATCCTCCTGCCAGCAATTTTCTCTGTTATCTGGTCAGCCAAATCCACAACATGTTCCTTCAATTCAAGTTTTGCCTTATCCAGAGCATCCTGAACATTTGCCATTGCCTCGTCCTTGATTCTTGCTGACTCAGCCCTTGATTGCTCAAAAAATTTCTCTGCCTCTGCAATAGCAGCCTCTTTTTGTCTCATCCTTTCCTGGGCAGCCTTAAGCTTTGCCTCGGTTTCTATTTTTATCAAATCTTCTTTAAGCCTTACAGCCTCTTTTCTAAACCTGTCAATCTCTTGTTCCTTTGCAAACAAACTTTCCCGCCTTTCATTAAGGACCTCGCGTGCAGGCCGAAACATGATCTTGTCCATGATAAACATGAAAATCAGAAACTGGAAAATTTGCAGAAAAAGTGTGGCATTAATGGTTATAAGGCCTTCTACTGTTTCAAATCCCATAATTATAAATATCCTGTGTCATACCAGGCCAGTACAGCCCACTCTGTTTGCGTTTGTATGCCTTGCAAGGCAAGAATCCAGCACAATTAACATATTCACAAATCAATACGCATTTGTTTGCCTTTACAAGGGGCTTACAAACAAAACCTGTTATTTGAGAATCCTCAACCCACGTGCAAAGATAACCTTAAACAACAAAAAGCAAAAGCAAAGCTACAACCAGAGAATATATTCCTGTCGATTCTGCAACAGCCTGCCCTACAAGCATTGTCCTTGTCAGAAGGCCTGCCTCTTCAGGTTTTTTTCCTATTGCCTCACATGCCTTGCCTGCAGCGAAACCCTCACCAACACCCGGACCGATTGCGCCCAGACCCATTGCTATTCCAGCACCAAGCATTGCCATGCCTTTAACAAAATCAGGACCACTAATTGCCATAATAAACCTCCTAATGACTAATAACATCTGAAACTAAAAACAAACGTATCCCTAACAAACCAACAATAACCTTGCGGTCTAAAAAACAGTCAACAACAGCAAGGAAACAACCAATGCATATATACCTGTAGACTCTGCAACAGCCTGCCCTACAAGCATTGTCCTTGTCAGAAGAGTTACCTCTTCAGGTCTGCGTGCAATTGCATCACAGGCCTTGGCACCGGCAAATCCTTCACCAATTCCGGGACCGATACCCCCAAAGCCGGAACATAGTCCTGCGGCGATAAGAGCCATAGAAGCGGCCATGGTCATATTTTCCTTAATGCCCATAAAAATAAGCATCAAACTGACCAAAAAACCGTAGATTGCCGTTGATTGGGCAACACTGAGGGCAATCAACATCACCTTATTCAAATCTTTGCCCACCCTGGGATTTCGTGCAACACCGCTTACCGCATCCATGGCTGTAAAACCATTCCCCAAACCAGGCCCAATCGCGGCAAGTCCTGTTGCCAGACCAGCGCCTAAAAGTGCGGCCCAGCCAGGATATAACGGCATATCAGAATAGTTAAGAAATATAAGAAGAAAAGATACAACCATACCAAAAATAGCAGGAGTCTGACATACTGCAGATCCGATCAGCATGGATGTAAGGATCTTTCCATTGTTGGCCGGCTGACGAACAATCCCCAAACATGCCGCTCCGGCGGGAAAACCTGCACCAACACCGGATCCAATTGCCGCCAGCCCCATGGACAAACCACCACCAAGGGCTGCCCATGCCAACAACACATTATTGGTCTCCGGTTCACTAAAGAGGAGAATCAGGGTAACAACCAAGGCAAAGATCGCCGCTGATTCTGCAATAGCCTGCCCCACAAGCATATTCTTAATTACCTCTCCGGACTGTTCCGGCCTTTGAGCAATTGCCTGAGTAGCCAAACCAGCTGTAAAACCCTCCCCCAAAGCTGCGCCAATAGCGCCGAAACCCATGCATACACCTGAACCCAAAAAAGAAAACAACTTGATTGTAGTATTAGTATCCAACATCTTACTTAACCTGTACTGATATATAAACAAGGGTTAACATCGTAAAAACAAACGCCTGAACAGTTCCGACAAACAGTCCGAAAAACAAGTTCAAAAGAGGCGGAAGCACCAGACTGTAGACAAGATGAGTAACTACTATGATAATAATGGCCCCTCCCATTATATTTCCAAAAAGACGAAATGAGATAGAAACGATCTTGGCAAGTTCTCCTATAATGTTCAATGGCGCCATCAGAAAGATTGGATCCATATATCCCTTTATATATTCTTTGATGCCTTTGGCCTTAATCCCTGCATAGTGGGCAACAACAAAGCCCATAATGCCCATTCCCAGAGGGGTATTCAGGTCTCTTGTAGGTTCCTCCAGTTTAGGTATCATACCAAGCCAGTTACTGATCAGAAGGAACATGAAAAGAGCACATATGAGTGGAAAGTATTTCTTTGCCAAGTCTTCATCAAGGGCATCATTGACCAGGTCCTCAAAAGTATTAACAATAAGCTCGGCAACCACCTGCAGGGGATGGGGAATCAGGCCCTTTTTTCTCGTTGCCAAGAAAGCAAACAGCATCAAACCGCCCATTACTATCCACGTCATGACAATTGTTTCTACATTAAACCGCAGACATATACCCATAACGGGTATCTTAAACTGGAGTATTTCTGTAAAATTTTCCATTCAAACACCTTGCGTTATCGTTTATTCAGATAATAATAAGGAAAAACAGTATAGGGGTCAACGACACTAACACTGAAAGGCTGTTTTACATATACCACCGGCAAAAGAATTTTCAAAAATGCCCTCTTTCCCCTGACTCTGCAACCAACAAGAAAATCAGCTCCTAAAATTAACTGCTTATGAACAACCCTCTTGCCAGACAGACCCAGAAAAACAATTTCATAAACATAGATTATCCATCATTGTGTCCTCTGTCTACCAACAGGGGTCTCAACACGACGAAATACAGCAAAATTGTTATCTGAACACTAAAAATACCAACAACTACAGCAGGCAGATTAAAGGCCGAGGATTTAATAGCAACAACAACAGGAATGGCCAGAATTACATATCTGATTACAATTGACTGCAAGGCTTTCAGATTCGCAGTCATACGGGAATGGCCCAGAGGTGAGAAGATAAAAAAATCCATAACAATAAAATTGATAATACTAAAACCGGTTCCCAAGAAAATACCCTTAGCTGCAGCCATCTTATGAAACAGCATAAGTGAAACCCCAGCAAAAAACCCTATGGATACAGCCCCCCATAAAATGCCGTTCCTAAACCGGGCAACATCATTACAATCAGTCACCATTTCCGCATTATTTTTTTTTGTCATTCGTTAAATCAGCTTCCATTATCTGCCTGTAAGCAGTATATCCTCCTCCCGCTACACCAAGCAAAATAAAAATCGTGATAAACAGACCTGATGTATCAAGCCACCTATCCAGCAGGTAACCGAGATAAAAACAGAAAAGTATTGAACCCACCATGGTCAAACCAAGTTGTGAGACCAATATTACATTGTCAATCACCTTGCTGTTTTTTTTAAGGCTAAAAATCGGAACCCTCGCAAAAAGACTCTGTTTGCTTTGATCGTTAATAAACAGCCTTATCACTGGCCTTTAAAAGCCATGGGCGGCTTCCCGCAAGATATGAATCAAAAGCAATTAAAGCAAATATACTAACAGACAAGCTCATGTCAAGGTTAAAAAACACATTAACTCATAAAAAAAACCAGAATCTCAGTCTGCCACAATATACAGAAAAACAATATAAAACTTATCAATATAATGTAACAATGCAGACACAAAGTCAGATAAAGGGGAGTTTCCTGTTTACACTTTCCAGGCTACCGTGCATACAAATGCGTAAAGGCCAACACAACAATACATCTGCAACATCTTCGATCTACAGGCATTGCTCAAAACACCACGGACTGGCGCAAGACAAATCCTTTAATATATCTTCACAGAACACTTGCAGAAATCATATTATCTGAACTTGAATTTTATTACACTCTATTCTATAGCTATTACCTACCCAGAAACAGAGTTTGTTCGCCGCCTGATTTCCTGTCCATCTGGCCCTTAAGGCATTTTAACACCCAAAGGAACAATTTCCGGATCAACCACAACTGGAGGTAGATATGACGTTAAACGAACTTCTTGCAAAGGCCTTAAGATTATGGCCTGAAAAAGAGGCTATAATATGTGGTGATGTAAGGATGAATTACAGAACACTTGGAAAAAGGATATTTTCCCTGTGTACCGCCTTTAAAGAGCTGGGTATTAAAAAAGGTGATCGACTGGCAATAGTTCATGAAAATCACCATACATTTCTGGAAGTTTATTTTGCAACAGCACACCTCGGCATAATACTGGTACCAATAAATACAAGGCTGTCCATAAACGAGCTTTGCCTGATAATAGAGGACAGTAACGCATCTGTTATTATATCTCAGAGCAAGTTTTATGACATACTCAGACAATTATTGGCCAAAACAAAAATAAAAGAGATAATATGGACAGATTTTCCAGAAAAAGAGGATGGCCTTTACTACGAAAAACTCGTTAATGAATCAGGCCCCTTTATCCCCCCTGTTTGTATCAAGGATACCGATATTGCTCAGATATATTATACCAGCGGAACTACAGGAAGGGCAAAGGGAGTAATCCTTACCCACAAAAATGTAAAGACACATGCCCTTGGAGCCATTGCAGAACTTCACCTGACAGACAGGGACAACTGGCTGCATGCTGCTCCAATGTTCCACCTTGCTGATGCCTGGGCAACCTTTGCCATTACATGGACAGGAGGAAGACATGTGTTTATACCTGCATTTGAGGCATCTTCTGTTCTCGGTATCATTGAAAAGAATAAAATAACCATAACAAATCTCATACCTACCATGCTAAATATGATGGTAAATCATCCAGATGCAAAAAAACATGATTATTCAAGCCTCAGGATATTGATGAGCGGAGGGGCGCCCATAGCGCCTGAACTCGTAAAAAAGATAACAGATATATTTAAGTGCAATTATATACAGACATACGGAATGACAGAAACAAGCCCTTACCTTACGCTCTCCATATTAAAGGAGCATCTGAAAAGCCTTCCGTGGAAAGAACAGCTAAGGTACAAGGCAAAAACAGGAAGGGAATTCATCACCATAAACCTCAGAGTTATAGATGAAAGAGGAAGGGACATAAAAAAGGATGAGAATCAGGTAGGAGAAATCATTGTACAAGGAGACACCATTACTCCAGGATACTGGAATCTTCCCTGTGAGACAGAAAAGGTCATAAAAAACGGCTGGCTGTACACAGGAGATCTGGCTGTCATGGATGAAGAAGGTTATATACAGATCGTAGACAGAAAAAAGGACATGATCATCACTGGCGGAGAAAATGTCTATTCCACAGAGGTGGAAAATGTTCTTTATATGCACCCTGCGATACTGGAAGCAGCAGTAATCGGGATACCGGATAAACATTGGGGAGAATCAGTAAAGGCAGTGGTAGTCTTAAAGAAAGGGTATCATACAACAGAAAAAGAGCTTATAGATTTTTGCAAAAAACATCTTGCCCACTATAAGGCACCAAAAAGCGTAGATTTCACTGCCTTTCTTCCAAAAACAGGCTCAGGAAAGATACACAAGAAAAAGATTCGAGAAAAACACTGTAACAGGCCGGAAAAATAGGACACCTTCCTTACCATTCGATGCCGTTTCTCATAAAAGACACCGGAAAAATCAAAGAAACCGTCCTCCAAAATACCTTGAAACAACTGCATCCAAGAATGAGTTCACAAATACAACAAAATCGCCGCAATTAATTCGCGGATGGGCAGTTATTGGAAACATGGGGCCTTGAAAAACAAAAGCCCCTGTTTCCAATAAATATATATGTTACTAATTCTTGCACGACCCCGTAGATTGACACCGGGATCGTGCAAAACGGCCATTATGGATGGAAACTAACTTACAACCAGAAATGAAGCAAGCAGCTTAATCAATATCAAACTCACCACACCAACAGTTACAGCCGCTACAAGTCCAACAAGAAATGGTTTTATTCCCAACTTTTTCAATTTTTTGATATCAGTACCAAGTCCAACGCCAGCCATGGCAAGAGCAAGAAAATATTCCGCACAGTGATTGCTGAAGCCACAAATCTCTTTCCATGCCTCCGGGCTGCTGAACAAATGCTGTTTTACTATAAAGAAGTCTCCAAGGGATCTAATCACTGCCATCCCAAGGAAACCAAGGATAAATACCGGAAAAAGCTTGATAATATTGATCTCAGTCTTTTCTGCCATCTGCCTGCTTGTATAAAAATAGGCAGCAACAGGAATAACAAGGGCCATAAAAATATTCCTTACAAGCTTGGTTACAATAGCAACATCCATTCCTGTGGGGTGTACACCTTTTGTAATCCAGAGCTGGTCATACATAAGCCCTGCACCAGCCACCTGGGAAGTTTCATGAATAGCTGTTCCCATAAATATGCCCGCCTGTATATGCGTCAAACCTAAAACAAGGTGGGTAAGATATGGATACACGAACATGAGAACCAACCCAAAAAGAGTAATAGTCCCAACGGCATATGCAATTTCTTCCTCCTTGGCATTTATGGAAGGACCAACTGCGACAATAGCTGTTGCCCCGCATATTCCTGTACCAACCGCAATAAGCGTACCAAGACGTTCAGGAAGTTTGAGTTTCAATGCCATGGTTATAGTAAACAAACACCCTACACATATGCATACAAAGACAATACCTACAGCCATCAGACCTATTTTTAACACAGCAAAGATACTCAATCTTATACCCACCAAGATAATACCCAGCTTTAACATCTTGGCAAGGCAAAATGCTATCCCCGGATACATGCCTTCACTAACATTTATGGTGTTTCTCACAATGAGCCCAAGAACAATAGCTATCATTATGCTACTTATGGGACTCTTTTTGAGATGAAAAAGCACTCCGATCAAGTCATGTATATAAAAAGCAAGAACAGTAATAACCACTGCCACTACAAATCCAGGCACAAGACTTTTCACATCCTGTACGCCAAACAGAAAATCTTTTAACTTGGACTCATTTTGCATATTCATACATCCTCCTTTAATTGCATTCCTTTCATTTTACTTGGTTTTCCTGATAACTTTATCCGCAAAACATCCAACAGCATACCATACACATCACTCTATGCATATTAAGCACAAAAACAGGCATAGCACCTCTAAACCCTGACAAGGAACTTTTAATTGAATATTTCTTTCTATCCGCTCCATACCTGGACTCACCATCTGTTATCAATCCCTCTGCAGTAACAGCATCCATACCCCGGCAGACAAATCTAACCCTTTGAACATACAACCCTAAACTGCTGAACTTTTAACAATCATCCTGTTCCTTGTACAGCCCTTATATGCCAAGTTATTCAATCTGCATAATATCTATCCCCTCCTTGTTTTTTTATAAGATTTCTCGGTTTCTGTTCACAAACAAGACTTTTTTCGGACAAGACCATTGTACAAAAAGATCATTTATGGATGGAAACCAGGCTAAGAAAAGACCCTTTTTAGCCACAAAAAGCAATTGATATAAAACACAAGCTTTTTTATTATTACGATACAGTTTATGACAATGTATCAGCAATGCCTTTGACAATCTTTCTGTTTCTGCAATACCAGCCATGACAGATCCGGATTCCATTTCCCTGTCTTACTGGCACCTATGTCTATGTACACACGTAAAATGAACAGGCAATTCTGATCTTGCATAGCGTTCAGCAAGACTCGCTTTTAAAAACAATACTGACAGAACGACCTGATTTTATGGTACAATCAATATTGAAAACAGTGCCCTAACAGGCCTAATCAACAACCCGGAGGACCGTCAGCAACCTGCTCTGTAAAAAGTCTAAAATATTTATAATATAAATTTGCTTGAATTAAATCAAGTCTTTTTAAGAACAGACAGCTCCTTGGCCTCAAAATTGATTCGAAAACAGGCACTGACCTCGATAATTAACATCAGAACATATCCTTTTTACTGATAAAGATCACAATAACCCGCAAACAGGGAACAATCGGCCCATCCAAAAAGGCATATTGGAATCCAAGTGTATTGTTTGACGTCAAACCATATTCACCTTATAATATTAAAAAGTGGGACTGTATTTTTCCATCCATAAGAGCATGGAACAGACAATCATCTGAGTTGTTGCATACTGTTTCATAATCAGACAGATAAAAAGGCCACCTCCACAGACTCACACATAAACATGGCTGATACCCATGTGCCGAGCCCTTCAACCTTGCCACATACAGACAATGTCATACATGGGATAATATGATCATAAAACGTATTCTTATCCTTGTTCCTGTCATCATCATTATCTTGATGCTACAATCCTATCTCTGGGTACCAACCTATGAAGAACAAACCCGGGGCAATCCAAACCGTCTGACCGAATACATAACCGCATCAAGTGGTGACGCCACATTACTGAACCCTATTCTTTCGGCAGACAGTGCAAGCAGTCAAATCGAATCCATGGTATTTGAAGGCCTTATTGACAGAGACAAAAATCTTCACTTCAGGGGACGTCTTGCCAAATCGTGGGAGATACATGAAGAGGCATACTTTTATGCATACTGGCCTGACCATAATAAAAATGATTATGATACAGATAACAAAAACAGCACAAAACAAGCTGAAAGGATTGTCGCACTGATAAGAAATGCCATGAGCCACCCTGAAGGCATGGACAACCGCCTCTATGCAACCCTAAAGAATATAAAAAAAATATATATCATACCGCCTGAAACCTTCCAGAAACATCTCACAGACGATAAAAAGAAAACAGTAGAAATTCATGCACCTGCCCGTATAAAACTGGTATTAGACAGGGTGGATCAGGATCTCTTTAAGAATCTGGAGAAACTTGCGGGAAAAGGATATTTCTCAGGATTCCCTTCAGAAAGATATATCTTTTCTGATACCTCCCGAAAAATCCCAAGGGCCGTTGCCAGATCCATTCTGCCTGCCGTTGAACACAATCCTGTAATAACCTTTCATCTGAGACCTGATGTAAGATTTCACGACGGTGTCCTGTTTACTGCCAAAGATATCAAATTCACATACAAGGCAATAATGGACCCCAAAAACCTGTCTCCCCGTGTCTCGGACTTCGAACCTGTGAAAGCAGTACAGATAATTGATCCTCTCACTGTCCGCATCGTGTACAAGCGTCTCTACTCTCCCGCACTTGGAACATGGGGCATAGGGATACTGCCCGAACACCTACTCAATAAAAATGCCCTTTTAAAAGAAAAACACAATCTTAACAAAGAGGATGTTTCTATACGACAAAGCAGTTTCAACCGCCACCCCATTGGATGTGGTCCATTCAGGTTTACCGAGTGGAAACCGGACCAGTACATCAGACTGGATCGTTTTAAAAACTACTGGGAAGGTCCCCCAAACTATCATTCCTATATTGTAAGAATCATACCCGATCCCCTTACCCAGGAAATGGAATTCTATGCCGGGACCCTGGATCATTACAATGTCCAGCCTCATCAGGTAGAAAGGCTCAGGCACGATCCACGATTTCAGATCTTTTTCGGCACATCCTTTGGCTACACCTACATTGGATATAATATGCGAAAAGAGCCCTTCAATGACCGCCGGGTCAGGACAGCCCTCGGCATGGCCATCAATGTAAACAGGATAATAAAATATGTACTTTACGGCCAGGGTGAACGTATATCCGGCCCATTTGCCAAACAGACAGATTTTTACGATCAAGGCGTCCCTCCACTGCCCTACAACCCGGAAGGATCCTTAAAACTTTTAAAAGAGGCGGGATGGACACGCAATAAAGACGGATGGCTTGAAAAGAATGGGAAAAAACTGGAATTCACACTTATTACAAACAATGGCAACGATATCAGAAAAGCCATACTCGCCATTGTACAGGATGAATGGAAAAAGATAGGTGTAAAGGTACACACTGATCTGCTGGAATGGTCTGTTTTTATTCAGGAACGTATAAACAAGGCTGATTTTGATGCAGTAATCCTTGGATGGAACATGGGAATAGAACCGGACATGTACCAGATATGGCATTCCAGCCAATGCCATCCGGGCCAGTTAAATTTTGTGGGGTTCAAGAACAGACTGGCAGATGATCTTATCATAAAGATAAGGCGGGAATACAACCACAAAAGACAGGTGGAATATTGCCATCAGTTACACAGACTTATAGCAAGGGAACAGCCTTATACCTTTTTGTATCTCAGCAAATGGGCCGCTGTCATGGACAAAAGGATTGTCATTAAAAGAGTGGACAAGAACAAACAGATACATTACGAAAAGATCCGTCCATCAAAAACAGGAAACTACAGTTACGAGTTTAACAAATGGACAAAGTTGCCGGTCATGCCACAATTTGCAATTGAACAGAGATAATGTGCCCATTACATGGCAACAAATATCTTGCCCTCAGGATAATGCATCCTGTAAGGTGGAAAAAGCGTTTTTTTTATTTTTTTATAAATCTCTGCACACAGGAAAATCAGTCACAGGGTACCTTGTCATGGATAAAATCGGTAAATCAAGATGGTACAGTTGTTTTCTGTTTTCATTTCTTTTAATCTTTACATACCTTACAGCAGCGGTATCAGCAAACAGTATAATCAAAACCAGGCTCAAAAACGGGCTAAGGGTTGTCATTATACAAAATCCCATTGCACCGGTTGTAACAACACATATAACCTATTTTGCAGGCTCCAACGAAGCTCCCGTTGGTTTTCCCGGAATGGCCCATGCCCTGGAACACATGATGTTCCGTGGAAGCAAGGGCCTGTCTGCAGAACAATTGGCTGCCATAACCGCAGCAATGGGTGGAATGTCAAATGCAAGCACAGGCCAAACCGTTACACAGTACTATTTCATAGTACCGGAAGATCTTGCAGAACTGCCTCTGAGAATAGAGGCAATTCGCATGAAAAATGTTCTTTGCACTCAAGATCTGTGGAAAAAGGAACGCGGGGCCATAGAACAGGAAGTGGCAAGAGACCTTTCAAGCCCCATGTATGTCATGTACAGCAGATTGCTTAAAAAGATGTTTGAAGGAACCCCCTATGCCCATGATGCATTGGGTACGCGTCCTTCATTTGAAAAGACCACAGGCAATATGCTTAAAAGATTTCATGACACATGGTATACCCCCAACAATGCACTGCTTGTTGTAACAGGTGATATTAAGCCCGAATCCGCTCTTGCCCTCATAAAATCATTCTTTGGAAATATTCCTGCACGTCCCCTTCCAAACCGGCCACCAATACACCTGAAACCTCTAAAACCATCTTTAATAAAACTTGACAGCAATCTGCCATACGGTCTTGCAATTGTTGCCTACAGACTGCCAGGATACCAGGACAGGGATTTTGCGGCAGGGATTATATTGGCTGATATAATGAACAGTAAAAGAGGGAACCTGTACAAACTCGTTGTAGATGGAAAGGCCCTGTTTACAGGGTTTGACTTAAAACTGTTTAAAGAGACAGGTATGGGATTTTTATATGCAGGGTTTCCAAAAGGCATGGATGGATCAACAGTAGTTGCTTCCCTGAAAAAGGTTGTTGATACATACAAAAAAACAGGTTTTCCAAAAGATCTTGTAGAAACAGCCAAACATCGGGAGATTGCAGAAGCAGAATTCAGGAAAAACTCTATATCAGGACTGGCCGCTGCATGGTCCGCTGCTATTGCCATTGAAGGACGCAACTCTCCTGATGATGATATCAGGGCTATTAAAAAAGTGAGTCAAACAGAGGTAAACAGGGCAGCACGCAAATTTTTCAAAACTTCAGTAATTGGTCTTCTGACCCCAAGGACCTCGGGCAAACCTGTTTTTAGCAAAGGGTACCAGGGTAAAGAATCTTTCACAGAAAAAAACCCTCCTCAGGTAGAACTGCCTGCATGGGCAAAAAAGGTCCTTTCAACCCTGCCTGTTCCCAAATCAAAACTAAAACCGGTTGTAAGCATCCTGGCAAATGGTCTGAAACTCATTGTTCAAAGAGAGACTATAAGCCCTACTGTAACACTGTACGGAAAGATAAAAAACCACCCTGGCTTGCAGGAACCAGAAGGCAAAGATGGAATCACAGACATACTTGACGACCTGTTTCAATACGGAACATGCGACATGAACAGGCAGGATTTTCAAAAAGCAGTAGATGATATAGCAGCCAATCTTTCAGCCGGGACATCCTTCTCTTTGAGCGTGCTGACACAAGATTTTGACCGGGGAGTTGAACTCCTGGCACAAGATCTTCTAAAACCCCGGCTTCCTGAAAAGGCATTTAAAACAGTTAAAGAAGAGACCATAGCCGCCCTTAGAGGAAAACTGAAAAGCCCATCCTACCTTGCAAAACACGGTCTTTTGTCCATGCTGTATCCCAAGGGCGATCCATATCTGCGCCAGGCAACGCCAGACACAGTAAAATCCATTACCATAGACGACGTCAGAAGATTTCACAGAAAGAATTTCCGGCCAGATCTGACTTCAATAGTGATCATGGGTGATATAACCCCTGAAAAGGCCAAAGCCATCATAAAAAAACACTTTGGAACGTGGAAGGCCACAGGTCCAAGGCCCAATATCGTGCCCCCTCCTGTCCCGCCAAACAAAAGTGCAAACCTGTTTGTCCCTGACAGAACACGTATCCAGGACAGAGTGATTATTGCAGAAACTATAGGTGCAACACGTACACACAGGGATTATTACCCGCTCCAGGTTGGTCTCCATGTGTTGTCCGGCGGATTTTATGCAACACGTCTTTACAGGGACTTGCGCAAAAAAACAGGACTTGTATACACGGTTGAAGCATTTTTGGATGCCAAAAAAACCAGATCGATATTCGGCATTGTATACGGTTGCGATCCACCAAAGGTTTCAAAGGCTCATTCCCTTATCATAAGAGACATATCAGACATGCAAAAGGCACCTGTAACCCGGCATGAACTCAGACAAGCCAAAACCATGATGATCCGCCAGGTGCCCATTTCGGAAGAAAGCATAGACTCAAGCAGCAACCTGCTTCTTGACCTTGCAATTCATGACCTTCCTATAGATGAACATGTCAGGGCTGCCATGAGGTACCGCAAGACAACTGCAAAAGAAATTCAGGCTGCATTTTCCAAATGGATACGTCCCAAAGACTTTGTAATGGTAATTCAAGGACCCCAACCCAAATGACAAGACACCACCTGACGTGCTTCACAAGGAGGGTGGCCTTTCAATGGCCTGCTGGAGACAGAAACCTTTATCCGGCCTGTTGCATCATCAACGGCTTACTGTCATCGGGGCCCAAAAAGGATTTAACCCGTCACTACAACAACAGTAATCAGGATACTGATAAAAAAACACCAGGCCATGTTTTTTCAAACCTCATCCTTCAAGTCTTCTTCTTGCGTTGTTTATAAGCACCACAGCCCTTTCCTTCGAGATTCCAATCGCATTTGCCACTGCTGACGGTTCTGCCTCAGCCAGGGCAGAAGCGGTAGTTATCCCTGCACCTGTAAGCCTCTCGGCATAAACAGGACCAATCCCCTCAACCATATTCAACCTGAACTCCCCTGGCGGAACCACCACAATACCAGAAACATTGAAAACCACGTCTCCGGGGCTCATTATCTTACCAGCAGATGTGATCACCGTAAAGCTGCGCCGCCCGGGTTTTGCACGAGACCCTATGTTTATACTAACCGGAACCTTGGTAAGACTAACCCTGCCGGATATGCGGGCCGTAACCCCTGCGCCGCTGAAGATCACCTTTTGGGCCCCAAGAAGATTCGTACCAGTAATCACCGCGTTTACCGTGGTACCGACCATGCCCCTGGACGGTTCGATTCCTGTTATCCTCGATGGCTCTACCGCTGTTTCAACGGTAAAGCCTGCCCCTTCCGGACTATGGGTGGTTCCGGCAGGGACTGTCACAGTAAAACCTCTTGTGCCGGGTGTGGCATCGGCTGCAATATCCACCTGTACCTCAAGCTGTTCAGGATCAGTGCTGGACAAGATCCTCGCGGTCACTCCATCTCCTTCAAACCTCACCGACGTAGCCCCCTTAAGATGGCTGCCCTTTATTTCCGCTCTTACGCTGCGACCGGCAATGCCACTTGCGGGGCTGATACCTTCGATCTCAGGCAGGGGTAACTCTTCATGCACAGTAATGATAACTGTATCCGGTTTGCTCCTGAGACCGGCGCTGTCTTCAACTACAAGTTCCAGAACATGCCTTCCAGGCGGAAGGGTAACCTTGATCTTTGGCTGGTCTGTCTCAAGGGGAAATCTTGTCAGTGCCATAATAAAACTCCTTATCAGTATTTGTATATCAGTACGTGCCCGCATATAAACAGACCGTGGGCAACAGTGAGTTTCCAATCTATAAATGATTTCTTCTGGACAAGATCAAGCCTCCTGCCCGAAAGGAAAATCAAGGGATTGTTCGGTGTCGGACACCGCACAAGGAATCACGCAGATTCACACCAAAGATTGTGCAAAAAAGCCGTTTATGAATGGAAACCAGGACGCCATAATTGAATACGGCAAAAACCAGATGCTGAACAAAACAGCAATATGTTACAACTTTCTGAGCCTAATGAAAGATCAACCTGCCATTCACAATGTTATATTTTTCAGGACTAATCCTTTTTCTCGTTCCAGTAGTAGCGTACAATCCTCCTGCCCTCAAAAGGCCGGGAACTGCTGGCATCCAGGGTTACTGTTGCCTCACCTTCTCTGGCCGTAACAGTAACATCCCCCCCGGCATCCGCCTCAGGCACCCTGAGAGCAATTTCCGAAAGCTCCCTGGCCGCTTCGGATACCGTGGCCTGAGCGGTAAGAAGGGCTTCTGTTCCGGCCCCATTGCGTATGTGCTCCAGAAGTGTAGATACCGTATCCCTATAGGCTGTGAACTCCGGCGTGGCAACAAGAGCCGGATAGGTTGCTCCGAGTTCCTGGGTCACATCCTGTTCCACTGCGGCAAGTGCAGCAAACACATCCCCTAATTGCCCGGGCCGGATCGCCCCGAGCCTTGCCAACATCTCCAAGGTAAGCGCACCTTGACGCGAGTCAGCCGCGGATGGCACGGAAAAGCGGCCCTCAAGGGCAGCAAAGTCTCTACGTCCATCTGCCATCAGATGAATGAGCCTTTGAAGTTCAGGGGGAGAGAGCATTTCCTCTTCCACCCCAACAGCCCCGGCCTTTCTGACAAACCTTGTATCTATCTCGTTTCCGCCCGGATTCTGCGGATCAAGCGGCGCTGAGATCACAGTCACCCCGGTCTGGATATCCACCCGGGCAAGTTCGATCTTTACCATGTTGTCAGGGACCTCAGTCGTAAGCTCCAGCCGAGGGATCTCGGAGATACGGGTATTGCCGCTAAATTCCGGAGTATCCACATTTTCCACGTATCCGCTCTCCTCCTCCCTATAACTCATAGCTACATAGACAAGTCGCGGCAGATCATAGTCTCCCGGTTTCACCGTAAGGGTACGGGGCACACCGAGGTATATCTCGTTTCCTGCTCCGTCCAGGGCTGCCCCCGGCATTACCCTGATATTCAGTCCTCCCGCAGCCTCCACCTGCAACTCGTCCCTTTCCCCGGAGATCACGCCGGGAGTATGAAGCCCCCGGTTATGAAGTCTCCGCTTTTCCAGATGGTAATCCTGACCCTCGTTCCAGTCATCCGCCGTGGTGAAAAAACCGGTAAAAAAATTAAGCCGTTTAAAACCAGTGATATTTGCCATAACCTTTCCTCTCTGTCCACTCATCCAAGAATTGTATCCACCCCAATGGTAGATCGAACCCCCATCTGCATGGGCTGAAGAACATATCCGCTCACCACCGGCGTGACCTTGAGGTAATATCTCGTGTGGGCAGGCTTTTCCAGGTCCACTATCGCCCGCACCCTGTCTATTGCTATTGCCATGCGCTCCATCCCTGAAACAGGCACCTTGACATCCACTATAAAACAGTAAGGGAGGTCTTTCTCTTCGTCTACAAGCAGGCTATCCCCTGTGTATTCAAGTTCCCTTGCCTCTATCCCGGCGCCGCCGGTATCAACTTCTGCACGCACAGTGTAGAGGTTTTCTGAAAGGCTGTCCCTTCTGCTGACCGTAGCAGGGCTGTAGAAGTATTCACCCCCTTCCACAGCCTCCATCCTGACAAATCTTTCTCCCTCATCTATGCCCGTCTCTACCCGTTTAATGCGGTCCGCCCGGTGATACCTTAAAACCCTGCGCAAATGTTCCAAACCATCTTCCAGGGTATCCACCACATAGTAGTCACTCTTCCCTTCATGGTGTTCCACGTCCAGTATGCGTACAATTCTCTCTGATGTCCCGGGATCCGGGCGCAAGCCTCCCAGCATGGATCGTACCCCTATCTGCATGCCTCCTGGCCAGTGCCACTCCCTGATTTCCGGAACAAGGCCCGTGTATATCTCAAGGTATCTTTTGAGGCCCTTTACTGTTCCGCGCCACCTGTAAAGTTTTACAGCCTCCCCTATGAGCTGCCGCCTTTTGGACTCGTCCCACTCCTCGTCCATCACAAGGGCCACCCACGAGGCCAGCCAGGGCAGAAATTCGGGATCAGTCATGGCCGGGGACCACAGGTGATCAATGCCGGAGAGAAGTTCGCCAAAGGCATCCATTACCTCCTGGAATGGAACAAGGAACCTTCCCAGCAGCGGGTCATCCTGGAATATTGATGGAAGATAATCAAGGTAACGGCTCCTGACATCGCTCATCTTACTCTCTCCCCCCCCCGTACAAGCCGCGTGTTCCATGACTGAATATCGCCTGGTTCCAGCTCAAGCTGCACCAGGCTGTCAGGCCCGACTTTAACCGCCCCTCCTGCCTGGAGGACCCAGCCTGCTTCACTATCCCATGCAAAAAGGTCAAGGGATTCCACATGGTCCACCCCGGATATATCCTCCATCACCTGATACACCTCTGATGGATAGACATGCCTGCCAAAAGGCCAGCCCGTGCCATCAGGTCCTCCTGAAAACGGATCAAAAAATGAGCCGAGGTTCCGGCACACAGTCTCAAGCATTTCACCTGCAGGCAAATGTGAATCAAGAGCCAACTGCGCCCGGATCCTGACCCGGGTGTAGCCTGGACCTGTAACATGAACCCTGCTGGTAACAAGCCGCCTTTCTTCAAGTACCCTTTTCACCTTACAAATACAGTCATGATCCGGACGGGGTGAAATATCTCCCTGTCCCGAGGGCCAAGGCACAATCACCACAGTTATCGAACCGGGTCTGTAAAGAACCTCTCCCTCAGGGGTAATCTCCATACCGGCAAGACACCTAACCCGTGCTACCAAGCCCTTAATCGAATCCACAGGATCATTCACCAAAAGCGTCCTGAAATCGTCTTCTGTAACTGCTCTCCAGCATTGCCTGATCCCTGCCGCCACCTTTCCCCTGGCCTCATCCAGGCTCGTTGGATCAGCTCCCTGGACAAATATCACATTCTTATCAGGTATGATCTTTACTACGGAGGCCTCCTTTCCCCGAATACTGAACAGCACACCATCCGGAATGTTCCCAGCCTTTCCTAAGGTGCAGCGGTAGTCCACTCTGATTCGGGCTCCCTCCGGCGGGATCTTCCCTCGTACACCGTCGCCAAAACAGATGCGGTTCTCCCTCGGATCCACAGTAAAATGAAGATCCTCCGGACCTGATCCTATAAAGCTCTCCGTATATGACCAGGGCACATTATCCACCATAACCCGAGGCAGAATCTCCGGAAAAGCCTGCAGCACCACAAATCTGCAACGCAATGTTAATGCCTGTAGCGGCTTTCCGCTGCTATTCCCGTGCTCCTCCCCAAGCACTTCAGCACACTGTCTTGCAACCACCCGAACACCCGTGGTATCCACCGGCACTATAACAGCATGCGCAATCTCCAGGGACACGGCCCTTTTGTCTCCGGGTACCGCTGCATCTATCACCGTTCCAGGGGGCAAGGACACAGGCACCGGTGATTCCGGCGCAACCAGCCTCAACCTGAATCGTGCAGGCACAGCGGGCAAAAACCTTGCACCCAGAAGCTCGAGAAATCTTGCCTCGCTTGCATCCGGCACACGGTTCAGGCGATAGATCAGGGCCTCTGTCAGCCAGGAAAAAAGCTCTACAAGCATAATACCCGGATCAGACACATTATGATCTGTCCATTCCGGGGCATACCGGGGAATAAGTGCCCTCAGTTCCTCAACAAGATCGGAAAAGGTTCGGTCATCAAGGTTTGGAATGGGTAAAACCATGCTTCTCCTTTATAATCATGGATCCAGAATCATCTCAATATCGTGATCCCCTGAACATACCAGACAGCCGGCAGGCACAAACACACGATCTTCACAGGGAACAATTTCTTTCACAGGAATGAATTCAAGCGCCGCATCCCTGCGCCTTCCAGCTACAAGGCTGATAGTGTCACCTGGAGCAAGACCCTGCAATTCAGCCCTCACAAGACCACCTGTTTCCTGTGAAAGTCCGCCTTCTACGATGGGCATCCTGATCCTCGCATCAAGAGACATGACAGCAAGCCCGTTAACCGCGCCAAGGGAGACCGGGTCAAAGGCCCTGTCAAAGATAATACCTCCCGGAACAAGCAAGGCAACCTTCAGGTTATCCTTAAGTACCGAATTGTCCTCCCCAACAATGCAAACCCTGTTATCCTGTCTGAATCCGCGGACTGTCACACACAAGACAGACTTTCCTTCTGGAACAGGACGTTCCAGGAGAAACCTCACACGTTCATCAAAGGTGCTTACCTCGCTGTCACAGGGAAGGTCAAATGGAGCGGTCACCGGATCATCCCCGTCATGACCGAGATAAATGTAAAACTGCTGGATGGACCCGCCAAGTCTTATAGCTGCCAAGTGATCCACACCTTCCACCGCCTCTATCTCGGCACTGATTTCGGAGATATAGACATCCCGGCCAAGCTCCCAGCCTCTGGCGTCAGGACCGCCTGTGAGAGGGTGAAAAAACCCCTCGAGTCTCCTCAGCACCGCAAGCTCCACCTCATCCGCCTTTTCAGGAATCGATGCTGCCACCCTGGCCCTTACAACAACCTCTATGTATTCCGGTCCCTTTACATATATCCGGCCTGCACCAGACAGATTCATCAGGGCGTGTTTTTCAAGGTATGATCTTACCGTCCTTACAAGTGCCAAGGTGGGACAGGGCCTTTTATCCCTGCTTTTAGGGGTGATCACCACTGTCACCCATCCGGGTTCAGAGATACCGCTCGGATTAAGCCCTGGCAGGCACCTTGCCTGGGCAACCTCTCCGCTCGCCTCAAGCGCCAGCCACTGAAAATCCTCCACAGTTACCGCCCGTTCCCGGTGCTTGAGATACTGTGGACCGCGTTCCTTCAAGGCATCCACTGTTTCTGCATCAGAACCGCTTGAGGCGTCTTCAGGGTTTGTCACTGATTTTATGTTCTGAAGATCCCCGGAAGGATTCCTCAGCACGGTCACAGAACAGGAAGGCACATTGCCCGCCGCACCGTTATGAGACCGATAGGAAAGCACCCTGATGTTATCCCTTCCCACAGGAGGAATCTTTCCAAACACACCGTTTCCAAAGGAGATCACCCCTGTAATGGGGTCAAGCACAAAATGCCGGCTTGCAGGACCGGAGGAGTAGAAATCCCTGACCCTGTACCAGCGCACCCATACCCCCTTTTCCCCTTCACCGGTCTGAGACACCGGAAACACAACTGCCGAATCCTTAAGGCCAAGCTCTTTTACAAGCTGATTCAACTCGTCTTCCGGCGGCAAATCAGGTTCCCTTACAACAAGTTCAATCCCCGGCAACACCGGCGACCTAAGAAGGGAAAAGGATTGACAGGGCTCTCCATTGCTTGAGCCAAGCGTCTCGTCTCTCACAGTAAGGGCATTTTCAGCAGGCACGGTATTTATTCGAACAGCCCGGAGATACGGAACAGAAACAGATTCGGTGTCTTTTTCCGACATAGCAGGGACATCCCCGGATACAAGACGCCAACGGTACCTCCTGATGGTTCTGCCGTAAAGGCTCTTTGAACCAAAGGCGTCAAGTTCCACCACGGCCTCACTTTTTCCCTCGGGAAGCAGCACATCCATGTCATCTCCTGCCCTGGCAATAAGCGTACTTGTAGATACCGGCCGCCATATATAACGCGTGATATCTTCCCCGCCAGATGTGCCGGACATGGAGGCATCAAGTTCCACCACGGCCTCACTCTGGTCACCTGAAAGATCAACAAAGATGTCCGAACCCGCATGGGCTACAGGGACATTGTGCGGCCTTACTCTGAGCCAGTAGGCCTCCTCGCCGAACTCTATGGCCGGTCTGTGACTGTCCGGAGCAAAAAAACCCACATATCCCCTCTGGGTAAGGCCGGAAGTACCGTCCGAAATTCTTAGTGCAGACCATCCGCTGCCATCCCAATACTCCCAGTAAACCACAGTGGTCTCCGTCCAGGATTCACCGGTCTGATCAACATCAACAAGAATCTGTATCCACTTGCCGGCCGGAAAGGCAGCCTTGAAACCAAGGTAAAGCGCCGGGCCCTCATCCCTCGCACTGAACAACAATATCTGCCTACCCTCTGCAAAATATGGCGCAAGATTTTCTGCCATGCCATCCACCCTGCTCCATATGTGATCGACAGGGTCCGGATTACCGCTTGACACAGCATAGTCTTCCAGGGTCATGTCCAAGCTGGTTACAAGGGGAGCGTGGGTCCTTGGCTGATTCCAGACACCGTCAATCATCCCGCCCGGCTCATCAAAGCTGCCGGCAGTTACCCTGGCTCTTATCCAGTAGCCCTCCATATCATTAACCCTGGTTTTTGTCATGTCATCCGGGACAGTAAAAGATATGACAAGCCCCTTTCCAGTTCTGGTAAAGGCACAGGTAGTATCCAAAAAACCAAAGGAGGAACTTATCATCCCGGTTTTGCTGCTCTCACCAAGTCTCATCCATCCTATACCGCCGTGATATTCCCAGGAAACCCGCAACCTGTCTATCTCGGTTGAATCATTAATATCGCGGGGAAGGCCTGCAAGATCCACGTGGAAACCTGCCCTGCCACCCCCCTTGATCAGGGCCTCGTCCGCCCGCAGATAGAAGGTATCAAGGCGCACCGGCCGGACACCCAGGGGATAAAACTCACCGGTAATGTCCAGAGGAACATATGCCACCCCTGACTGTACTGCATGAAATGCAGCATCCACCGAGACAGATGTTTTGTTGATCTCAACCGTCCGGCTGATGGCAAGGCCTGCAAGAATCGGCAGATGTGCCCTGGCATAACCTCCCTTTAGGCAGCAGGCAAGAGAAACACCCTCTGTCTCGCCGAACACAGTATCCTCAGCAATGGCCGGAAGATCGGAAAACCTGATGGTTCCATTCCTCTGAAAACCGCCTGTATTATCTTCAATACATCTTCCGGGAAGTACCTTCCAGCCGGTACCGTCCCAATAGTACCATTGAATGATCCACCCACCGTCCTTGGCCGGTTTTCCTGGATTATTCATAGTGAGATCAATGGTAATGGTGGCATTTTTCCTGGACAAGTCATCCTGAAAGGAAAGCAGGGCATCCCCAATAAACAGCCAGCGCTCCCGTTCGGTCTCACCTGCAAAAGCAGCAAACGATTTCAAACCTGCCCCCTCCCCCTGTGCCTCGAGGGTACGGTCTGAATAAAAGATCTGGTCAAAGGCAAAACACTTTACAAGGGAATTCGGCACAACAACAAGGTCCCGCAAGGTCTCAAATACCACCTCAGGTCTTGTCTCTGTCTGGGCCGTTGCCACCTGGGTTCCCCGGGGAACCTCTATATATGCAGATCCGTCCGGAGCAGAAACAAAGGCAAGGTCTGTGGACGCACATCTCGGGGCAAGAAGCTCAACGCCCGCCACATCGAGAAAGGCCAGAAAGTTCTTGTCAGGCAACCTGTTCAGTCGGTCAAAGACAAGATCCATCAGCCTTGCAAAGAGCCGGGTCATGGCCCAGCCCGTACCACCAGGGCGGCCCGTCCAGCCACACACCTGACAGAGCCGTGGCTCGAGGAAATCCTTAACAACCGTATCACTCCCGGAGAAAGGTCTCATACCCTCAAAGGTCTGGAGCCTTATCTTAAGTCCCGGCGCCTTCTTGTTCATACTGCCTGCCCCCTCTCAAGGTAAAAGGGATAAACCAGGTTGAACCTGCTGTCCGTATCTCTTGTCCTGTATCTTATTTCTATGAGCATCACTGCCCTGTCCGATGGATCAGGACTCACTGCCACCTCCTCCACCTCTATCCTCGGTTCCCAGAGGGCAAGGGCCTCCTCGACATGGTGCCGTACCAGGCCCGCAGTTCTGGCATTATTGGGTGCAAAGACATAATCGTGCATACCACAGCCAAAATCCGGACGCATAGTCCGCTCACCCGGAGAGGTACCCAATATAATCCTTATGGACTCCTGAATATTCTTCTCGTGCACAGACATGGCGATCTCCCCGTCCCTGTCCAGCTGTACCGGAAACATCCAGCCCTTGCCAAGGAATTCCTGTCCCATGCCTATGCCCCCTTTGTAAAGATTGTACTCTGTGCCCCCTTTACTGCCGGCGTGGCAGGAGGCGATGTAGGAGAACCCATGTTGCCTACGTGGAAATGGGCGTTAAAAATGTCCAGAAAGGTGTCGTTTACAAGGCTGAGGGCAGCAGACGAACCAAGTTTGATGTTGGTACTGTCAAGGGTGATACCAGATGGCGCAGAGATGGTGGCAGCACCTGTTACATTGATACTAAGATTCCCTCCCACACTCTGGTCCTGGTTGCCGTTGCATTTCACAGTAAGAGATCCTGCATTGGCATCAAATTCCAGCCTGTTGCCCGACTTGTCCTTCAGGGTTAACGTACCGTCTTTGTCATCCAGGGTCAGGTTGTGGCCTGCGGCGGTCTCTATCTGGATCTTTCCCTGGCTGCCATCGTCGTCCAGCACTATCTCGTGGCCTCCCGCACTACGGATAACCAGCCTTGTCTTCCGGTCTTCATCATTATCCTCCAGGGAAACCTTGTGGCCGCTTCTCGAGGTAATGGATCTTATGTGGTTCTTCCCTTCGGGATCCATATTTTCCGGCGGGGTGTCTTCTGCGTTCCACAGGGAGCCTATCACATAAGGCCGGTCCATATCCCCGTGCTCAAATGCAACCAACACCTCATCTCCCACCTCCGGAACAAAGTAGGTACCCCTACCAGCCCCTGCCATGAGGGTGGCAACACGTGCCCAGTAGCTGTGCGCTCTATCTTCGTCAGAGGATATGGCAACCGCCTCTGACGCCTCACCAAGCCAGGGAAAGTTCACCTTGATCCTGCCAAGATTCAGAGGATCATTTATATCCTGGACAATACCCAGCACCACACCATATATTCTGTCCCTTTGCCTGGCAGACGCTGCTGCCTGCTGCAGGAGTTCCGCAATACTCATCTCGCGTTCCTCTTCACCTCAAAGTTCGTTCGATATCCCCCGTTTCCCATGGAATGGGTAGTGGATGTAACATAGTACTTGCCGCTGAAACGCCTGCCCATGCCATTCAGTTCAATGACCTTGCGGGCCATAAGATCCGGCCTGCCTGCGCAGGAGCCCCTGCCTGTTATGTAGCCAAGGGAAGCAGTCTCAAGTCTTGCCCTTGCTATCTGTCCGGCCTCCTCTGCACTCGCTATGCTGTGGTCTTCCACAAGAAGGTTGTTCTCGCCAAAGGCCGCCAGGGCTGCCTGTGTCCCTGTCCTGTCTCCCATGCTTACCTCTTCGTTTCCGGCAGAGGCCGTGCCTACCAGTGGATCCTTTCCCCTGCCCTGGACAGTCTGCATACCCCTGACAGTCACCCTGGTAGGGAGATTGTAGGTGTTAAGGCTCGATGAAAAACTTATCAGATCCTTTCCCCACTCCAGCACAAGATCCGGCCCCAAACCCCTGAAACAGGCAGGCCGCTGAAAATACAGGGTTCTATCCTTTACCGCAACCTCATACCCTATGCGCTGCGCCCTCTGGAGGAGAAAGGACGCACAAGTTTCTCCCCCAGGAGACACCAGGGGATGCTCCACCCCGGTGTCATCCGCCTCTACATCAAGACCCATCTCCCTCGCAATCATGGCGGCAATATCACTATCCTTTACAGACTCAAAGGGCTTGCGAATCCTCTTGCGCTGCAGCCTGTGGAAGAGACTGTAGCCCCGTACCCGAAGGGTCGACTGACCGCTCGCAGGAAAATTGCAGTCCACTGCGGTGATCTCTCCCCTAAGCATAAATCTGAGATCATCCACATAGCCCATATATATCTCCACTTCAGTTCCTTCGTTGAAAATATCGCTGTCCATCCATTTCAGCTCGTCCCCTCCGGCGAACAGCCTGTCCCGATCGGGGTGGCGATCCCTTAGCGAAAAGCTGAAGGAATCAGCCTGGTTAACCGTTTCGGTTACACTCAACAGAAACACATCAATGGTAACCCCGTGGATCAGTTCCCTGCCGCCCACAACAATCCTGAAACTCGGCGCGTAAAACTCAGGTATTTCCATAATGTCTACCCTACACGGCCGGCAATGTTAAAAACTGGCCCGGCATGATTGCCAAAGGATCATCTATGCGGTTTTTTTCCGCAATGACCCGCCACATCGCAGGATTCCCGTATTCCCTGCCTGCAATACCGCTGAGAGTATCTCCTTGCTTCACCACATAACGCCGGGTAAAATCTGCCGAGCTGTTCAACCTTCCCTGCTCAGCAGCAGAAAGCGCCTCCTTGAAAGATACATCCATGGTCGCCCTTGCAGGGATTCCATCAGGGTAAAACAGGGTAAAACGCACATCCGCACGTTCAAGCACCCCCTTGAAAGCAAGCCTGCCCCACACAAACCTGCATACAGGCGGAGCGTGCAACTCCTTCTCAATATCAAGAAGGCCTGTTACCATGGATGTGTGATTCCGGACATCATCTCCTGTTTCATATGTATCAAAGAAAAGCTGCATGGAAAGGGTTCTTGGATTTCCGCGCACAAACTGAAGGGGCGGTGACTGCAGTCCGGGTACCGCCACCTCACTGAACACATTTGCCTTGGCAAGACGGTACTCCGTAGGATTAAAAAGGACTTCCACCGCTTCATTCCTACCCTTTACCGTATATTCTATACTTGCCTTTTCCAGGGCCAAAACAAACCTCCATTACCATAAAACCAGATTAGGGGTAAAAACTCAAAGCAAAAGGCACTTACAGCCCCCTGCTCTCTCTTTCCACAGCAAGCCTTCTTTCCAAAACAAGGCAGACCTCTTCAACGAGACGCTCAAGATCAACTTCTCCTGAAGCACCCGTGTTATCTTCTGCTTCTCTCTCAAGACCGCTTTCCACGGCAGAGGGAGTCTGGGATAAAGAGAGATCGCCCCCAGTGTATCCACCTTCTGTCCTGAAAGGGGCATCCTGTTGCTCAGACACCCTGTCTGAAACATTCAGCATGTCTTTTGCCACTTTCCTGAAGATCAAGGCAACCGGTGCACCGTAACGCATGTAAGTTTTTTTCTCCTGTGCCTGCAACCGGTGCCCGTAACGGACATCGTCACTTCCTTTTTTCAAGGATACCGATTCATGGAAAGGCATACCTGATTCACCGGGGTTTCCGAAACAAAGATCCTGCCTTGAAATCCCGGTCGCACTATTGTAAGGTTCCCCTGTTTCATCTATCACCGTCCTTGCCTGTACGGTCCTGGAGAGGGGCACAGGAGATGTTATGTTCAAGCACCCTCTGTTTTCACCTGCCAATTGCATTACATGCCTCATAAGGACCGGTCTGGAAGTGATTCCCATGGCAGAGAGATACAACAAGGATTCCAGCCTATAACCATCACGAAAAATTCCAATGCCAGGGGTAGATTTCAAGATGCCTGACCCTTGCATAAGATCCGTTTTCAAATGCCCTTGTGGATGTTCCGATTTCCCGAAAACCGGACTTGCCTTCCCTTGTGCAAAAGCACTGCTCCCAACAGAAGGCCTGTCCGACAAGGCAGGAATCCTGCTGAAGGGTTCCGAACGGATTACACTCCTGCTGTTCTCCGTACCTTTAATGCTTCCGGCGCCTGCCTCTGCACAGGGCCCTGGCATATCATCGTTCTTCATACGCAGGGCCATGGCTCCATTGCCACAATCTTCCGGACTTTTCATCACAGTAGCAGGCCGTCCTTTTCCGGAAGGTTCATCACCATATTCCAACCGCATGCCCCGATGGCAAACAGAGGATACAGGGTCCGGCATAGGCATTGCAAAATTCCTGACCTGTTGAAGTGCCGGAATCATATTCATGCGTGCCTTGTCTTGCGTCCGCTGTTCTCCGAAAACATCTGTGTAACCTGAACTGATACCCGTATCACCGGAATGGCTGCATAGAACAATACCCGAAGCAGACAATGAGGTCTTTTCCCCTGCACCCTCGCGAAACAGCACAGACAATAATACCTGCCGCCTTACAGATACGGGATCCGCCAAGGTTTTTCTTGAGGTCAAAAGACCGATACCCGGCAGACGGGGGAACCCCCCGACATTCGGGGGGATGCGAACATGTCTGCGGCTTTTGTCCTGTTCCTTTGAACAGACACCGCCCTGGACATCCATACGAGAGGGACTGTTATCTTTTCCTAAATCTGACAGGCAAATACCGGACAGAGCCGTAGCTCCGGCCTTTCCAGACAATACGCTCCGGCCCGTTTCATTCAACAGGATCCCACTGCCCCGGAGAAACCTCGCTGCAAAGGGCATGGACATGGGGCTCAACCTCAAAATACCGGCAGAAAACATTCTGAGCGTATCCACAAGGCGGACACGAGCAAAATTTCCGGATCCCAAAAAAACCGGAGGCTTATACTTTCCAAGCACAGCCCTTTGCCAGTCAGAATTCACAAAGATGGCCATCCTCCTCACACCTTCATCATCATAAGCCCGTGGTGAGCTATTGTCAGACTTTCCATGGCAATCGCGCTGGTGGCAGCCCTCAGGTCCGGCCCCTCCCACTTTACGGGAAAAGCCTCCATCACATTCCACCAGAGCGCCGGTTCTCCTGCCTGGTCCAAGAGACAGATAGAAAGGTTCTGCCTTGTAACCATCCCCTGAGCCACCCTGTAACACCAGTTCCATACGACATCTGTGTCCGCCATACCGTGCTTCAGGATTATTGTATTCTGTTTCACCCTGCCCGGAAACTGACGGGTAAACGAGTTCAACCCACCCTCGGCGTAGGTCTGGACATCCAGCTCCAGCCGAAGGCCCGTTACCTCGCTGAATCCGGCCACTACAAGACCGTCCAGCTCAACCCAAAAATTATATGCTGCATACGGATCCTGCCGTAAACCCGGAGCTCCAGGTGACATATACTTTCCTCCCTCTATCCCGCACAATACAGTTCAGATACCTTCAGAAAAAGATTTTATCTGTATTTGGGTTAATGTCTCAGACCAGCCAGGCTGCACGGCCTCATCCCATGTCATCCATAGAAGACATGTTCAGCCTGCGGTTGATTTCTGCTATCTCCTCCACCCATTTTCTGCGCTCGTGATGCTCAAGGCGCATGATCTGGTCATAGGACCAATGGAAGTGATAGGCAATATAGGCTACCTCCTGGTGCAGCCATTCCAGGGGGTAGCGCGTCACCCCCCCTGAGGGGAAAGCTCTACCTCGAATTCATGCTCACACTGGGGACACACCACCTTAAGCGCCCCGGACCGGCTCTCGTTTATCCTTCGGTAAAAATCCTGCAAAAAGGCAAGATCCGAGGAAAACAACCCCTCTATCACTTTGGGGTTTATCTGGGTCAGGGTACCCAGCCTTGTTATCACTCTGGAAAGCAGAATGATTACAAGATAACTCTCATTGGCCCTTACCCTTGGGTCCTTTAACGGAGCAATCTCGTCGTAGGCGGTGGCAAGCCTCATTACTCCCTCCCTGTGAAGGGTCCCTTCCGGATCCACATAGCCTCTCGGCAGTGTGAATGTAAACTCGGTCTGAAGAGTCATGCCCTGGTTACCCCCTCGTGAGCTATCTCAAGAGTCTCTATGGCCACCTCATTGCCCGTTGCGTTAAAACTTGGTCCGGTCCACTTGGTGGGCCACCCTTCCCTGAAATTCCAGCGGAGTTTCTCAGCGCCGGTATCATCAAGAAGAATAATAGAGCCGTTCTTTCTTTCCACCTTCCCGTCCACGGCCTTCTGCCGCCACTCCCAGAGCTCAGCATCATCCGTTGTGCCCCACTTGAGACTGATGTTGGAGTACTTGACAAGGCCGGGGAGCTTACGCACGGTGAGCGCCTCTCCCCCCTCCCTGTACTCGATAGGATCCTGGGTAGTATCCAGCCCTGAGCACTCCCTGAAAGCCGCTCGGGCGATACCGTCTATTTCCACTAAGAAATTATAGGCGCGATACGGATCATTCCGGTCACCTACTGGCATGATGGAACCTCCTTGTCATTGTGTAATCCCCGGCCCAGCCGGGTCTGTCCCCCCTGCAACAAACAGGGGATTCAGAAAAATGATTTACGATTTATTGTAATCTCCTACGGTATATTCAGCTACAAGCCTTCCTTCCCTGTTCCTGAGAAAGGCCTTGTCTCCCACATTGTTCCATACAGGGGCATGTCTTCCCCAGTACAGATCTGTAGCCGTGTTCTTCCCCTCTCCTGTCCACACTCTCACAGTACCCCCTGGCAAAAGGATAAAAGAGGGAAAAACAAAGGTGTTATATGCGAGGTCATAAAGAATCCAGCCCGTTATATCCACCGGAATCTTTTCCTGGTTCCGGAGAAGAACATACTCCCCGGATACATCCCTTCCCGGCGGATTGAACTCCACGGACACAATGGAAAGCCAGGGCAAAGAACCTGTCCATGTGCTCCCGTCGGAACCTGTTACAGTGCCCGGGACAGAGGCAGTCCCAAGGCTTACAACCGTACCATTTGCCTCCTGTTGCACCCTGACCACCACAAATTCTCCGGGAACTGCAGGAGCAAGGCCAATCTCTGCTACCACACGGCCCACATCTCTAACCTCTTCAGAATTGGTCTCCCTGTCACACTTAACATAAAAGGCCTCTTCCCAGGCAGCCCCCATGAGTGCACCCTTCCTAAACAAACCGCCCAGAAAGGCATTAAGATCCCTGGTTATTCCTGCCCAAAGCCTCTGATCATTTGGCTCAAACATGGCAGAGGCCATGTTGTGCTCCACCCACCTGCCCACTGTACTGACAAGCCGCCTAACATTCACATACACAAGCTCCGAATCAAGGCCCAGTGTCCGCGCACCCCACACCCTGATCCCACGACCGGAAAAAGCCCTAATACAGTTTATGCCAAAGGGGTTCAGCGCTGCCTGCACAGCGGATGTTACACCGGTTTCAAGCCCCACCACCTCCTCAAGGAGCTCATTGGCAGGGGCCTTGTGCACGCCATGTTCCCTGTCGGTTCTGGCGTAAATACCTGCCACATGCCCACATGGAGGAAGGAAACCAGAGAAATCCTCTACAGGTCCCTCAACCACCCTCACCCACGGGTAGTAGAGTGCACCGCACGGGTTATCCCTCAGGGCACCACGTTGCATCTTCACACCGGAAGGATCAACCTCCGGCAAACTGTCAAGTATGGCAAACCACTGGCCACGAGCGGCACACCAGTCAAGCACCGACTTCTGCAACCTCAGCACCTGTTCCCTGGATACACCTGCCTCCTCCTGATAAAGCCACATAAGATCCGGCACACACACAAGATCAGCGTCATTCAAGGCAACAAGGGTATCAAGCGCATTGTGAAGCGCAATTTCCACAGACTCGCCAGACGCGAGCAGACAAACAAGAACGTGGCAGTTACCTCCACCGTTGCGGAAAAAGCCTCGCACCGAACATCCCAGGTATCCAAGCGGCCTGAGCACATCAAAGGCGGCCTCGAACTCCTGCCACGAACCAAAGGCACCTTTCAGAAACATTCCGAAAGAATCTATGCCAGGTATGGAATCAGGCACTCTGTCTGCAGGAACAAGGCCAATAAAAACAGGTACACCTGTTGGAAACAGAACATTTTCGTTTGGCAGGGTTTCCTCCCAGTGTACCCCTGGCACTCTGTAGTTTCTTGAAGTCACCCCCTATCCTCCGCATTCATCTCTTCACAGTTCCGGTTCATCATGCCCCTGGCCCTGCCCACTGGCTTATGCGGAATATGACAAACTCAGCGGGTTTCACCACAGCAACACCTATCTCTGTTACCACCTGTCCCAGGTCCCTTACCTCAGGAGGATTGGTCTCCCCATCACATTTCACGTAAAAGGCCTCCTGGGGTGTAACCCCGAAAAGAGCGCCGGAACGCCAGACATTGGTAAGAAAAGCCGAAACGTTTCTCGTAATCTTGGCCCACAACTCAGGGGTATTGGGCTCAAAGACCACCCACTGGGTGCCCTCGTCTATGGACTCCCTGAGATACAGAAACAGACGGCGGACGTTTATATATTTAAAATCAGCGTTGGCATCGCCACCTATAGTGCGCCCTCCCCAAAGCCTGATATTGCCATTGAGATCCCGGATGCAGTTGACTCCCTGCGGATTGAGTCCATCCTGCTGGGCCTTGCTGATGTTGTACTTAAGACCCAATGCACCCAGCACAGGCTCGTTGGCAGGGGCCTTGTGCACACCACGAGTGGTATCCACCTTGGCGTAAACACCTGCCACATGTCCTGAAGGCGGTACGTACCGGAGTCCGTCACCCTGGGGATCCTGGATCTTGGTAGCAGGGTCAAAGACCTGTATCCACGGAAAATAAAAAGCCGCATAGTCCGAGTTGTCAGGCAGGATGTTATCATCATCCGACGGATCAAACAGCGTAAGGTCGAGAACTCCTCCTGACTCTACGGTCTCCGAACTGTCGAAAATGGCGAACCGGTCCTGTGTCCGCTGCCTGCAGTGGGCATCAACGGCACTTCTGACACCTGCATCTGTAACCCCTGGCACAGCTACAATGGCAATCTCGTCAATGGCCTCAAATGCCTGAAGTGCCGAAGTCGATATATCACCTATCCCTGTCTCCCTCACCACATAACAGCGAGATCCCCCGTTGTTGAAAAAACCATACACTGCGTGAGCCAGGTTACGCTGACCCGGATCGGTGGAAAAATCCCCGAAGAAGCGCTTGAACTCGGTAAAGTTGGTACAAAGCTTCACCTCGCCTGCCTCAACTGGCGAGAATGTTATGGTAACATAGGGCGGATTCTCCGGAGGATCTGCTCCCATGTTCGTTTCCTGGGTTGGATCATAGTCCGGATTGGACGCCGGGATGGTGATGGAGTCGGGCACGATTCCTATGAACCCCGCTGTACTGGTACCAACACCCGCAATGGGCTTGACTGCGGAAGGCACCTCCTCTACATAGACTCCTGGTGAAAGATACTGTGCCATATTCCCCTCCTTTTTTAAGGTGAATGCCGCCCTCCCCCTGGATGACGACAAGGTTTTCTGCCGGTTTCCTACAAAGAGGCCAATGCCAGCTCAAAATTCGCAGTATACAGGGCCCCTGCCTGGTCAAGAACCACTGTAAGGGATCTTTTTTTATAACCCTGGGCAGAGGCAATTACTGTCCGGCTTCCCACCTCAAGCCCAATCAGTCTGTATTTCCCCTCCCCATTGCTGAAACACCTCTCCCCGCTTCCCTGCACCTGCACCATGGCCATTGGAAGCGCCCTGCCCTGGGCAGTAACAATGCCCTCCAGTGCAGTGCCTGGCACAGACAGGACCACCGTGGTCATGGAAAGATGGCCGGATGCACCCATAGAGACAGTCACAACCGACTGCGCCATACCGTACCGGCTACCCATACCCGGCACAGACGCTGTAAGGGTATAAACACCGTCAGGAAGATCCATGAAACAAAAATGGCCGTCAGGAGCCGTATGCCGCCTGTCAGGACAATCCTCTATGGTCTCCCACGCTGCTTTCGTCTCCATACGCCTCAAGGCAAGCCACCTGGTAAAGGCAGCAGGTGCAGAGGTGATCTCTACCCTGGCCCCAGCAATGGCCTTGCCTGTACGCAGGTCAGTGACAAAACCCGATACAGCAACTGCATGGCGCACCACCTCCCATGCACACATCAAACTGTCCCCTTTTCCACATGGAATTTCAAGATCTTCTCTGTTACTACTACTGTCTCAAGCGGTCTGTGGACATCCACTCCAAATGTAACCGTATAGTTAAGAGCTGCCTTTGGTTTTCCGCCAAGGGCCTGCCAGAATTCTCCAAGACTTTGCAACCTTCCGGGATGAAGGGTAATGGCAGGAAGCGGAGGCTCCTGACCCTTGAGTTCTCCCTGGAGCACCTCCTCCGGTATTGCAGGATAACGCAGCAAAACCATCATCACCTCACTAAGCAACCTGTGTTCATCCAGGGCAGGGGTGGTTGAACTGTCGCTTGCCCAGGCAGTAACAAGATAGGAAGATTCCACCCGAACAGGCGAACGCCGCTTCGTAACCGTGCCATCCGCCCTTCTTTCCATCAGCCATTCATTGGTGCGAAGATCCCGGTTCTCCCTCACATCGTAGAGAAAGAGATCTATGGCAGGGAGGGTTACAGAGGTAGGAGGAAACTGATCATCAGGTGTAGCAAAGCTGATAGTCACCTGGGATACAATGGAGGGAGGCAGCTCCCGTCTCAAAAGCTCTTCAAGTGTTCTGTCGAGGTCGTCTATCATTTTCCCCATGCCCTTGAATAAGTCATTAGGATTTGCAACAAATCAGGTACGCTCCCTTACTGCATTAAAAACAAAAGTCGGAGTAGCCTCAATTAATCGGTAACGTTCCCCTCCACTATGAGAAATCGACCATGATCCTCCCAGGTTAAGGCTTGCTCCAGGGGTCACACTTGCTCCTTCAGAACCCAGCTCTCCCTCAACTCCTAAGGTGGTTCCTCCTGTAACCGATTCAGTTATAGTACCGCCAATGTTGGCATGAACCTTTACAGAAACAGCCAGCTTTTTATGATTGTCATTAACATTCTGAATCTGGGTATTGGTTATCCGGGCAGTAACAGTCAGGGGGCCATCTCTTTCAGGTGTAGACCCGGCAGACCCCCCCCTTGTAGGAACTCCCAAGGTGATTGTCCCTGATTGTGGATCAAGTTGAAACCTTCTGGCATCAGACATACGAACAGTTCTTGTTCGCCAGCCTTTTGCTATAATTCGTCCAAAAGACTCGAAATGTGTGAACACCGCATGCCCCGAAGCAATAACCTCTGCATCAGTATTTGAACGATACCGGCTTGAAGAAGCATTATAAGAAAGCATAGCGCGCTTAGGCATAAACAGACCAAGAAATCGCTGTGTGTAATCCTCAACCTCAACCCTGTTTCTGACATGTCTGTTCCTGCCTTCCACACTGCTCCAGCGCCAGCGCCTGTGATTAGGAAGTAAAAAAACCCGATCAGGCCGGTTAGCAGGGATTCTCCGACCATTCTCCTTCATCCTTATCCCTTCTTCCTCTTCCTCCAAAGGCTGCCTTTGCACGTGCTCCTGCCGCACAACAGCCCGGGCAACCCGGTCTGCCTCCTGCTCGTACTCATCGTCTGCCTGTCCCACAGTCAGCTTGGGAGATATGCCGCCGGCCTGCTGTACCACATGAGCAAGCTCGTGGGCTATAAGCTCCCGGCCAGTGGAACTTCCCGGATTGTACGAACCGGAACGGAAAAAGACATCCCGGCCAACAGTAAATGCCCTGGCATTCAATGACCGGTTAAGGTGGTCCGCCTCGGCATCAGCATGCACACGAACACCACTGAAATCAGCATTAAAGGCCGTCTCCATCTGGCCCTGAATCTTGCTGTCCATTCGCTGACCTCCGCCACGTTTGGCATTTATGGCCTGCTCTATATCAGGCTGAACCTCAACCTGACCATGACCCTGCCTTGAAATCGAGGTAATCATGCGACGCACACCCCTGTTGCCGTATTTACGCTGAAGTTCCAACAAGGGATGTGACAAAGGAACTGCATGCACAGAATTCCCTGACGAATTCTTTACGCAAGACACAACCGCAGGGTCCTTTTTTCCAGCCTGATTTTCTCTTTTACATACACTCATTCCGGCCTCCAGAAACCGATTGTTGGCAATGGGCCTCAAGACCTGCTGAAAACACAGGACAATACCCTTCCAGTACATATCCGGGGAAAAATCCAGGTTCACAATGGAGACACCTGACGCATCCTCCCCATATTCTAAGAAGACATTACGAAATACCACAGACCCGGCACTGAATAACGTGGCACTGCCGGATCATCCCTTTTTAAACACTCATGGACACATGTACACAGCAAAATCATAACGTACCGGCTTCAACAGCCGCTGGACGACAAAGCGAAACAAAGGACAGGTTGTCCTGTCAAGGTGTTTGATAATCCTCTCCGGCATCATTCCCCCTTAAATTTACAGACAAAACGTTTTCCAAGTGAACGGCCTTGTTTCTATCATACCCATCAAACTCCCCTCCAAGCACCACCTTTCCCATCTTCTGAAATTCCCTTCGAGTGGCACGGATGAGATGTTTCATGGTCACCTCTCCCCCGTCGTCCGCAGCCAGAAAGGCCGCCGAAAGGGCAATATTGCGGATATTGCCCCCTGCAATCTCGAACCGGCGGGCCATGAACTCCAGGTCAAGGTCCGGACTCCTTGGCATTTTTTCCGGCCAAATCTCCTGCCATATGCGCCTGCGGTCATGAATATCAGGAAACGGAAATTCCACGGTAAAATGCATCCTGCGTACAAATGCCTCATCCATGTTCTTTCTCAGGTTGGTAGCAAGAATAACCACCCCCTTATACTCCTCCATCCTCTGAAGGAGGTAGCTGACCTCTATGTTGGCGTAACGATCGTGGGAATCACGGATCTCGCTCCGCCTGCCAAACAGGGCATCCGCCTCGTCAAACAGCAGAACGGCATTAGATCTCTCTGCCTCATCAAAGATCTTAGACAGATTTTTCTCTGTTTCGCCTATGTATTTACTGACTACAGTGGAAAGGTCTATCTTGTAGAGATCAAACCCCAGGGTGCCTGCCATAATCTCTGCGGCCATTGTCTTGCCTGTTCCAGATGGCCCGGCAAAAAGTACATTCAGGCCTTTGCCCATGGAAAGTTTTTTGTCAAATCCCCATTCCGAATAAACCCTGGACCTGTACCTGATCGAACCACAGATTTCCCGCAACTGATCCATACGGTCATTGGGCAGGACAATATCATCCCACGTGTGAACCGGGACAATCTTGCGAGCCAGAACTGAAAGCATCCGGTTTGACTGTCTCCGACAGGCCTCATACAAATCAGCGGCAGAAACCCGGCTGTTCTTTGGATCACGCCACATGGCAATATTACGGGCAGTAGCGGCCGCATCTCTGATCTGGCCGCCGCTCAGACGAAAACAACCTGCCAGCACATCAAGATCCACATCAGGCAAGATGTCACTTTTTCCGTGCAGGGCCAATCTCCACAACTCCACACGGCGGGAACAGGAGGGAAAGGGGAACTCAACACGTAGAAACGGCAATGAATTTTTGTTCCAAAAAGACTCCCAGGGAACATTGCCCGCAATAAAAGATATCCCTCCAAGGGAATCAAGGGCCCGCATCAGTATTTTCAGAGGGCCATGATCGTCAAGGGCAACCAGATCGTCAAAACCGTTCCAGTAAACAGAAGCATCCTGAAGTCTTGCTTCCCGTACCACAAGATCAACCGTCTCATGGAAAGAAGGCTCACCCAAAGCCCACAGGGCCTTTCCGTCAACCACCATAAGACCGGTTTTCAAGCGTTGGCAAAGGGCCTCAGCCATGGACTGCCTGCCCACTCCACTGGAACCCTGGAAATAGAAAACCATTCCCCTGCCATCCCTTATGCTGTTTTCGGCAATGGATGACAAACGTGATTTAAAATCTTCCGGAAAAACCAGGTCATTAAGCGAATGCCCCAACACAGCAGTGCGAACATACGAATAAAGCCTTGTATCAATATCATCCGAATCAAACAGGTAGGCAGTTATACGCTCGTCCGGCCTCAGATATCGACCTAAAAGCGGTGGTTTTAAAAGAGAGGGATCAGATACAACATCGAGCAAATGATATTTCATCAATGGGGCGTCCCTGAAAAAACAGCGGCGTGCATCTATCTTGGCATCGAGTGAAGGGGCAAGCAGATTCAGAACCAGGTCTACGCCGGGCCATCTTCTGGTCACATCATCCTGAAGATATGCGTAAAGACGTTCGTACCGCAGATCAATCTCAGGGGCAAGGCATATTAACAGGATTGAAACATCAAGGGAAGAAAGGTTAAAGGAACGGGCAAGACAATCAAGCCGAAGCCTGACACCACGTTTTCTGGATTCCTCAACACGTGTGGCTATCCGGGATCTAATCCTTGAAATTGATGCAGCCAACCGATCTCGTGCACCTGACCTTTCTGCCTGTGCCCAGGCAGGAAGACCTGCAGGCCTGCCAAGAAGCGAATCAACCTCCTGCTCGGAGATATAAAGACCCTGAAATTCATCTGACTGAAACAGCTTTCTTGCCCGATTGACATAAAACTGTATCAGCAGATCAACCCATTCAAGCTCCGCAAGCACATGCTGGATTGATGCAGTATAAAAACCCATAATACAGCCCCCTCACACTTGCAGGTCATCCACTTGACGGAGCAATGCACAAACATCACAGATATTCAGATTTCCACAACATCGCCGCTTAGTTGTATTTTCACCAACTTTCATGTTCCAAGACCTGTTTGCGGCTTCCTTTCAGTGAGATTGTTCGGCAGGCTGCCCAAGAGTCTCATAAATGATGCAACACTCTTTTGTCACTCTATTTATTGTTTGTATCAAGTTTGCATCAGGGAGTCAAACAAAACAAATTTATTCAAGTTTCTGACTTATTTTTACAGAATGGTTCAGGCCATAACATGGTAAAATAATTACCATAAACAGTGAAGAGCCTTTTGCTTTCTGCCATATTGACAGTTGAAAGCCAACAATACACACAGAAAGGAAAGGCTTACATGGACATTACTAAAAGATACGAAACAAAACTTCTTAATGGTCTGGCCATGTTGAGGGCTAATAACATGCAAAAAGTTATAATCCAAGACCTGACCCCCCTGTTTCCACTTTTTGAATGTGCTCAGCATCAATTCTTCACGTGAATGATTATGCTCTCCTGACAGACCATTTTGCGGGCAAAGGAAAATAACTTGAACAATACTTTTTCGACAGTCTCGTTGGGCTTCCCAAACATACCCATTAAATATTTATTGACAAGATGTAGCCATGGGGCTACAATCTAATCATGTTTGAAATTCGTAAAACCGAAATTTTTGCTAAGTGGATTGACAGCTTAGATGATATTCGCGCACGTGCGCGTATTCTGGTACGAATTGAACGATTGGCAGCAGGAAATCCTGGGGATGTCAAGCCTGTGGGGGAAGGCGTTTCAGAGCTGCGGATCGATTACGGACCAGGTTATCGAGTTTATTACAAAAAACAAGGTCGATCTGTTGTCATTTTGCTGGCTGGTGATGACAAGCGCACCCAGTCCAGAAATATCAAAACCGCCTTGCGCCTGGCAAGGAATCTATTAGGAGTGTGTATCATGGCTAAAACCATCACAACCCGCTACGACGTCGCTGAGCATCTTCGGAGCCCGGAGGAAATGGCTGCTTATCTTGAAGCTTGCTTTGAGGAGGCACATGGAGATGCTGCTTTCATTGCTAAAGCCTTGGGTGATATTGCCCGCGCCAAGGGCATGTCACAGGTGGCTCGTGATGCGGGTCTTTCCCGAGAAAGTCTTTACAAGGCACTATCTGGGGAACGAAGCCCAGCATTTGAAACAATTCTCAAAGTTATGGGAGCGCTCGGCCTAAAATTGCATGCAGAAGCGGTTCATGCAAATAGATCAGCGGCCCAACAAGACGCTTGAGATAGACTGGGCAAAGCCGGGCCGTTTTCGAAAGGCAGAATATAAAAGAAAATGGGGTCAGGTCTTGCATTATAACAATGAAGCCTTGATAATCCTCCCTGCTGTTGCATAATGAAGTCCCAAGTGTTTGGCTATTTCAGGCATACTGTATCCATACTCAAGGTAAGCTTCACGAATCACCTGATTTCGCCTTTCTCTGTTTCCCTTGATTTCAGATGAAAGCAGTTCATCCAAGGAGGGCCTGAACACAAGCCGCTGCCGTTTTGGTGCCTTAACAATGGTTGACCTGTCTTTCAGGACGGGCTTTATTTTCTCGATAAAACCCTTGGTTCCAGATATGCGAGGTGCTCTACTCTATTGCGGCGGCGGTTAAAGCTTTGGGTATAAACACCATTGAGATGCCTCATGCCTCGGCTGAGATTCCCCTTAGGTGTCTCAACCAACAGGTGATAATGATTGTCCATGAGACAGTAGGCGTGGCAGAGCCAGTTGAACCGTTTAACCACCTCCGGAAAAATGCCCGGGAAGAGCTCCCTGTCACGAGCTTGCTCATAAATGTGCACTCGAGCGTTGCCCCTGGCGGTAATGTGATAAACAGCCCCGGGAAACTCAATTCTTAATGGTCTGGCCATGTTGAGGTCTGATAACATGCAAAAAGTTATAATGCAAGACCTGCTGCCCCTTCATTATGTTACCCCGCTACACCGTTGGTAACACCCCGGCCATGAAAATCTCCGGCCACGACCTCTATTTTCACGACAAATTGAGCGTTTATATATGGCAAATGACTGCCGCAGGCGTCAGCCCCTTACTTGAACGTTATGGTATAGAGCACGTTCATACCACTCCTTGCAGCACCACTTTTCATCTCCAGGTTAAGACCTTTCCAAATATGATACCTTGCCACAAACATGGTCCCATCGTCGTCAGTGCCTGCCTCAACCCCCACCGTGAGATCCTTGGTAATATCCTTCCCGGCAACCACCCGTGTCTCTGACGAATTCTCTCCTGCCTCGCTCACATCGAGATGATCCAGCCCTGTATAACTCTTGAGCTGCTGGGCAAGCATGTCTGCACCTGCAATTGCTGCGGTGTTTGCCGCTGCCTCGCTGAAACCGGGATCATTCTTGGTCTTGCCGGT
>Ga0256914_1000166_pt1 | contig 63348 bp, 55 predicted proteins | sample HulkmetaG_FD_191571 | JGI IMG/M metagenome (GOLD analysis project Ga0256914, IMG submission 191571) | Hydrothermal chimney microbial communities from Main Endeavour vent field at the Juan de Fuca Ridge, Pacific Ocean - Hulk | ecosystem: Environmental > Aquatic > Marine > Hydrothermal vents ...
GCCGCCGTCACTGGTCTCGTAGTAACCGGGAAAGGTGGACATGTAGGAAGAGACGAACCGCTCGTCATTGCGCCACAGGGTGGCCAGGGTGCCGGGCGGCAGGGGCAGCCTGACCACGATGTTGCCTTCCTGACCGGCGGCCAGCTCCCTGCCCTCGTCATCCAGGATGCGGACATCGTAACCGGGCACCGGCTTGGTAGGGGAACCTGCCTTGACCGGAAACTGTTCGATTCCCAGGGGATTGGCGACAATGGCCCAGGCGGTCTCGGTCTGCCACCAGTGGTCGATCACCGGTACCTGCAGCAGCTCCCTGGCCCAGTGATAGGTATCCGGGTCAAGCCGTTCTCCGGCCAGGAACAGGGCCTTGAACGAGGACAGGTCATATTGCCTGAGCAGGACGCCGTCCGGGTCCTCCTTTTTTATGGCCCTGAAGGCTGTCGGGGCGGTAAACATCACCCTGACCCCGTGCTGGGAGATGACCCGCCAGAAGGCCCCGGCATCCGGAGTGCCGATGGGTTTGCCCTCGTAGACCACTGTGGTGCAGCCGTAGAGAAGCGGTCCGTAGACGATGTAGGAGTGGCCGACCACCCAGCCGACGTCCGAAGCGGCCCAGTAGACATCTCCCGGCTCCACGTTGTAGACGTGTTTCATGGTCCAGTGGAGGGCCACGGCATGACCGCCGTTGTCCCGCATCACTCCCTTGGGCATGCCGGTGGTACCGGAGGTGTACAGGATATAAAGGGGATCGGTGGCCCCGACGGGCACACAGTCGGCAGGTGCCGCCTCCCGGACGATGTCGTTCCAGTCCAGGTCAGTGGGACTCTGCAGATCTGCAGGGATAACGTCGCGCTGGAAGACAATGGTCTTTTCCGGCTTGTGTTCGGACTGTTCGATGGCCGCGTCCACCAGGGGTTTATAGGCCAGGGTCTTCCGGCCTTCGATGGCTCCGGAGGCGCAGATGATCATCCGGGGGCGGGCATGGTCGATGCGGATGGCCAGCTCGTTTGCCGCAAAGCCGCCAAAGACCACCGAGTGGACCACTCCCAGGCGGGCACAGGCCAGCATGGCCACCAGGGCCTCCGGAATCATGGGCATGTAGATGATGACCGTATCGCCTTTTTTCGCTCCCTGGTCACGGAGAGCGCCGGCAAAGGTGGCCACCTGATCGCGGAGCTCCCGATAGGTGATGGTGCGAATGGTTCCGGTCACAGGTGAATCGTGGATCACGGCGGCCTGATCGCCGCGACCGTTTTCCACGTGCCGGTCCAGGGCGTTGTAGCAGGTATTCAGTTCACCGCCGCGGAACCAGCGGTAGAACGGCGGGTCAGAACGGTCCAGGACCGTGTCCCACGGCCTGTACCAATCGATGGCCGCTGCGGCCTCGGCCCAGAATTCCTCGGGTTGCTCAATGCTCTTTGCAAAGACCTCGTCGTATGTTCCCATGGTACCCCCTCCCCGGCATGATCACGGTATCAGGCAGCCTGCTGGCTGCGTTGTCCTGTCCTGTATACTCAATCAATGCGCCGGGTTCAAGCGGAACCGTGCAGAAACGGGGAGTCGAGGCCGGTCGCCTGTTTGGTCAGGCGGTAAAAGGCCTGCTCCACCTTGCGGACCGTCAGGAAATATTTCCAGCACCGCTGGCGCAGGGAGGACCCGATGAGGTTGAAGGTCGGTGTCACCACCTCCACGCAGCCCCAGCCGGGCCGCCACTGCCTGGCCTTGCCCCGGCGGCCGTGGATACTCAGGACGGGAATATGCAGACAAGAGGCCAGGTGTCCGCCACCGGAATCGTTGCCGATAAAGAAACCGGACTCGTACAGGAAAGCGGCACAGTCGGCGATGGAGGCGAATCCGCGGACTGGAAACCGGTCTCCCAGCAGGGGACGCCAACCTTCCAGTTCCGCTGCACTCATGATGAAAACCGGCTCGAATCCTGCCTGTTCCAGTCGGGCCGCCAGGATGCTGAACCGGGCGGCAGGCCAGTTCTTGCTCTCCTCCGCACTGGTCGGATGCAGACAGACCCGACGGCCATGCTTCCGCCACTGCAGGCTGGATGGCGGCCGAATGCCGTTTTCGGCAGTCACCTGCTCCAGGCGGAGCATCTCCCGGCAGACACGAACCATGGCCCTGACCCGGGTGTCGTGCGCAGCGAACACCTGCCCATAGGCAAGCCAGCGACCGGCCACCCGGTCCCGGACCTGCTCCCTGGGCGGCTTGGGATAAAGGATCCGGGAAAACCCTGCCAGCTCATCCAGGTTGCCGGCATCGTCCAGGTCAAGGGACGGGCTGATCCGCCTGCCAGGAAACCAGTCGGCCAGCTCCAGAAGGATCGTGGAAAAGACAACGGTCCGATAGCCGGCGCGACGGGCGTTTTCCGCCAGGACCATCTCGATGAGATTATCGCCCAGACGCCGGCCGCCGACCACTGCCAGGGATTGCTGCCGATCATCCATCTTCATGCTCGTCAACATAGACCATCCTTGCTGTCGGCTCAAGGGAAAGGTCGGATCCACCATTGAAAAAAATACGCAATGCGTATAAAAACAATCTTGACTAAATTAAACGCAATGCGTATATACATATTCAGAGAAAAAAAGGACAACACAATACAAAAAAACTGTATGACCCCTGAAGAACTCAGGAAACACAGGCTGAAGCTCGGACTGTCCATCAAGGAGATGAGTGAACTCCTCTCCACCCCTTACCGGACCTACCAGGACTGGGAGCATGGCAGGCGGCGCATTCCGGGCATCTGCCAGGAGGCTGTCCTCTGTTTCCTGCATTGCAGGGGCGCGGTGAAGAAACGGTTCAAACGGAAGAAGAAAAAAGGAGGTAAGCACATGGGAAAGGAACGAGTACTGTTCAAGACCGAGGAGCCGAAGTCTGCCCGTGACACTGCAGCCTTTCTCCGTCTGCTGGCAGACAAGCTGGAAGCCGGGACCATCTCCCTGAAGGGGGGCGGCCAGGAGGTGACCCTGGACATTCCCGCCAACATCACCCTGGAAATCAAGGTGGAAGAGGAAACCAAAAAGGCCAAGATCAAGAAGAGTCTGGAGATCGAGATCGAGTGGTATCCGGGGGACGGCGACGACCAGGGCGGGGTGACCATTGCCTGATTGGCGCTGGTCCGCTTTCCTCAGCCGAGATAGGCCTGCCTGACCCGGTCATCGGCCAGGAGCTGGCTTCCCTCGCCTTCCAAAACGATGCGGCCGGTTTCCAGAACCGTGCCGCGGTGGGCGATGGAAAGGGCCGCCATGGCATTCTGTTCAACCAGAAGAATGGTGGTCCCCTCGGCATTGATGGCCTGGATGATGTCGAACACCTCGTCCACCAGTTTGGGCGACAGGCCAAGGGAAGGCTCATCCATCATGATCAGCCTGGGCCGGGCCATCAGGGCCCGGCCGATGGCCAGCATCTGTCGCTCTCCGCCGGACAGGGTGCCGCCGAGCTGTCGACGCCGTTCCTTGAGACGGGGAAAAAGCGTAAAGACGTGCTCCAGATCCCTGCTGAAGCTCCGGTCGTGCGAACGGTGGTAGCCGCCCATGTACAGATTTTCCAGGATGGTCAGATTGGGAAAGATGTGTCTTCCCTCGGGGACCTGGACCACGCCGAGGCGGGCGATACGGTGCACGGGCAGGTTGCTGATGTCCTGACCGGCAAAGAGGATTTTCCCCTGCTCCACGGTGCCGCCCAGCAGCGGAATCTGACCAGAGACCGCCCGGATGGTGGTGGACTTGCCGGCTCCGTTGGCCCCCACCAGGGTGACGATCTGTCCCTCCTCAACACGCAACCGGATGCCATCCAGGGCCTGAATGCCTCCGTAATGCACATGCAGATTCTCAATGTGCAGCATGTTTTCTCTCCCCCAGATAGGCGGTGATCACCTGCTCGTTGCTGCGGATCTCTTCCGGAAGTCCGGCCGCGATGGTGACACCGTGGTCCAGGACGACCAGCCGTTCGCAGAGCCCCATGACAAACTTCATGTCATGCTCGATGAGCAGGATGGTCAGCCCGAAATCGGCCCGGATTTCCCGGATCAGGTCCATGAGAGCAGCGGTCTCCCTTGGATTCATGCCTGCCGCCGGTTCATCCAGGAGAAGAAGGGTGGGCCTGGTGGCCAGGGCCCGGGCGATCTCCAGCCGCCGCTGCTGACCATAGGCCAGGCTGCCGGCCTCGTTATCCGCCTGGTCCAGGAGATTCACCCGCTCCAGGAGGGCCAGTGACCCTTCCACCATGGCCTCCTCTTCCCGCCGGTAGGACGGCAGACCCAGCACCGGGGCCCAGAAAGGGGATTTCAGCCTGCCGTGCCAGGCCATGAGCACGTTTTCCATCACCGACATCTCGGGCAGCAGCTGGATGTTCTGAAACGTTCTGGCAATGCCCAGCCGGTTGATCTGGTTCGGCTTCAGACCGACAAGCTGCCGCTGTCCGTCGCCGCTGCGGAAGAGAATCGACCCCTCGCTGGCCCGGATCCGGCCGGTGAGCATGTTGAACACCGTGGTCTTGCCGGCACCGTTGGGCCCGATGAGCCCCACCAGCTCTCCGGGTTCCAGCGCCAACGTGAATCCGGAGACAGCGGTCAGGCCACCGAACCGCATGGTGAGATTGCTGGTCTGCAGAAGATTCACTGTTCCCTGGCTCCGTTGTTTCTCCCCGGCATCACGGTATCCAGCAGCCACTGCCAGGAAAATTCCCGCCGCCCCATGATTCCTTCCCGCCAGAAGAGCATGGCCGCAATCAGAATGACCGCAAAGGTGACCATCCGCATGCCGGGAATCCCGGGAATGGTGAACCAGCCAAAGACATTGATGGGTTCCTCCACGGCCCGCAACAGCTCTGATCCCCAGGCAAAGCCGATGGCAGCGATCACCGAGCCGGTGATCGAGCCGAGACCGCCCAGGACGATGATGATCAGCAGGTTGAAGGTCAGGAAGAAGGTGAAGAGCATGGGGCTGATGGTGGTGATCAGATGGGCCAGCATGGCCCCGGCCATGCCCTCGAAAAAGGCAGCCAGGGTGAAGGCAAGCAGTTTATGACGAAAACTGTTGATTCCCATGGACTCGGCCGCCAGCTCGTTCTGGCGGATCGCCTTCAGGGCCCGGCCATAGGAAGAGTTGACCAGCCGGACGATGACGAACAGGGTGAGGAGGGCCAGTCCCCAGGTCCACCAGAGGTTGGTATGGGCGGCGATGCCCTTCAGGCCAAGGGGGCCGTTGGTGATGGTCTGCAGGTTGTTGGCCACCACCCGGATGACCTCGCCAAATCCCAGGGTGACGATGGCCAGGTAGTCACCTCGCACCCGAAAGACGGGAAATCCCATGAGCAGGGCAAAGACCGCGGCCACGATCCCGCCGATGACCACGGCCGGCAGAAAGGGGATGGCCACCTGGGCCAGCCAGGGCACACAGGGATCGATGATGAAATTCATCTCCTTTTCCACGGGAGTCATGGTCAGGAGAGCGGAACTGTAGGCGCCCAGGGCGACAAAGGCGTTGGGCTCAAGGGAAAACTGGCCGGTGATGCCATTGATCAGGTTGTAGGAGACTGCCAGGGTGATGTAGATGGCCACCATGTTGAGTATCCGGATCTGGTACTCGTCTCCGTAGCGGCCGGCCAGGTAGAGCAGACCGGTGAGCAGGAGAACCACGGCCAGGCTGAGGAGACTGTTGCGACGCCTGGTCCGCCGGGACCAGCGTTGTCTGGCCCTGGCATAGCTGGCTTCCCTGTTCATTCCGGCAGTTCCTCCCCCATGATGCCGGTGGGACGGAAGAGGAGCACCAGGATCAGGAGCAGAAAGGCGAAGGCGTCCCGATACCCGGAGAGTTCCGGCCAGAAGGCCACCAGCATGATCTCGGTGATGCCGAGGATGAAGCCGCCCAGGACGGCCCCGAAGACGTTGCCGATCCCGCCGAGGACCGCGGCCACGAAGGCCTTGAGTCCCGGAATGATCCCCATGAGGGGCTCGATCTGCGGATATTTCATGGCCCAGAGGATGCCGCCCACGGCAGCCAGAGCCGATCCCATGCCAAAGGTGAAGGCGATCACCCGGTTGAGGTCGATCCCCATGAGGGGAACGGTGTGCATGTCCCTGGAGACGGCCCGCATGGCCATACCCATCCTGGTGCGGTAGACGATGATGTAGACCAGCACCAGCAGGGCCAGGGTGATGAAGATGGTGTAGACGGTCAGGCTGAGCACGGAGATGGAGCCGATCTCCCAGACCGGCTCGAATATCGCCGGCCGGTGAAAGGCCCTGGGCCGGGAACCGAAGACAACGAGGGAGGCGTTCTCCAGGAAAAAGGACACCCCGATGGCGGTGATCAGGGCCGAGATCCGGGGCGCCCGCCGGAGAGGCCGGTAGGCGCCCTGATCGATGGCGATCCCCAGCAGGGCGGTCAGGAGCATGGCCACCAGGGCGGCCAGCCACCACGGCAGGCTGAACATGGAAATGCCGAAAAAGGCGAAATAGGTCGACATCATCATCACGTCGCCATGGGCGAAGTTGATCAGCCGCAGGATGCCGTAGACCATGGTGTAGCCGATGGCGATGAGCCCGTAGAGCGAGCCCAGGCCCAGGCCGTTGATGAGCTGCTGGAGAAAGAGCTGAACAGTCATGTCCGGATCAGCGTGACCTGCCGGATCTTCACGGTCTGACCGTGGCCAGCCACTTGAACTTGCCGTCCTTGACCGTCAGGATGACCGCCGGCTTGACCATATCGTGGTTTTTCATGGTCATGACACCGGTGACCCCCTCGAAGTTGGCGGTCTTTTCCAACTCGGCCCGCACCTTGTCCTTGTCCGTGGACCCGGCCCGCTCCATGGCATCGAGGAGGATGTTGTAGGTATCGTAGGAAAGGGCGGAGACCGAGTCCGGTGTGATATCCGGATAGGCACTCCTGAACGCCTTGACGAATTTCTTGCCTGCCTCGGTGGTCACGCCCATCTCGTCGAAATGGGTGGTGAACGAGAGGCCTTCCACGGCCTTGCCGCCGATCTTGATCAGCTCGTCCGCCTGGGCCGCGTCACCGGAGAGAATGGGGGCCTTGATACCGGCCTCCCTCGCCTGCCGGGCGATGAGGGCCAGTTCCTTGAAATAGCCTGGACAGTAGATGACATCGGGGTTCTTGCCCTTGATGGAAGTAAGCTGGGCCGTGAAATCCAGATCACCGGTATTGTAATGCAGCTTGGCCACCACCTTGCCGCCCATCTTTTCGAAGTTCTTCATGAAGAAGTTGGCGATACCCACGCAGTAATCCTGGGTGATGTCGATGAGAACCGCCGCATTCTTGGCCTTGAGATTCTCCCTGGCGAACTTGGCGCCCACAAATCCCTGAAAGGGATCGATGAAACAGGCCCGGAAAATGTATTGCTTGTTCTGGGTGACCACCGGGTTGGTTGCCCATGGGGAAATCATCGGGACCTTGGCCTTTTCCGCCACGGGTGCACCGGAAAGGGTGTTGGAGGAGGTGAGTCCGCCGATAATGGCGTCCACCTTGTTTTTCTGGATCAGGCGGGAAACGGCATTGGCGCTCTCCACCTTGTCCGACTTGTTGTCCGTGAGGAAGAGTTCCACCTTGCGTCCCAGGACCTCGGGCCGGTCCTTCTGGGCCAGCTGCAACCCCTTGTAACCGATCTGGCCATAGACGGCTGACGGCCCGGTCATGGGATAGTAGACCCCGATCTTCACCGGCTCTGCCGCCAGAGCGCAGCCGATTCCCAGAGCCACGATGCCGGCGACCAGTGTTCCGGCAAGGGACAGCCATAGAGATTTCTTCATAGCACGTTCCTCCTTTGCAGAATGTTTGCACCTTTGCCCCGGGGCCTCCTGCAAGGCCCGGAAGCCCACTGCTCGCATTCATATTCCTTTTCCCCTGGCCGGTCAAGGGATTACCTCTGCGCTGGAATAAATTCCCGGGCAGCAGGAGAGAAGGTCGGCAACTGCCTCCAGGGTGCGGGAAAGAAATGGAACGGCAGACCGCGGAGAAAATCGGGAGGACGGCGGCCGGAATACCGGAGCGGCGTGGTATTCCGGCCCTGCCTACTCAGTGGAGAAGAAGATGGTTGGCTGGTGCATAGCCCGGCCTGAAGAATACCGCCTCAATGGTCAGGTCCTCGTAGATGGTCAGGGTACAGGTGTCCTGTCCCTGGCATCCGGAGACGGTCCAGCCGGTGAAGGAGGAGCCGCTGTCCGGCACAGGTCTGAGCATGACCGTGGTTCCGTACGCAAAACTGTTGCTGCAACCATTGCGACAGGTGGCGGCACCGGGCAGGATCTCCACTGCTCCACTGCCGCTGCCGCCGATCTCCAGCCTGAGGGTGAAGCTGTAGTTCACCGGCAGGCCATCCCGGACGCAACGAACACTGTTGCGGGTATCTGTCTTGTCGTACCAGGCAGCGTCGCCATCATAGAAAAACACACCCCAGGCCTCGGCCGGGGTTTCAGCATTGGTGGTCGAGGACCAGTAGTTGGAAACACTGCCGGCAAAGACCGGATCCTGGTAGGGTGTGGCCCTGCTGTAGTCGATGATACTCATCAATTCCCGGATTCCCGGCAGACGCCAGTCATCCTGACCGGCCAGGGAGAGGGATTCGCAGTAGGCCAGAGCCTCCTGCCAGGTATAGGTCTCATCCGGCGACTGCTTCTGCCAGACCAGCGAGGTGGACTGATCGACGACGGTTTCCGTGGTCTCAACATAGGGACCGGCAGCCCGGCAGGGGGAGAGCAGGACGAAACAGCACAGAACGGCAAGAACAAGCTGCAAATATCTCATCTGCCACCACCTCCTTGCTTTTCCGCCCCGTCGTGCACACAGCGGACATAGAGCCGGGCGGTTTTGACCAGCCAGTAATCGGCACCGGCATCGCAATGCACTGCCCCGGCCATGGTGGTATCGGCGGCCTTCTCGGTCGCGGTCCAGTAGCCGCCGTTGTCCTGACAGAGAAAGGGACGGTGGATGGCCGGTCTGGTCGTACCGTAATCGACCAGGGAAAGCAGTTCCGGAAAGGTGGGCAGACGCCAGTTCACATAGGAACCGATTTCCAGGCTCTCACAGTAGTCAGCAGCCTCCTGCCAGGTGCGCTGAACAGTATCGTCGGATTTCATCCAGATCAGGTGACTGTGTCGGTCTTCCACCGTGGAGTCGCCATTGTCAGCGAAAACAGGAGGCAGCAGGTGGTAGGCGCCATCCTGTCCGCTCAACTCCTGACCTGCCCCCGGGCAACCAATCGTCTCGCCGGCCGTATCGTAACAGTTTTTCTGGCCACTGTCGGTGAGCAGTGTCCAACCGGGCGAGGGCCAAAGAAGCGACAGCAGCAGGGCCGCAGTCCAAAGATATCGATCAAGTTCCATGGTTGAGATATTTTCCTTGCAGAATATTTGATCAGACAATTTGCAGTTCTGATAATAGCGTCTCATCCGGAGAAAACCTTTGTCAAGGTAATTCACCCGGAAGCAGCGATTTTGTCTGACTGCCAACTTTTTTCTGGCCTGTCCAGGCAATAGGTTCTATCATGACTGATGATCGGCAATCTGTGTCGTGTACAGGAGGCGACCGGCACCGCATCCTGTCTTTCCGTTCACCTTTTTCTTTGGTTCTGTTATGAAAATCGTCGACCCATCCTTCGAAATACTGGAACATCTGGACAGAAGCGGCCTGGCCGTCCGTATCGAATACTGTGGCAGGGTCTGTTACAAGAGCGAGGAGCGGATCAGCCGGGATTCGGCGATTCCCTTTGTAGCCAGAATGGCCGAGCACGGCCACAACTCAGTGCTGGAAATGGGGGTGGTGACCCTGCGGATTCAGGGGATGGACGAGGCGGCGGTAACCGGGCTGTATCTTACGCAGCCACGGTATCTGCACATCGACAGGCTGGAGGACGCGCTCCTGGTTACGGGCAGCGTGAGGGCCTTCCGGGAGATGCTGATCTTTCATCCCGACACAGTGCTGGTCCGGGCGATGTGTGATCTCCTGGCCAGGCGCCATCCCTATTTTTTCGCCACCATTCTCCCTGAAGCGGGGCTGGAGGCAAAAGAGGGCATCACGGTAAGCAAGGTGCCCCTGGAGGAGGTGGACGCACTGACTCCCGACCTGCTGGCCAGACATCGCCACATCGCGGTGAAGTTCATTGTCAACAGGGCCATCACCCACGAAATCGTCCGCCACCGTCCCTGCTCCTTTCTCCAGGAAAGCCAGCGGTACTGCAGATATTCGGAAGACAAGTTCGGCAGCGAGGTGACCTTTATCAGGCCCATGTTCTTTGCAGAAGGAACAGCAGAATACAAGATCTGGGAACAGGCCATGCTGGAAACCGAGGCCATGTATCTCACCCTGCTCAAGACATCCAGCGCCCAGGCTGCCAGGACCGTCCTGCCCAACTCCTGCAAGACCGAGCTGATCGTCTACACCAACCTGAACGAGTGGCAACACATCTTTTCGCTACGTACCACAAAACATGCCGAGCCCTCCATGCGGGAGGTCATGATTCCGTTGCAGGAGGAATTCCGGAAGCGGTTTCCGGCTGTTTTCCGACCGTAGCGACGACCCTCTTGCCGCAGTACTTGCAGAACCGGGCATCCGGATCGTGGATCACGCTGTTGCAGGCACAGCGCGATCGGCCTGTCCTGTTGCGGTCTGCGCTTCGGACCATCTCTGCAGACACGATTCCCGTGGGCACGGCAATGATTCCATAGCCGCAGATCATGATTACAGCGGCCAGGGCCTGGCCCAGATCGGTGGAAGGAGCAATGTCTCCATAGCCCACTGTGGTCAGGGTGACAATGGCCCAGTACACTCCCCGGGGAATGGAGGTGAAGCCGTTTTCCTCGCCTTCGATCAGGTACATGAGCGAGCCGAAGATCACCACCAGCATGAGCACGGTGAAAAGAAAGACCTCGATCTTCTTGCGGCTCGCCTGCAGGGAGCGGAGGAGGATATTGGCCTCCTCGAGATAGGCACCGAGCTTCAGCACCCTGAATATCCGCAGGATCCGCAGGGTACGGATTATCAGCATATAGGAGGTCCCGGGGAGAAAGAAGCTGAAATAGGTGGGCAGAAAGGCCAGCAGGTCGATGATACCGAAAAAGGACAGGGCATACCGGCCGGGCCTGACCACCGACAGGAGCCTGAGGATGTATTCTCCGGTGAACAGAAGGGTGAAAAACCATTCGGCCGCTTTCAGCCAGCTTCCCCAGGCAAGCCGGATATCCCGAACCGAATCGAGCATCACCACCCCCACACTGATGGAGATGGCCACGATGAGCAGGACATCGAAGAGCTTGCCCGCTGGGGTGTCTGACTCGAAGATGATGATGTAGAGCCGCTCCCGCCATCCGGAACCGGCAGGACCTGCAGCCAGCTGCCGAGATGTTTTCCCGCCGCTGGTCATCACTCGCCTATGATCTTGACCAGCACCCGTTTGCGCCGCCTGCCGTCGAACTCGCCGTAGAATATCTGTTCCCAGGTGCCGAAATGAAGACGCCCTTCCGTAATGGCCACCACCACTTCGCGGCCCATGATCTGGCGTTTCAGATGGGCATCGGCATTGTCCTCAAAGCCGTTGTGACGGTACTGTTCCACCGGGGCGTGGGGAGCCAGTTTTTCCAGCCAGACCTCGTAGTCATGATGGAGTCCGGGCTCATCGTCGTTGATGAATACCGAGGCGGTAATATGCATGGCATTGACCAGGCACAACCCTTCCTGTATACCGGACTCCCGCAGACACTCCTCCACCTGGGGGGTGATATTGACAAAACCGCGCCGGGCAGGAATCTCGAACCATAACTCCTTGCTGTAACTTTTCATGGCAACCCGCTCCAGATATCATCCAGTCCTGAATTCGTTGTTCCAACAGAGCATGTCAATACCAGGTGATTTTTCTTTTGTCACCCAAATCCTGCATACATCTGGAGAGCGAAATGACGAGACAGCGGCCTGTGCAGGAAAACAGGTCGTATTTTTTTAAATCGGCCAGTTCCAGGTTGCGTTGCCGGCTTTGACGAAAGGTATCAAAAAAGACAATCCCAGGGTCGAAGAACGCATCCAGACCGTGAGAGAAGATCGGGACAACCGATACGCGCAAACATAACCCGGCTACCTCCATCTCGAGACATAAGGGCCAAATCGACCTCAATCAGGGGTGCCTACTTCATTACTCGAGGAAAACGGCGTCGTATGCTTTTACTGCAGGCTCCGCTGTCAGGTGCTGGTTGGACGGAAGATGACGAACCGGTCGTTTTCCGCAGGCATATATTTCGTGCAACTACGACCTGGTGACGATGGTGATGGGATGGGATTCCTAAGAATTGGAAACAAGGCGTCATTCCTGCGGAAGTGCTGGTGTGCCCAGCTTTCATGTGCCCCGGAAGAAAGTTTCCGCAGGAATGACAGCGCTTCAAGGGTATTGAGCCAATCCCATTGAAGACTCGTTACGGGGGGCACACCACAAGAACGCCCCCCAATACCCTAATCTTACTGAATGTCGATGGATCCTGCCTCGGCCTCCACCGTGGTGCCCTCGGCACTTGCCACTGTGCGGCAGGTCGTTACCATATTGGTCACACTGCCATTGACCAGGGCGCTCTGCATGTTGATGGAGCCCGCGTTGGCCGTGGCATTGGTTCCCTTGGCATGGGCCCTGATCGAATACTGGGGAACGACCACGGTATTGGTCACATTGCCCCCCACCGACGACTCGGCGATTCGCACCGAGCCGGCATTGGCCGTGGCGTGGACACCGGTGGCATCGGCCGTGATATCCTGGCCGGCAAAGACATTGTTGCTGACATTGGCATAGATCCCGGAGTTCTGGATATCAACCGAGCCGGCATTGGCCGTGGCATTCCTCCCCTTGGCGCTTGCCGCCAGACCGGCTGCCCGGGCCCTGTTGGTGACATTGAAGGCCACCCGGGAATCCTGGATGTTGACGGAACCGGCATTGGCCGTCACATGGGTTCCCTTGGCAAACGCCTGGACATTACCCGGAGTCGAGAGGACATTGTGGACATTACCGTATACCTTGCTCCCCTGGATGTTGGTACCGCCGGCATTGGCTGCCGCATCACTGCCCAGGGCCTGGGCAGTGAGATTCTTGGCCCCCCGGGCCGTGTTGGTGACATTGTAGCCCACAACGGAACTCTGCACATTGAGGCCGCCGGCTGTGGCAGTCACATCCTTTCCCTTGGCAAAGGTGACAATATCACCGGAAGCGGTGACCACATTGCCGACACTCGCTCCTACCTTGGAGTCCTGGACAAAGGCGGAAGCCGAAACTGCAGTGGCCCCGGTTCCAATTACCTGGGCGGAAATATTGCCCGAAGTCCTGGCATAGTTGCTGACACTGCCCTGGACGATGGAAGACTCGACCTTGGTCGAGCCAGCCAGGGCGTGGGCATCATGCCCTCTGGAGAAGGCGCTGATATGATTCTGACCGCTGCCGGACCGAACGTTGTTGCTCACGCTGCCACCGATCTTGGTACTGGCGGCAAAGGACAGGGATGCGCTCATCATGATGATTCCGGCTGTTACAAAGATCTTTTTGGTCATGTGTCCCTCCTTGAAGAAATTGTGACCTGTTGTTGAAAAAAACCGTACAGATCGTTGTGGGCCTCCATGTCTCCATTCCCTGGGGAGGCCCGAAAACGTTCATTGCGTTCCGTTCAACGATCCGCTTTCTTCATCTCTCTCTACTGTCGAAACGTTATGTCCATCTCATGTTGCCTGTTGCAGGCTATTCTTCGATCACGGAATTCACGCAGACTGACTCTCCATCCGCATAGACCGTGATGGATCCTTCGCTGTAATTGTAGATATCGCCATCCACCCGGCCGGAGCTTATTCTAACCGAGGCGGCATCGGCCCGGCCCCCATTGACACCGATGGCCCGGATTATCCCGCCAGCGGCATGGTTGACCACCTGGCCGCCGACCAAGCTGTCCTCTATCACCACCGAGGCGGCAGTGGCCCTGCTTCCGGCACCCAGCGCCAGGGCGCTTACCTCGCCGGCCAACACGGTGTTGTCTATGGTTCCCACCTGGGCCGAGCTCACCGCCACCGCGCCGGCAGTGGCCCTGCTGTCCCGGCCCGAGGCCACTGCGGTGACACTGTCCGCCATGACCCGGTTGCTGACATCACCCTGGACCCGGCTATCTTGAATCCGGATGGATGCAGACAGGGCAAGACTGTCCGTACCGGATGCATGGGCCACTATATCCCGGGCCTGCACTCTGTTGGCGAGGCTGCCATACACCTTGCTTGTGGCGGCCCGGGATGAAGTGGGCCAGGCCTGGAGCAGGAAAACCGCCAGTGCCAGCAACAGACAACGGACTACAGAACACCTGCACAGCATTTCAGCCGGTTTTCCCTTTTCCAGGACCATCACAGCAACTGGAGAGACAGGCTGAACATCCTGATCGGCGGCCCTGCTGACCACTGCGAGTTGTCCATTTGCAGTTTGTCCGATGCGGATTGTCCGGTCCAGCCAAAGCCGACCCATCTGGAACGCCCTGAATATCACTGGCCTGTCTCATACCCATTCCTTCACTCTCAGGGAAGGCGACCGATTTGCTTTCCCTCCTCCTGGAATTGCTGTTGTCCTGTTTTTAGCAATCCCGGTGCCAAGGCTCGGAATATGAACAGAGAAAATCGGCGATTCTCTTTGAACCAGAAGAAATTCTAGACATTTTTTTTCTACACAAGTCGCCAAATACAGTCTGGGCAATAAAAAAATTCCGGAAGCAGGAACCGCATATTTCCGGAAACAAGGAAATGCGGAGAAAAAACACTGATTGGTGGAATTCCGTTTACCCCATCCCCTGTCAGCGACAGGAGATCGGCCGAGCCAGGTTCCGGCCCAAGAGCTTCCCAGGATTGTTGACGAGCGAACCGGCAGGCCTGCCGCCGAGTTGGACAACTCAGAACATTCTGCTGGTCAGGTGGATTCCGGCGAACCGAAGCCGCCGCCGCCCGGGGTCTCGATACGGATCCTGTCACCCGGTCGGGCCTGGATCTCGTTCTTTCCCCCCAGGTTCAGGCAGCGGCCGTCCTTACAGATGAAGAGATTCATTCCCCGCCGGCCCGGCGAGCCCCCCTGCAGACCATAGGGGGCATGGACCCTGCGCTCGGAAAGGATGGCCACGTGGAGAGGCTCCAGAAACTCCACCTCCCGGATCAGGCCATCCCCCCCGCGGTATCGGCCCTCCCCGCCGGATCCACGGCGCAGGGAAAAGCGCCGGAGCAAGACCGGAAAGCGCCGTTCCAGGATCTCCGGGTCCGTAATCCTGGTATTGGTCATGTGGGTATGGACCCCGGACTGTCCATGCCAGGTGGGACCGGCTCCAGCTCCACCGCCGATGGTTTCGTAGTAGCCGAACCGCTCATTGCCAAAGGTGAAGTTGTTCATGCACCCCTGGGAGGCGGCAGCCATGCCAAAGGCCTTGAGAACCACGTCCACAACCCGCTGGGAAGTGAGGACATTGCCGCCCACCACAGCGGCGCTGGGTGAAGGGTCGAGCAGGCTGCCCCTGGGAATCCGGATGGTGACCGGGTGCAGACAGCCGTCGTTCAGGGGCAGGTCCCGATCGATGAGACAACGGAGGCAATAGAGAATGGCCGAACGGGTCACGGCCCGGGGAGCATTGCAGTTTCCCCATACCTCCAGACCCGTACCGCTGAAATCGAAGACCGCCTCTCCCCGTTCCCGGTCGATGGTCAGGTTCAGACTGATGGCAGAACCGTCATCCAGATAGTCTGTTGCCTGGACCGAATCCACCGCTGCCAGGCCGCGGCTCCTGGAAAACCGGCGCAGACTGGTACGGACCGCCTCCTCGGCAGCCTTCTGGACATGCCCCATGTATGCCTGGACCACGTCCAGGCCATAGGTATCAACCATTTCCAGAATAAGGTCGATACCGGTCTGGTTGGCCGCGATCTGGGCCTTGAGATCAGAGAGGTTATCGGCCAGGCGGCGGGTTCCCGAGCAAGGCGGCCGGCCTGGAACCTGATTCTCGGCCTGGCCCGGCGCCAGGAGCAAGCGGGTGATTTCATCCTCACGGAAGGTCCCGTCCGCCACCAGCCTGCAGGATTCGATACAGGCCCCCTCTTCGGCCAGGGTCCTGGAGGATGGGGGCATGGAACCGGGCGTAATGCCACCAATGTCGGCATGATGCCCCCGACTGGCCACCCAGAAGATGATCCGACCGCCACTGAACACCGGAGTGATGACCGTGATATCGGGGAGATGGCTGCCGCCGGCTCCGGGATGATTGGAGACGAGGACATCACCGGGACGGATATCGCTCCCCCGCAGCCTGATCTGAGCCTTGACCGCCTCACCCATGGATCCCAGATGCACCGGCACGTGCGGCGCATTGGCCACCAGCTCTCCCCCGGCGTTGAACAGGGCGCAGGAGAAATCCTGCCGTTCCTTGATATTTGTGGAGATGGCTGTCTTCTGCAACATGCGGCCCATCTGTTCGGCAATGGACATGAACAGGTTACTGAAGATGGCCAGCTGAATCGGATCCACCTCCACCCCGGCTTCCGAAGGTCGGCCTCCATCACCCACCCGGATATGGACATCACCGCTCTCCGTGATTCGGGCCGTACAGTCCGGCTCCACCAGAATCGTGGTAGTATCGTGGATGATGATGGCCGGCCCGGCCAGGACAGCACCGGCCGGCAGCTGGTCCAGCCGGTAGATACCGGTCTCTTGCCAACCACCATCCATGTAGCAGGGCCGGGTGGCCAGCGGCCGGATCCCCTCGATACGCGTTCCGCCGGACCAAGGCTTCAGCCGGCCGGCCCCGCCGGCACAGCGCACCCGGAAATCGTCGATGAGGATGGCCCGGTCCTGGAGCACAAATCCGAACTCCCGCCGGTACTGCTCCTGGAAGGCGTTGCCATAGTCAAAATCCTCCGGTTCCGGGATCATCAGGGCCGTATCGGTACCCTCGTACCGGAGGTGGAGGAACCGGGTCGTGCGGATGCTCTCCGGCCTTATCCCCTGCTCCTCGAGCTCTTTTGCCGCATCCCTGGCCAGGCTATCCAGCCGGCCCTGCACCTCGGCCAGTCGCTCCCGCCTCCAGGTCATGGCCGAGGGCATTTGCCGCTCGCTGATCACCTCGGCCATGCCAATGCCATAGGCCGAGAGGATACCGGAAAACCGGTGGATGAAGATCTCCCGGATACCAAGCTTCCTGGCCAGGCCACAGCCATGCTGGGGCCCGGCGCCGCCAAAGGTGGCCAGGACATGGTTCTTGATGTCATAGCCCCGCATGACCGAAATCTCCCGGATGGGCCGCACCATGACCTCGTTGGCCACCTCGATGAATCCCAGAGCCACCTCCTCGATGGTCATGGTCCGACCGGTCCGCCGGCGGTAATAGTTGTTGATCTTTTCGGTCAGTTCGGCCATGGCCTGGCGGGCACCGGCATAATCCAGAGGCTGGTTCTCATCCGGACCAAAGATGCAGGGAAAGAAATCCGGCTGGATCCGCCCCAGGACCAGGTTTGCGTCCGTGATGGCCAGGTGGCCGTTCTTCCGGTAACAGACCGGACCGGGATGGGCGCCGGCCGACTCGGGCCCCACCAGGAACATGCCGTTTTCAAAAAACAGTCTGCTGCCTCCGCCGGCGGCCACGGTCCTGATGTGCAGCTGCGGGGCCTGGATCCGCACCCCGGCGGTTTCGGTCTCAAAGGTAAGCTCGTACTCGCCCCCGAAGCGGGACACATCCGTGGACGTGCCGCCCATGTCGAAACCGATGACCGGCTTCCCCGTTTCCCGGCTGTAGGTGGTCATGGCATATCCGACCACTCCACCGGCCGGACCGGAAAGAATGGCCCGGGAGCCGTTGAACCTGTCCGCCCGGGTTAGACCGCCGTCCGACTGCATGAACAGCAGGGTGGTGCCGGCGAGCCGGTCAGCAAAACCTCGACGGAAACTGTCCAGATACTGCCTGATATGCGGGTTGAGATAGCTGTCCACCATGGTCGTGTCGCCCCGGGCGACCAGCTTGACCATGGGCACCACTTGGGAGGAGAGGGATACCTGGCTGAACCCGAGTTCTCTGGCCAGGCGGCCGGCCGCCCGTTCATGACCGTCCCAGGCATATCCGTGCATAAAGACGATGGCCACGCTGTCGATACCCTTTGCGCGGATGCTCTCCAGGGACCGGCGAAGAGGGTCGAGACGGATGGGAGTCAGGATGACGAACCGTTCGCCGGTCACCCCCTCCACGATCTCCAGGTCGGCGGTATCCTCTCCGGGCCGGAGCACCCTGATCCGCTCCTCCACCTCGATTACCTCCTCGTAGAGCAGGTCGGGCCGGTGGATCTGCAGATCGAAGAGATCAGGCCGGTCCTGGTAGCCTATCTGGAGGATGTCCCCGAACCCCCTGGTGATCAGGAGGGCGCAGCGGGCGCCCTTGCGCTCCAGAAGGGCGTTGGTGGCCACCGTGGTGCCCATCCGGATCCATTCGATCCGGTCAGTGGGGATGGCGTCGGCAGCGACCGGGTGACCCAGGACCTCCTCCAGGATCCGCCGGATTCCCTCCCGGGGAGCATCATCGTAATTTGCCGGATCCTCGGACAGCAGCTTGACCGTACGGTATCCAGGCTCCCCCGGCACCTCGGCATAGACATCGGTGAAGGTACCGCCCCGATCGATGGAAAAACGAAAAGTACGCTGTTGTTCCCGTTCCTCTTTCATCGTATCAGCATGAACCTGCTCACTGTTTTCCGACCATCAGGTCAGGCAGATAGAGAACGATCCCCGGGAACAGGGTGATGATGGCCGTGGTCAAGACCATGAGCAGAAAAAAGGGAAAGGCATAGCCGGCCACCCGGGTGATGGGCTCCCTGGTCAGCCCCTGGATGACAAAGAGATTGAAGCCCACCGGCGGGGTGATCTGGCTCAACTCCACCATCAGGATGAGGTAGATTCCGAACCAGATGGGATCAAAGCCGGCCGCAGTCACCATGGGCAGGGCGATGGGCAGGGTCATCACCACGATGGAGAAACCGTCCAGGAGACAGCCCAGCAGGATATAGACACCCCCCAGGAGGGCCATCAGGGCATAGGGTGAGAGGTGCAATCCCAGAATGGCCTCGGTGATGGCTGCCGGGATCCCCAGGAAGCCCATGGTTCTGGACAGGAAGCCGGCACCCATGACGATGAGCATGATCATGGCGTTGGTCTTGACGGCACCCACCAGACACTCCATGAGGATCTTCGGGCTCATGCACCGGTTGAACCAGGCAAAGAGGGTCGCCCCGAACACGCCCAGGGCCGCGGCCTCGGTGGGAGTGGCCACCCCGGCATAGATGGAACCCAGCACCAGGAGAATAAGAACCAGGGTAGGGGCCAGATCCCTGAGCCCCGCAAACCGCTGCTGCCAGGTATAACGCTCCGCGTGCCTGGGAGCGATGGTTGGATCACGCAAGGCCGCCAGGATGATATAGACGATATAGATGGATGCCAGCAGGATGCCCGGCAGGATACCGGCCATGAACATCTTGCCCACCGATACCTCGGCCAGGATGGCGTAGACGATCATGATCAGGGAGGGAGGGATCAGAAACCCTAGGGTTCCGGCACCTGCCAGGGATCCCATGGCAATCCGGCGGTCATAGCCCAGCTTGTCCAGTTCCGAAAGGGTGATCCGGCCCACCGTGGCCGTGGTGGCGGCGCTGGAACCCGAAACCGCGGCAAAGAGGGTGCAGGAGATGATGTTCATCAGGAGCAGCCCGCCGGGCAGCCGGTACAGCCACGGCACCAGGGCCCTGAAGAGGCGTTCCGAGATGCCGGAGCGGTAGAGGATCTCGCCCATGAGGATGAACATGGGCAGGGCGACATATTCCCACTTCTCCACCGTGGCCCACACCGAGGAGGCCATGTTGAAACCGGCTGGCAGGGAGCTGAAGAACAGAAGCCCTGCCCCGCCGACGATGAACAGGCTGAGTCCGATCCAGATCCCCAGCGCCAGGGTGAGGAAGAGGAGACCAAAGACCACCAGGCTCATCAGGCCGATGGACGGTTCCATCAGACGACCTCCTCACCGGTGCCGATGGCCAGATAGGTTTTCACGGCCATGCCCAGAAACTGCAAGAGAAAACAGCTCATGCCGGCCAGCATGAAGGCCTGTGGAATCCAGAGCGGGGTGGCGGTAAGGGTTCCGGAGGTGGAGCCGTAGCGGTAGGAGGACAGGACCATCCTGCCGAGGTACCACCACAGATAGGCCATGAAAACCGTGGCCAGGACGGTGGACAGCCAGGTGAGGATCCTGGCGGCCCGGGCCGGGAGAAGGGCCAGAACCAGGGTGAGACGGATATGTCCCCGCTCCTTGAGACAGTAGCCGGCCCCGAGAAACGTGATGGCGGCCAGGCCGTAGGCGCTATACTCGTCGGCCACCAGGGTGGTCTTTTCCAGGGTGTTCCAGAGCAGGATCTCGGTCAGGATGAGCAGGCAGATCGCCCCCAGGATCAGGGCGGATATCCAGGCTGCCACATCACTGATCCGCTCGGTCAGCCGAACAAACCGGTTCATTGTCCCGACGGCCCGGGCCGGCCCTCCGCATGGACTGCGTTCATTTTTTCTCTCTACCTGCCGGTCCGCCTGTAATACTCCTCCAGGATGGCCCGGGCTTCAGCCCCCGCCCTTTTGGCCCATTCGGCCCGCAGCCTGGTGCCCACCTCGTTGAGCTCCTTGCGGAAGGCCGCACTGACCGGGGTGATGACCATGCCCTTTTCCTGCAGAATCTTGCGGCTTTTCGTATCCATGTCCGCAGCCAGGGCCCACATCTCGCTTTCCATGTCTGCGGCGACCTTCTTCACCTTGTCCTGGATGTCTTTGGGCAGCTTGTCCCAAGCGGCCTGGTTGACGTTCACCATGTTCACCGGACCGACGATGTTGATGGGCGTAAAGTACTTCAGCACCTCCCATGCCTTGGCGTCAACACCGGAAACCGATGAGGTATACATGGAATCGAGCAGGCCGGACTTCATGGCCGGGTAGACCTCGGAAAAGGGCATCTTGCGGGCCGCGATGCCGGTGGCCTTGCCGAAGGCCAGGCCTGTCCCGTCATAGACCCGCATCTTCAGGCCCTTCAGATCGGCCACAGACCTGATCTCCCGCTGGGTATAGATGCCGGAAAAGGGCCAGACCGAGGTGTAGAGGGTGAACTGGTTGAACTTTTTCAGGACCTTGGCATAGGCTGGCCTGGCCAGCTCGTAGAGAAGCCGCTGCTCCTTGGCATTGGTGGAGATGAACGGCTGGGCGGTGAGGGCGAGCAGCGGCGCGTCTCCCTCCACCATGCCGGTGGGGATTTCGGCAATGACGAGCTGGCCTTCAGCCACCGCCCTGAGCAGCTCCGGCCCCTTGAATCCCAGTGATGCGCCAGGATGGAGCACGATCTCCAGCTCGCCATTGGTCGCTTCCCTCACCCTGTCGGCAAACCGCTGCGCCCCTTTGGAGTGGAAGTTGCCGGCCGGATAGTTGAGGTGCATGTCCCACTTGGTCTTTGCCAGGGCATCGCCAGCCAGCAGCGCCACCAGCAACAGCGCCATTATCGCAAGAGCTGTCTTCCGCATGTCGTCTACCTCCTTTGTTGATGATTTTTGGCCTTCCCCGCCCCAGGGAAGACCGGGATGGTACTTCTCCTTTATGTAGTCAGATAACTGATGATCCTGTTCTTGAAGGTCGTGCTGTGCTGCGCCAGCACGGTTTTCAAACGGTTCTCGTCCCGCTCGCTGATGGCCCCGATGATTTCGTCGTGCTGATCGACCACCGAGCCGTAATGGGCCTGCAGCGCCTCCTCTGGCTCGATCTCGGTGGAATAGGACAGATAGGCCAGCCGGTTGGTCTCGCAACGCACCCTTTCCAGGGCCTCGATGAGATAAATGTTGCGGGATGCCCGGGCGAACTCGGTGTGGAAACGATGATTGAGCTCCACCAGGCCAAGGATGTCCAGCCTGCCGACAGCCTCCTTCATCTGCTGATTGGCCTCTGCCATGGCCGCCAGGGTAGCCTCGTTCTGCCCCCGGATGACCAGGGTGGCGATTCCTTGCTCGAGAACGGAAAGAGCGGCAAAGGCCGCCCGCGTGGACTGGAGGGTGATGGACCGGACGACAAAGCCCTTTCCAGGCTCCGCCTCGACCAGAAGATTGGAAGCCAGGGACATGAGCGCCTCCCGCACCGGGGTCCTGCCGATATCCAGCTCGGCAACGAGCCGGCTTTCCTCCAGGCGTTCTCCGGGTTCATACTCCAGGGTGATGATCCGGCGGTAAATCTCCCGGTAAGCGGTGGTGCTCAGAGACTGTTTCATACCCCTCCCGCGACCCCGGAGATGGGGCGCATCATCGCATGGTTGCGTAACACAAGAGATGCACTCATGTTTAATATACACAGAATATATGTCAAGTATTTATTTCTTCCCAGGCAGGCTCGGGCCAGGCCGACCACCGGCCGGAACCACTCCGCTCCAGAACCAGGAGGGGATCTCTTCTTGACACCGGTACGGCTGCCTGGTATCACCTCATCTAGACAATGTAAGGTCCCAACGTTTCCACATCAGATGGTGTATCCATGATATCCGGAAAAAAACTCCTTCTCTTCCTGGCAGGGCTCATGCTCGTAAGCCATCCGCTCCTGGCCGAGCAGACCGATGATGTGCTGGCAACCATCGAAGAGGCGGTAAAACAGTACAAAAGCGGCAACTTTGCCGGAGCGGCATCGAACCTGGACTATGCCTCTCAACTGATCCGCCAGAAGAAAAGCGAAAAGATGAAGGAACTTCTTCCCGAGCCCCTGGCCGGCTGGAAAGCCGAGGAAGCCAGTGCCCAGGCTGTGGCCACGGCTGTCTTCGGCGGCGGGGTGACGGTGAGTCGCGATTATCACAGGGGGCCTGCCAAGGTGTCTGTCGAGATCGTTTCAGACTCGCCTGTTCTCCAGTCGGTGATGATGATGCTCAACAATCCCATGTTCGCGGGAGCGGGCGGCGGCAAGCTGCAGACCATCAACGGCCAGCGGGCCATTGTCAAGTACGATGCCAATGGCAAGAACGGCGAGATCAATATCGTGGCTGCCGGAAAGTTCATGATCACCGTCAAGGGACAGAAGGTGTCCAGGGAGGACCTGGTCGCCTATGCCGCCGCAGTGGACTACAAACGACTGATGAGCGACTGAGACAGGAAACCATTCGGCAGGACGAACGCAAAACTGTAAATTCTCCCGGGGAGTGCTTCGCAGGTTTTTCCCGTGAGAGAATTTCGCCCCTGTTACAGTCTTTGGAATTGGCCTTCTTCAACTTGTAACAGGGGTTTTTTCTGCATCCGGTATTGAACATGAGTGGAAAGAACAGACAGGAATCCGTCTACAACCGGCCGGTGACCGACGAGGCCATCTTCAAGGTCACCAAGGAGATCGTGGTCAAGTTCATCGAGGTCGGCCGTCTCACCCCGGCCAACTTCGAGGAAACCTACCAGCGTGTCTATGCAACGGTGAAGAAATCGGTGCGGCCGGAGTGACTCCGACTCGCTTGCTTTTCTGACAGGACAGATGCCGATGCCCCTTGATCCGGCCCGCAACACCCTACCGAAAACCTTAGAGCATGTTCATCTCATGGGCATCTGCGGCACCGGCATGGCCGCGCTGGCCGGCATGCTTCGGGAGCGCGGTTACCAGGTGACCGGCTCGGACGAAAACGTCTACCCGCCCATGTCGGACTTCCTGGCCGGCAACGGTATCCCGGTCATGAAGGGATATGCACCGGAAAACCTGCATCCGGAACCGGACCTGGTCATCGTCGGCAACGTTATCCGGGCCGTCAACCCGGAGGCCGTCCACCTGGGGGAACTGGGCCTGCCTTACCTCTCCATGCCCCAGGCCCTGGGGCATTTCTTCCTGAAGGATTGCACCCCTCTTGTCGTCGCCGGAACCCACGGCAAGACGACCACTTCGTCCCTCCTGGCCACTGCCCTGTACCGGGCTGGACAAGATCCCAGCTTCATGATCGGCGGCCTGGTGGAAGCCTTTGGCCGGAATTACCGGCTCGGCCGGGGAGGGCTCTTCGTTGTCGAGGGCGACGAGTACGACACCGCCTTCTTCAACAAGGTCTCCAAGTTTCTCCACTACCGGCCCCATTACGCCATCCTCACCTCCATAGAATTCGACCATGCCGACATCTTTGCCGATCTCGAGTCCATCCGGCGTTCCTTTACCGAGTTCGTCTCCCTGATTCCCGGAGAGGGGGCCCTGATCTGCTGCCTGGACGATCCGCTGGTGGCCGCTGTGGCGGAAGGGGCATCATGTCCCGTGATCGGCTACGGCCAGGGTGAGGCAGCCGACTGGAGAGTCGAGAACATCCGGATCAGCGGCCTGCAGACCCGTTTCGATGTCGTCCATCGCGGCAGGCTGCACGGACGTTACGAACTTCCCATGCCCGGCCGCCACAATGCCCTCAATGCCACGGCGGTCATCGCCCTGCTGGATCATCTCGGCGTGGAGCGCCGGGCCATCCGCCACGGCCTGGCCACCTTCGAAGGGGTGAAGCGAAGGCAGCAGGTCCGTGGCGAGGTCAATGGAATCATGGTCCTGGACGACTTTGCCCATCACCCGACGGCTGTGGCGGAAACCATTGCCGCCCTGCGGGAGGGCTGGCCGCAGAGACGCCTGATCATCGTCTTCGAGCCCCGTACCCAGTCGAGCCGCAGGTCGGTCTTCCAGGAACAGTACAGCCGCGCCTTTTTCGGGGCCGACCTGGTGCTGGTGCGGGAGATCGTGCCGCTGGAAACCGTATCTCCTGACGAGCGGTTCTCTTCGCGCCGCCTGGCCGAGGATCTGCAGCAACACGGCATTGCTGCCCGTTATTTTCCGGATACCACGAAGATCCTGGACTATCTGCAGGCTGTCTCTGCACCGGGCGACATCATTGCCGTCCTGTCCAACGGCGGCTTCGACAATATCCATACCCGGTTGCTCGACCGGCTGGCCAGGGCCTGAACAGCCCCACGGCTCCCCACAGGCAGGCAAAACCTCCCGGATTGAATCAACATTCATTTTTACTTTCGGGCTATCGGAGTAGGATTCTTATAATTTTCTGCAAACCAGCCTCGTTTTCTGTAGGATTTTTTCTCGGATTCGTGTAAATAAATCACCATTTGCAACTTTTCTTCCCTGAAACGACGATCTCCGGTCGCCATACCGGACCTGCGGCGGAAAAGTTGGACATGCAGACAGATCGATGAACGCTCACCCCATTCGGGTGTGAGGCTCTGTATTACTGCGAGGAGAGAGATCTATGAACATTGCGGTTATGAAAGAAACCCATCCGGGTGAACAGCGGGTGCCACTGATCCCGGCAACAGTTGCCAAGCTGGTCAAACTGGGCGCCAGGATCGAAGTCGAGGCCGGGCTCGGCCTGAGCTGTCGTTTTGCAGACTCAGACTATCAGGAGGCCGGAGCCGTAATCAATCAATCCAGGGAAGAACTGCTGAAAAACGCAGACATGATTCTCCGGCTACGTAAACCGCCGGCAGAGGAAATCGGCCTGATGCGCCGGGGCTGCATCCATGTGAGCTACCTGGATCCGTTCAACGAGGAGTCCCTGGTGGCCAGTCTGGCCGAGGCCGGGATAAGCGCCATCAGCCTGGAAATGATCCCCAGGACGACAGTTGCCCAGAAGATGGATGTACTCAGCTCCCAGGCCAACCTGGGAGGATATGTCTCGGTCATCCTGGCTGCCGAACAGCTGGACAAGATCTTTCCCATGATGACTACTCCGGCCGGGACCATCAAACCGGCCCGGGTATTTATCATCGGGGTGGGCGTCGCCGGTCTGCAGGCCATTGCCACTGCCCGAAGGCTCGGGGCCAGGGTGGAAGCCTTTGACACCCGGCCCGTGGTCGAGGAACAGGTCAAGTCCCTGGGCGCCAAGTTCGTCAAGGTGGACCTTGGGGAAACCGGCGAAACCAAGGATGGATACGCCAAAGAACTGACTCCTGAGCAAATGGCCAAGCAGAAAGAGGGAATGGCCAAGGCATGCGCCCAGGCCGACGTGGTCATCACCACGGCCCAGCTCTTCGGCAGGCCGGCCCCCCGGATCATAGACCGGGCGATCATCGGCCGCATGCAGCCGGGCAGTGTCATCGTGGACATGGCCGTGGAGAGCGGCGGCAACGTGGAAGGATCAGAGGTCGACAAGGTTGTGGAAATCGATGGTGTCAAGATCATCGGCCTGGGTAACCTTCCCGGCCGGGTGGCCCAGACCGCCAGCCAGATGTATTCAGCCAACATGGGGAACTTTGTCGACCACTTTTGGGACAAGGAGCGCAAGACCTTTCACCTCGACCTGGAGGATGAGATCATTCAGGGTGCCCTGATCACCCACCAGGGGGCGATCGTCAGCGAGATGTACAAAAAGATCATGAACAAGTGAGGACAGTCATGGAAGCGGTATATCTAACCTTTGTTTTCGTTTTGGCAATCTTTCTCGGCTTCGAGTTGATATCCAAGGTACCCTCGACCCTGCACACTCCGCTCATGTCGGGCTCAAACGCCATTTCCGGCATCACGCTCATCGGTGCCCTGGCCTCCCTGAAGACCGACAGCCCGACCCTGGCCGCCTTTCTGGGCACCCTGGCCGTCGCCTTTGCCACCATCAACGTCATGGGCGGTTATGCAGTGACCAACAGGATGCTGGAGATGTTCAAGAAAAAAGACGAGGGAGGCGCCAAATGAATCTTTCACCCATTGCCATCAACTTCGCCTACGTTGGCTCGGCGGCGCTCTTCATCTTTGGCCTGAAGATGCTCAGCTCGCCGGCCACCGCCCGCCGCGGCAACCTGCTGTCCGCCCTGGGAATGCTGTTGGCCATCGTTGTCACCCTCATGGCCCAGGGACTCGATTTTCTCTGGATCATCTTCGGCATGGCCATCGGTACCGCCATCGGCCTGGTGGCCGCCTACCGAGTCGAGATGACCGCCATGCCCGAAATGGTTGCCCTGTTCAACGGATTCGGCGGCATCGCCAGTCTTCTCCTGGCCTGGTCCGAATACCACCAGCACCGGGAGATGTCGGTATTCATCGCCCTGGTCGCCTTTCTCTCCGCCTTTATCGGCGGAGTCACCTTTTCCGGCTCCATGGTCGCCTTCGGCAAGCTCAGCGGCAAGATCACCCAGAAGGCGGTCGTCTTCAAGGGGCAGCACCTGATCAACGCCGCCATCCTCATCACCGCCCTTGGTGCGGCGGCTCTCTTTTGCATGAATCCGGCCAGCGGCGGAGGATACGCCCTGTTTCTTCTCATTGTCCTGGTGGCCCTGGGCTTCGGTGTGACCTCGACCATCCCCATCGGCGGAGCCGACATGCCGGTGGTCATCTCGCTGCTCAATTCCTACTCGGGCCTTGCAGCCTGCGCGGCCGGCTTTGTCATCAGTAACAATATCCTGATCGTTGCCGGTGCCCTGGTCGGGGCATCCGGAATCATCCTCACCAACATCATGTGCAAGGCTATGAACCGCTCCCTGGCCAATGTCCTCTTTTCCGGCTTTGGCTCCACCACCCAGGCGGCCGGCGGCAGCGGCCCCCAGGGAGAGGTCAAGCCGGCCAGTGCCGAAGATGTCTACTACATCCTGGAGGCGGCCGACAGCGTGGTCTTCGTTCCCGGTTATGGATTGGCCGTGGCCCAGGCCCAGCACGTGGTCAAGGAGCTTGGTGACCTGCTGGAGGAGAACGGCACAGAGGTGCTCTATGCCATCCATCCAGTGGCCGGCCGTATGCCCGGCCACATGAATGTCCTCCTGGCCGAGGCCAATGTGCCGTATGATCAGCTCATCGAGATGGACGACATCAATCCGAGGATGGATTCGGTGGATGTCTGCGTGGTGATCGGGGCCAACGACGTGGTCAATCCGGCGGCCCTGGACGACGAGTCCAGCCCCATTTACGGCATGCCCATCATCGAGACCCATCGGGCCAAGACGGTTATTGTCCTCAAACGGTCCATGAATCCAGGCTTTGCCGGCATCCAGAATGCCCTCTTCTTTGCGGAGAACGCCCGGATGTACTTTGGTGACGCCAAGGCCTCCATTCAGGCTCTGATCGCCGAATTCAAGGGTGAATGATGCGGTTTTGCCCCCTCCCTTCCGGGCAGGAATGGTGCTGCCCGGAAGGGGAACAAGCATAATTGATCACAGACACCGCATTTTCACACGATTTTCCCTGACCGCATAGTGAAGCTATAACGGCCGGGGGAGATCGTGCCGATCTGCATCACCTGTGACCAATTGCAGTTTGGAAGCATGATATACTGCGGGGTTACATATCCTGTGATCGGTTGCAGCCGGACAGAAAACGGGTACGCCGACAGTCTCCTGTTCTTGGGGTACTCTTCCTGCTATTGGCCCGCTACCGGTTCACTTCCACCTACATGATGACAAAATAGTCGTTCTCCAAACAAATTCTGGCAAGAAATCCGGCTCCCGGTATATAATTAATCGTCATACCATTCAGAAGTTTTCTTGATACTGTCTGAAACAGCCCCGGAGGTGCAAGACGATGGAAAACAAACGGAAAAAAGACCTATCGATCTGGTGGATCAGTGCGGCGATTGTCTTGTTTATCATCAATATCCGTGTCGAGGCGGCCATCGCCACCCCCCTGGAACGGACCATCGATGGCCTGGTGGGAGGAATTCTGCTGCTGACTGCCGGTTATTTTGCCCTGAAATTCTTCGATCTCCTGGGCACGGAAAAGAAGGACGGTCAATCCGGGAAGGGTGCGTCCACTCGCTAGATATTCTCCCTGCCGACCTCTTGGGCGCTGTTCAGCCGGATCACCCGGACGTCCCGCTAGCCCGGGAGCTTTCCTGGCACCAGGGAGGCTCTCTTAAACGCCTTGAAAAATCCGGCCTGTTGTTCGAGTCCAGGCCATACGAAAAATTTTTCCAGAGGCATGCATCGGCAGACTCCAGAACGAAATTGTTTGTATCACCCAAAGATCAGGTAAGAATCATCATCGTTCAGGACACCTGTCAAAGAAACGCTGTAATTTCCCTTTTCAGTTTTTCCACCAGGGCCAAATAATCGGTCGAACGGTCGCGAAGCCTGCACTGCTGTTCTATGAGGAAGGCGGTCTGCGCCAGGTCGTGCAGACCAAGGTTGAGGAGAGCGCCCTTGATCTTGTGGCCGGCTTTTCCCAGGGATTCCAGCTCGCCCGCTGTCACCTTGCTTTCCAGGTCCTGAAGATGCGAGACCAGCGTCTGGAGGAACTGGGGGAGGATGGCATCGATCTTCTCATCGGACAGCAGATACGATTTCCTGAGGTGCTCGCGGATGATTTCAATACGTGAGGTATCGCTCATCGGACGAATCCCCTGCTCGTTGAAGCCCTTGTCGATATTCCCCATACCTGGTACCGTGCGGTCGGCAGGAAACAGAAACGGTTGCTCCGCCGGCGAGGTGGCGGCATCGGGCCTTCCACCCCGGACGAGGGGAACGACCATTCTCCAATCTGTCTAAAACGTTTTGCTTTTTTGTTCAACCGAAATCAGGAACCCGTGCCGACAGGGGGGCACGGCTGCAGGATTCCGGTTCAATCGATTTCGGGAAACCGTTCATGTTGCCACTGGAAAAAAAGGTGCAGCAGCTCATTGCCAGCAGGAAACTGCTCCCTTCGGGGCATACGGTCGTGGTGGCCGTATCCGGCGGGGCCGATTCCATGGCCCTGCTGCATATCCTGGCCAGGCTGCACCCTTTCCATCGCTGCCCCCTGGTTGCTGCCTGGATCGACCATGGGCTGCGCCCTGCGGAGAGCAGAACGGAACATGCCCTGGTCAGGCAGAGTTCCCGAAAGCTGGATATTCCCTTTGCCTGCCGGGTGGTCGATACCCGGGCCCTTCAGGTCAGACACAGGCTGTCCCTGGAGGAGGCGGCAAGAGAACTCCGTTATCAGGCCCTCCGCGAAATCGCTTCTCTGCACCAGCCTGCAGTGATCGGTGTCGGCCATACCGCCAATGACCAAGTCGAGGAAATGCTTATCCGTCTCATCCGGGGAAGTGGCCGCAAGGGCCTGTCCGGCATGCGGATGCGCAGCAACGATATCCTCCGGCCTCTGCTGACCACCTCCCGGGCTGAAATCCTGGCCTATCTCCGGGAAAAAGGGATCGGTTTCTGCCATGATTCCAGCAACGACGATCCCCGCTTCCTCCGCAACCGGGTCAGGCAGCAACTGCTGCCGCTCCTCGAAACAGCGTTCGACGCCCGGGTGTGCGGCTCGCTCCTCAAGTGTGCCGACAATCTGGCAGAAGACGAATCCCTGCTTGAAGACCTCACCTCCCGGGCCTGGCAACAGACCATCACCTGGAACAGCAAAAAGCCCGCATGCATCCTCCACAGAAAGCCGTTCCAGGGGTTCCATGCCGCTCTCCAGCGTCGACTCTGCGAACAACTCCTGTGGAAACTGGGAGTCCGTGCCTCCTACCAGCATATCCTGGCCATCCGGGAGATGGGGATCTCGGGCACAACCGGCAAGGAGTTGCATCTTCCAGGTGGCCTGCGTCTTCTGGTCAACAGGGACACCCTGCTGATCGACTATCCTTCCGGCCGCCAGGCCGGAGAAAAATGATCCACGCCGCCAGGCTTCCTCCTATTCAGGCCTGCTTAGCACATAATGCCCTGGAACGGAAAAGAGATCGCTGTCCACAGGAGTGGTCCTGACAGTTTCCAGCTCCAGGACCTCGCGCTCCGTCTCCTTTCCGGATACCATCTTCACGATCAGGCCGTCGAGAAACAGAAAACACGCTGGCAGGTCAAAGCGCCACAGGATGGGATGAGCGGCCAGGACCGCCCTTTTTGCCAGAAATAGTCTGTTCAGGCCGGCATGTTGCTCGGGTATCGCGGCTACCCAGGCCTCGATCCCTTGCTCCCTGATCAGATCACCAAAAAATTCTGCCGACAGGGGAGCCATGTGCCGGTGCGGGACCCGGCCGGTTGTTCCCCACCTCAGCAACACCTTTTCCGCCTGCCAGCCGCCGATCCTGCCTACGACACCGCTCCGCTGGATCTCGCGGGCGGCCAGCTGCCCGGCCAGCCAGCGCCCTGTTTCCTGCCGCGGCGCCAGGGGATACACCCAGGCTCTTTGCCGCAGATGTTCAAGTCGGAGAACACTGTTCTTGCCATAATCGATGATCAGGGAAACATCCGGACGATCGATCCTGGTATACCTGGCCGTTTCCGTGAACACGTGCTCCTGACCGGCCGGATGACACCGATATCGGAAAATCCAGGCCTCTAAGCTTCCGACGGCCGCCATTCCGGCACGCGGACCGGCCCACGCGGACAGCAGGCAGCAGGTCAGCAGAACCAGGCGTTCCAGCCCCATCGGCCGGGAACACTAGAAGGTGTAGCTGAGGGTGAGGGAAAAGAGACTCGAATTGTGCTCCACGCCGGCCACATCGCCGCCAATATGGATCTTCTGGCCGGTCACCTGGTCCGTGATGGTCATATCGCCCTTCATCTCGTTGTATTTCTGATAGTGATAACTCAGGAGCAGGGCAAGATGCTCGGTAAAATGATATCCACCCCCGATGTCCAGGGCAACCATCGATCCGTTGTCAAAATCTTCCTCGAAGAGCAGGTTGCGCATGTGATGGTGGTCCTCGTCCCCGGCCTGGACAAACGGCGAGGCGATGAGGCGGCCATGGAAAGAAACGTTGGTGAGACGACTGTTAAACCCTATGCCCACATACGGAACGTGAAACCACTGCTCATAGGTTATCCCTGACTCTCCTGGCGGAAAGCTACCTGCAGTATCGCGAAAGCTATAGACCGAGTAGATATAGTTTCCGCCCTTGGCCTCCCATTCCCAGGTGTCGTACTTGTAGCCGACAAACCCGCTGAACGATGTCTCGCCGGTGGAGTAGAACGGGAACTCGACGTTCATGTCGAGCATGAACCCTGTGGTCAGCTCCAGGTCGTCAGTGTGCGACCAGTGGGTCCAGTCGAGTCCCTCGACAAACCAGTCATAATCGTCCATATCCCCATTTCCGTCGGTGAGTTTCAACCAGAGGTCCATGTTGATCCGCACCCAGGAAAGCGGCCTGATGGAAATCCCGCCGTTGAGCATGTAGATATCCGTCAGTTCCCAGGTGAGCTCACTTACCTTTCTGCCGGAAGCAGGATCAAAGACATACTCCTGGGACTCTCCGGTCAGGTACCCCAGCCCCAGACGGCCATCGAAAATGACCGGGCTTCCGGCAGAAGTCTGTTGCGGCTGTTCCTGGCCCGAGTCTGCCAGACCATGACCAGCAAAGATGAGGACACCCGCCACAGCAGCAACGGACACCAGCAAAGAATCGACGTACAACTTTCCGTTCTCCATGTTGCCTCCTGTTCTGTGTGTACAGATTGTTGGAAAAAAGATATACCCGGCCCCGTTCACTCCAGAAGATCTTTCAGCTCTTCGGGAGTGAGAATGGACCTGGGGGTGGGATTCCGGCGATTGCCCTGTTTGCGACGATCGACGCCTTTCCGCCTGTCTACACCCAGACGGGCATTGATCAGCGAGCGAAGGAGAATGCGTACAGACCGGGGCGGCTTCTCACCGGTCAACCGGTGATCCCGTCTCCGCTCCTGCTGGGAGCGCCGTTCCCCCTGGCGACGATCAAACGGGTTGACACGCCGGTCAGGGCCATCTCTCCGTTCAGTGAAGGGATCCTTGCTCATGGCCTGATGGACATTGCCTGCAGTGGCTTCTCTGATTTCCGAACTACCCCTTCAGTCGAACTAATACTTAGTCCGGCCGAACCCCACTGTCAACAGGAACCACCCGCGCAAGCCATCGGATTGCCTGTGGGCAAACTGGAGGGGCCGTCCAAAAAATACTGTATATCCAATTGTTATCATACAGTAAAAAACAATAAACATCAGCATTCCCCATCCAACTGGCCGGCACGGACGAAAAGAGAAAAAAAGATACAATTGAAGCTTGAATTTTTTTGAACGATCAGGCAAATTATCTGACAATAAACTAACATTTTGTTAACCAGCACCGAACATCAAGTGGAAATTCAGCAGCAGATGCCGCAGTAATCGTCATGCAGGTATTTTTTTAGACAGGAAATATTTTCCTATCCATCTCCTTGTTGAACTCTCAACATCCATCTTGAGTGAGGGAGTGCAATGAACCTGAGGAACATCACGCGCATGGAATACCAGCCACCATTCGGCTGGATGGTACGAATTCAGTACGGCAGAAAGACCTACCGAAAGTTTTTCAACGACAAGAAATACGGCGGGAAAAACCTTTCCCTGCTGGCTGCGGTCGCCTGGCGCGATGAACTGAAGAAAAAAAACGGCATCCCCAATACCACCATGAATGCAGTCGGCTGGGCCAACAGCAATACCGGCGTGGTCGGCGTCAGCCTGTCCAAGGACAAGCGACAGTACATCGTTTCCTGGGTCGATGCCAACGGACGCCCCAACCGGGCCTCGGTATCCATCCGCAAATATGGCAAGGAAAAGGCCTTTGAGCGGGCCTGTCGCATCCGCAAAAAGATGGAAGAATGGCGCCTCAACGGAAATGTTCTGCCGGATTCGAAAAAACGCGACCAGCGGGCCAGGGACATGCGCAAATACACCAAGGAGGAGCTGATTGAATACCTGCGCAAAATGGCCGCGATAGTCAACAGGGTGCCGACCTCACGAGATTTCAAGAAAACCAGGCCAAACTACCATAAATTCACAAAAACCTTTGGCTCCTGGAATGCCGCCATTGCTGCGGCGGGGCTACGAAAAGAAAATTTCAACCCTGACAAGTCATTGCAGGGAAACGCCAATCCGGACTTGCAGGCCAAGGAAAAAGGAGCTTCCGAGATAAACATTCAGTAAAAAAAAGGGCCTCCAGCCAGCCTGGAAAGACCTGGCAGCGGTCAGGCCAGGTCAATAGGCAAGCCCGACCCGATCACGAACCAGGTCGAGCGTGGTGGCAGCTTTGCTGCGCGCCTTTTCTGCTCCCTGCCTCAGAATCTGCCGAAGGTAGTCCTCGTTGGCCAGTAACTCCTCTTTTTTCTTCCTGGCTTCTGAAAAATAGTCGCGAATCAGCGCATAGAGATCCTGCTTGAGATAGCCATAGGCTGCCCCGCCGTTGACGTACAGGTCGTGGACCTCCCGCATCTTCTCCTCCGGAGCGAAGAGACGGAGCAGGGCGTAGAGAGTGCATTTTTCCGGATCCTTGGGCTCCTCCACCGGAGTGGAATCCGTCTTGATCGCCATAACGCGTTTCCGCAATGCCTTGTCATCCAGAAAGATCGGAATGGTATTGCCGTAGGACTTTGACATCTTCTGGCCGTCCAGTCCCGGCACGATGGCGGTCTGCTCGCTGATGGCCGGCTCGGGCAGGACAAAGGTCTCGCCAAAGGTGTTGTTGAACTTGATGGCGATATCCCGGGCCACCTCCAGGTGCTGCTTCTGATCCTTGCCCACCGGCACCATGTCCGCCTGAAAAAGCAGGATATCGGCAGCCATCAGCACCGGATAGGCAAACAGACCGTGACTGGCGGCAATACCCTTGGCGACCTTGTCCTTGTAGGAATGGCAACGCTCCAGAAGCCCCATGGGGGTCAGGGTGGAAAGAATCCAGGAAAGCTCGCACACCTCGGGCACATCGGACTGAACCCAGAAGGTACAGCGTTCCGGGTCGAGCCCCAGCGCCAGGAAGTCGGCGGCCGCCTCCAAGGTCCCCCGACGCAGTTTCTGCCGGTCATGGACAGTGGTCAGGGCATGCAGATCAACGATGAACACGTAGAGATCCGAGTCCTGCATGCGGTCGATCATCGCCCGCATCATCCCGAAATAGTTGCCGATATGAAGCTGACCTGAAGGCTGGATGCCAGAAAGTACCCGTTTCATGCGATCTCTTCCCTGCAAGAATTTTCTGAAAACGTTGCGTCGGCCGACCATGCAACGGTGTGCCGGTGGGAATATACCATAACCCCGGCTCGCCGCAAGCATGAAAGGCGCAATGATGTCGGGATACGGGGAATCCGGCTGTAGCGGTCGGCCAGGAGAATGGTTTCGGCTGCCCGTTTTCCCGGTCCGTTGTCGATCCGCTGGAGGACAATACCAGGCGCATGTGCCTCACCTCCCCAGAAAGGACCACTGCGGAAACAACAAGGGGGCGGCTCCCTGGCCGCCCCCTTGTCCTGCTCTGCGATGGAAATTACGGTAGGCGCTACAGCACCTACTTCACTTCTTCAAAGTCGGCATCCACGACATCGTCATCATCCTTGCCAGATCCCGAGCTTCCGGCAGCAGCACCGCCCGCGCCGGCACCGGCCGCCCCACCGCCTGCCGCTCCCTCTGCCGCTCCCTTGGAGGCCTGGGCATACATCAGCTCAGCCAACTTGTGGGACGCCTGGGTCAGGCTCTCGGTGGCACTCTTGATCTTGTCGATATCATCGCTTTCGATGGCCTTTTTCAGATTTTCGATCTCACGTTCCACATTGCTCTTGGTGGTGGCATCAACCTTGTCTCCCAACTCGGTGAGGCTTTTCTGTGTCATGTGGATCATGGAGTCAGCCTGGTTCTTTGCTTCCACCAGGGCCTTCCGCTTCTTGTCCTCCTCGGCATGCAGCTCGGCATCTCTCTTCATTCGCTCGATCTCCTCTTCCGAGAGGCCAGAGGACGCGGTGATGCGGATGGACTGCTCCTTGCCGGTGCCCAGGTCCTTGGCCGAGACATGCAGTATGCCGTTGGCGTCCAGGTCAAAGGTTACCTCGATCTGCGGAACACCCCGTGGAGCCGGCGGAATATCGGTCAGCTCGAACCGACCGATGGTCTTGTTGTCTGCAGCCATTTCCCGCTCACCCTGCAAGACATGGATGGACACCGCAGGCTGGTTGTCTGCCGCCGTGGAAAAGATCTGGCTCTTCTTGGTCGGCACGGTGGTGTTCTTTTCGATGAGCTTGGTCGTCACTCCGCCAAGGGTTTCGATCCCCAGTGAAAGCGGCGTGACATCGAGCAGCAGGACGTCCTTGACATCCCCCTTGAGGACACCTCCCTGGATGGCGGCACCGATGGCGACCACCTCGTCCGGGTTCACTCCCTTGTGGGGCTCTTTTCCGAAAATGGCCTTCACCTTTTCCTGGACCTTGGGCATCCGGGTCATGCCGCCCACCAGAATGACCTCATCGATATCCGAAGCCGTCAGGCCGGCATCCTTGAGGGCTGTCAGGCAGGGCCCCTCGCAGCGGTCGATCAGGTCTTCCACCAGGCTCTCCAGCTTGGCCCGGGTCAGCTTGACGTTGAGGTGCTTGGGGCCGGAGGCATCCGCGGTGATGAAGGGCAGGTTGATATCCGTCTCCATGGCCGTTGACAGCTCTTTCTTGGCCTTTTCCGCCTCCTCCTTGAGCCGCTGCAGGGCCATGTTGTCGTTGCGGAGATCAACGCCCTGCTCGCGCTTGAACTCGTCGGCCAGCCAGTTGACGATCCGCATGTCAAAATCCTCGCCGCCGAGGAAGGTGTCACCATTGGTGGACTTGACCTCGAACACTCCGTCACCGATCTCCAGGATGGAGATATCGAAGGTGCCACCGCCCAAATCGAAGACCGCAATCTTCTCCTCGCCTTTCTTGTCCAGGCCATAGGCCAGAGAAGCAGCTGTTGGCTCGTTGATGATCCGCTGAACGTTGAGTCCGGCGATCTTGCCCGCATCCTTGGTGGCCTGCCGCTGGGCATCATTGAAGTAGGCAGGAACCGTGACCACGGCATCGGTAACCGGCTCGCCGAGATATTCTTCCGCGGTCTGCTTCATCTTGGTGAGGATCATGGCCGAGATCTCCGCCGGAGAATACTGTTTGCCTTCAACCTCGACGTAGGCATCGCCACCCGGTCCCTCCACGATCTTGAACGGGCTGACCTCGATGGACTTCTTGACCTCTGCATCGGTGAACTTACGCCCGATGAGCCGTTTGATGGCAAACAGTGTCCTCGTCGGGTTGGTGACTGCCTGACGCTTGGCCACCTGGCCGACCAGGCGCTCGCCATTGTCGGTAAATGCAACGATGGATGGCGTTGTCCTGTTGCCCTCTGTATTTTCAATGACCTTGGGATCGCCACCTTCCATGATCGCAACACATGAGTTGGTTGTACCAAGGTCGATTCCGATTATCTTTCCCATGACAGTTTCTCCTTGTCTCCTTTATATGATAAACTGTTACAAGTCTTCAGCATATTGCCGCCTTCTTTACAATGCGCATCAATCCCAGGTTGTCAAGGTTGACGGCACGACCGGCAACCTTTTTTTCACTCTTCCGGCTTTTCCGGCGGTCCGCTGGATACGACCACCTGGGCATGCCGGAGAACGCGATCCTTGAACCGGTATCCCTTGGCGAACTCCCTGAGCACATGATTGGCCGGGACCTCGTCGCTGGCCTCCATGGTCAGGGCATCCTGCTCGTCCGGATTAAACGGTTTGCCCACCGAATCAATGGGAGTCACCTCGAACCTGTCCAGAACCGACATCAGCCCCTTGCGGGTCAGATCCACTCCTTCCAGGAGGGCCTCAAGTTTTTTGCCGGCATCTCCCCCTTCTTTTTTTCCCTGCTCGAGCGCCCGGTCCAGGTTGTCCACCGTTGTCAGCAGCTCCCGGAGGATCTCTTCACCGGCATACTTGAGCATCTTCTCTTTTTCCCGCTCCATCCGCTTTTTGAAATTGTCGGCATCAGCGGCTATGCGGAGCATCTTTTCCCTGGTCTGCTCCAGTTCCTGCTGCAGCTGCTCCACATCGACCACAGCATCCCTGTCCTGGACGCTTTCGGCCTTGTCCGGTTGCTGACCTGCAGGATCCGGGCTCCCGCCCTGTGGCCCGGCATGCGCGCCCGGCTCAGGCTCCTGATGTTTCTTCTCCTCACTCACGGACTTGCTCTCCTTTTTCACATGGTAACTTGCTTGGATTCTCTGTCAGCGACAGAAAAGATCGTCCGCCTTCACCAGTTCCTCCCCCAGGTGTTCGGCTTGTCCCGGCAACCGTATCCGCCTGCCCTGGACAGCCATTCGTCATAAAGAAAACCCTTTCAGGAATCAGGAGGGATATGAAGGCATCTCTGACCGCTCAATTCTGCTGCCAACAATAAGTATGGCAAATTGGCGTGTCAAGAGAGGAAAAGACATGGAAGACGCGGGCGCCCTTTGCCCCTCCCCCGGGCGCTCGCTTGCCGGAAATTCGGGTTGGATGCTGCTCAGCAGGAAGTCAGGTAACGCTGAATGGCATCGGCTATCGTTTCGAATATTCTGATGAACTCCTGTTCATCCCGTTCCAGGAGCGTGACCCTGAATCCCTGCAAATCGGTGGCAAAGGAGGACAACGGCACTACGCAGACCCCGGTCGAACCAAGCAAATAGTAGACAAACCGTTTATCCGGGGACACGTCAGGACCGGCAACCATCTTCTCCACAGAGAGCCTCACCTCCCTGTTGTCGATGGGCAGGGTCTGTTCGTGGTTGAGCAGGCCGTCCTCGAAAACCACACTCATGTAGAAGGCCCCGTTCGCCCGGTTGACCAGGATTCCCTTCAGGTCTTTCAGAATATCGTAGGCGATATTGGAAAACCGCTCATACCGCCTGATCCGTTCTCCCAGATAATCCTCATATCTCGGATGACTCTTGATCCGCGGCAGCACCACCTGGGGCAGGGTCGTTGAGCAGACCTCCAGCATCTTGGCATTGAGGATCGATTTGATGTACTTCTCAAACATCGGATCCCGGTGACCATTGTACACCTCGATCCAGCCGCACCGTCCACCCGGCCAGGGCATCTCCTTGGAAATGCCCCGCATGCAGATGGCCGGAACCCGGTCCCCGATGACCGTGGCCAGAGGGGTGGCCGTGGTCCCGTTGTAGGTCATGTTCTGATAGACCTCGTCGCAGATGATGAACAGGTCGTTCTTTTCACAGATATTCACGATATTGCGCAGCACATCGGCCGGATAGACCGCCCCGGTTGGATTGTCTGGATTGATCACCAGGATTCCTGCCACTGCCGGGTTATACTTGACATGGTTTTCCATGTCCTCCATGTCCGGGTACCAGAGGTGATTGGGATCCAGGATATAGGTCACCGGCCGGTCTCCGGCATGGGCGGCCTCGGCCGAGGAGTGAGTCGTGTAACTCGGTGTGGGCACGATCACCCGGGCGGTCCGTTTCAGGAACCCGAACACCTTTGAAATGGCATCGCCAAGTCCGTTGAAAAAAATGATATCCTCGGCGTCGATCTGCACACCGCCGAGGCTGTTGGTTTCCGCGGCGATATACTCTCTGGTCTCCAGAACCCCCTTGGTGGGTGAATAGCCGTAGGTGCTGTTTTCCCGGGCGGCCTGGGCCACGATATCCTTCATCCATTCCGGGATCTCTTCTCCCTTGGCCACCGGATCACCGATGTTTTCCCAGTTGACCGTAACCCCCAGCCGTTGCAGCTTCATGCCCACATTCACTATATTGCGAATTTCATAGGTGAGTTCTCCTGCACCTATATGAAGAATATCCGTACGCATTACCAGTTCTCCTCTATGCGGTGATCAATGGGTCCCCGGACGGCCAGCCGATCCTTCAGGGTCCCTTGGAAATGTTGGACCTTTTACTGCAAAGACATTCCGGCGTCAACCGGTCCCCTCCCGCGACACATCAGCGAGAAGACGACTCGCCTCGTCGGCCGCCATGGGACGGGCCAGATAAAACCCCTGCACCTGGTCACATCCGTGCTGCTCAAGAAACTGTATCTGCTGCCCGTTCTCTACCCCCTCTGCCAATACCGTCAGACCGAGACTGTGCGCCAAAACGATGATCGCCTGCACCAGCATGGACATGTTACGGTCAAGGGGAACATCCCGGACAAAGGACTGATCGATCTTCAGCCTGCTCAGGGGAAAGCGCTGCAGCTGGGCCAGAGACGAATAACCTGTACCGAAATCGTCCAGTACCAGCCGGATACCGATCCGGGCGATCTTTTCCAACTCCAGGTCGCTCTGACTGACCTTTTCCATGACCGCGGCTTCCAGGAGTTCGATCTCCAGCATATCCGGCGACAACCCGGCATCTCTGACGATCCTGGCCACCATGGGCAGAAAATCGTCGGCCCTGAACTGCCTGGTGGCGATATTCACGGCCACCGGCAACGGCGATAAACCCTGGTTCTGCCAGGCCACGATCTGCCGGCAGACCGAATGCAGCACCCATTCCCCGATCTCGACGATCAGGCCGCTTTTTTCAGCAAGGGGAATGAATTCGTCCGGCGGCACCACTCCCTGATCGGGATGATTCCAGCGCAACAGGGCCTCGAAACCGACCAGCTTCCGCCCCTGCATCTGATACTGAGGCTGATATTCGAGGAAAAACTCACCCGCTGTCACGGCCAGACGCAACTCCTGCTCCAGGCGCTGCCGTTCGTAGGCCCGGCTGTTCATGGAGGGAGTGTAGAACTTGAAATTGCTCCGTCCTTCCTCCTTGGCCCGGTAGAGAGCGGTATCTGCACACTTGATCACCTCGTCCATCTTGTCAGAATCATCAGGATAGATCCCGATTCCTATGGAGGTGGATATGCGCAGGTCATGTTCTCCCACCCGGATGGGACGATCCAGGGAGGCCATGATTTTGGTGGCCACGATGGCCGCGTTCTGGGCCCGGGAGATCTCGTCCAGGATGAAGACGAACTCGTCACCACCCAGCCGGGCAACGGTGTCGGACCGCCTGCACTGTTGCTGCAGCCGGTTTGCCACCTCGACCAGGAGCCCGTCTCCCACATCATGCCCCAGGGTGTCGTTGATCTCTTTGAAATGATCGAGATCCAGAAACAGGATGGCCACCCGGCTCTTTTTTCGCTGCGCCTTGGCCAGGGCCCGTTCAAGCCGGTCCCGAAAGAGAAGACGATTGGGCAGACCGGTGAGGGTGTCGTGATGGGCCAGTTTGTAGAGCCTCGACTGGCTTTCGCGAAGTTCCTTCTCGATCCGCAACCGGTCTGTTATGTCCCGCGCCACCTCCACCACGCCATGGATGTTACCTTCCCGGTCCCGGAACGGTGACGCCTCGATCTCAAAGGTATTGTTGATCCGGTTGCCGTGAAAGGGGTTGTGAATCAGGGTGACCCGGCGACCGGTTTTGCGGATCTCCTGGATCGGACAGGGATAGCGGTCACTGGAACAGGGCCGGTCCCTGTTGCTGAACAGCTGATAACATTTCTTTCCCTCGGCACTGTGCTGGTCCACCTGCATGAGACGGCAGGCAGCCGCATTGATTAGCTGCAGGGTATATTCCATGTCGATGACCATGACCGGATCGGCCGCTCCGTCGATCACCGACTGGAGAAAGGACCGTTCATGCTCGATGGCCCTGTGCATCTGCTCCTGCATGAGCGCCATGGTCTCGTCCCGCTGTTTCTGCAGGGTGATGTCCTGATGGGTACCGGTCATCCGGACCGGAATTCCCTGCTCGTCCCGTTCCACAACCCTGCCACGATCCAGGAACCAGCGCCACTGTCCATCTTCGCCCCGAACCCGGTACTCGATCTGATATTCCTTGTCATCCCGACTGGTGAGATGGGTCTTGATCTCCTCAAGAACCCGCGATCGATCATCCGGATGGATGCGGGACTGCCACGTACCGGTCTCCTCACCGTCGCTGGCTTCCTGGTAGTTCAGGATCTGTCTTCCGGCTGGAGCGGTATACATCTCGCCGGTCCGGATATTCCAATCCCACAGGCCAGCCTGGGAGGCGGTCAGGGCCTGCTCGAACCGTTTCTCCACCCGGAGCAACTCGGCTTCCCGCTGTTTCAGTTCTTCAAGGCCAAAAAGATGGCGCAGGGCATACCCGATGCTATCAGCAAGCTCCTGAAGGAGTCCGAGTTCCTCCCTGTCAGGCTCCACGCTCTCGGGCAACAGCACGACCAGAAATCCGGACAGCCCGGGTTCGCAACGGATCGCCACCACTCCGGCCATGCAGCCCGATTCCGAGTCGGCCGCCTCGCAGACGCCACAGTCACACTCCCGACAAAGCAGCGGTTCCCGGTTCTGCCGGCTCAGCACCTGGCTGCCACAGCGGGGCAGCAGACCATTGCGCAGACGGGACATCATCCTGTCGAAGCGGTCAGTCAGGCCGCTCTCCGAAGTAATGACTCCGCCCTCCTCTTCTTCGAACAGAACAATCCACGCTGCCCGGTTGAGGCTTTCCCCGGTCAGCCGGTCGCAGACCCCCTGCAGCAGAGAGGGCAAATCCCGCTCTGCCAGGAGAAAACTGCTGACGGAAAAAAACGTTCGTAGCAGCCTCTCCTTCCTGTCGTCATGAACTGATGTTTTCAACGCGTATCTTCCAGATGATAGTTTTTCAGTTTGTTCAGCAGCGTCTTCCGGGTGATCTGCAGGCGGCGGGCCGCCTCGCTCCTGTTGCCGCCGGTTTCCTCAAGAGTCCGGAGGATCAGGGCCCGTTCCGCCTCCTTCAGGGTGGCCGGCCGGGAAGGTTCCGGCACCCTGTTTTTGCCGGCCCAGCGCTGGATGGGCAGGGGCAGGCCGGCTGTATCCAGATACTCGCCCCGCATGAGGATCACACCCCGCTCGATGGCGTTTTCCAATTCCCGCACATTGCCGGGCCATGGGTACCTGTTCAGGACATCCATACATTCCGGCGTAATGGCCTTGACCTGCCGGTTGTTCTTTTCTGCATACCGCTTGAGAAAAAAGTCCGCCAGCAGCGGGATATCCCCGCTGCGCTCTCTGAGCGGCGGAATATCCAGGACCACCACATTGAGCCGGTAATAGAGATCCTGCCTGAACCGCCCCCGGCTGACCTCCTCTTCCAGGTTCCTGTTGGTGGCGGCCACGATTCGGACGTCAACCCTGATCGTCTCCTCGCCGCCAACCCGCTGCAGTTCATGTTCCTGGAGGACCCGGAGCAGTTTGGACTGCATGGCGGCCGAAGTCTCGCCGATCTCGTCCAGGAACAGGGTGCCGGACTGTGCCTGGACAAAACGTCCTTCCCGCCTGCGGTCCGCACCAGTAAAGGCACCCTTCTCGTGACCGAACAGCTCGGATTCCAGCAGGTTCTCCGCCAGGGCGGCACAGTTGACCTTGACGAACGGCCCGCTGGAGCGGAGACTGCGATGATGCAGGGCCGAAGCCACCAGCTCCTTGCCGGTTCCTGACTCCCCGCAGATCAGGACCGTGGCATCGGTGGGTGCCACCTGAAGGATCATCTCCCACAGTTCCCGCATGGGGGGAGAGGTACCGATGATGGACTGCTCCCCGTCAAACGGCGGCCCCAGGGCGGCATGCTCCTCCTCCTGGCGCCGATGTCCCATGGCCGTCTCCAGGGTCTGGCGCAACCGGTCGAAATCCAGGGGCTTGGTCAGGTAATCGTAGGCACCCTTTTTGATGGCCGCCACGGCAGAATCAACAGAGGAATAGGCAGTCATGATGATCACCGGAATGGCGGGATTGACCCTCCGGATCCTGGCCAGGGCCTCCATACCGTCCATGGTGGTCATCCGGACATCCATGAGAATGGCATCAAAGGCCGACCTGTTCACCGCCTCGAGAGCCGTCACACCGTCGTCCGCCTCCTCGGCACGCCATCCCCACTCCTCCAGCAGTGACCGAAGCATATACCGATGTACCTGTTCGTCATCGACGATCAACACCTTTGCCGCATTGTTTCCGTCCATGGTCATCTCGGTTCAACAATCTGCTATCCGGTCCATTTCATTTCTTCCTCCGTCCGGTGACGGAACAGTCAATTTGGCAAGCCCTGCAGGGCTGATCCCAGGTTTCCCTTCCGGCAACTTGCACACTGTAGCATTAAACTGCTACTGTATGCAAATGGAACACCGGGTTGAAATAGAAAAGATTATCTCCGGGGGAAAGGGTCTGGCCCGACTGGCCGACGGGCGGGTGGTGATGATCCCGGGAGTTCTGCCGGGCGAGCAGGTTCTTGTCCGTGAATCCAGAAAAAAATCCGATTACCTCGAAGCCAGGGTAACCCGGCTGCTCAGCCGCTCCGCCAGCCGTACCGACCCGCGCTGTCCCAGATACGGTATCTGCGGAGGTTGCAATTTCCAGCACATCGCCTATCCGGTCCAGCTGCGCCTCAAAAAAAATATCCTGGCCGAGAGCCTGAAACGGAGCCGTGTGGCTGTCTATTCGGAAACCGTCTCCACCATGCTCGCCTCCCCGCTCCGTTTCGGCTACCGCTCCCGAGTCCGGATGCGGTTGGATCGACAGGGCAGACCGGGCTTTCTGGCCCACAGAAGCAACACCGTTGTGCCGATTTCCTCCTGCCCGGTGGTGACCACCGGGCTGAACCGGGCGATCTCGGCACTGGCTGCCATGAATCTGCCTGACCTGCAGACCTGCTGCCGGCAGGTCGACCTTGTCCAGTCTCCCCTGGACAACAGCGTCACGGCGATCTTCTTTCCTCGTCGTGACCGGGATGCGCCGTCCACAATTGATTGCGGCGTTCCGCCTGCAGACATCGATCATCTGCTCGTGTACCGAAACGGGAAACTCATTTCTCTGGTTGGTTCGGCCAATCCGGTACTTGCGCAGCATTTTCCTGCCTGCGGAGAAACCGTGGACACCAGGTACTCCCTGTCCTGGGAACCGACCTGTTTTTTCCAGGGCAACCCCGGGCAGAACCTGCAGCTGGTGGACAGGGTGTGCCGGGCGGCCGGAGATCTCTCGGACAAAGAGGTCCTGGATCTGTACTGCGGCTACGGCAACCTGACCATTCCCCTCGCCCTTGCCGGCGCCAGAATCTGCGGCGTGGAGCACAACCTGGCCGCTATCAGATGGGGCCGGTACAATGCCCACCATCTTGGTCTGGATACCTGCCGTTTCCGGAGTGGAGATGTTGTCAGGACGGTGCGGCAGCTGCATGCCCGGAACAGAGAATTCCATCTTGTCGTCCTGGATCCACCCCGGCGGGGAATGGGCAGGGCCATCGGGCTGCTGGCGGAACTGGCCCGGGAGCGGATCATCTATGTCTCCTGTGATCCGGCAACCATGGCCCGCGATCTTGCCTGGCTTCTGGCCGGCAGCCTGTTCCGGATCAGGGCCATCGAACCCCTGGACATGTTCCCCCAGACCCACCACATAGAAAGCCTGGTCTTGCTGGAAAGAAATTGACATCAGCCGGACATCGAACTAATTATGACAGGTTGCAGCCATGATCCCGAGAGCGGCTCGGGCCGCTGAGCGTACCAACCATCAAGCAACAATCCAACACTGCTGAGGAACCAGAATGACGACCGAAACTGCGGGTCGATTCACAGCGGACGGACTGCCCGTTCTCATCGGCTCCGTGCCCCTCACCAGCCACCAGGAGGCCCTGGAATGGATCTTCACCGCCACTCCGGAGATCCCCCTCTGGCCACAATTGCCGTCCCACCCCCTGGAACGGATGATGCCCCAGTTCAGTGAAAACATCCCCTGTATCCGGGAGGAAAACCTGGGCGGACCGGAGAGCCGCATCTATTTCGACATCTCGGGCGAGGACTTTGAATCCGAAATGCTCGCCTTCTACGAGGACTACCTTGCCGTCAGCGAGGACTATTCCCGCCTGGAGAACTCCCGCTTCCAGACCGGTCAGGAACGCGCCACCGGCCTGTACCTCTTTGCCGACAACCTGAGCAGCGACACCATCAGGGCGGTAAAAGGACAGATCACCGGCCCCTTCACCATGCTCACGGGCATCAAGGACACCGATGGCCGTCCAGGCTATTTCAATGACACGATCCGGGACATGGTCACCAAGGCCATCAGCATGAAGGCGGCCTGGCAGACCCGTTTCCTGGCGGAAAACTCGGGCAGGCCCGTACTGCTCTTCATCGACGAGCCAGCCCTGGCCGGCCTTGGATCATCGGCATTTATCAGTGTCACCCAGGAAGATATCCGGGCGATGATCAACGAGGTGGCCGATGCCGTCCACCGGGCAGGAGGGCTGGCAGGAATCCATGTCTGCGCCAACACCGACTGGCCGCTGCTCCTGAACTCGGCAATTGATATCCTCAGTTTCGATGCCTACGGTTACTTCGACCGTATCGCCCCCCTGGAAGACGAACTGCATGCCTTCCTCGACAGGGGTGGCGTCCTGGCCTGGGGTCTTGTTCCGACATCCAGGGCAGAAGACATCGAGCAGGAGACGGCTGCCTCCCTGGCCGATCGATGGCAGCAACAGGCTGCAGCCCTGACCGCTGCAGGACGACGTGATCCCGCTGCCCTGCTGCGTCAGACCCTGATCACCCCCAGTTGCGGAACCGGCTCACTTAGACCGGAACTGGCAGGCAGGGTCCTGTCTCTTACCCGGTCGCTCGCCAACAACCTCAGAACTTCTCTGCTGAACTGACAAGCCCATGGACAAACAGAGCAACATCATCCGGCAACGCCGGGAAAAGGCCCAGGCCCTTGCCGAAGCCGGGGTCAAAATTTTTTCCAACCATTTCACCTCTCCCCAGCCCATAGCCGAACTGCTCCCGAGGGGTGAGGGCCTTGCCGCCGAAATGCATGAACAGAATGGCGGCACCTACCGGGTAGCGGGACGGATCATGTCCATGCGTCGCTTCGGCAAGGCGGCCTTTTTCCATATCCAGGACGAGTCCGGCCGGATCCAGATATATGCCCGGCGGGACCTGCTGGGTGACGGCCCATATCAGCTTTTCAAAAAATGGGACGTGGGCGACATTGTCGGCGTAGAGGGAAAGCTGTTCAAGACCAAGACCGGCGAGACATCGCTCGAGGCGCATCAGCTGCACATGATCACCAAATCGCTGCGTCCGCTGCCGGAAAAATTTCACGGTCTCACCGACGTGGAGACGAGGTACCGCCAACGCTATGTTGATCTGATCGTCAATAGCGAGGTACGGGAAACCTTTCGCAAGCGGGTGGAAATCATCCGTCTGATCCGGGAATTTCTCACCAACCGGGGCTTCATGGAGGTGGAGACGCCCATGATGCAGCCGGTTCCGGGAGGGGCCACTGCCAAACCGTTCAAGACCCACCATAACGCCCTGAACATGGATCTCTACCTGCGCATCGCGCCGGAACTCTACCTGAAACGCCTGCTGGTGGGTGGATTCGAAAAGGTCTTCGAAATCAACCGTAACTTCCGTAACGAGGGCCTTTCCACCCGGCACAACCCGGAATTCACCATGCTGGAGTTCTACCAGGCCTATGCGACCTATCAGGATCTCATGGACCTGACCGAGGAGATGATCTCCTGGCTGGCTGCCGAGATCACAGGCTCCATGGAAGTCACCTATCAGGGGACCCCTGTAGACCTGGCGCCCCCGTGGCAGCGGTATACTCTGGAAGAGGCCCTGGTCCGGGTGGGGAATATCGACATCGACACGGTCCGGGACGACCGGGCCATCATGGCCCTGGCCAGGGAACAGGGTATCGAGCTGCAGCCTGATGCCGGCCCGGGAAAGGCCAGGACCGAGCTCTTCGAACTGCTGGTGGAAGAACAACTGATCAACCCTACCTTTATCACGGCCTATCCCACCGAGGTTTCTCCCCTGGCCAGGAGAAACGAGTGTGATCCGTCGGTAACCGACCGGTTTGAGCTCTTCATCACCGGTAGGGAGATCGCCAACGCATTCAGCGAGCTGAACGATCCCATGGACCAGTTCCAGCGGTTTGAGAAACAGATTGCCGAACGGGGCCAGGACGAGGAGATCCACCCGGAGCTGGATTATGATTACATCCGGGCCCTGGAATACGGCATGCCGCCGGCAGCCGGCGAAGGGATCGGTATTGACCGCCTGGTCATGCTCCTGACCGATTCTCCATCCATCCGAGACGTCATCCTTTTCCCCCATCTCAAACCGGAATCAGGAGAGACCGGCCGGAGTAGCAAGAAAAAGAAGTAGATGTCCTTTGAATGGTTTGTCAGTCTCCGGTATCTGCGCGCCAAACGCAGGCAGAAGTTCATTTCCCTGATCTCGGTCATCTCCATGCTGGGCGTGGCAGTAGGGGTCATGGCCCTCATCGTGGTCCTCTCGGTCTATACCGGTTTCACCGAGGGCCTGCGTGACCAGATCATCGGCATCAATGCCCATGTTCTCGTTCAACGCTACAACAGCGATATAACCGAACCCGACCAGATCCAGGACCAGGTGGACCGGGTCCAGGGCGTGGTCGCCTCGACGCCGTACATCTACGCCCAGGCGCTGATCTCTTCCGGCAGCGGCTCCAGCGGCATCGTTCTGCGGGGTATCGAGCCGGACAGCGCTGTCCACGTCCTGCGGCTGGAGGAACACATGACTGCCGGCCGTCTGGCCGACCTTGCCCGGCCCCATGGTCTGCCGGCAATCGTCCTGGGCCAGGAGCTGGCCAGGCAACTGCGGGTCGATGCCGGAAGCAGGATCCGGCTCATGTCTCCCAACGGTTCGCTCTCTCCCATGGGCGTGCTCCCCAGAGTCCTGACCTGCAGGGTGAGCGGCATCTTTGCCACCGGAATGTATGAATACGACTCCACCATGGGATTCATCAGCCTGGCCACAGCCCGCAGGCTCACAGGCATGGAAGACGGGGTCCACGGCCTCGAGGTTCGGGTGGAAGATGTGGACAGGGCCAACGATACGGCCCAGGCCATCCGTTCCCGCCTGGGGCCCGAATTCTCTGTCCGCGACTGGATGCAGCTCAACCGGAACCTCTTTGCTGCCCTCAAACTGGAAAAGGTGGGTATTTTCATCGCCCTGGACCTGATTATCCTGGTGGCGGCCCTGAACATCATCAGTGCCCTGATCATGGTGGTCATGGAAAAAAACCGGGACATCGCCATCCTCAAATCCATGGGTGCGCCCACCGGTTCCATCATGCGAATTTTCTTCTACCAGGGCGCCGTTATCGGCCTGACCGGCACCATCCTGGGAACGGCGGGCGGACTTGGACTCTGCGCGATTCTCAAGCGCTACAAGATCATCGAGCTGCCCTCAAACGTCTATCCCATGTCCACCATGCCCATCAAGGTCATTCCCCTTGATGTGGGAATCATCGCTGTCTCCGCGGTCCTGATCACCCTTGCAGCCACCCTCTATCCATCCTGGAAGGCTTCCAGGATCCAGCCGGCAGAGGCCCTGAGCTATGAGTGAGGTTCTCCTGCTCGAGGCGCGCGATATCCACAAGGGATACGGCAGCGGTGGCAGCCGTGTTCAGGTATTGCACGGCCTGGACCTGGCAGTCAGCCAGGGAGAACTGACCGCTGTCGTGGGGCGATCAGGTTCCGGCAAGACCACGCTGCTGCAGATCCTCGGTACGCTGGACCAGCCTGACCAGGGAACAGTACTGTTCCGGGGCAGAGAGATCACCGGCAGCCCGGACAGCGTACTCTGCAAGCACCGCAACCGCAATATCGGCTTTATCTTCCAGTTCCACCACCTGCTGCCGGAATTCAATGCCCTGGAAAATGTCATCATGCCCGGTCTCATAGCCGGAATGTCCCGGAGCGAACTGGAGGACAAGGGCATGGCCCTACTGGACCAGGTGGGGCTGGCCGGACGGAGGGGACACCGCAGCGGTGAACTTTCCGGAGGTGAACAGCAGCGGGTGGCCCTGGCCAGGGCCCTGATCATGGAGCCGGCGCTGCTGCTGGCCGACGAACCTACCGGCAACCTCGACTCCAGAAACGGCGCCCGGATCTTTGCCCTGCTGCAACAGCTCAGTCGCACCCGTGGCCTGGCGGTGATCATGGTCACGCACAACATGGATCTGGCCAGCCAGATGGACCGCCGTCTGACCCTGGAAGACGGAATTCTTTCTGAATAACGTCGTTTTTCCGGGCCGTTCTCTTTCAATCCTTTCCTGGGCAATAAATCTTCTTACCCTGGCTTTACTTTGCAAGATCCTTTGTGATATGCTTCAAATGAAGTGTCTGAAAGACACCCTGAAACCGCCTGATGAAAATTTTTTTATATTGTCCCAGACCTGGTTATCGCTTCAGATCACGTGCAGATTTTTGATCACCTGCCCGTCCCCAGCCTGCAAGTCAAGGGAGATGGAACGATCCTTAGGATCAACCGGCTCGCCAAGGAACTGTTGGGAGCAGATCGGGTACGAACAAACAGCAGTTCCCTCTTTCACCTCCTGCCCAGGGAGACCGGTGGAGAACTGCAGAAATTCTTCAGCACGGTCAAGTTGGGGGTAGCGGACAGGTGGCTGGGACGACTCTCCCTGCAGAACGGCAGCAGTCCTCTCTATCGTTTCCACATTTCCAGATTGCCGGATTATACTCTCCTCGTCCAGCTGGAAAAGGAGAACAGGCCTAACCCGCCGGACGAACAGGTGGATCGGGAACAGTTCCACCTCCTCCAGGCTCAGTATCAACGAAACCCTGCCGGAATCCTCCTGGTCAACGACAAAATGCAGATGGTCTCCTACAACAAAAAATTCGCCCGCATGTGGGGACTGCCGAAATCGGCTCAGCAGGGACGCGATGATCGGGAAAGCCTGCAGCTCATCCTGAACCAGATCAAGGATCCTGCCGAATTCATGGAGAAAATCCATTTTCTCCACTCTCATCCAGACAGACGGAGCACGGACGAGGTGGAACTCAAGGACGGACGGGTCTTTTATCGCCACTCCTGTCCCATCCGCTACCGGGGAAAGTACCTGGGCAGGGTCTGGTATTTTCTTGATATCACCGCCCTCAAGGCAGCCCAGAACGAAATCGTCCGCCAGAAAAAATTCCAGGAAGCCATCCTTGAGCATATCCAGGACGGCATTGTCGCCTGTAACGCCCGCGGAGAACTGTCAATCGTCAACCGGGCAGGTCGTCGTCTCCACGGTATCGAGGACAAGGATATCGATACGGATCAGTGGGCTGAACACTACCGCCTCTTCCATGCCGATGGGCTCAGTCCGCTGCAGCCCCAGGATATCCCTCTGGTCAAGGCATTAAGTGGTCAGACCCTCCGCAACGAGGAAATGGTCATCGTCTCGGCAGACGGTAAACGGCATGATGTCCGGGCCAGCGGCCAAGCCATGTATGACGATCACGGCAACAAGCTGGGCGCCGTGGTCTCGCTGCACGACATCACCGACATCAACCGTACCAGAGAGCAGCTCCGTTTCATGGCCTATCATGATCAGCTCACCGGCCTTCCCAACCGGCGGCTGTTTCATGACCTGCTGGACCAGTGTCTACGGCGTGCCCAGCGGAACAGGGAAAAGGTGGCGGTCCTCTTTCTCGATCTGGACAACTTCAAGACCGTCAATGACTGCTATGGCCACGAAGCAGGTGATCAACTCCTTGTCCAGCTGGCCACCATTCTCCGCCTCTGTCTGCGGGACTCGGACATCCTCTGCCGCTGGGGAGGAGATGAATTCGTCATCGCCCTGGGCCAGCTCTCTGAAAAGGAGGATGCCAGCAAGGTGGCGGAAAAACTCTGCCAGGCCGTAGTCAACCATATGGAGCGTCACTTCGGAGAATGCCAGGTCAGCACCTCCATCGGCATCAGCCTGTTCCCGGAACATGCCGCTGTTGCGGACAACCTGATCAGAACAGCCGACCAGGCCATGTACACGGCCAAACAGCAGGGCAAGAACCGTTTCCGTTACGCCACCACAGCCAACATCCTCCAGCAGTCTGCCCTGCCCTTTGACTCCACCTCGGGCTGACCCGCCTCTTCATCCTGCCCCGGGCACGGCACTCCGGGGCGGCAAGCTCCGGCCAAAGGCCTCATGCGGAAACCTTATTCACCTGGACTGCCAGCGAGCCCCTGACAGTTGTCCACAGGGATGATCATCTCGGTTTGCCCTGGTACGGCATCCGGCAGGGTAGCGATCCAGAATCCGCTCCATGGGTCGAGGAAGTCATCCGTTGTTATGGCATGATAGCCACTATTCTCGTCCACGTATCGCCACAGGATCCTGGAGACCACCTGGCGCTCGTCCCCTTCTGCCAGGGTACAGCCCCCATTGCTGCTCTGACAGTCACCAGTTGATCCGGTGACAACCCGAATCCCTCCCACAGGTCCAGAAGCTGCAAACGGGTATCCACCCATTGCCCAGCGTACCGATCCGGCCTGAACCGGCAGAGGTACCGCAAAACAGCCTTGTTCCGCAACACAGCCTATCTGCGAGACAATCGGTGTTACGACTGATGTTTCAGGCATATCCAATACCACGTCAGCACCGCTGTTCTGCAGGATCCAGAATCCCTCTCCCTGGTTCAGAACATCATGCAGTCCAGCCTGGACATAGCTGCCTGCATCCGCATCAAACCGGTACACTATCCAGACCTGACCGTAGACCCCCTGGATATCGTCGGCAAAGATTCCCGCAACGGTATTGCTGTTTCCCGGATCGGCGGGAAGGCTGAGCTGCCGCCAGGTGTTTGCGGGCAAGACCGTTGTCGGCAAAGGCTCTGTGCAGAGATCTATTCTGTACATGCCGCCATTACCATACTCGCCGAACCCGGTACTCCAATCCGGGTCCGGACTAACCGCATCGAGATACAGGTAATAGTCACCAGGAGGCAAAAAATAGGAAGAAAAGGAAAATATATTGGTGGCTGGAGCCAGGGGAGTATTGTCATCCGAGTGCATTTCAGCGATGATGTTCCCCACCTGGTCTGTAAGGGTAACATTCATGGCCAGGTTTGCCCCCCTGGTCTCGCCATCGTGGCCCAGCAGCGGACTGACGGTGACCCGCAGTGCTCCGGTAGTCGTCACTCGATAGACATCGGCATCTGCGTAAACTCCGTCCGGGGCAACCAGTCCGTTGAAACTTGTCAGTGTTTGCGAGATCGGAGAGGCAGTCGCAATATCGTCACCGGCGTCATCCGGCAGTCCCCCAAGAACATTCAGCAGGATAGCAAGATCATCTTCCTGATTATTTGCATCCGGATACTCCCCCCTGCTCCACTGGACATAGGGCTTTGTGAACGGTGCACCCATGATCGGTCCCCAGTCACCGTGTCCGCCGTAATACCCGAAAGAAGAAGTACCGTCGTGATCCAAACCGACCATGTGGCCTGTCTCGTGGGAGATCGTCATACCCAGGTTGCCAGCCGAATTGTTCCAGGCCCAGCCAGTTTTCCAGTAATCCGATGGAAGATGAAACACACCGACATAGGCTACTCCACCGGCACCAGGATAAATATCATGGGTGGTGGTGGCAATCATCTGCACCCTGTTGACCACCGGGGTGGCGTCATAGACCGCCTGGCTTGTGGTAACATTGATATCAAAGGGAGCATAGTCCTCGGCCGCCTCCTGCCAGCCCAGCCACATGATATAGCGGTCTGTATCCGAAAAGCTGGATGTATCACTGTCTGCACTGAACGGCGTATATTCTATGTCACCCACTTCCTCATTCCAGGCAGTACCGGAAAGGACACCGCCCCAGTAGTTGATATAGAGCACATTGGTGGCTCCGGGCCTGCTCTGCAGGTTCTGCAACTCGGAAAGCGGCGGAATATCTCCTGTGACAGGCGGCACATCCTGGGCAACCTGATCACCCTCCGGTTTGGGATATCTTACGCAGATGTAGTCATCCGGATCCTCCTCCTGCAGCGTTCCCTGCAGGTTCTGGTCAAACAGGGCCTTGTAGAACCTGCCGTTAACGGCATCGCGGAGAAGCAGGCCAGTGATCCGCCCTGCTTTTTCCGTGAGCTCAATCCCACCGGAGCGGTCGGACAGGACAACGATGCCGGTGGTCACCCCCTGCTGATCCGGCTCGCTGAGCAGACCGGGACCATCGATGATATCCTCCACCGTACCGGCAACGGTCCTGCCACTTGGCAAGACGATACTCAGTGAGTTCATGCCAGCCAACTGATCGATCGATGAGATATTGAGCCGGATGACCTGACGTCCTTCGTTGTCAGCTTGGGCAACAGGGGTGTATAGCAGCTGACCGGCCCTGGCCTGACTTGCAAGACAGCTAACCATCAGCAGGCTGCCTGCCAGCCCCGCCCCCCTCCTGCCGCACGATGGCATTTTAAACAGACGACAACATTTTCCATACCATTTCCACAACATAGCACGCCTCCTTTCCGGTTCGATCTGGGACCCTGTCCGCAAGTTCCCTACCTGACAAACGATAATGCCATCTCGAAAAAATACCTTTTCCGCTGACGACTCTGCATCAATGCACTTGTTTTGCTAAATACTTCCTTTGGAAAAACCAGGCCTTTTGGTCCCGGTGAATGCGGAAAACTTGATCCATGAACAGGCACCGCGTTCATTTGCGGCACATTCGGCTACAACCGATTGTTGGCAACAACTTATTGTATAATTCATATAAAAACAAGAGAAAAACAGAACTGACTGGTGGAAATCTGCTCAGGGAATCAGCCTGCAGCGGCAGCACGGCCCAGCTTCCCATGGGCCGTGCTGCCTGTTGCAGAGGTTGGCACGGTCGTACTCTATTTCTTAATTTCTCTTTTCCGGATCCTCGTAGAGGATGTCTGTCTGGGTGACAGCGTAACCGAGCTGGTTTTTCAGGGGGATGCGAAGCTGCATCTTCTCGTCCTCCAGTTCCTCGTCATCGAAAAAAACCACGACCGTGTGATTGTCGAGAAAGGTGTCCACCTCCATTATTCCAGGAAGCTTTTTTATAAATTCAACCACCTTTGCTGCATCCTCCTTGGTCTTCATCTTGGGGATGGTGTACTTGTACTTGGCATCAAAGGCCAGGGCCGCCTGTGTTCCTGCCAGGATCAATGCCAGGGCCATACCCGCTGCTGTGGTTCTCCATCTGCTTTTCATGGCTGACTCCTTTGGGTTAATGGTTTCTATTTTTTCAACATTCCGGTCAATGCTGTTCTAGGTACTGTGATACTGTAACAATCTATAGCTGCTTTTCTCTTCTCCCGCAAGAATTCCTGCAGGTACTCCTCCTTGCAGTACTCACCACAAGGGCTGCAGCAGGGGTTCCATGAGGTCGGGAACTAATTCCCCTACGGTACTCTCTTCTACTATTCCACTGCGATCGAGAAGAAATCCAGTGGGAAAACCGGTAATCCGATAGAGATCCGCCACCCTGCCATCGGGATCCAAAAGAACAGGATAGGTCAGCTGAAGCCTACTTACCAGCCGCGTGACCTTTTCCGGCCGCTCCTCCACATTGACGGCCACCACGGTGAATCCCCGTTCTGCAAACCGTTCCTGGACTTTCTCCAGATTGCGCAGATCCTGCTCCACAAATGGATTTGCCGCACTCCAGAAACGAAGAAAGACGATCCGGCCGCGATACTGATGCAGAGCATGCAGCCTTCCCTGGATATCAGGAGCCGTGAAATCGGCTGCCCAAGGTAATGTCTTGCCCAAACCGGCCAGGTAACCCGCAACCTCTACCCCATGATAGCGGCGCAGATGGCGGGAGGCATCCTTCTTTTCCTTGAAAACATGGACCCTGCAGTTATTCTCCCGGCGACTGTAGCGATCCGATTCGATCCAGTAGGCCTGTCCGGCATCCAGCGGAAGACCGGAAACTTCATCCACCACCAGGATCGCGGCCTTCTCCATTCTGACCGACCGCTCGAGTTCCGGGTGCTGTTCAAGCCAGAGGCGGGCGCAGCACAGGGAGCAGAAGACCTGCGGAGTACTGCCTGGTTCTCTGATCTCCACCCGGGAGATGGGGATGATCCCGGTTCCATCCAGAAGACAATGCTCCACCGGCCTCCGGGTAACCTGGACCAGGGCAGCAATCCCGGCCAGGGCCAGCAGAAACAGAATTGAAAAAAAGGATCGTTTCATAACAGACAGTCAGCCTCTGAGCAGGACGAGATGCACGCAGACCATGAGCAACGATCCGGCCAGGGCCAGGCAGCCGGTATCCAGGAGCAGGGTCAGGGTTCTCTGCAGCGGTCCAGGGGCAGACCAGGAGCGGGCCAACAACCACACTGGAAACACCGCGCAGACACAGCAGGTGGCCACCACGAACAAACCGGCAAAGAGGGGTGCATCAGCCACCTTCTGCAACATACAGTAGAGACAGTGGTGAAACGGCAGTTGCATGAGCATGGGGGCAATGACCTCGATGGTGGCCAGGACCGTCACCACCGCGTTCAGCAGTCCGGCCATGGCGGTCGCCGCCATCAGCCTGGCGGAAAAACCGCGCCGATCCAGGTACAGCCTGCTCATCCAGGCCAAAAGCAGGACCAGCACCGTGGAAGCGAAATATCCATACCAGAGTGGCCGTTCATAGGCAGGCCCGAAAAGCGACAGCGGAATCCAGACCGTGAACCGGGAGGGAATATCCGTTACCGTGGTACAGCAGGAAACAGCCAGCTCAGCAGAACTCCGTATCCAGAGCAGCAGGGAACCCAGGGAGTCGGCACAACCGGTCAGGGCGCTGGCCAGAAGCAGGACAAGGATGATCAGCCTGCCCCGGCGCCCTGCCTCCTGGTCATATTCACCGGTCCGCTCGAGACGAAACAGGACCAGCCAGACAAGACCGAGGAAAAAGAGCAGAGGCTTGATGAGTTCCAGGAAGCGGGTCAGTCGCGGCATGAGATTGCGCACCCCGAAGATGCACATGGTCCCCTGGACCTCGGAAACAAAGGAATGCAGCACCAGGTAGAAAAACGGCCAGGCCAGGGCCCGGATCAGGAGCAGGACGCAGCCCATCCAGAAGACCAGATAGAGTCTGTTCTCCTGCATGCTCACCTGCTCGCCAGCTGCATTGCGCCCGGGAATATGCAGAAGAAGGTGACCGCTCAGCCCGACTGTCGACAGGGCCAACCCGGACGAGAGCAGATCGACAACTGCTCCGGTGATGCTCCACGGATTGACGATCATGGTGCCACCAGATGCCCCTTGTCCAGGTGCAGGATCTGATCGGCCTGCCCGGCAACTTCCTGATCATGGCTGACGATCACCAAAGTATGGCCCTGCTGTTTCAGCTCGGTAAAAAGGGCCAGGACCTGTTCGGCGGCCGCCTGATCAATGTTGGAGGTCGGCTCGTCGGCGAAGAGGATTTCCGGATCATGGACCAGGGCCCGGGCCAGGGCCAGGCGTTGTCGTTCACCTCCGGAAAGCTGCCTGGGCAGATGTTCCGCCCGGTCTGCCAGACCAAGACGGCTCAGGAGTCTCATGGCCCTGCTCCTCCGTTTCCTGCGTCCCAGGCCTGTTACCACCAGGGGCATGGCCACGTTTTCCCAGCCGTTGAGGTGTTCAATTAGCTGGTATTCCTGAAAGACTATGCCGATGGTTTCCCTGCGGTAGCGGCTCTGCACCACATCGCTGGCCAGACTGATCTCCCTGCCCCGGAACAGGACCTGGCCGGCGGTCGGTCGCTCCAGGGCTGCCAGCAGGGCAAGAAGGGTGCTCTTGCCCGATCCCGATGGTCCGGTGATTGTAGTCCAGCTGTTCTGGGCAATGGTGCAGGAAACATCCTCCAGAGCCTGAACCGGAATACGGCTCCGCAACCGGTAGGTCTTGGACAGTGCCTTTCCCTGGAGGAGGATCATTTCCCGTGCAGCTCTGGCTGTTTTTTCAGTGCTTCTTCCAGGGTCTGCCGCTCATCATCGGCAAAGGGATTCTTTTTCCAGTGCTCGTGTTCCGGCGGCGTATAGGGCGGGTTGACGGCCAAGGTCCGAATGTAGGCAATGATATCCACGATATCCTTGTCTGAGAGGATATGTTTCCACTGGGGCATCACATGGGAGAGATTGTTGGCCTTGCCGCCATACTTGATCACCTTGAAGAAACGAACATCTGACTGGATATTCATGTAAAAACCATTTGTATGATCACGCGGCGGCGGCTGCAGGGCCTCGTTTCTGGCCCGGGGACCGCGGCCGTCTCCCTTGATCCCGTGGCAGGGCGTGCAGTACTGCCCGTAGATCCTCTTCCCCCTGGCTGCATTGGGCTTGGCGTCGACCTGGACAGCTGACAGGACAACACTCGCCAGGGAGAACAAAACCGTCAGCCATAGTCGTTTCGAGTATCTCATGGGCCCTCCATCAGCATTCAGTGTATTCACTCGTTGTATGGACATGCCACACGCCGCTCCCCTGTTTATCCCATGGTCGTCAATGGTGGCGTCACAGCCGTCTTCCAGGTGGGCACGATGGTACCAAGCATGGTCAGGACCAATCCGAACAGAAAGGAAAAAACCACCGGCAGTGGAGTAAAGGAGACCGGAACGGCAAAGGATGGCACCCAGCCGGCCTGACTGATAAACAGGGGAGCGATTCCGATCCCGTTTCCTACCCGCAACCAACAAACGGCCAGGGCCAGAGTCAGAGTGCTGCCGGTAAGCGCAAGAAGGAGATTTTCATACACGGTCATCTCCAGGATATCCAGGGTCTGCCAGCCGGTGGCCTTCATGATGCCGATCCGGCGCCGACGTTCTCCCTGCCCGAACCCGGAAAGGATGAGAAGAGCAGGAATGGCCAGGGCAAAAGCTGTGGCGTAGAACATGGTGAATGTGCCGGCCTGGATATCAAAGCCACGCTTGATATACCGGTGTACAATGGCCTTGGTCTGAATACGCAGGGGTGGAGTCATCTCCCAGGGTTTGCCCAGGCTGCCCAGCTGTTCCGCCACCTGGTCTGCCGTGCCGGGCCTGCAGTAAACCAGCAGCTCTGATGCCTTGCCTGGCAGCTTGAACAGCTGTTCCGCAGCCTGGAACGGGATGACCACCATGCGGGAAGACCAGATGGACAGGGCAGGATCGATGAGGCCGGCAAGGGTGAACGGCAGGGCCGGAAAGAGAAAAAAACGGAATTCCGAACCGACACGCAGATCAAGCCGACGGGCAAGCTCTTCCCCCATAAGGGCCTGACCAAAGCCCAGGGGCTCCTGCACGCCACCCAGTAAACCAGGCTCGTCAATACCCACGATTACGGCCAGGTCCTCACCCAGGTAGGCCCGACCGACGATCCTGGGCACCACCCTGACAACACCGGGAATCTTTTCCAACTCTGGAATCCGGTCAAGGGAGACCGGACCGTTACGGCCATACTGATCCCGGGCTACATAGAGATCCGCTCCGGCCTGGACCGAAACAAGTGATTCCTGACGGACCCCTTCGGCCACGGCCATGGCTGTTACAAAGGGCAGCAGAACCGCAAGCAGACAGAAGAGGACGACCCCAGACCTGGCCGGCGTGCGGAGGATCGCCTCGGTAGCAGCCAGGAAGAGGTTGACGTGCTTCCCCATGATCCACCAGCCAACAGCTGTCAGGGGGCAAGCCCTGCAAAGGAGGACACCATGGAGAGCCGATCCGGAGAATAGGCGTAACCACCAGGAAGGGGATAGAGCTCGTCGTTGGCCACAGGTTGCAACCTGGGATCGTAATCCCTGAAATTCCATCGCGGGACGATCACGCTTCCCATACCCAGGCCACCCACCTTGTGCTGGAAACCATATTGCGCTTTCAGCCTCCCATGGTGCGGCGTCCGATCAGGCCAGAAAAAAAACCAGGTCATGGCCAGGAGCAGACCGACCAGGCAGCCCAGAAACAGCGAACTTCTTCTGTCCATGCCTGTCTATCGGCGCCGTCGCCTTCTTGTCGTTCCAGTGTCTCCGGCGCCTTCCTTCTGCTCTTCTTTGCCGGGCTCCGGACCGACCACACTGACCATGGCCTGCATGGAATGAATGGGGCAGTAATAGGGATAGTCACCGGGTTCCCGGAATGTGTAGCTGAACTTGTGGCCCTTGAGAAGCAGATAGGAGAAAAACTTGTTGTCGTGGCGCATGTCCACCCCGGAGATGACCCAGTGGCCATAGTTCATCTTGTTCTCCCAGACCACGGTATCTCCGACATTGATAACCGGATCCGGGGGATAGAAGTTGAAGTTACGGATCTCTATATGGATGGTCTCCGCCTGGAGCTGGACTGCTGAAAGCAGGACCAGGACCAGTCCCACAAGAAGACAACCGGTTCGATTCTTCATGATACACCCTCTTGCATATAATTCCTCGATACAGCGTTCCTGTTCAGTGCCGTTTGTTCACCTGATACTCTGGCGTGTGGTACTTCAGTTTCACCGGATCGTGAGCCGGCCAGTCGTGAAGCTGGGCGTCAAACGGATCCCTGAGCTTCCTGGTCGGGCTCTTTTCGTTGTGACATTCGGTGCAGGTGGAACGTGGGTCCGCCTTGAGCCCACACTGCTGCACCTCTTCCTCGGTATAGGTCCGCCCATGCTTTTTCATCACCTTATTGTACTCCTTACCTGCACCGTGGCACGCCTCGCAACCTACCCCGATCATGGTTGGAGTTTTTTCCAGGGAGACAAAACCGCCCGGCTTCCCGTATCCTGTGGTATGACAGGGAAGGCACTTGGTGTCCCTGGTATAGTCCTTTTCCGGATCCAGGCCAGCCTCTTTCTTGATCTCTGCCCGTTCACCGGGTTTGAGAATCTCAAACGATCTGGCCATGGGAGTCTCCTTCCAGCTCTTCCAGACCTTGCGGTGACATTTCTTGCAGGTCTTTACACCGGCATACTCGAAAGGCTTGGCATCCTGGGCCATGGCTGCTGAAACGAAGATCAAACCAGCGGCAACGGCCAAGGGAAAAAATATGTTTCGCATCATTATCCTCGTTACTCGTGATCGCTCCAGGCAGTACAACGCTCAATCGATCCTGGTATCTACTTTTTTGTCGGGCCGGGATCAGGCGGATCCGGCTTGCCGCTCCATGGAGGATTGACCGCCAAGGTGCGAATATAGGCCACAACGTCCCAGATCTGCTTGTCGCTGAGAATATGTTTCCACTGGGGCATGATATGGGAAAAATTCATGGCCTTACCGCCTTCCTTGATGGTCTTGAAAAGTTGCAGGTCCGTACGTTTGTTCATGTACTTGCCATCGGTATGGTTCCGGGGCGCAGGATCGAACTTCTCGACCTTCATCCTCGTGCCGTCACCCTCTCCCTTTTTGCCGTGACAGGGGGTGCAATACTGATCATACTGCCGCTTGCCCCGCTTGGCGTTTCCGGCCGCATATCCCGGAACGCTCATGCCAACGAGTACCACGGCAGCTATCAGCATGGTGAGGACAGGTCTTACCCGTCTTGCATGTCTCGTGTCCATCTGTATCCTCCATAACTGTACGCTCGGGTTTCAGAAGCCGGTTCTCCGGAAAACACCTGCTCCCCTCAGACCAAGCAACGTTTCCAGAACAATATACCGGCTCCAATGAAAAGTCCAAAGACAGAAACCGGGATGCCAACTTCTGGCTTTGGACCACTCATCTACCCCGAAAGGCCGGTACGCTCCGGCAATGGGAGCGCACCGGCTTACGGAAAACCCTACGGACCGTCTACTGCTGATCCTTGGGAATCCAGTTGAAGTTCGTGGTTTCAGGTGTCAGGTAGGTTCTGGAACCGGCCTCGATCACCTTCTTCTCTTCCTGGATGACAGGATCATCCCAGACCGCCCTGCCGGTCTTCTTCTTCAGCCCCTTCTTGAAGTAGTCGTCAGTGAAGACAATGGGATCGGTCTGCCAGAAGCCATAGCGCTTGAAGTCGTAGTAGGAACCGACCTTGCGGACATCGCCGTTGGATACTCCTTCTTTGACCATCCGCTTGGCCCCTCCGGTCAGCTTGGCCGGATCACGCTTGAGCAAGGTGCCATAGTTGTTCTGCTGCAGATCCTGATAGCGCAGGGCGCGATAGGCATCCGACTTGGTCAGCAGCGCATCCATCTCCTTCTTGTTGAAGAAGCGGGCTCCCTTCTGGGTGGTGATCTGCAGTGGTTTGCCATCCTCGGCCACTACCTGCTTGATCTGGAAGTCAATGGGCAGACCGGCCCTTCCGGAGTCAAGCTGGGGCACCCAGGTATTCTCGGCCCGATAGAAAACCGAGCGACCGAGTCCGGCTGCCTCGCCGTTGGTATGGCAGGATTCGCAGGTCCGGCCCCTCGACTGGATGGTATGGGGCGAGTAGGCATTCATGACCAGACCGGGACGACCATCCTTGGTATGTACCAACTGGGAATCCATGAAGATCTGGGCCTTGACCTTCTTGCGCAGGGCCTGCAGCTCGAGCTTGACCTTCTTCCGTGCATCCGGATCAGAGGTCATGACGAGCTTCTTCTTGATCTTCTTCTCCTGGGCCCGCAGTTTGCCGACCTCTGGGCCTATATGGCTGATAAAGTACTGATACTGCGGTCTGAAGATGGAGACCTTGCCCCTGGCATTCCTGCCGAGAATGACGTCTTCCCAGTTCCTCATGGTCAGGGAGCCAAACCAGACACCGGTGGTTTCCTCGCCGGTGAGCAGATCCTTTTCCACTGCCGGCGGCCACTTGTCCTTTTTCAGCCCCTTGAATTTCCGGTCCGGAGTCTGGGCCTTGTCGCCGACACCGGAACCAAGGGCTGCGTACAACAACTTCAAAGTCTGCGGATCCGGTTCACGCCACCGTTTCCATTTCTTGTAGGAAGGATAGTCTTCCCGCATCAGATGGGTTCCGAAATCCAGAGAGGCCCATCCGGAATGACAGGCAGAGCATTCCATGTTCTTCATATGGCCGGCCACGGTATGGGCGACCGGTTTTTCCTTCATGTCTTTCAACTGGGGAATGACATGCTCCTTGCCGGTCACCTTGGAAACAAGCACCAGGCCCTTGCCTGTCTTCCTGACATGACCGAGCTTGGTTCCCTTGGCCGTCACGACCACCTCGTCTCCCTCCTTGAGGGAGTAGTTGGCATTGGCGGCAGCCGCCTTGAGCGCAGGATCACCCTTTGCCACTTTGGCGGTCTTGGCCGGGGCATCCAAGGTACCGTGACAGGTATCGCAGCTGACCTCGGTCGCCTCGTGCGCAGCAGCGGCGGTTTTCCCGTTACCCATGGTTTCCGTAGCCGTATGGCAATCGATACAGGCGAGACCGGCCTTGTAATGGATATCGGGCATCAGGGTGTGATGATCGATACCGTATGGAGCCAGCGGCGCATTCCACTTGTACCTGGGTGAACGATACATTTTTTCGTAATCGTGCTCAAAGAGCCCGATATACTCGGTACCGACCCGGTTGCCGCTGTGGCAGCGGACACACTGGGTGGTGGGAATGGCCGTGGTCAGCCTGTGCTTCAGTGGATAGCCACGCTTGGAGATCAGTCCGGAGAGATCGGTCTTCAGGCGCGGATCCTTGGCCTTGGCCTCGTTGTTGGCCTTCTGGGTCTCCTGGATCGCCTTGTCGCCGGTCATGGTCTGGCCGTCATTGGCATAGATCATGTGACAGGCGGCGCAGCCGGTTGCCCGGTAATCACCCAGCCGGTTTGGAGCCGGACTGTTGATGTGACAGCGCAGGCACTTCTTGCGCAGCATATCATCAACCAGCTGACCGGATTCCTTCTGAGTCGGGATGAGCTTGGTGCCGCCCTTGCCGTTGGCACTGTACTTGGCGTCAACAGTGTCCTGGGCGCCCCAGGCATAGCG
>Ga0256914_1000167_pt1 | contig 63319 bp, 58 predicted proteins | sample HulkmetaG_FD_191571 | JGI IMG/M metagenome (GOLD analysis project Ga0256914, IMG submission 191571) | Hydrothermal chimney microbial communities from Main Endeavour vent field at the Juan de Fuca Ridge, Pacific Ocean - Hulk | ecosystem: Environmental > Aquatic > Marine > Hydrothermal vents ...
GCAATCGTCCAGGTCTTCGAAGACCGAACCCGCCAGGAGGTAAAGATCACGATCATCGGGGTCCTTTTGGAGGGCCCGACGAAGGAGACCTTCGATTTGATCAGGGTCTTTGAGGAGAACAGCCAGCCGTCTGATGGCCAGATTGAAGACCTCGGATTCAGGTGGGATGTTCTCGTAAGCGTGAATGGCCTCTTCCTGACGCCCCTCTCGTTCGAGGGTGACTCCCAAGTAAAACCAGGCGGTGTAATTTTCAGGGTCTGTTTGGACCAGTTCACGCAGGATCTTTTCAGCCTCCTTTTCGCGGTTCAAGTCGAGCAAGATGAGGGCCTTGCGCAGAAGAAGACGAGGGTTTTCCCCCATTTTTTCTTCAAGGCTTTCCACTAATTTGAGAGCCTCTTCGAAACGATCCTGACGGAGATAGAGACGGAGCAGGGCTTCGTAAAGATGGAAGGCTTCGGGGTTTTCTTCGATACCCTTCTTGTAAAGATCTTCGGCTCTCTTGAAGGCCCCGATTTTTTCCAGGAATTCGCCGTATTCCAGGATGATCTCCTGAGAAGATGGTTTCAGGGATAGGGCCTTTTCATAAGCCTTCCTGGCTTCTTCGAAGCGACCAGCTTCCCGGTAAAGGCGGGCCAGCTCGAGCCAGAGGAAGGCGCTTTCGGGTTTTTTTACCGAAAGCCTTTCAAAGGTCCTGATGGCGCCCTCAAGATTTTTTTCACGCAAATAGACGGCAGCCAAAACCGAAAGGGCTTTATGGTCTTCGGGGGCAATCTCGAGGAGTTTTTCCAGGGTCTGGATGGCTCGGGCCGGACGCCCCTGAGCCAAATAGATCTTGGCCAGGATGAAGAGGGTCTCCTGGTCTTTTGGGTTCTTTTCAAGGATTTGGTGGGCCAGTCTGGCGGCTTTTTTGTACTGACCCTGCTCTGCGTAGAGCCGAACGAGTTCTCGTTGCGGCTCCAGGGCCTCTGGATCGCAGTTGACTACCTTCTCCAGGGCCTTGAGAGCCTCCTTGAGGGAGCCATGCTGGATGAGATACTCTGCTCGGAGAAACTGGTAATAGATCTCGGCCCGCGGACAGCGAGCAAAAGCCTGGACACAAAAACTTAAACAGGCCGTGCTCATTACTACCAAGAACAAAAGCTTAGGAACCTTCAAGGGCCAAGGGGTAGTTTTCTGCATCGGGAAGCCTCTCTTTGAGATACTTGCGGAGTTTCTTGAGGAGTCGTTCTTCGATCTGCCTTACCCTTTCGCGGGAGATACCAAACCGCTGTCCGATTTGTTGCAGGGTGAGAGGATCTTCGGCCAGCAGCCTTTCGTAGAAGATGACGCGCTCCTTGTCTTTGAGGTCTTTGCCAAACTCATCGAGAATCTTGCGTAATCTGGTGAGTACTTCGTGTTTGGCCACTTGATCTTCCACCCGCGCGCTGGGATCAGCCAGAAAGTCACGGTGTAATTCGTCGGAATCGTCTTTGATGGGGGCGTCCAGACTGATCTCTGCTGCGCTCATGCGCTGTTCCATTTCGATGACGTCTTCTTCTCGTACGTTGAGTCTCTTGGAGATGAGCTTGGGGGCAGGCTCAAATCCCATGGCATCCAGGCGTTCCTTTTCTTTGCGCAGATTGTAAAAGAGCTTTCGCTGAGCCTGGGTAGTACCGATCTTTACCAAACGCCAGTTGTCCATGATGAATTTCAAGATATAGGCCTTGATCCAGAAGGAGGCGTAGTAGGAAAACTTGACCCCTCGATAAGGATCAAATTTCTTCACGGCCTGCATGAGGCCCACGTTACCCTCTTGAATGAGGTCAAGAAAGTTTTGCATCCAGAACTTCTGGAAATCCAGGGCAATTTTCACCACCAGCCTCAAGTTGGAGGTAACCAGCCGATAGGCGATGCGTGGATCTCGCGTTTTGTAGTATTCTTTGGTGAGCCGTTCTTCTTCTTCTCGCGTCAAGAGGGGGTATTTGCTAATTTCTTTGAGATATTGCTGCAAAGGATCGAGCAATACCGGGGTGGTCTCTTCCTCGGGGAGGGCTGGTAGCTGGATCTCTTCTTTTTTCTTTTTCCTGGCGCGAGAACGTCTGGGGCGCTTCTTCTTGGTGGATTTGCCCTCTTCTTTTTCCTGTACCTCTTCTACTTCGACGATTTCGGGTTCGATGATTTCGGCTTCGATGGGATCTTTGACCTCCATCCCCTCCGTCCTCAATTGATCTTTGCCCATTTTCTTCACTCCTTAAGCCGCGTCTTTTACGGGACGCCAGCCGCGTTTCCGCAAATAGACCTGAATGGCGGCGATGGCTGCCGGGGTTACCCCCGAGATCCTCAGGGCCTGTCCTAGGGAGCGGGGTCTTATTTGGGAGAGTTTTTCACGAATTTCTGTAGAAAGCCCGGGGATCTCCCAGTAATTAAGGTCTTCCGGAAGCAGCATGGCCTCCCAGCGCTTGAAACGTTCCACTTCTTCTTGCTGCCGCTTCACGTAACCGGCATACTTCGTTTCGATCTCGATCTGTTCCAAGACCTCAGCGGGTAGCCGGGCTAGAAAGCTAAATCTTTCGCGAAGTATGTGAAGGGGGACTTCGGGACGTTTGAGAAGGTCAAAGAGACTGACAGGTTGTTTGAGGGGGCTTGACCCGAGCTCTAATAAAAGAGGATTGATTTCCTCCGGTCTTACCCGAAAAGTTTTTAATTCTTCGATACTTTTTTCGAGCAAGGCCTTTTTCTTGAGAAACCTTTCATAACGCTCTTGATCGATCAGACCCAGCTGGTAACCCAGCTCCGTGAGACGGAGATCGGCGTTGTCTTCCCGCAAGAGGAGACGATATTCCGCGCGAGAGGTGAACATTCGATAAGGCTCCCGGGTTCCTTTGGTTACCAGGTCGTCGATAAGCACGCCGATGTAAGCCTGAGAGCGATCCAGGATGAAGGGTTCTTCCTCACGAACGTAACGAGCCGCGTTGATCCCTGCGATGATACCTTGGGCTGCAGCTTCCTCGTAACCCGAAGTCCCATTGATCTGTCCTGCCAAAAAGAGCCCGGCGACGAGCTTGGTTTCCAGAGAGGGTTTGAGCTGGATGGGATTTACGTAATCGTATTCGATGGCGTATCCCGGACGCATGATCTCGGCCCCTTCGAGCCCTTCAATGGAGCGAACCAGAGCCCACTGGACGTCGATGGGCAAACTGGTGCTAATCCCATTGGGATAAATCTCCACTGTATCGAGCCCCTCTGGTTCGAGGAAGATTTGATGCCGCTGACGATCCGGGAAGCGAAAGACTTTGTCTTCAATGGAGGGGCAATAGCGAGCTCCCACGCCCTCGATGATCCCTGTAAAAAGAGGGGAACGATCTACTGCTCCCCGGATGATTTCATGGGTCTTTTCGTTGGTGTAAGTGATATAGCACGGTACCTGGGGCAGAGGTGGGCGTTTGCCCTGGTTTTCGAAGGAGAACAGGGGAGGGGGCACATCTCCCCACTGGACCTCGAGCCGGCTGTAATCAATGGTGCGCCCATCAAGCCGGGGGCAGGTGCCGGTTTTGAGGCGTCCCATCTCAAACCCAAGTTCCTTGAAACAGAGCGAGAGCTTATTGGAAGGCGGGTCTCCCATGCGTCCGGCAGGGAAATTCTTGAGTCCGATGTGAATAAGTCCGCGCAAGAAAGTCCCGGTGGTAACCACCACGGCTTTGGAGTGGAAGACCTCCCCGATGGAGGTCTCCACACCGAAAACGAGCTGGTCCTTGACAAGCACGCGATCGACCATGGCCTGTTTGAGGGTGAGCCGGGGGGTCCTCTCCAGGATTTCTTTCATATAGGCCTGATAACGCCAACGGTCGGCCTGGGCCCTAGTGGCTCGCACCGCCGGGCCTTTACGAGTGTTGAGACGGCGGAACTGGATACCTGTTCGATCAATGGCCCGACCCATTTCTCCTCCAAGGGCGTCTATCTCTTTGACCAGGTGCCCCTTGGCCAGCCCCCCTATGGCGGGATTACAGGACATGGCCCCCACGCGATCTAGGTTGATGGTGAGCACCAGCGTTTCGCAACCGAGCCGAGCCGCTGCCAAGGCCGCCTCTATCCCCGCGTGCCCGGCACCAATTACAATGACATCGAATTTCTTCGGATAAACCGCCATGGTGTTTTCAAGATACTACGCCTTGTCCATTTTTCACTTGAGCAATCATGGCTCCTGACCGAAAATATTCTCTAAAAGGGCCTATGAGGTGGTAGGATGAAAATCTATTCGCGTATCATACCTGAAAATGGCCAGCTTGGTCAAAAGAAAACCCCTTCTCAACCGAAAGAAACTTTTGAAGACGTTTTTGGGCGCGTTTTGCGTTCAGAACGCAGCCAATCTTCGTCAGCCTTTTCCGAGAATCAGGCCTCACTTTCTCCAGAATTGGCGGCCCTCTTGGAAACGGTGCTCAATGGTCTGGAGGCCCTTCTCTCTTCCGATCCATCTCGGGAAAGCGTTTCTTACCTGCGTGAGGGGGCCCAGGAGCTTTTTGAGGAAGTTTCCCGACTTCCAGCCGGACCTTCGCGAGACCTTTTGGAGGAGTTGGCCCTTCTCGGGGTGGTGGAGGCCGAAAAGAGGCTCGCTTGAACCTTTGGCACGCTCTGCTATGGTTTAGGGCGTGCGAAAGGAAGAGATCCTTCTCCTCATTAAAGACGATCTTTCCCGCATCGAAGAAGTTCTCAAACAGAACTTCGCTTCTTATGTCCCTTTTATCAATGAAGTCAGCCAGTACATCCTCTTTGCAGGTGGCAAGAGACTCAGGCCCTTGCTCATGGTACTCTGCGCCCGCTTGTGTGGGGCCAAGCGAGATCCTTATCGTCTTTCGGTACTCTTTGAGTATTTACACGCTGCCACCTTGCTTCACGACGACGTGGTAGACAGTGCCGCTTTTCGGCGCGGGCGCCGGGCGGCCCACCATCTCTGGGGAAACCAAGCGGTCATCCTGGTGGGAGACTTCCTTTATTCCCGGGCCATTCGTATTGCAGTGGAAGAAGGGAACATGGACGTGCTGGACGTCATCTCTCGTACCACCACCCTGATGAGCGAGGGGGAGGTCTTACAGCTCCTCAATTGTGACAACGTAGAACTGACCGAGAAGGAGTACCTTGAAGTGATTTATCGCAAGACCGCGGCTCTCATCTCCGCGGCCTGTGAAGTGGGTGCTATTTTTGCCAACCAGGACTCCTGGCACCGAGAAGCCTTGCGGGAGTATGGCACCCTTTTGGGCTATGCCTTTCAGATCACCGACGATCTCCTGGATTACTTGGGAGTCTCCGGAGAAACCGGCAAAGACGTAGGCAATGATTTTAAGGAAGGCAAGGTGACCCTGCCTCTCATCGTGGCTCTGGAGCGGGCTGAAGAAAGGGATCGTCAACGCCTGCTTGCCTTGATCAAAGATGAAGAACCCTCTGCTGCCCATTTTGAGGAAGCCAGAGGGCTTATCGAAAGGTACGGTGGTTTTACCCATACCCGCCGTCGGGCGGAGGAATTCGTAGAACAGGCCCTTTCTCATCTGGCCAAGTTCCCCCCCTCAGAGACCAGGTCCCTATTGGAGGGTCTGGCTCGTTACGTGCTCACCCGGCGCCATTAAAGGTTTTGCGAAAATCCGAATTTGTTGCTACTAAGCCTTTAGTCTGGGCAAAAGGAGGTAGAAGATGCGTTTGTTATGGGCCTTGGTTGCGGTCTTGTTGTTGGCAGGTGAACTTCCGGCAACGGAGAAGCCGATCAAAATCGGCGCCCTGTTTGCCCTTTCGGGTCCTGCGGCCTTCATTGGTACGCCCACCAAACTGGTGGCGGAGATGACAGTGGCGGAGATAAACAAACAGGGTGGGATAAACGGGCGTCCCTTGAAACTGGTCATGGCGGATACCGAAGGTGATCCCACCAGGGCCGTGATGGCGGTTAAGCGTCTCATCGAGGTCGAGAAGGTGGTGGCCTTGATAGGGCCCACTCGTACCGGCACAGGGATGGCAATTAAGCCCATCGTGGAACGGGCCCGTATTCCCATCGTGATGACGGTTGGGGGAGACCCGGTCATCATGGAAGGAGGCCGTTTTGGGTCAGCGCGCTACATCTTTAAAGCCCCACAGCGTTCCTCCACGGCGGTGCGCAAGATTTACATTTACCTCCAAAAAAAGGGCCTCAAAAAGGTGGCCATTCTTACGGCTTCTGATGGTTTTGGTCAGGACGGCCGACGCTGGCTCAAAAAACTCGCTCCGGAATACGGTCTATCCATCGTGGCCGAAGAGTCCTTCCACCCTTCTGACACTGACATGACCGGTCAGTTGCGCCGTTTGATGAAACATCGGCCCCAGGTCCTCATCTGCTGGACCATTGGTCCGGCGGGGGCCATCGTGGCCAAAAATGTCCGCCAACTGGGTCTCAAAGTACCTCTTTTCCAGTGTCACGGCCTGCCGGATCCCAAATACATCGAACTGGCTGGCAAGGCAGCAGAAGGCAATCTCATGCCCTCCACCAAACTCATGGCCTGGCAAGAACTCCCTGACACCGACCCCCAGAAGCCAGTGATTGCCAGATTCGTCAAGCTTTACAACGACGTCTATGATCTGGATCGAAAGTTCCCCATCAACACCCATTCGGGCTATGCCTGGGATGCAGTGAACCTCTTGGTAATAGCCATGAAAAAGGCAGGTCCCGATCCTCAAAGGATCCGCGACGCCCTGGAACATATCAACGGTTACGTAGGGGTCTCCGGTATCTATCGTCTGAGCCCCAAGGATCATTGTGGTCTTGGGGTAGATTCCATGATCATCGTGCGCATCGAGGACGGCCAGTGGCATCTCGAAGACTATTGAAGCTCCTGGTTTTTGATTGTGACGGGGTCCTCTTCGACTCGAGAGAGGCCAACCGGGCTTATTACAACGCCATTGCCCAGGCCTTGGGGCGGCCTCCTCTTAGTGAAGAAGAGTTTCGCGTGGTGCACATGCAAACGGCGGAAAACTCTGTGCGTTACCTCTTTCGAAATCAGCCGGAAAAAATAGAAGAAGCCCTGGCCTTTCAACGGAGTCTGAATTACGAAAACTTCCTTCACCTGATGAAACCAGAACCAGGGCTGGTAGAGCTTATCGAAAGCGTCCGTCCACCTTTGAAAACCGCCATCTCCACCAATCGCACTACCACCATGGGAAGGCTCCTTGAGATTTTTGGCCTCGAGCCCTATTTCGACCTGGTGATGACGGCCCTCACCTCCCCAAAGCCCAAACCGCACCCCGAGGCCCTCACCGTGATCCTGGAACACTTCGGAGTTGAACCCCAGGAGATCCTTTACATAGGCGATTCCGAAGTAGATCTGACCCTCACGAGGGCAGTGGGGGCACCCTTGGTGGCCTTTAAGAATCCGGAACTTTCTGCCGAGTTCCACGTATCGAGCTTTGACGAACTGCGGAATTTGTTAAAAAAACTAGGTGTTCCCTGATGTTTAAGCGATTTATCTTCTATTTTTTCCTCCTTATCCTCTTTATCAGCATCTATTTTGCTTACACCTCGGTCACCTTCACCACCAAGATACTCGATTCCATTGCCACTCAGGAAACCACTCGTCTGGTGGCCATGGCCCTTGAGGAGGGAAACGTACTGGATGAACGGGTTCTGGCCCGACTACAGAAACTCCTTGGTGGGGAGGTCTTTGTTTATAGCAAAGCCGGCGTACTCCTGGCCACCACCTACTCGGGAAAAATTCCCGGGTCCTTAACCAAACTAACCTCCCAGGAGCTTGAGGCCCTGGCTCATGGGCCGGTGGTCAAAAAGGTCACGTTGGAAGGCCAGATTTACCGTCAGGTGCTCTTTGCTGCGCGTCTGAGCCCGGAGATCACTTGTTACTTCGGGCTTCTCCTACCCACCACCTTTGAGCAGCGGGTGAAGAGGGAACTCACCGTAGGGCTGGTTTACACTGCTTTTTGCGGTTTGGTCTTCATGGTGGTGGTGAGCTGGTTCCTCAGCCGTTCCGTGACCAGACCGCTGGAAGACCTGGCTCAGGTGGCTCGCAAGCTTGGCAGTGGTCAGTTCCCGGGACGGGCTCCGGTGAAAGGGCCTCCAGAGGTGCGGGCCCTAGCCCAGGCCTTCAACGAGATGACAGAAAAGCTTCAGGAATACCAGCAGCGACTGGTGGAAACCGAACGTTTGGCCACCGCCGCTCAGCTGGCAGCCAGTGTGGCCCATGAAATTAAAAACCCTCTAACCAGTCTCCGCCTGGCAGCCGAACTACTTTGTGCCCTCCTGAGCGATCAGCCGGAGATGGCCAAGAGGGCAGAGGTCATCCTGAAGGAAGCCACCCGCCTAGAGAACATCGTGCAGAACATGCTCAAACGCACCCGTAAATTGGAGCTCAAGCTGGAGGAGACGGATCTCAATTCTCTGGCCCAGGAAGTGGTGGAGAGCGCTTCCTATCAGATCAAGGCCCGAGGACAAACCGTTTCCCTAGAGTTGGCAGAGGAACCGGTGCAGGCGATGGCCGACGCGGAGAAGATCAAGCAAGTGGTCTGGAATCTCTTGAACAATGCTTCTGATGTGACGCCCAAAGGTGGTGTTATCAAGATTCGGACCGAAATCCTAGATGAGGAACGGGTAGCGGTAATCGTGGAAGACTCCGGTCCCGGGGTCCCAGAGGACCGTCTCAAAGAACTTTTCAAACCTTTTTACACCACCAAACCCGATGGTACTGGACTCGGTCTAGCCATCAGTCGTCAGATCGTACTCTTGCACCGGGGGGAATTGATCCTTGAGAACCGGGAAGAAGGTGGTGCTAGGGCCAAGGTCATTTTGCCCCGTGTCCAGCCTCAAGCACGATCTGAAGACTGAGCTTGCAGGCTTGTACCAGGTCTTTGAGGGGCAGATACTCTTCGGTGGAATGGACGCGGCGCATGCCTGTGCCCAGGATGACGCAGGGCAACCCCTGGCCGTTGAAGATGTTAGCGTCCGAACCTCCACCTGTGGCGGTCAATCTGACAGAGAATCCCAGGCGGCTGGCAGCTCTCAAAGCCAGTTTCACTACTTCGTGGTCTTCCGGGACCTGCATCAGCGGGTAGTCCTGCTCTCGTGAAAAGTGGACCTCTGGACGTTCCCGTCCGGGTTTTCTCTCTTCTTGGATGACCATTTCGAAGGTGGAGCGAAGATTGGTCCAGGCTTCTTCCAGTTTTTCGTGACTGTGGCTGCGCACCTCTCCCCAAAGCTCCACTTCTTCGGGAACGATGTTGGTAGCTGTGCCTCCCCGGATGAGCCCGATGTTGGCGGTGGTTTCGTGGTCGAGGCGTCCGAGTTTTACCCGGGAAAGGGCCTTCCCGGCCAGGGTGATGGCGTTGATACCGGCCTCCGGATTGAGCCCGGCGTGAGCTGCCAGTCCTACGACCTTGATGTGGAAACGGATGGCTTCCGGAGCCCGATTGATAATTTCCCCTGGGTCTTCACTGTCTAGAGCATAACCAAAGGGGGCCTCTACGAGGCGGTAGTCAAGGTGTTTGGCACCCAGGAGTCCGATTTCCTCGCAAGTGGTGATAACAAACTCCAGAGGAACGGGCAGCTTTCTTTCCTGCAGGACATGTAAGATTTCAAGAAAGATGGCCAGGGCGCTCTTGTCGTCTGCCCCGCAAATGGTGCGCCCGTCACTACGAAAGACCCCATTTTCCAGACAGATCCGGGGATTTTTGGTGGGTTCCACGGTGTCCATGTGGGCCGCCATGAACAGCAGGGGTCTGCTGTTGGCTGGGTACTTCACGATGAGATTGCCCACTTCCGAGCCCGTACGGGGAGCGGAATCATCGAAGACACATCGAGCTCCCAGGGCCTCGAACTTTTCTTGCAAGTAGGCTGCCACCTTGCCCTCGCGACGGGAGGGACTTTCGATATGGGCTAGTTCCAAAAAGAAACGCGAGAGGCGCTCGACGTTAATCATCAGTAACGGATTTCAAAGCGATCGAACTCTCCGCGGTAGGGTTCTTCGATGACCTCTACCTGGGTCACCTTGGCCTGGGGGGAGCCAACGTGGCACCAGCGGACCATTTCGTCCACCTGGTCTGCTTCACCTTCGAAAACGGCTTCCACCCGACCGTCAGGCAGGTTGCGCACCCAGCCCTTCACACCCAGACGGTCAGCTTCTTCTTTGGTATAGGCTCGAAACCAGACCCCTTGAACCCGCCCCGAAATGTAAACGTGCACCCTCTTCTTGGCCATCTTTCCGCCTCCCTCGGGTTTTTAAATGAAATTGAAACAAAGCTCAAGCATTTTGTCTCAAACGCGCCGCCTGTCTCAGGGCGCGAAGCTCCTTTGGTGTAAGAGGACGAATCTCACCGGGTCGAAGTCCCCTGAGCACCAACGGACCAAAGGCCAGACGCTTGAGCCTGAGGACCGGATGTCCAATGGCGGCAAAGAGTTTACGTACTTCTCGTTTGCGTCCTTCCCCTACGATTACCTCGAAGGTGGTGGTCCGGGGACCCTTGCCCCGCAATCTGATAGCTTTTGGATAGACCCGCCGTCCTTCTACCTCCACACCCTCTTCAAGGAGCTTCTGGATGGCCTTCTCCGGAGGATGTCCCCTGACCGTGGCCTCGTAGAGGCGTTTTATCCCGTAGCGTGGATGGAGCAGACGATGGGCCAGTTCGCCATCGTTGGTCAGGAGGAGAAGACCCTCGGTGTCAGCATCGAGACGTCCTACCGGAAAGACTCGTACCGGCAACTTCTTCAGGAAGACGGCAATCGTTGGGCGACCGTGGGGATCGGAGAGGGCAGTAAGATAACCCGCGGGTTTGTAAAAGAGATAATAGACTTTGGGGACCGGGCGTACGGGGTGCCCATCCACCGCAATTTCCTGTCGTTCAGGGTCCACTCTGAAGCCGACTTCCTGGACCGGAACCCCATCTACTGTTACGCGCCCGGCCCGGATGAGTTCATCGGCCTTGCGCCGGGAAGTTACCCCGCTTTCTGCCAGGTATTTATTGAGTCTTACCCTGCCCATCTCAGTTAGAAAGGTGCTTTCTGTTTTCCTCGGGATCAAGGGGGATTATATTCTCCAGCGTATCTGGTTCACAAGGAAACAAGGAGGAGAGGATGAGGCTTTCACGCTATTTTCTGCCCACCCTTAGGGAAGATCCAGCCGAGGCCGAAGTGGTCAGCCACAAGCTCATGTTGCGGGCGGGTATGATCAGACGTCTGGCCTCGGGGATCTATAGTTTTTTGCCTTTGGGACTTCGGGTCCTGCGCAAGGTAGAGAATATCGTCCGGGAAGAGATGAATCGGGCCGGGGCCCTGGAGGTGCTCCTGCCGCTGGTACAGCCGGCTGAACTGTGGCGTGAGACGGGACGATGGGATCGTTTCGGCAAGGAACTCCTGCGCTTCAAGGACAGAAAGGACCACGACTTTTGTTTGGGTCCCACCCACGAAGAGGTGATTACGGATCTCGTGCGGCGAGAGGTGCGTTCTTACCGGGATCTGCCCCTTATTCTCTATCAAATTGCCACCAAGTTCCGGGATGAAATACGGCCCCGTTTCGGTCTTATGCGAGGACGGGAATTCATCATGAAAGACGCCTACAGTTTCGACGTAGACGATCGGGCTGCTGAGGAAAGCTATCGTTTGATGTACGAGACCTACGAGCGCATCTTCACTCGTTGCGGTCTGCGCTTTCGGGCGGTACTGGCGGATACCGGTGCCATCGGGGGGAGTGAATCCCATGAGTTCATGGTGTTGGCTGAAACAGGAGAAGACCTCATAGCTACCTGTCCCAAATGTGGCTACGCTGCCAACTTGGAAATGGCAGAAGCCCTCTGTCCAGAAGGAGAAGACGAAGAGCCGGAAAAACCCCTTGAGAAGAAGGCTACCCCTGGTGTGAAGAGCGTGGAAGAGGTAGCCGGGTTCCTAGGGATTCCTCCTTCCAAGTTGGTCAAGACCCTTCTTTACCTGGTGGACGGTCAACCCGTGGCGGTACTCATTCGCGGAGACCACGAGTTGAATGAGGTCAAGTTACGCCGGGCTCTGGGGGCCGAACAGGTGGAGATGGCCGATGCGGAAACCGTGGAACGTCTAACCCGGGCTCCCGTAGGATTTGCCGGTCCGGTGGGTCTTTCGGGGGTAAAGATCGTAGCGGATCTGGCGGTGCGTCCCCTCAAAAATTTCGTTACAGGGGCCAACGAGGCGGACGCCCATTACGTAAACGTCAATCACCCCCGCGATTTCAAGATAGAGGCCTTTTACGACCTGCGAAACGTGACCCAGGGGGACCGATGCCCCCGCTGTGCCACTCCCCTTGAACTCACCCGGGGCATAGAGGTGGGGCACGTCTTCAAATTGGGTACCAAATATAGCCAGACTATGGGAGCCACCTTCCTCGACGAGAAAGGACGGGAACGACCCATGGTCATGGGATGTTATGGGATCGGGGTTTCGCGTACCGTGGCTGCAGCCATCGAACAGAATCACGACGAACACGGGATCATCTGGCCCTTGAGTCTGGCGCCCTTTCAGGTCGTTCTCCTTACTCTGGGGGCCGAGGAGGAGATGATGCGGCTCTCAGAAAATCTTTATCAGGCCTTGGAGGAGGCCGGGCTTGAAGTCCTGTGGGACGAACGCGACGAGCGTCCGGGTGTGAAGTTCAAGGACGCCGACCTCATTGGCATCCCTTACAAGCTCGTGGTGGGCAAACGTTTCAAAAAAGAGGGCATGGTCGAGGTGAAGGAGCGTCGCACCGGTGAGACCAGGGCCTTTGGTCCGGAAGAAGCCGTTAGATTTCTCATCTCACAGGTCAGAGAGATCCTTGGCCAAGGTTAAAGAAAGGCTTGACAAGCTTCTTGTAAGGCGCGGTTTAGCGGAAAGCCGTGAAAAGGCCCAGGCCTTGATCCTGGCAGGCGAAGTCTACGTAGATGGGAAGCGGGTGGATAAGGCCGGGACCAGGGTCCCTCTTGAGGCCCAGATCGAAATCCGGGCCAAGGTTTTGCCTTACGTCTCACGAGGGGGGATCAAACTCGAACACGCCCTCAAGGAGTTTGGCCTGGAGGTGAGGGAGCTTGTCTGTGCTGATCTAGGGGCTTCAACCGGGGGATTTACGGATTGTCTCCTCCAACACGGGGCCCGGAAGGTTTATGCCATCGACGTGGGACGAGGGCAGCTCCACTTCCGGTTGCGGCAGGACCCAAGAGTGGTGGTCATGGAAGGTGTAAACGCCCGTTATCTCCGGCCTCAGGACCTACCGGAGCCCGTTGACCTGGTGACCATCGATGTCTCCTTTATTTCTCTCACCAAGATCCTTCCCGCTGCCCAGGGACTCCTTAAACCAGGGGGCTTCATCCTGGCCCTTATAAAGCCCCAATTCGAAGTGGGACGAGGGCGGGTAGGTCGGGGTGGAGTGGTGCGTGACCCTGCCCTTCATCAAGAGGTAATCGAGAAAATAAAGACTTTTGCCGAGGAGAGGGGGCTTGAGGTCTTGGGTGTGACGGAGAGTCCCATCTTGGGTCCAGCAGGCAATAGAGAGTTTTTCGTCCTTATGCGCCCGAGAAGATGAGAACTTTTTCTCTTCTTCAGCTTGGCCGATTTTAAGGGATGATGTTATAAAGGGCGAGATTTAATTTTAAGATCGCTCGAAAAGGGGGAGTTTTATGCTGGTTAAAGAGTGGATGACAGAAGATCCTATCGTCCTTGATGAGAACGCCTCCATCATGAAGGCCGTCCAGATCATGAAGGAACACGGGATGCGTCGTATCCCCGTAGTGAGACATAACAAGCTTGTGGGCATCGTGACAGACCGAGACGTCAGAGAGGCCACTCCTTCCAAGGCCACGGCCCTCGATGTTCACGAGCTTTACTACCTCCTTTCTGAAATCAAGGTCAAAGACATCATGACCCCTAATCCCATCACCATCCATCCGGACGAGACCGTGGAGTACGCAGCGGTGATTATGCTTGAGAACCGCATCTCGGGTTTGCCGGTGGTGGATGACGAGGGTCACGTCATAGGGATCATTACCCAGACCGACATCTTCAAAGTGCTCATTAACATCACAGGCATCTACTACGGTCCCTATCAGATCGCCTTTGAGATGGACACTCAGCCGGGCTCCATTAGCAAACTGGTGAGTGAGATCCACGAGTGTGGAGGTCGTATCGTGAGTATCCTCACCTCTTACGAAGGAATGGAGCCCAACAAGCGTCGGGTCTATATCCGTCTGACGGACATGTCACAGGATGCCTTTGAAAAACTTTTGGAGGAACTGAAACAGAAATTTCACGTGCTTTATTGGGTAAAGGATGACCTTTCCCGTATTCCCAAGAAGGAGGCTACCAAAAAAATCGAGGCTTCAGGAGCTCTCTTATGAAACGGGGCCAGCGCGATGACCGGGGCAGAGAGGTCTTGAGCTCCGGTATCTCTCCCTCGCGAAAGGGCATCCAGAGGGTCTCTTCTCCTCGCAAAGGGTCGAAGTCCCGGAGTTGAGCCCAGACAATGCCCTCCGGGGCTTCGAAGTCCTGACCGGAGAATCCCTCTGGATAGCCCTCCATGACCGCTACCCATAGAGGGCAGGCGGCACGGCCTCCGGTTTCCCCGCGACCGAGAGATCTGATCTCGTCGTAACCTATCCATACTCCACAGGTCACTTCTGGACTGAAGCCCACGAACCAGGCATCTTGATAATTGTCCGTGGTGCCGGTTTTTCCCCCTACGGGAATGCCCAGTTTCCGGGCGCAGCGCCCCGTGCCGTCGCGGACCACTTCCTCCAAGAGATAGACCATGAGAAAGGCCGTCTCTTTTGAAAGGATGGGGCGAGCCCCCTGTTCTTCCTCTGAGAGGTTTTGGCCATAGCGGTCAAAGATGCTCTCTATCACCCGCAGGGGTTTGAGTTTTCCCTGATTGGCAAAGACCGTGTAGGCCCTGGTTACCTCTAGGAGAGAGAGCCCGGCGCTTCCCAGGGCCAGTGAATAGTTGCGTTGAAGCGGAGTCTTTATGCCGAAGGCCTTTGCAGTCTCGAGGAGATCAGGAAGACCCACGGCCCGGGCCAGTTTGACGGCCACGGTGTTACGAGAGTGGACCAGGGCCGTTCTCAGACTGATGGGGCCAAGATAGCCCCGGTCGAAGTTTTTGGGTTGCCAATAAGTGCCAGGCTTGGCCCCAGGGAGTACCACGGGTTCGTCCACTACCCGACTCGAGACCGAGGCCAGTCTCTCTTCTAACACCGCCGCCCAGATGAAAGGTTTGAAGGCGGAGCCGGGTTGTCTCCGGGCCTGAACTGCCCGGTTGAACTGGCTTTTTCTATAATCACGCCCTCCCACCAATACCCGTACACTACCGTCTCGGTTGTCCAAGCAGACGATGGCCCCCTGCGGGAGATCCTTCTGACGATGACGTTTGGCAATCCTCTCAAGTTGTTGATTAAGAGCCTTTAGGGCTTCCTGCTGCCAGCCCAAATCCAGGGTGGTGTAGATGGTGTAACCCCCGGTGTAAAGATCCTGGCCAATCTGTTTCTCCAATCTTTCGCGCAGATAATCCAAGAAGTAACCGGCCTCGATCTTGGGAGAGAAGTCTTCAGGATGGAGGTGGAGAGGGGCCTTGGTGGCTTTTTCAGCCTCTTGCCAGGAGATGTAGCCTTCTTCCGCCATGCGTCGGAGCACGTAGGCCCGGCGCTTAAGGGCCAATTCCGGATTGCGCAGGGGATTGTAACGACTGGGAGCAGGGGTGAGACCAGCGATGAGGGCGGCTTCGGGGAGGGTCAACTCCCAGACGTGTTTGCCAAAGTACGTCCGCGCTGCGGCTTCCACTCCATAGGCCCCGGCTCCCAGGTAGATGTGGTTCAGATAAATGGTAAGGATTTCGTCCTTGGTGAGAGCGGAATCTATTTCCCAGGCCAGAATGGCTTCTTTTAGCTTGCGCATGAAACTCCTTTCCGGGGAGAGTAGGAGGGCGCGGGCCACCTGTTGGGTAATGGTGCTTCCTCCTTGCACGATACGTCGGGCCTTGATGTCTTTTAGGGCCGCCCTGAGGATGCCCCAGAAGTCTATTCCACGATGCTCGTAAAAACGGGCGTCTTCCGCAGCCACAAAGGCCTGAATGAGATGATGGGGCATCTGTGAGATGGGGACCGGGAAACGACGTTCTTTATACCAGTAAGCTAACGTTTCTCCACGCCAGTCCAGGATCTCGGTCACCGCGGGGGGCTCGTAATTTACCAGCTTAGAGATGCTTGGAAGTCCCAGAGAGAGATAGAAATAGATTCCCGCCAGGATGAGGGCCAGGGCCACACCTGCGGCCAGGAACAGCCCGATAGAAACGTGCAGATAATTGAGAGGTGCACGGGACGGATATCTTTTTCTCGACATCTCCGCTAAATTAGCAGAAAGCCCCTTTTCTTTCACGGGCCATGATCAAACTAAACGGTGTCTGTACCCATAATCTGAAAGACGTCGAACTCAAGATACCAACCGGTTCTCTGGTCTGTCTTACCGGGCCCTCAGGATCCGGAAAATCCAGCCTGGCCTTTGATACCCTCTGCGTGGAGGCCAGGAGACGCTATTTTGAGGCCTTGCGCTTGGAACAGGAAGGTCTGCCTTCCCTTTCACCTCCCCCTATAAGGGAGGCCGAAGGACTTCCGCCAGCCATCGGTCTGGAACAGCGTCTGCCCCGCCTCACCTCTCGTTCCACCGTGGGTACGCTGACAGGCATCCTTGATTTTTTACGGGTCCTCTATGCGGAATTGGGCCAAGTGGTGTGCCCGCGATGTCAGCAGCTCTTTCGTCCTCAAACCAGGCGTCACATCCTTGATAGGCTGTCCTCCTTGCCCTCCAGAAGCCGACTCTATGTACTGGCTCCCTTTAAGTCCCGGGAGAAAGAAGCCTTTCGCTTCTTGGTGGCAGAGGGATTTTCCCGTTTTTTGATCGACGGGCGTCTGTTCGATCTCCTTGAAGAGGAACCCCCGGCCACATTCAGGGAGGCCTTTGTTGTCGTAGATCGTCTGGTCCTCAAACCCGGGGAATCCTCTCGCCTGGAAGAAGCCTTACGTTTGGCTGCGGAGCTGGCGGGAGGAGTGGTTCGATTAAGGGTTCTGGGGTCCGATCAAGACCTCCTTTTCACCCTCTCCTGGCGTTGTCCCAACTGTGGCCAGGAAACCCAAGAGATAAAGGCCGAACTCTTTTCTTACAACCATCCCGCTGGTGCCTGTTCCGAGTGCCGGGGGTTGGGGGAGATCGAGGATAAGCCCTGTCCGGCCTGTCGGGGTGGAAGGCTTCGTCCGGAAGCCTGCAGGGTGCGGCTTGGAGGAAGGGATTTCTCCACCTTGGCCCGACTTCCCCTTTCGGATCTGGATCTTTTTTTAAAATCTTTGAGTTTTGAAGGCCTCGAAGGCCACATTTTTTCCGGCCTTTACCGTGAAATCAAAAGTCGGTTGGCCCCCCTGCTTGAGCTTGGTCTGGGACATCTTCATCTCTTCCTTTCCGCACCGAAGCTGGCCTCCGGCGAGCTTCAACGGGTGAGGTTGGCTGCCCTTTTGGGAGAAAGGCTCTCGGGTTGTCTCTACGTGCTGGACGAACCAGCTATGGCCCTCTCTCCCCAAGAAAAAGAGCGGGTCCTGGAAGTCTTGCGCTCCCTCAAGGCCCGGGGTAACACCGTGGTCATCGTGGAACACGATCCCTTTTTCATAAAAGCGGCTGATCTGGTATTGGAACTCGGCCCCGGAGCAGGCGAGGCCGGGGGGCATCTCCTTTTTTCCGGTCCGCCCGAAGACCTGGCCCGTCGTCCTGATCTCCCTACCGGGGCCTTCCTCTCTGGGGAGGTAAAACTTACGCGTCAGATGAGGACCCCCGGCGAGGAGATGGAGGTCCTTGGGATCCGTCTGCCCCGAAGAGGCCTTGTTGTGCTTTGCGGGCCTTCAGGGGCCGGGAAGAGCCGGTTCCTCAAACAGGTGGTCCAGGAGCTTCCTGAGGCCAGATTGGTTGCACCTGCGGAAGCAAGAGGACGGGACTCTTTGGTCATAAGCTACATCGGAGCTTTTAAGGCCCTGCGGGAGCTTTTGGCCAATACCAAAGGGGCACGATTGCTAGGACTAAAGCCTTCTCATTTCAGCCCCTTCACCCAGCAAGGACGCTGTCCGGTGTGTCGGGGGCAAGGGGAGAGGGAGGTCCGGGTTCCGCTTCTGCCTCCCCTGCGCGTAAAATGTGAAGAGTGTCGTGGGACTGGTCTCCGGCGAGAGGTCTTGCAGGTATCCTATCGAGGTTACCATCTCGGGGAGATTTTGGCCTTTACGGTTTCCGAGGCCCTAGGGCTTCTGGCTCGCCATCCCGGGCTCAAAGAACGTTTGAGCCTGTTAGAATCCGTGGGCCTGGGTTACCTCCGTCTCGGCCAATCTTTGAGGAGCCTTTCCGGAGGAGAAAGACAGCGGTTGGCCCTGGCCCGCTTCCTGGCCGGAGAAAAGACCCGGCTTCTCCTGATGGATCTCCCCACCCTGGGTTTGCATCTGCAGGATTTGGCCCTTCTCCTCGAACTCTTCGATCGATTGCTGGATGAAGGAAAGACTTTGATCGTAGCTGATAACCATCCGGTTCTGGTCCTCTTGGCCGATCATCTCCTGGTTTTTTCCGGGGGAAGGGTGACCTTTTCTGGCACTCCGGAAAGGTGGTTGGATGAGGACCCTTGGGCCCGGTTCTTTGAGCCATACCTTACCTTTATCAAGAGGGCCGATTGATCTTTGATCTCTCGGGGCAAAGTGGTATGTTGAAACAGAGTTTGCGGTTACGAAGGCAAAATGTCCAACGAAAAGGCCCAAAAAAAGAGAATTCTCGTGGTGGAAGACGAAGATCTCATTGCTTCCATGCTCAAGGAGTATTTTGCCATGGTGGCTCCGGAATACGAGCTTGAAATCGCCCGCACCCTTTCAGAGGCCCGCGAAAAGCTAAAAAGCACCGAAGCTAATTGGGCTCTGTGCATTTGTGATTGTCGCTTACCAGATGGTTCCGCCTGTGAGCTGTTCATGGAGAGGATCTTCCGTTGTCCGGTGATTGTCACCACTGGTTTTGTGGAAGACGAAGCCATGGCCAAGGTCAAGGAATACAAAGACCAAGAGGTTTACCTTTTCAGAAAACCTTATCTTCCCGCGGATCTCCACCGCAAGGTGCAAGAGATTCTCAAGTCCTGATCCATGTCTGTTCGTTACGTCGTTGGGATCGATTTGGGCACTACCAACTGTGCCCTGGCTTACGTGGATCTCAAGGCCACGGGTCCAGAGCTTGAGATCAAGGTCCTTGAAATCCCCCAACTGGTAGGACCGGGACGTCTCGGGAAACGGGAGGTCCTGCCATCCTTTCTCTATTTGCCAGGAGAGTTCGAATTTCTCGGGGATCTGGCCCTCCCCTGGGATAACGAACGACGCTACGCGGTGGGGGTCTTTGCCAGAGATCAGGGGGCATTGGTTCCTGGGCGTCTGGTCTCATCCGCCAAGAGCTGGCTCTGCCACGGAGGGGTAGATCGCGAGGCCCCTATCTTGCCGTGGGGAGCAGGCGAAGAAGTACCAAAACTCTCTCCGGTGGAGGCCTCAGCACGTTATCTCCAGCACTTGCGTGAGGCCTGGGATTATCTCATGGCTCGCGAAGATCCAGAGGCCGTCCTTGAGAACCAGCTGGTCGTCGTTACGGTGCCAGCCTCCTTTGACGAAGTGGCCCGTGAGCTCACTCTCAAGGCGGCTCAAATGGCGGGTTTGAAAGAAGTCATCCTCTTGGAAGAACCTGTGGCAGCCCTCTACGCCTGGCTCTCGCGGCATGAAAAGAACTGGCAGGAAGAACTGCGCGAAGGTGAACGGGTCCTAGTGTGTGACGTAGGAGGTGGTACCTCGGATTTCACGGTGGTAGAAGTGAAACGAGGACCAGAGGGTCTGTCTCTGGAGCGGGTGGCGGTGGGAGATCACATCCTTCTCGGGGGAGACAACATCGATTTGTCTTTGGCCCGGTTGGCAGAAAAAAAACTTCCGCAAGCTCGTCTGGATTTTGCCCGTTTCCAGACCCTTACTTTTCTGTGTCGGGAACTCAAGGAACGTCTTCTAGCTCCTCAAGGGCCCGAGGAGGAGGCGGTACGGTTGCCTGGTAGGGGCCGGGCTCTTATCGCCGAGACCTTAGTCGCCCGCCTCTCGCGCCAAGAAGTCCTGGATCTCATTCTCAAAGAGTTTTTACCCGAGGTGGAGTTCAGCGCGAGTCTTTCGCGGCTAGAGTCCGTTCCCCGGGTGATGAGGGAGTGGGGGCTGCCCTTTGCCCGCGACCCGGCCATTACCAAGCACCTGGCTGCTTTCCTTTACAAACACCAGGTCCAAACGGTAGATGTTATTCTCTTCAACGGAGGGGCCTTGAAACCACCGGTCCTTCGAGATCGACTACGCCAGGAGGTCTCACGCTGGTTTGGGCGAGAAGTGAGGGAGCTTGAGACCGTATCTTTGGATCTTGCGGTGGCCGTAGGGGCAGCTTACTACGGATTGGTACGCCAGGGACTTGGCATCCGGGTGGGCGGAGGGCTGCCGCGGGCCTATTATCTGGGTCTTGCTACAGAAGGAAAGCCCAGGGCCGTTTGTCTGGTGCCCAAAGGGACCAAAGAAGGAGAGGAGCTCCTTCTTCCTCGGCGTTTCAAGGTCCTTACCAATCGTCCGGTACGCTTTCCCATTTACACCACCTCTTTGCGAGAGGATCCCCTAGGAGAGGTAGTGGAGCTGGACGAAACCTTTGCTGCTCTTCCCCCTCTCACCACCGTGCTCAAGTTCGGGCGCAAGAGCGGCTTTCGGGAGATACCAGTCACGCTGGAGGCCTATCTGAGTGAAATTGGCGTGCTTGAGATCTTCTGTCGGTCTCTCGAAACCCCTCATCGCTGGCGTCTTCAGTTCGCCCTGCGAGAACTGGAATTAAAAAGACCCGAGACTCCGGAAGGGATCTTGGTGAAACCAGAGGAAGAACAGCCTCAGCTCCCTGTCGAAGAGGAGAAACTCGAGCGGGCCCGAGAGCTCTTGCGTGCGGCTTTTGAAGAGGGCCAGGGGCTTGAGCGGCTTTCTGGGGCCCTTGAATCCCTCTTTGAAATGGAACGTGACCGCTGGCCACTTCCTCTCTTGCGAACCCTTTTTGATCTCCTGCTGGCGTTTCGGGGAGCCCGTCAGAAAACAGGCCTCCACGAGGCCCGCTGGCTTAATCTCACTGGATTCTCTCTGCGCCCAGGTTATGGGACACCCACGGATCCCTTTCGGGTGCGAAAACTCTGGGGACTTTATTTCGAAGGTCCTCATCACCGCCGTGACAAGTCCGTACGACTAGAATGGTGGATCTTCTGGCGTCGTATCGCCGGTGGACTTAATCAGGGGCAGCAAGAACAAATTTTTGCGAGACTGAAATCCCATTTCTTGCCAGGCAAGGGGCAAAAGGCCCCAAAGGTTCCTCCTCAAGAAAGACGTGAGATGTGGCTCCTGGTGGCCAATTTGGAACGACTCTCTCCCAAGACCAAATTCGACTTGGCCCAACGTCTTATCGTAGAACTGAAGAAGAAATCCGATCGTAGCTTCATCTTGGCCCTTTCGCGCTTTTTGGCCCGGGAACTGGTTTACGGGCCTGCCAATCTGGTGATCCCGGCTCAGGAGACCGAGGCCCTGGTTGAGGCCTTTTTGGCCCTTCTGAACGACAAGGAGTTCAAAGGGGCCCAGGCCCGGGCCACGGTGGAGGCCTTGATAAACATGGCCCGTCTCACCGGAGACCGGGTCCGGGACTTCTCAGAAGGAATTCGAAACAGGGTGGCCCAAAAAGCCCGGGAGCTCGGAGCAGACGAAGAAACCTTGCGTCCGCTCTTTGAGGTGATTCCCCTGCAGGAAGGGGAACGAGCCCGACTTTACGGGGAAAGCCTGCCTCTGGGCCTCAAGCTTGCCGAATGAACCGTCAAGAACTTGTCCGTCAGCTGGCCAAGAGATTGAAGGTCAGTCAGCGTCTTGCACAATTTTTGCTCGAGGCCTTTTTAGAAGAATTGACCGAGGCTTTGCGCCGGGAAGAAAGGGTAGAGCTTCGAGGGTTTGGTTCCTTCGTGGTCCGGAAGCGAACCTCTCGCAGGGGACCGGAGACCAAGATAAGGGTGGTGTTCAAGGCGAGCAAAAACTGGCCTATTTCTTTCTAGGTCTTCGGGCCCGGGAGGGGCTTGATCTCTTGCGTGGCGGTTGGGGACGAGCCCGTCCAAACCGTTCTCTCACCAGCGTGGGAGAGAGGAACCATTCCTCTTCTGGTTCGGGAAAAAGGACCGGGAGACGGAACCCCAGTTCTTTTTCGATACCTTCCAGGAAAAAGGCCCCTTCTTCGTCACAGAACGAGACCAGTGAACCCCCTTCTCCTACCTTGGCGGCCCTCTGTCGAAACTCGTCGGCTGTTTCTGGAAGATCGTAGTTTACCACCAGTTTTACGTCCCTCTGCTGGATGAACCGGCAACCGGCGTCCGTGGCCACCAGGATCTTGGCCTCTCCGCGGGCAAATTGTTTCAAGAAGTGGAGTCTCAACTCCGGGCCGAGGTCGGGCTTGAGAAAGACCGCTGGAAGACCCACTTTTTTCAATTCGTCACAGAGTTTTTGGGCTTCGAGCTTATTGTTGACGAAGATGATGCTCTTGGGCCAATCTGCCCTGGCCAGTACACCGAGAAGAAGGGAGAACTTTTCTTCTTCTGAGACGTGGATGAGGGACAGTTCGAGTCCGGAGAAGTCTTGCCGGCCCAGTTCGAGATAGAGTTCGTCCGGGTTTTCAAGGAGCTGATAAGCCCATTGGAGGGCTTCGTAGTTCAACTCTTCCATGAAGATCAACCCCTGCCTTTTGCCAGGAGGTGGCAGGCGTTTGAGGAGGTTTTCAAGGAGGCCGCGGCTTTTGGCCACCATCTGTTCAAATTCATCCAGTACGAGGAGTTTAAGCCCGCCAGTGGGGAAGAGGCGCCATTTGAGAGCCCGGTTGAGCCAATAAGGCGTTGTGAGAACGAGATTGGCCCCCTTTTCTACGGCCCGGAATTGTTCTTCCGGGATCTTTTCCTCGGCTGCAAAAGGAGCAAGGGTGACAGGAAGCCCCTGGGCCAATCTTTCTGCCAAATCCGCCAACTCTTGGGCCCGTTCTTCGCTCGTGAGGAGCACCAAGGCCTTAACCCCGGGACCTGGTTCCCGCAGGAGGCGATCCAGGGCCACTAAGAGGTAGGCCAACGCCTTGCCACTCCCTCGCCGGGCCTTGACGATCACGTCATATCCTTTAAGGGCCACGGGCAAGAACAAGTCTTGAATGATGGTGGTCTTCTTAAGCCCCAGGGATTCAAGATTCTTTAAGAGATCCGGATGAAGGGGAAAAGATGAAAAGGGCCGACCATGGAGAGCCAGGGCTAGAGGCCTGATCTCACTCTTTTCTGCTACTTCCCACATGGCTTTTTATGAAAGGGAGGAGGAAATGGTGCCGAAGCGGGGACTCGAACCCCGACGGGCGTAACGCCCACTAGATCCTGAATCTAGCGCGTCTACCAATTCCGCCACTTCGGCACTCAAAATTTTAAGTAAAGCGTAAGAACAAGGTTGTCAACGGATGGAGGGCGCGGCGGGATTCGAACCCACGACCTCTGGCTCCGGAGGCCAACGCTCTATCCGACTGAGCTACGCGCCCACCTGCTCAAATTTTAAACGCCGGTCTAGGGGTGTCAACTTACGGAGAAGAGAAACAGTGTGAAATACTTAACTTTAATTTGAGAGGTTTCAAGCCCTTTGATGTTGGGACCGAATATCTTTTTTTGAACACTTCATTAAGTTTTATTTGACCATGGGCTGAGTTTGGTTTTTAATGTAGAACTCACCTTAGTTAAATTGCAATAAGGAGGCGACTTCGAGCATGGCCAAAAAGATCAGTCCCAATACCGTGGTGACCCTTACCTATCACTTGGAGATTGAAGGCAAAGAGACGCCCAGTTGGTTTGCCCGGCCCATGCGGGTGAACTTTGTCTTCGGGCGAGATCCTCTCATGCCCATTATTGAACAGGCCATCACTGGTGCGGAGGAAGGAGAGGAGCTCACGGTAACCATCCCTCCGGAGCAGGCCTATGGTCCTTACGATGAAAAACTAGTCCAGGAGATTCCGCTTGATCAGCTTAAACATCCAGAACAGGTAAAGGTGGGAGACTATTACCAGGAAGTTACCCCCACCGGGCGTCAACTCATGTTCTTCGTCAAGGACAAAAAAGACGGCAAAGTGGTAGCGGATTTCAATCACCCGGCAGCAGGGCACAACGTGATCATGAAGATCAAGGTAGACGAAGTCCGTGAGGCCACGGCCTTTGACCTGGTAGCTTGTGATATGCGCAACTGCGGCTCTGGGTGAAGCTGTTAACAAGGGGAGGGTCACTCCCCTTTGCCTCTTGAAACCCCGGCCCTGGCCGGGGTTTTTTATTTCCTATGTTGACTATCAAAGATTTGGTTCTGGGCTACGAAAAAACCCGTCTTCCCATTGTGGAAGATCTGAGCCTTTCCGTCTCCCGGGGCGAAATCGTGGCCCTGGTGGGGGAGAGCGGCTGCGGTAAAAGCCTCACGGGACTCTCTATTTTGAGATTGCTCCCTCCTGGCATCCTTCCCTTTGGCGGGCAAATCCTCTTCAAGCGTCAGGATCTCCTGCGGCTTTCCGAAGAAGAGATGCGTCGATTCCGTGGAGGGCGTCTAGCTATGATCTTTCAAGATCCCATGACGGCCTTGAATCCGGTCTTTACCGTGGGCTCGCAGGTGGTCGAGGCCCTTGAGATCCATCGTGGGCTCAAGGGAGCCCGGGCCCGTGAAGAAGCGATTCGATTGTTTACCGAAGTTGGTATCCCTGCGGCGGAAGAGAGGTTCTATTCTTACCCGCACGAACTATCTGGAGGAATGCGTCAGCGGGTGATGATCGCCATGGCCTTGGCGGGTGAACCCGAGCTCCTCATTGCCGACGAGCCCACCACGGCGCTTGACGTTACCATTCAGGCCCAAATCCTGGAGCTCCTGCGAGGGTTGCGGGAAAAAAGGGGGCTTTCCATCCTTCTCATTTCCCACGACTTGGGAGTGGTGGCGGAACTGGCAGATCGGGTGGCGGTAATGTATGCTGGACGCCTGGTGGAAGAGGCCCCGGTAGAAGACCTTTACCGCCAACCCCTCCACCCTTACACCCAGGCCCTGCTTGAGGCCCTTCCCTCACCTGAAAAGGATTCCCTGAAAGCTATTGCCGGGCGGGTTCCAGCCCCCGGACAGCGACCTTTGGGATGTAAATTCTCAGATCGTTGTCCGGAGGCTCAAAGGATCTGTTTCCAGCAAGAGCCGCTTCTTTCTCCGCGGACCCCCGGACATCTGGTAAGGTGTCACCTAAGATGAGGGTCTTGGAATTGGAACGAGTCTCGCGGCGTTATCGGGTGCGGCGGGGTTTTTTCGACTGGCGCCCCAAATGGTTTTTCGCCCTTAGGAAGGTGAACCTCTGTCTCTTCGAAAACGAAGTGCTGGGTATCCTGGGCGAAAGTGGATGTGGCAAGAGTACTCTGGCGCGGGTCGCTTTGGGCCTAGAACCCCCGGACGAGGGAGAAGTCCGTATCAAAGGTCAAAGCCTCCGGCGTCTCGAACAAAAGCGCCTTCGGAGTCTGCGTCGAGAGATTCAGATTGTTTTTCAGGACCCTTATGCCTCTCTCAATCCTCGCAAGAAGGTCTTTGACCTCCTGTCCGAACCTCTGAAAATCCACCGTTTGGTTCCTCGTTCGGAATTCAGGGAAAAGGTGGCCCAGATGCTCAAACTGGTAGGGCTCTCTCCCGAAGACATGGAACGTTATCCTCACCAGTTTAGCGGAGGTCAGAGGCAGCGTTTGGCCATCGCACGCGCCCTTATCGTCTCTCCGAGGGCCCTCATTCTGGATGAGCCAACTTCTGCCCTTGACGTCTCGGTCCAGGCTCAGATCCTCAACCTGCTCCTTTCCTTCAAAGAAGACTGGAAACTCAGCTATCTCTTCATCTCTCACGATCTGCCCTTAGTGCTCTTCTTGAGTCAGAGAGTAGCGGTGATGTATTTGGGACGGGTGGTGGAGATAGCCCCCAAAAGGGGATTTTTGGAAGTTTCTCATCATCCCTATACCGAGCTTCTTCTGGAATCTGTCCCCGAACCAGACCCCCGCCGACGTCGCCATCGGCGGATTCAGGGGGAGCCACCAAGTCCGCTTGCTTTGCCGCCCGGGTGCCCTTTTCATCCTCGTTGTCCGGAAAAGAAAGAGCTTTGCACCCGACAAGAACCTGATCTGAGGGAGATTCGTTCCGGCCACTGGGTGGCCTGTCATCGGAGGTAGGGGATGCTGCGGCTTGACGGTTCCTACGGGGAAGGCGGGGGACAGATCCTGCGCTCGGCCCTTACCCTTTCTTTGATCACAAACCAGGCCTTCGAGCTGGTAAACATCCGGGCCAAGCGTCCCAAACCAGGTCTTCGTCCCCAACATCTCACCTGCGTGCGGGCGGCACAAAAGATAAGCGGAGCCCGGGTAACAGGGGCGGAAAAGGGTTCTCTTTACCTGCGCTTTGAGCCTGCTTCGGTGCGCAGTGGCCATTACACCTTTGACATAGGCACCGCCGGGGCCACGGGCCTGGTCTTCCAGACCGTGGCTTTGCCCTTGGCTCTGGCCGGGGGAGGAAAACTCATCCTAAAAGGAGGAACCCACGTTCCCTATGCCCCTTGTTTTCATTACCTGGCCTGGGTTTACGCCCCGGTGCTTGAGGGATTGGGTTATTCTTTTTCCATGGAGCTGGTGCGCTATGGTTTCTATCCTGTTGGTGGAGGTGAGATACGGGTCAAAATCTCGCCCAAGCGTCAGGGACGCAACTTAAAATTGCTCGGTCCCTATAAGACCAGGAAAGTTCAAGTCCTTTCTGCGGTTTCCGAAGACTTGCCCGCGCACATCCGGACGCGCCAGGCCAAACGGGCCATGGAAATTCTGGAAAAGAACGGTTTCGAACCAGAAGTCCACCTTGAAAAGGCCCGTTCCTCTTCTCCGGGGACCGTGGTCTTCGTACTAATAGCGGACAGGGCCAAGAGGGCTGGTTTTTCGGGGCTCGGGAAAAAGGGGAAACCTGCGGAAAAGGTAGCGGAAGAAGCGGTTTTTGCTTTTCTTGATTTCTGGAGTACCGGAGCGGCTCTGGATCCCTATCTGGCTGACCAGATCCTCCTTCCGTTGGCTGTGGAAGGAAAATCCTTTTGCTTCACCACCTCCCGTCTTACCCGACATTTTTATACCAACCTGTGGGTTATTCGCCAATTCCTTCCCTCTTTTACCCCCGAAGTGGAAGGCGCTGAAGGGGAGCCTGGGAAGATCAGTCTTCCCTGAGGCGGGCCACAAGCCTCGAGGGCAGGCCATCGAAAGGACCGTTTGACATGAAAAGGGCCACGTCACCTGGACGAAGGATTCGGTATAATCTCTCAAAGAGGGCTTCTGCTTCGAAGAAGGCTTGGGCTTCTGTGCCTCGGTCTTTGAGGTCTATAGTTAGACGTTCAAGGTCGAGCCGTTCTTGTGCCGGGACCTTTTCTAGGTGTGGAGGGGCCTTGAGCAAGACCACATCCGCCAAGGCCAGGGTTTCGGCGTAAGCCTTTTGGAAGAGGCGTCGACGGCTGGTGTTGGTTCGGGGTTCGAAAAGGGCGACGATCCTCTTCTCAGGCCAGGTCTCACGTACGGCCTCGATGGTCACGCGCACCGCGGTGGGATGATGGGCGAAGTCGTCTATCACCGTGATCGGCGAAGAGAGGAGGATTTCTTGACGGCGTGAGACCCCGGGAAATCTTTCAAGGGCCCTAGCTATCCGGGAAGGGTTAAAACCCAAGCTTGTCAGCAGGGCGAAAACAGAAAGGGCATTTTCAGCATTGTGTTTACCGATGAGCGGTAAGTGAAAGGACGTTTCCCCTTGGGGAAAGGCCACGGTTATTTGTTGTCCGGGAGGAGAAGAGGAGGGGTTCCTCTGTTTGAGCCGAAAGGTTCCCCCTTTTCCATAGGTAAGGATTTGGGCCCGGCTGCGGGAGGCGACCTCCTGGGCCCCTCTCTCTCTGGAGACTATCAAGAATCCCTCTTCAGGAAGGAGGGAGACAAAGTCCGAGAAAGCCCTTTTTAGAGCGTTAAAGTCTGGATAGATGTCGGCGTGATCAAATTCCACACTGGTCAGGATAGCCGCGTAAGGGGCGTAGTGGATGAACTTGGGTCTCTTATCGAAGAAGGCTGAATCATATTCGTCTCCTTCCAGTACGATGTAGCTTCCCTCTCCGTAACCGAAGTTACGTTTCCGGTCGCGCAGGAGTCCTCCGACCAAAAAGGTGGGTTGGGTGCCAAGCTCTTCAAGGGCGAAGGCCAGCAGCGAAGAAGTGGTGGTCTTACCATGGGTGCCGGCCACCACCAGGCTCTTGCGAGAACGGATGAAAAAACCATAAAGGGCTTCAGGTAAGGAGAGATAGGGGATTTTTCGCTTCCTCACGGCCCGGGCCTCGGGATTGTCCGCCCGGATGACATTGCCAATGACGACCAGGTCAGGGCATGAACGGTCAAGGTTTTCGGGTTTGTAACCTTCATGGACGGGGATCTTGAGGTCTTCCAAAAGCAGACTCATGGGGGGATAGACCGGTCCGGCTTCAGAGCCTGTTACCTCTATGCCTATGGCATGGAAGAGTCCGGCCAGGGCCCCCATCCCCACACCGCCGATGCCCAGGAGATGTACTCGAGAAGGCCTTTTCATCACGAATTTAGGGTAACAGGAGCTCACAAGGGCGTCATCCCGATTGCTTGCCTGAAGCCTTGTTGTTACATTCAGGCCTGTTATGCCGCGTGAGAAATGGAAAAAATTAGATGAGGCCCGCAGACTCTTGGGACTCCCGTTGCAGACCAGCCGGGCGGAAATCAGGGCCCGTTACCGAAAACTGGCGGCTAAGTGGCATCCGGATCGTGAGGGAGAGACGGACAAGATGCAACGTCTCAACGAGGCTTACCGTCTTTTGATGGAGTATTGTGAACACTACCGCATCGTGATAGCCCCCAACGATCAGGGGGCGGACGCTGAAGAATGGTGGTATCTCCATTTCGGAGAAGATCCCATCTGGAGTGGCAGGAAGGGGGAAGACTAAGATGCTCGTGGTGCAGAAATACGGTGGTACTTCGGTGGGAGATCTTGAGCGTATTCGTAACGTGGCTCGCAGGATTGCCAGGTACCGGGATGAAGGCCACGACGTGGTGGTAGTGGTCTCAGCCATGGCGGGTGAGACGGATCGTCTCCTCAATCTGGCTCGGGAGCTTGTTCCAGAACCGAGCCCCAGAGAATTAGACATGCTGGTGGCCACGGGTGAACAGGTTTCTTCGGCTCTCTTAGCCATGGCGCTCAACGCCATGGGGTATCCGGCACGTTCTTTTGTGGCCTTCCAGATTCCCATCAAGACCGACGAGCTTTTTGGAAAGGCCCGTATCAAGGACATCGCCACGGATCGTCTGCGTCGGGAGCTGGCTGAGGGACGAGTGGTGATCGTGGCCGGGTTTCAGGGCATCACCGAGGAGGGAGAGATCACCACACTGGGCCGGGGTGGTTCAGATACCACTGCTGTGGCCTTGGCTGCAGCACTTAAGGCCGATGTCTGCGAGATTTTTACTGACGTGGACGGGGTCTATACCGCTGATCCGCGTATTGTACCCAAGGCCCGCAAGATCGCCCGTATTTCATATGATGAAATGCTTGAGCTTGCCAGCATGGGAGCCAAAGTGCTGGAAATTCGTTCGGTAGAGTTTGCCAAGATTTACAAGGTCCCGGTGCACGTGCGTTCTAGTTTCAGTGACGAACCCGGGACGATGGTGGTGGAGGAGGACAAGAGTATGGAGAAGGTCCTGGTCTCTGGTGTTACCTACAATCGCAACGAGGCTCGCATTTCGGTCTACGGTGTCCCTGACAAGCCGGGGATGGCGGCCAAGATCTTCGGTTCCATCGCAGAAGAGGGCATTGTGGTGGACATGATCATCCAGACTGGGCGTCCTGACGGACGGGCTGACATGACTTTCACCGTCCCAAAGCTTGATTACAAGAGGGCCCTCGAGATCGTTAATCGGGTGGCCCAAGAGATCGGGGCTGAGAAGGTGGAAGGCTCAGAGGAGATCGCCAAGGTCTCTATCGTGGGAGCTGGAATGCGAGCCCATCCAGGGGTGGCTTCCAAGATGTTTAAAGTCCTGGCAGACCACGGTATCAACATTCACATGATTTCTACCTCTGAGATCAAGATCTCGTGCGTGATCGATGAGAAATACACCGAACTGGCGGTCAGGGCCTTGCACGAAGCCTTTGGTCTCGACCGTGAACCTGAAGAGGAATAAAAGCCGCTTGAGGAGCGGATCATGGCCAAAAAAATAGAATTTTATGACACGACTCTGAGAGACGGCACCCAAGCCGAAGAATTTAATCTCTCAGTGGAAGACAAGATCCGTGTGGCCTTGAAACTTGACGAGTTTGGGATCGATTACATCGAGGGCGGTTGGCCGGGGGCCAACCCCAAAGACGCGCGTTTTTTCCGGGAGATCCGCGACTATACCCTTAAACACGCCAAGATCGCGGCTTTTGGTAGTACCCATCATCCGCGCAAGAATCCCGAAGAGGATGAAAACCTGGCGGCTCTCATCGAGGCGCGATGTCCGGTGATCACCATCTTTGGTAAGAGCTGGGACATCCACGTTAAGGAAGCCTTGCGCACCACGCTGGAGCGCAATCTCGAGATCATCGCTCAGTCTGTGGCCTATCTGAAACCCCATTGCGAAAGACTTTTTTATGACGCCGAACATTTCTTTGATGGTTTCAAGGCCAATCCCGACTATGCCATCGCCACTCTCAAACAAGCCAAAGAAGCCGGGGCAGACTGTTTGGTCCTTTGCGATACCAATGGGGGGACTTTGCCTCATGAGATCGTAGAGATCATGCGCGAAGTCAAAAAGCGCCTAGGCAAGGGGACCAGGTTTGGCATTCACGCCCACAACGATGCCGAGTGCGCGGTAGCCAATTCCCTCATGGCTGTACTCGAAGGCGCGGTGCAGGTGCAAGGTACCATTAACGGTTTCGGTGAACGTTGTGGCAACGCCAACCTCTGTTCCATCATCCCCAATCTCGTCCTCAAGATGGGGTATGAGGCCACGGCAGCCCAGAATCTCCACCGTCTTACCGAGCTCTCCCGTTACGTATGTGAGATCGCCAACCTTCCTCATCCTCGTTATTTGCCTTATGTGGGTCGGAGTGCTTTTGCCCACAAAGGAGGGGTGCACGTCTCAGCGGTTATGCGTCATCCTCGTACCTACGAACACATCGAGCCAGAACTAGTGGGTAACATCAGACGCGTCTTGGTCTCAGATCTCTCTGGCCGAAGCAACATCGTCTATAAGGCCCAGCAATTCGGGATCAACCTGACACCAGATGATCCGATGGTGGCCAAGATCGTGGAAGAGGTAAAGAAGCGCGAGGCTGAGGGTTATCAATTCGAAGCGGCGGAGGCCTCTTTGGAGCTCCTCATGTATCGTCTCATTGGGGAACCCAAGCAGTACTTTGAACTCCTGGGGTATCGGGTCTTTGATATGCAAAACCCCGAAGAAGGACGGCCTTTGGTGGAGGCCACGGTTATGGTGCGGGTGCCACCTGGAGTGGGAGAGGTGGAACACACCGCAGCTACGGGTAACGGCCCGGTCAACGCCTTGGATAACGCTATTCGAAAGGCTTTGGAGCGTTTCTACCCTCAGCTCAGGGAAATGACCCTTGAAGACTACAAGGTTCGAGTCCTGCCCGGTCGTCCGGGCACAGGGGCCATGGTGCGAGTGCTCATCTTCTCACGCGATCAGCAGGATCGTTGGGGTACGGTAGGGGTTTCACATGACATCTTGGAAGCCAGCTGTCATGCCCTGGTAGATAGTCTTACTTATAAACTCTTCAAAGATCGTCACAAGAAGAAGGAGGGAGGTTAGTGGCCAAGACTATCGCGTTGGCGGGCAAGGGGGGTACGGGCAAGACCACGGTTTCGGCCCTCTTGGTGAAATACCTTCTGGCCCGAGGTAAGACCCCGATTTTGGCGGTGGATGCCGATCCTAACGCCAATCTAAACGAACTTTTGGGATTAGAGGTGGAGACTACGCTTGGGGAGATCAAGAACGAACTGCGTACCTCTGTGCCAGAGAGCATGGCGCGAGGGGACTTCATCGAGATGCGTCTCAACGAGGCCATCATTGAGGCTCAAGGATTTGACCTCATCGTCATGGGGCAGCCCGAAGGTCCGGGGTGTTACTGTGCGGCCCACTCCTTCCTCTCCCAGGCTCTAGAGAAACTGATGCGTCATTACGCTTATACCGTGGTGGACAACGAGGCCGGCATGGAGCACCTCTCACGTTTGAACATGCGACAGATTGATCATCTCTTAGTGGTCTCGGACGCCTCCTCCCGCGGAGTGATGACAGCCGGGCGGATAGCAGATCTCGTCAAGCCTCTTCAGCTAGAAGTGGGAGTCATCTGGCTCCTTGTGAATCGTGCTCCCAAGGAGATCCCCAAAGCCCTTGATGATTACGTCAAAGAGGTGTGCCAAGAGAAAGGGATGGCGTTTCTGGGCTATCTTCCGGAGAGCGAGGAGATCTTCAAGGCCGAGATAGAAAGGCGTCCCCTCCTTGCTTTACCAGAGGAGACCGACATCATAAAGGAAACTACCAAACTTTTCGATCGGATCGTGGAGGGGGCGTGAGCCGCCCCCTAGTTTGCTTTAGCAACCTTCGACGGCTTTCTTTTTGGAGGGCTTGATCTTGACCTTGTCGCCAGCCTTGGCTTTGCACTTACCTTTGATCTCAATCACCATGGTTTTGCCATCGAATTCTTTGATCGTGCCCTTACAGGTCTTGGCCAAGGCTACACCACCAGAAGCCCCCATGAAGGAAACCGCCATCAACAAAGCCAATACTTTCTTCTTCATGTTTGCACCTCCTCACAGGTTTGGTTCGTAGTTTAATATTAGTGCAAAGTCCTGGCCAGTTTGTGGAGGGCCTTTTTGAAGGAGCTGGAGGGCAAAAATTGCTGTTTAATACCGGGAAAAAAGCAAATTTGGTGTTAATTTTCCTTTTTTCTCTGTTTTTTGGCCCAAAATGTTGGGGACAAAAACTCATCCTGGTAGAGAAGTTTTCTCGAACCCTCTATCTCTACCAGGACACGGTGCTGTTTAAGGCCTTTCCGGTGTCTTTGGGTTTTGATCCCATTTCACCAAAGAGGCGTGAGGGGGATGGGGCCACTCCCGAAGGTCTTTACTATGTTTCTGCCAAGCACCGTTCCCGACGCTACGGGCTCTTCATTGGTCTTTCTTATCCCAGTCTTAAGGACATCGCTTTGGCTCGTTGGGAAGGCCGCTTGAATCCCAAGGAATACCAGCTCTGTCTGGAAGAGATTCGAACCAATCGTCATGGACACTGTCCTCTCGGATACAACATCGGCATCCATGGTGGAGGGGTCTTCAGAAAGGGTGAAAACGGGCCAGAGAGAGATTGGACCCACGGGTGTATCGCCCTTGACGACAAAGATGTGGAAGTGGTCTACAATTTTGTCGAACCAGGCACACCGGTTCTCATCTATGACGCCCAGAAACCACTCTTTGAGATCCTGAAGCATTTGGTGCCCTTTTCTTCTTTCCGAGCCCAAGATGGGGTCTGGCATGGAGATTGGGAGCTTGTTACTCCCAGTCTGATCCTGAAGCTTTCTTTGATTGAAGATCTTGAAGGTCGACGGCAACTCACCATTATAGGCTACGAATCTCTCTCTGAACGTCTCCTTTTCTGGCTCAACGACCGCAATGGTGATGGCGTGTTGGAGCCCTGGGAGCCACGCCAGTGTTATGGTGATTGTCTGAGTTATCAGGCCATCAAGCGTTTTATTTTGGAAAATCTCCCTCTCTGGGTAGAAGAACAATATCCAAGGCGAGGAGGTTGAGACCATTAGACTGCTTAAGGGGATAAACGAGATGAAGACCTGGTCCGAGACAGTCCGGGCCAGAGGGTTGAGGATTGGTTTTGTGCCCACCATGGGTTATTTCCACGAAGGACATCTGGCCCTTATGAGGCGTGCCCGAGAGTTGGCTGACAAGGTGGTAGTGAGCCTTTTTGTTAATCCCATTCAGTTTGGCCCTCGGGAAGACTTCAAGACCTATCCTCGAGACCTCGAACGTGATGCCCGTCTGGCAGAAGAGGTGGGGGTTGACGTACTCTTTGTGCCAGAGATCGAAGAGATGTATCCTCCAGATTTCCAGACCGTAGTCGAGGTCACCGAACTCAGCAAACCTCTTTGTGGTGCCCGCCGTCCGGGGCATTTCCGCGGAGTGACCACCGTGGTTCTCAAGCTCTTCAACATTGTTAAGCCGCACCTGGCGGTCTTTGGCCTCAAGGATTATCAGCAATATCTGGTCATCAGGCAGATGGTACGGGACCTCAACCTGGAGGTAGAAATTGTCGGACATCCCACCGTGCGTGAAAAGGATGGTCTAGCCATGAGTTCTCGCAACGTCTATCTCTCCCCAGAGGAAAGGGCCTCGGCTACCTGTCTCTATCAGGCCCTCAAATTGGCCGAAGAGAAGATCAGGGCTGGAGAGCGCGAGGTTTCCAGGCTTGAGGAGGAACTTTCTCGTTTCATTCTCTCGCATCCCCACACGCGCATCGACTACATTGAATTTTGCAATCCAGAGACCCTGGCTCCGGTTCACCGTATAGAAGGGCCGGTTCTTCTGGCCCTGGCGGTGTTCGTGGGGCCGGCTCGTCTCATCGACAACGCGATTATCAAGCCTTAGAAAAGGCGGGTGAAAGGACATGTATCGCAAGTTTCTCAAAGCCAAGATCCACACGGTACGAGTGACGGACAAAAACCTGGAATACGAAGGGAGTCTGACTCTTGATCCTCGTTTTATGATTGCCGCGGGGATCGAGCCTTTTGAGGCCATTTGGGTCTATAACCTGGAGAATGGAGAGCGTTTTGAGACTTATGTCATCAAAGGAGAATGGGGAAGCCGAGAGGTATGTCTCAACGGGGCCGCGGCGCGCAAGGGGGAGGTGGGAGATCGCCTTATCTTGGTGACCTACGCCTGGCTTGCCCCAGAAGAGATCGAACGCGCGGAGGTGAAGGTGGTCTACGTGGACGGAGACAACAACATCGTGGAAGAGAAAAGTTATTTTGTGAGGGACTAGAGTGAAAAAGGTCTATCCAGTGAGTCTTGGATGTCCAAAAAACCGGGTTGATACAGAAAAACTCCTGGCTTCCCTGGTTAAGTTCGGAGCCGAGGTGGTACTTGATCCCGCAGAAGCCGAAATTTTGCTCGTAAACACCTGTGCCTTTGTCCGGGAGGCAGTTGAAGAATCCATTGATACAATCCTCGAACTGGCCGAAGAGAAGAGACCAGATCAGCGGCTGGTAGTGGTGGGTTGTTTGGTTTCGCGTTACCGGGAAGAGCTCCTGCCGGAGCTTCCAGAGGTGGATCTTTTCTTGGGGGTTGAGGCCTACCGTAGCGCCAGGTGGATCTTGGAGGGTGATCGGGGAGCCTTGTGGCAGCCCACCGGTCCGGAGATCACTCAACGGATCCTTACAGAAAGCCCTTTTTTTGCCTATCTGAAGGTCACAGAAGGCTGTCGGCACGCCTGCTCCTTTTGTACCATTCCGCGAATCAGAGGGCCCTTGCGCAGCGTGCCAGAGGAATTGCTCTTGAGTGAGGCCAAAAGCCTTCTCTCCGCCGGGGTCAAGGAGCTCATTCTAGTAGGCCAAGATGTCTCGGCCTATGGACTTGATCGGGGAAAGCGAGCCCTTGTCCCCCTTGTCAAGCGCCTCCTTGAAGAACTCGAAGACCTTTCCTGGTTAAGAATCCTGTATCTCCATCCTGAAGGCCTGGAGGAGGAGCTCCTGGAACTTATGGCGCAAGAGCCGAAGATTTGTCCCTACCTTGATCTGCCTGTACAACATGCCAGCTCCCGTATCCTCAAGGCCATGAGACGACCTTATCAGCCCGAAGATATCTTGCGCCTCCTGGAAAAGCTTCGAAAAGAGATCCCGGAGATAGCGGTACGCACCAGCGTTATCGTGGGATTTCCTGGTGAGACGGAAAAGGATTTCCTGGATCTGATTTCTTTTTTGAAGCAGGCGGCCTTCGATCACCTGGGAGCTTTTATCTTTTCTCCTGAGGAGGGCACCAGGGCCGCTACTTTTCCGCAACAGCTCTCCGAAGCAGAAAAAAGGGACCGCTTTGAGGAAATAATGCTCCTGCAACAGGAAATCTCGGCCCAGCGGCTTTCTCAACGTCTTGGGCAGGAAACGATGGTTCTGGTGGAGGGCTTTGACGAGGAAGGGCGAGCTTATGGTCACGCGCGTTTTCAGGCCCCGGAGGTGGATGGTTTGACCTTGGTAAAGGGTGAAGTTGCACCAGGAGACCTGGTTCGAGTGCGCTTGATCGAAGCTTCCACTTACGACCTGGTGGCCCTGGCCCAGGAAGTTATCCGCTGAGACTCCACGCGGCCCAGAGGGCCTGTCCGTAAGAGAGCCCTCCGTCGTTTACCGGAAGTTTTTCAGGCAAAAAGACTCGAAGCCCTATCTTTTGAAGTTGAAGGACCAGTTCTTGGGTCAGGAAGTCGTTCTGGAAACATCCTCCGGCGAGTACCACTTCTTTAGAGTCGGTGAACTGGCTGGCCAAACCCAGCCACCGGGCCAGTCCGTGTGCCAGGCTCTGGTGGATGGCTGCGGCGATCTGGCTCGGGGGGACACGGGCTTCAAGATCCTTCAAAATTTCCCGGATCATAGGCCGCGGATCCAATGTTTCTAGGGTTATGCCTAGACCATAGAGACGATGGGCTTCTTCGGCGCAGGACTCTAGCCGTAAAGGCGCTTCTCCTTCGAACCGGTTTTGGAAGGCCAGGCCCAAAAGGGCGGCACAGGCGTCAAAGAGCCGGCCACAGGAGGAGGTGAGGGGGGTGTTGAACCTTTTCACGATCATCTGGCTCACCAGGGAGAGCCTGTCTTCTGGAACCCTTCCTGTCAGGAGTTTTCGTCCTTTCTTAAGTCCTTCTTCTCCCAGGCTCAAATAAAGGAAAGAAAGCAGCATGCGCCAAGGTTGACGGGCGGCTTGGTCTCCTCCGGGTTGGGGCACGGGCAAAAAACAGCCGAGCCGTTTGTAGTCCCCCTTTTCTACCCAGAGCAACTCCCCTCCCCAGAGATTTCCGTCGGGTCCCAGGCCCAGACCATCGAGGCAGAGAGCCAGGGCCTTCTCCAGACCGTGTTCTCCCATCACCGCTGCCGCGTGGGCCACATGATGGGGGACTTTAATGAGCGGTAAGTTCAGGAGACGGGATATCTTTTCGGCCATCTGGGTGCTGAGATAATCAGGATGCAGATCACAGGCTACAGCTTGTGGCTTCACGGAAAGTAGGTGACAGAAGTGTTCGTAGATCTCTTGCCAGAAGTTTTGAGTCTCAAGGTTGTCCAGGTCTCCGATGTGCTGGGAGACAAAAGCTTCATCTTCCCTGGTGAGACAGAGGGTATTTTTGAGGAGTGGCCCAACCGCTAAGATCGATGGTCCTTTGGGGAAGGGGAGTGGCTCGGGGACGAATCCCCGGGCTCGTCGAAGAGGTCGAATTTTTCCAGCGATTTCTCGTACCACCGAATCGTCGAGTCCGATTACTATCTCGCGGTCGTGCAGGAGGAAGAGATCAGCAAGTCCGGAGAGACGATCTAGGGCCTCCTGGTTTCGGAAGCACAGGGGTTCACCTGAGAGGTTGCCGCTGGTCATGACCAAGGCCTTGAAACCCCCTTCGCGCAGGAGCAGATGATGAAGAGGAGTATAAGGGAGCATGAGTCCCAAAAATTTCAAACCTGGAGCCACGGAAGGAGCCAGGGGAGAGGGTTCCCTTTTGGGGACCAGCACAATGGGTCGTTTGGGAGAAAGAAGGCTTTTTTCAGCCTCCGGGCTAAGGACAGCCAGACGGTGAGCAGTTTCAATATCCGGCACCATGATAGCCAGGGGCTTTGAAGGGCGGTTCTTGCGACGTCGAAGTTCCGCACAGACTGTTTCATTGAGAGCGTCTGCTGCCAGGTGAAAACCCCCCAGGCCTCGCAAGGCCAAGATCTTTCCTTCTTTCAGGGCCTTGATTGCCTCTTTGATGGCGTCTCCTTCTGGAGGTTCCCCTTGATGGGAAAGACCGAGCCAAACCCTGGGTCCGCATCTGGGACAGGCGTTTGGTTCGGCGTGGAAACGTCGGTTGGAGGGGTCGGAGTATTCCGACAGGCAGTCCGGACACATTTTGAAGACCCTCATGGTGGTCTTCTGGCGGTCGTAAGGCAGTTCTTCGATCACAGTGAAACGAGGACCGCAGTCGGTACAATTGATGAAAGGATAACGAAAACGTCGATTCCCGGGATCGAAGAGCTCACTCAAACAGGCCTTGCAGACGGCGACGTCAACCGGAATTCTCGCCCCTCTACCCTCCCCCGTGCTCTCCCAGACGGTAAAGAGAGGTGGAGGATTTCCATTTAGGGGGTGAGTTTCAATCTCTTCGATGAAGGCCAGGGGTGGAGCCTTTTTCTGCAAAAGGGACAGGAAGGTCCTGAGCGCCGACTCTTTGCCGTAAATCTCGATATAGACTCCGTCACCGGTGTTTTGCACCCCTCCCTTAAGCCCCAATGAGGTGGCCAGTCGAAAGACAAAGGGGCGGAACCCTACCCCTTGAACCACCCCTTTTACCCGGACACCAAGTCCCTCAAAATTTTGAGCCACGCGTCCATTCCCTCCCCGGTCTTGGCCGAGAGGGTGATGATCTTAAGGGCAGGATTCAGGGCCAGGGCCAATTTTTTGATCTCTTCCAAGTCGAAATCGAAATGGGGCAGGAGATCGATCTTGGTGATCAGAAAGACATGGGCCTTCAAGAAGGCTGCCGGATACTTGGCGGGTTTATCGGAACCTTCTGGTACCGAGACCAGGACCACCCTGAGATCCTCACCCAGGTCGAAGGCTGCAGGGCAGAGTAGGTTACCAACGTTTTCGATGAAGAGGAGTTTAAAAGAATTGTCTTCCAGTTGATGAAAAGCCCGGTGCACCAACCTGGCATCCAGATGACAGGCCCCTCCGGTAGTAACCTGGACTACAGGGACTCCTCTGGCTCGAATCCGCTCGGCGTCTCTTTCGGTCTCCGGGTCTCCTTCAATTACTGCCAGGGGGATTTCCCCTTTCAACCGGTCGATGGTGGCTTCGAGAAGGGAAGTCTTTCCGGATCCCGGAGAGCTCATGAGATTTAGGACTTTGAGACCTTTTTTCTGAAAAAGTTCCCGGTTTTTGGCTGCTAGTTCTTCGTTGGCTCTGAGGAGATGTTTTTCAACTTCTATCTCAAGGGTGCGGGACTGACATCCACAATGATCACACATCTTTTAAGATCTCCGGCCTTTTTCTAAAGGATCGCAAATCTTGAAAGAGGAGTAAAGCGGTATTCAAGAATGAAAAGGGGCCGCAAAAGCGGCCCCTTGAGCTCCTTATAGTGGACCGGTTGACATCACCGGGCTCAGCTCTTCGATCTTTCCGTGCTTCATGCGATAGTTGTAGATGTCTTCCATGTCTTTGTAGATCTGGAAGATCTGGAAGAAACCGTGCCAGTGAGCGTAGTCCGGGCCATCCATGGCGGCTCCATGACGGGCCCGGCGTCCGGTATGGTGCCAGAGATAATAGAAGAGCTCCTGGAACGGATCCTTCCACTTGTCTTCTTTGAGTAGACCTTTGGCCTTGAGATCGGCCATCATCTTTTGGGCCTTTTCAATGTAAGTGTTGTAGAGGGCCACCACGTCGTCGAGCTTCTTGAAATGGGTCTCAACGTGGAGGGAAGAATGACAATTGAGACAGACCTTTTTCATGAGTTTGCGGCCACGCTCACCATTGCCCCGTTCTCCGCTGCGCACCACGCTCTTCACGTGTACCAGATCCCATTTGAGGCGCTCGGTCACATTGTGCGTAGTGGAAAGGTCACCGATACCACTCATGTGGCAGGTGGCACAGGTTGGGGCTGTGTAATCACCGGGTTCCCAGGCGTCAGGGGCGGAATCCCAGCGCCATTCTTCTCCTTCGGTAAGATAGCGCTGACCATGGCTGCTCTCGAGATAGATCTCGATGTTCGGATGATCCGGACCGAGATGGCACTTACCACAGGCCTCGGGTTTCCTGGCTTCTACCAGGCTGAACTTGTGGCGATTATGACAGACCGTGCAGTTTCCGATACCGCCGTCAGGATAACGATGTCCGATACCACCTGGCCAGGTGCCTTTGACGGGTTTTTTGTCCGGACCAAGCTCCACTTTGGCTCCGTGACACATTTGACAACCGGAGCGACGCGTGGCAGTGGTGCGCGGATCACCTTTGGGTACCCCCATGAATTCACCGCCTTCAAGGTAATACATCAACTTCTGAAATTTTTTCTTCTCTACCACCGGGGCACTGGCCAGTTTGGCGTGAGCACTCTGTTCGAATTGTTTTACCTCCGTAGGATGACAACGGGCGCAGGTTTTGGGAGAAACCATAGGAGAAGTGTAAACGTTGGAGCCTCTTACACCCTCACACTGGCTGGCCATGGGAGAACTTTTGGGGACCACGTGACAGTCGTAACAGGAGACACCGGCGTGGGCCATACGACTCGCTTTCCAGTCTTCTACGATGCCAGGGGTCTTTTTAGCGTGGCACTCAATACATTTGAGTGCCTCGGGAGAGTACCCTCTGGTGATGACCAGTTCTTTGGTCTTGGCCAGGTTGGGATAACCTGCTTCCTTGGCCCAACCCGTCCCCGTCAGGAAGACGGCCAAGAGGCCTAACCAAAGACCAACTCTGAATACGCTGCCAAGCCTCATACGAAATCCTCCTTGATGGTTTTATTTTTCTGCCTTTTGTCTGGCCAACTCTTCTCTCATGGCGGTGATCACGTCCCCATGGCCGGCGGTCTGGTGACAGGTGATACAATTTTCGCGGGTGTGGCCGAGTTCGTATTCCCGATGGGCGGTGAAGGCCTTAAGCGGAATGCCTGGGGCTACCAGATTTTCGTGGCATTCACGACAGCCAGATTCGTAAGCTTGGTGCTTATAAGGTAATTTATGTTTCCAGTGTTCGAGCCAATGTTCCGGGGTACCCTTTCCACGGAGATGGCCAATGAAATCATTGAGGCCAAATTTGAATTTGGAGACTAAGTAGGAAATCAGATTGTCATGGGGGAGATGGCAATCCGCACATTGAGCCTTGACCACACCTTTTTCCGCTGGACCATGGAGACCCTGCTCCCAGGTCTCGTAAAAGACTTTCATTTCATGGCAAGAGCTACAAAACTCCGCCTTACCCGTGGAGATGACCTTGGAAGCGGTGACCAGAGAGAAGATCACGGTGACCACTACACCGATGATGATGCCCGCGATAATGCCGGTTTTGCTCATAAAGGTCTATCCCCTTTTGACTTTTGTTTTTTGGGCCTCATTGTCTTTTATCAAGACCGGCCATTATCCTTTTTAAAGGATTTTGGCGTAAATGTGAGGTTAAAGTTGTAACGAAAGTGTTAATGATGTTTTCCCGATTGGAACGCAAAATCACCCTCAGCCTGGTGCTTATCCTGGGTAGTTTTTGGCTCTTTTTTGTCTGGTGGTCTTCGCGGGAGCAGGAAAAATTCTACGTGGATCAGATGCGCCGCGAGGCCCAAGGTATCTACCAATACATTGTCCTGGTCAGGGAATGGATTTCCAGCCACGGTGGAATTTATCTTAAAGAAAAGGGCCGCTTCATCCTTATCACCCCCTCTCATTTCACCAAAGATTTGGCGAGCTTCGCTGCTCCACAAAAGCTTCCCTTTACCTTCAAAGTTGCGGTTATGAACACCAAAAACCCCTACCACGTTCCGGATCCTTTCGAAGAGGAGGCCATCATTCGTTTCCAGGAAGGGAAACTCGAAGAATTTTGGCGCTACTCGCCCCGGGAAGGACTTTTTCGCTACGCTGCTCCCTTGCGTTTTCAAGAGGCGTGTTTCTCTTGTCACGGAGAGATCAAAAATTATCAACCTCCAGCCTGTATCAGTGTTACCCTCTCAGCCAAGCCCTTTTTGGCAGAGTTAAAAAAGAGTTCTCGGCTTCTTATCCTGGGTTCGGTTTCCGCCACCTTGCTCATCTTTATCGTCCTTTTCTTTCTCTTACGCCACTTCGTGCTCAAGCCTTTGCACCTCTTCATCAAGGCTTCACAGGAGATCGAAAGGGGCAATTTGAACGTGCGCGTTCAGGTGGATACCGAAGACGAATGGCAGGTTTTGAGCCGCTGTTTCAATGAAATGCTGGATTCCCTGGTCAAGCATCAGGAACATCTGGAAGAAAAGATCAACGAGGCCACCAGAGAGCTTCATCTCGCCTATGAGGAACTCAAAAAGACTGAAAAGTTTCGTTCGGAGTTCTTCTCAAACATTACCCACGACTTGAAGACTCCGGTGACAGCCATCAAGGGCGCCATCGACCTTTTGGATCGGAAGGGACAGCTTGATCCACGCTATTTGGAGATCGTACGCAAAAATATCGAGAAACTTTCCAAGATGATCCGCGATCTCCTGGACTGTGCCAAGCTGGAGTCCGGTCAATTGGAACTGCTTCGTGAAGAAAACGATCTCCTGGAAGCCATCAATGACGCCATCTTCATGGTGACCCCTATGGCCCAGAAAAAAGGAGTAGAGATCGTTCTTAAAGCTCACCCTGGCCATTATCTCTTTCCCTTTGATTACGAAAAGATCGAGCAAGTGATCACCAATCTCTTGACCAACGCCATCAAATTTTCTCCGTCTGGAAAGAAGGTCTTGGTTCTGGTGGAAGATTTGGAGAAAGAAGTGCGGGTCAGGGTAGAGGACTTTGGCCCGGGCATTCCGGAGAGAGATTGGCCACGGGTCTTTGAGAAATTTTATCAGGGAGCCAAAGAAGCCCGGGAGGGTATAGGATTGGGGTTGGCCATCTGCAAGGGGATCGTCGAGGCCCATGGGGGTCGGATCTGGATCGAAAAGCCCACTCATCAGGGCATAATCTTCGCCTTTAGTCTGCCCAAAATGGAGGAAAAAAGTGGCCAAGGCCAGCATCCTTATCATTGAGGACGATCGGGACATCCTTCTCATCTTAAAAGATCAATTGGAGCTTGACGGTTTTGAGGTTTTGGAAGCCGAGACCGCCAAAGAAGGCTTGAGAATCTTGCGAGAAAAAAAGCCGGATTTGGTTGTCTTGGACCTGAACCTTCCGGACATGGATGGTCTCAAAGTATGTCAGCAGATTCGGAAAGAGAGTGATTTACCCATCCTCATGCTCACGGCAAGAGACAGTATTTCTGACAAGCTGCGCGGTTTTGAATATGGAGCCGATGACTACATCACCAAGCCCTTTGAATATCTTGAGGTGGTGGCTCGCATCCGGGCCTGTTTAAGGCGGGCCAGAGCCAGTGAGCCCCGGAAAGAAGTTCTGGACTTTGGAGCCCTTAAAATAGATGAAAAACGCAGAGAAGTTTACGTAAACGGGCGGCCGGTAAGACTCACTCGCAAGGAATTCGACCTCCTGAAAATACTGGCTTCTCATCCTGGAGAAGTCCTCTCTAGGGAGTTTTTGCGCCGAGAGCTCTGGCCTCGAAAAGAAATTTATCCTTGGAGCCGGGCCCTTGACGTCCACATTCAACGTCTGCGACAGAAAATCGAACCCGATCCCGAAAAACCACGCTTCATCATCACACATCCCGGGGTGGGCTATCGTTTTGAACCTGGCCATTGAGAGGTTTCCACCGGAAGGAGAGAGCCTTTGGTCGACAGGCGTCCAGACACTCTCCACAGTTCCAGCAATAGGCGCTGAGCCCTTCGCCCTGGGAGGGAGAAAGTCCCAGAGGGCAGGCCTGGTCGCAGAGTCCGCATCTGGCACAGGCCTCGGGGTCGCGTTCAACCACCAGACGGCGTCGGGTCCCCAAAAAGGCCAAAAGGGCTCCCAATGGACAGAGATAGCGACAATAGAAGCGTCTGGTGAAGAGATTGAGGGTGAGAACCAGCAGAACTATCACTCCTTCCAGGGCTAGGGTGTGAAAGAAAACCGCCATCATGATCTCCCGTCCCACCAGTCCTGGTGGAGAGAGAAAGACAAAGAGGGGGGCTCCCAGGACCATGGCCAGAAGCAATTCCCCAATTAGGGCAAACCAAAAAATAAGGCGCGGAAGACGCCATAGATCCTGGCCTCGAAGTTTCAGTAGACGGAGTAGGTAGTCCTCAAGCTCACATAAAAAATGGATCGGACAAATCCAGCCGCAAAAGACTCTCCCCAGAAAAAGGGCCAGACACACCGGAACGAGCATACCAATGAGGAGGGGGAGGTAGAGGCTTTTGGACACCAAGACACTTTCCAGACCTTCCAGGGGGGAGACAAACCAGAGCTTGCCGATGCCAAGGGATTGGTACCAGCCCTGTACGAATGAAAATTGCCAATAGTAGTTGAGGAAGGGGTTGATCAGGATAAGGAGGAAGGCCAGGGTTTGTACACCCAGCCTCAGTCTTCGATATCGTCTATTCTGCGACATATTGGCTCTTCCTCTCCAGCGCGTAAATGGGCTCAATGTTTATGGCTTTGGGAGTCAAGGGACAGCCGTGGACACACAGACCGCAGCCTGTGCAATGGCGTTCGTCAATTACCGGACGTAGTTGATCGAGATGGATGGCCTTTTCTTTGAAGGGGCAAACGTTGTAACAGGTCCGACAAAGAGCAATACCCCGCCAGGTAACGCATTGACGCCGGTTGATGACAGCCAACCCCATACGTACGTCTTCCTGTTTGATGCGCCTCAAGGTTCCGGTGGGGCAGACCTCCACACATTTCATGCAAAGATAGCAGGGTACCTTTTCCACCTCGATGAGCGGGGTGCCTGCAAACACTCCATAGCGGATGTCAAGGATTCGAATGGAACGGTAGGAGCAGATTTCCGCACACCGACCACAACGAATACATTTGGCCGGGAAGATTTCTTCGGGTACAGCCCCTGGAGGGCGTAATCGGTTGATCCCCACCGGACTCCGGAGCAGACTGGCTCGGGCCAGGTCGGGCAGAAGGAGGCTTGCCAGGAAACCTTTAAGAAGACTCCTCCGGTCGCAAACGGTGAAAACGGATCTTGGGTTTAAGTTCACCAGCTTCAATTCTTTCCACCTCGTCTTCTCCGTGGAGATAGGCCAAATCGAGACTGATCACACCTGGGAGGCGAGAAAGCTCCTGTACCAGGGCTTCCATTTTCTCGGAAGATTCGGTCTCGAGGACCGCGATGAGATGTCCTCTCTCGTCGTGTCCAAAGATCTCGATCTCCGGATAAGAGGCCAGTTCCTTTAAAAGTATTTCCTTCCTTTCGGGTTTGATGTTGATCACAAAACCACCGATGGGCATATTGATCTCCCATGTTTGGACCGTCCCCACAAAAAACGGGGACGGTCCAGTCTTAAAGTCGGACCAGATAAGGTTTCAAAGGCTTTGGACCCGAGAGACGCTTGATGCGACAAGCACAAATCTTGAATTCTGGTTCCTTTGACCCGGGATCGAAGGCGTCTTTGGTCACTCGATTGATCATCCGGTCTTCCGCCATGTCGTACCAATAAACGAAGACCATGCCCTCCATAGGACCTTCGTAAACCTTGGCGGGCAAGATGTTTTTTCCCCGTCTGGTCTCCACCAGAACCATATCGCCGGGCTTGATCCCCAGACGTCGGGCGTCTTTGGGATTGATTTCAACGTAAGCATAGGGATTGGCCCGCATCAGCTCTTTGATGCGTCCGGTCATGCTGGAGGTATGCCAGTGATCAATGACTCGTCCGGTGGAAAGGTAGAAAGGATATTCGGCATCCGGCTCTTCAGCGGGTCCTTCATGAGGTCGGAGCCAGATCCAGAGCTTGTGGTCTTTGTGAGCCGGTCCGTAAAATTGATAGGGTTTTTCATCAACGGCGTGCTCGTCAGCTAGAGGATCAAGACCCCGGACGAACTTCTTGTAGGTGCCGCCTTTCAGGGCCCATTCTACCGTAGGTGCGGGCCATTGGACACCATCTGGCAACTTTTGCAAGACCTCGTAGGTGGCTCCCCGGAGATCATTGTCTCTTCCCGCGGTAAGTTTCTGGGTATACTCCGTCCAGATGGCCTTGGGGAGTTCGTAACCAGGCTCGAGTCCCAGGAAGGGTTCCACGCACTTTTTGATTACTGGATCCTGGAGTTCCTCAGCGAGTTTGAGGGCCCACTCCCGGACGATCCAGACCTCAGGTTTGGCCTCTCCCGGAGGATCGATGGCCTTCACGGTAAGCTGGGAGCGTCGTTCCGTGCAACCAAACACCCCTGTCTTTTCAAAATGAAAGGCCGTGGGCAGGATGAGGTTGGCCAGTTCGGTGGTCTTGGTGGGGAAGATGTCGGTGACGATGACGAAAACGTCCTCCCGGGCCAGCCCCTTACGGTATTTATCACAGTTGGGCAGGCTCTGGGCCGGGCTGGTACAGTTTATCCAGATGGTCTTGATCTTTCCCTCGTTAACAGCGGAAAACATGGCGATAGTATGGTAGCCCGGTTTGGCGGGAATTCGCCCTCGAGGTACTCCCCAAAGGTCTTCCACCTGATGGCGAAGTTTGTCTATCTTGACCGGGCGGTGTCCCGGAAGGATATGACAGAGGCCTCCACCTTCTCTCACGCCACCGCAGGCGTTGGGCTGACCGGTGAGGGAAAAACTGTCAGCTCCTGGTCGACAGAGTTGACCAGTGAGGAGATGGAGGTTGTGAATGAGATTGTTAGCCCACACACCACGGATGCGCTGGTTAATACCCATCGTCCAGAAGCTCATGGTAGCCGGGGAGGTGGCAAAGATGCGAGCTACCTTGCGGATGAGAGACGGGGTGATGTTCCCTCCGCAGATGTCAGCTGCTCGCTCCGGTGTATAGGCGGAGAGAAATTTGCGGTACTCCTCAAAATCGACCTCTCTCTTGTCTTTGCCAACACGGAAGGTGCAATAGTTCTTGATGAAATCTTCGTTATAGAGTTTCTCTTCCACGATGACATAGGCCATGGCATTGAGCAGGGCCAGGTCTGTGCCGGGTTTGAACTGGAGAATGATATCGGCGATACGGGTGGTTGGGGAAACGCGAGGGTCCGCGTTGATGACGATTACCTCTTTGGGATTGTCCAGTTTGCGGCGCATTACTCGCCGAAAGAGCACGGGGTGCGCTTCGGCCATGTTGCTCCCGATGATAAAAAAGCAGAAGGCCTGCTCGATGTCTGCGTAAGAGCCAATTGGTTCGTCTGCCCCAAAGGAGGTTATGTACCCTCCTACGGCGCTGGCCATACAAAGTCTGGGATTCCCCTCTACGTTGTTGGTGCGCAACCCAGCACGCATCACCTTCTGAAAGATATAGGTCTCTTCGGTTAGGGCCTGACCTGAGCCATAGTAGGCCACCGCATCGGGGCCGTGTTTCCTAACGGCTTCAGCAAACTTCTTGGCGGCAATAGAAAGGGCCTCTTCCCAAGAGATCTCCCGAAACTTTTCCTTTTTGCTCTCACGATAAAGAGGTTTGGTGAGACGATCAGGATGGCGCATGAGCTGATAGAAGAGCATCCCCTTCATGCAGAGGTAACCCATGTTGGTACGCGACTGGGGCACACCTCTGATGGCTACCGGGCGGCCATCCTTGATACCCAGTTCTACCCGACAACCGACCCCACAGAATCGGCAAGTCCCTCTGACCCACCGGTCAGCGTCTGCCTGGGCCGAATCAACCTTGATGGGTAAGTTCATTCCCACCAAAGAAGCAGCGGTCAGGGCGGCGGTTCTTTTTAGGAATTGTCTTCTGGAAAGATTCATCTTGCCACCTCCTTATTGATGCACGCTAAATTTGTGAGCCGGATGGCAGGCCCAACAGGCCTTGTTCCGGGGGGCATGAGCTACCTCTTTGGCATGGCAGGCAGCACAACGCCCAATGGGAGGTTCAAGCGAAAAATTTTCATAGGTGCCGTGACATTGGAAACACTTGACGTTGTCTAACCCGTGCCGCGAGTTGTACCACTCATCATATATCTCCGGGGTGACTTCCTGGTGGCAGGTGGCACAAGGCGTTAACTTCTCTTGGGCACTAAGCTCGGGATGCTTGACCGCCGAGGGGGAGATCAGGGCCCTGTTTTCTTTGCCAGTCTGACAAGCCACCAGTAAAAGTCCCAAGATGATGGCTCCGAGGACAAACCTGTTTCTCACGATACACCTCCTTTGAAAATTTAAAGGGGGCCTTTGGAGGCCCCCCTTTACTTAAAAAGTGATTACGGCCTCTACGTAGAAGAAATCCATGTCTTCGTCGGTGAAGTTGTTCTCCACCACGTCGTCTCCCCAGACGTGGCTGTAATAGAGGTTCAACCCCAGCTTGAGTCCTTGGTATTCGTAAAGGTCTTTAATAAAGAGGGAGAGGTCCCACATGGTAGCCAGGTCATCATCACCACCGCTTGGCTTGCCTACGTAGCCGAACTGATCGGGACGAGTGATCCCGGAGCCGAGATACCAGTAATCGTCCTCCTCGGTGAGACTGATTACATGGAGATCGCTACGCACCGTGAGCTTAGGATGGGGTTTGGCCATTACCTGAGCAAAGTAGTAGGAGGTGTTCATGAGGTTGTAGAAAGGGGTGAAGGCGTAGATCCGAAGGGTAGGAATCATCATGAAGAAGGTCTCGTGGTCGTTGTCAGCGGGATCGTCGTCTCCAGAACCATACCAGTAACCTACGCGCACCCAAGGCTGCCAGGGAAGCTCCTTGAACTTGTAGCCAGCTTCAAGGGCCAGACCGTAAGCGTCGTGATCAAGCCCGGCGTAAGTTCCGGTCTGATAAGCTCCCCAGAAGAGGAAATCAACGGCTCCTGGTCCGAGATCCCGGGTATAGAGCAAGTGGCCGCCAAAGGTGTGGATCTCGGGGTCCTGCGTCAGCCCCCGGTCGTCATTGTAGTAGTAATAGAAGATTTGGGCGTCAAAACCTGGCAGGTATCCTTCTTTGAGGGTAGCAGCCAGCGCGACGACGTCCACGTCGTGGACGGAGTAACCGTTAAGCGTTGGATCATCGCGCCGGAGGTAAAAACCGCCCGGTGTGGGATGAACCGCGGTTACAGTGAGATTCCAGAGGGGCTGATCATAAACGAGCTGGATTCCATCAAAGGAGCGTCCGACACGGGACCATTCGAACCCACCGATGAGGCGTTGAGAGATGCGGGCCTTGGTCAACCATTTGAGTGTGGGATCTTTGGGAAGGTATTCAAGCCCCGAATTGTAGACGAAGCGTCCACCCCTAAGGGAAAGTCCCTCGACGGCAGGGCACTTGAGCCTGAGCCAGGCTTGAGAGATGGCAGCGTAACCGACGTTTTCGGGATCTCCCCAAAGCCCCGGTCCCTGGTTGTTTGCGTAGTAAAGGGCTCCGGTTCCGAAACCAGCGTCATCCGGGAGGTTGAAGAACTGTGTCCAGTGAAACTGGACGTAACCATCTACGTAATTCGAGCTAATACCCAATCCCAGACGCATCTTGCTTGAGAGGAAGGTATAGCTGTCATCAATGCCCGGTTTGTCAAAGGTCCACCAGCTTTCGGAACGAACCTCCTCACGAAAATCAATTCTGGCCTTCACTTCACCCAAGGAATAAGCCATGGAAGTGGCGGAACCCAGAAAAAGACCTAAGAGGGCCAACAGGCCCCACAACGAAAAAGACCTTTTACCCATGAGATCCCTCCTTGTGCTTAAAATTCCCTATTAAGAAGATTGCTTCTCATTTATAGCTCCAGGCAAGGTAAAAGGGGGGTTAATTTTGTAACAATCTTGTAAAAATTGGAGCTTACATCACAAACTCTACACGGCTAAGTTCCATTTCTTCTCCGGAAAGAGGGAGGGTGGAGAAGGATCCACATCGAGGGCAAGGAGGGGAGGATAAGAATTCATGGCCACAGGAGAAACAAAATCTCCTGGCCGGTACAGTTTCGATTTCGAGTCTGGCTTCGGCAAAGAACGGGTCATTTTGTTGGTAAGCTTCGAAAGCCAAGCGGAAGGCCTCTATTTCTACTCCAGATAGTTCTCCAAGACGAATAAAGATCCTGTTTACTTTGGCTGCTCCCTCCCGATGGGCTAGGTTTTTGATCTCGGCACACATGGCGGCCACCAGCGAGGCTTCATGCATTCAGGGCTTCCTCCAAGAGACGCCAAGTCTCTCGGGCTTCTTCCTGCGAGAGTTTCTGGATGGCAAAACCCACATGGACAATGACATAGTCTCCAAGATTGATCTCCTTTTCTGGCAACAGCTGGAGAGAGATCTTTCGGCGCACCCCCTTGGCCTCGGCCACAGCCATGGGATAGTTGATCTCAACTAATTTCATAGGAATTCCTAGGCACATGATCTCAAACTTTGTATTCCCATCGGGAGAGTTCTTCAAGAAGGATCTTTTCGGCTCGCCTCAAGGCCTTCTTTAGAGGAGGGCTCAAGTAGAGTCCCGGTTTGAGGGAAGCCGGTACCACAGCCAGGGTTTTGAACCGGCGCGGTTTGAGGTCCATCAGTCGGGCTAAGGCTAGAGCCTCTTTCACCCCGTATTGATGTCCGGAGACCAGAACGTTTGAGGGTAGAGCTTCGATCTCTTCCCAAGAAAAAAGTTTGATGGTTCCAGGTGGGTCATCTGCCAGAAAGACATCCACCAAGAAGACCGCCTCTCTTTCCCGAAAGAAGTGGAGGAGATTAATGCCAGTACAGCCTCCGTCAATGAGTTCTATCTCGAAAGGGAAAGAAGTTTTGGCAAGATGCCGGACAAAATGTACTCCAAAACCTTCGTCCCCGAGCAGAATGTTCCCCAGACCAACAACGGTGACCTTCACATGATCTATGTTAGGAAAAAATGAAGATTCGCACAAGATAAAATTCGATAAAAAAAGCTTTACTCTGCCAAAAGTCAGACCTATAAAATTGGTATAAACAGCTTTTAAAAAGTCCTATCAGCCCTCAAAGGAGGTCGTTATGTCACGACTTTTGGCCAATGGTTTGATGAGACTGAAGAGGCGAGATTTTTTGAAGGCTGCTACCATTGCCACAGCGGCCATGGGGCTTCCGGCCACCATGGTGGACAGGGTAGCGGCCGCCATCAAGTCTCCGGAGCGACCTCCGGTCATCTGGCTTCATTTCATGGAATGTACTGGGTGTACGGAAAGTCTTTTACGGTATGCCCATCCCGATGTGGCCACGCTCATCCTTGATCTTATATCTCTCGAGTACCACGAAACACTCATGGCGGCGGCTGGGAAGCAGGCCGAAGAGAACTTGAAGAAAGCGGTAGAAAAATATCGTGGACGCTACGTGTGTGTGGTAGAGGGAGCAGTTTCTACTAAAGATGGGGGCGTGTATTGCAAGATTGGCGGTCGAACATCTCTGGAAATTCTGAAGGAAGTAGCCTCACAAGCCTCTACCATCATTGCCGTGGGCACCTGCGCGGCCTTTGGAGGGGTGCAGGCAGCTCATCCCAATCCCACCGGGGCGGTGGGGGTGAGAGAGGTCATCCATCGTCCGGTGATAAATGTCCCCGGTTGTCCTCCCAATCCGTATAACATTTTGGGCACTATCGTCTATCTACTCACCTTCAATCGCCCTCCAGATCTCGATGAACGAGGGCGACCAAAGTTTGCCTACGGTCGAAAGATTCATGACCATTGTGAGAGGCGTCCTCATTTCGACGAAGGACGTTTTGCTGAACGCTTTGGAGACCCTGGTCATCGCAAAGGATATTGTCTTTATAAGCTTGGTTGCAAAGGGCCGGTGACTTATTCCAATTGCCCGGTGGTGCGTTTCTGTGAGGTGGGTACCTGGCCGGTGGGCTCTGGTCACGGATGCATCGGGTGTACGGAACCTAATTTCTGGGACACTATGAGCCCCTTCTACGAGCACCTTCCCGAAATCTATATTCCGGCCGGAGGCGGTATCCGTAAGGAAGCCGAAAAAATCGGCAAACTGGCGGTAGAAGGTGCGATAGCCGTGGTGGCGATCCACGCGGCTGCAGGAGTGACCAAAAAACTGATTAAAAGCGCTACCAAAAAGGAAGAAGAGTCCTAAGGAGGGTCATTCATGGGTAAGAAAATAACCGTTGATCCCATTACCCGGATCGAAGGACACTTAAGAATCGACGTGGAGGTAGAAGGGGGCCGGGTCAAGGAGGCCTGGGCTTCAGCCCAGATGTGGCGGGGAATCGAGGTCATCTTAAAAGGAAGGGATCCCCGGGATGCCTGGGCTTTTACCCAGAGGATCTGCGGGGTTTGCACCACCGTGCACGCCATCGCCTCGGTGCGGGCGGTAGAAAACGCCCTCGGTTTGGCTATCCCTTTGAATGCCCAGTACGTAAGGAACATTATACTAGCGGCCCAAGGGATACAAGATCATATTGTGCATTTTTATCATCTCTCAGCTCTCGATTGGGTTGACGTTGTCTCAGCCCTTAAGGCCGATCCAAAGAAGACCGCTACTCTAGCCCAAAGTCTCTCTCCCTGGCCAGGAAATAGTGTCACTTATTTCCGTGAGATCAAAGATCGCTTAAAGGCCTTTGTGGAAAGTGGCCAATTGGGCCCCTTTGAGAACGGCTACTGGGGGCACCCGGCTATGAAACTTTCTCCCGAGGTGAACCTCTTGGGCGTGGCCCATTATCTCGAGGCCCTCGAATATCAATACAAAGTTAACCAAGTGGTCAGCCTTTTTGGTGGAAAAAATCCCCATATCCAGACAGTAGTGGTGGGTGGAGTGGCGCTAGCTATTAACCTCGATAACGAAGCAGCGCTCAATATCGGGCAGCTCACCAAGGCCCGTGTGCTGCTTGAAGAGGTGCGAGACTTTGTGCAGCAGGTCTACCTCGTAGACGTGGCGGCCATTGGGGCCCTGTATGCAGAATGGTTCAAATACGGTCGGGGAGTGGACAATTATCTCGCTGTACCAGATATGCCCCTTGATACCCGCGGAGAAACTTTTGATCTCCCCGGAGGGACTATTTTTTCTGGTGAACTTGACAAAGTAACTCCTATCAAAAGCTTCCATGATTCTTATTTCCGGGACAATGTGGCCGAAACTATTGTCCATTCTTGGTACGAAGGAAGTTGGATTCGCCATCCCTGGGAAGAGGAGACCGTTCCCTCTTATACAGATTTCGACCCTGATGGAAAATATTCTTGGGCTAAGGCGCCGCGCTTTAAAGGAGAGCCAATGCAAGTGGGCCCTCTAGCCCAGGTGCTGGTAGGATATGGGCTGGGCCACAAGCTGATTCGCAAATGGACAGATTTTGCTTTGGCCAAGGCCTCGGCGGTGGCTGGAAGGAAGCTCAACGTGAGAGATCTTTGTTCCACCCCCGGTCGGCACCTGGCGCGGGCGATTCGGGCGGCTGTCCTGGCAGATCTAGCCTTGAAACACCTGGATCTCTTGACACAAAATATATCCCGAGGAGACCAGGAAATATATCCTTATAAGAATCCCCCTGCTTTTCCCAAAGGGGAGATTAAGGGTTTTGGTTTTTATGAAGCTCCACGCGGTGCACTTTCTCATTGGGTAGTGATTAAAGATGGTGTTATAAAAAACTATCAGTGTGTAGTTCCTTCCACTTGGAACGCGAGTCCTCGCGACGGTGAGGGGAAGAGGGGGCCCTACGAAGCCTCTCTTCTCGGGAACCCAGTGGCAGATCCCGAGCGCCCCCTTGAGGTCTTGCGGACGGTGCACTCATTTGATCCGTGTATTGCCTGCGCCGTCCATGTCCTTAATTCCAAACGCGAGGAGATCGTGAGGGTGAAAGCCCTTTAAGGAGGGAGAGATGTCAGCCAGGATAGAACCACGTCTTTACAAGAGGGTCTTTGTCTGGAGCTGGGCCCTGAGGCTCTTTCACTGGACTTTTGCCATTTCTTGTGTGGTGCTCATCCTTACCGGGATCTATATCCATTATCCTCCCATCACCACCAAGTGGGCGGAGTTTAAACCCCAGTATCTCATGGCCACCCTGCGTTACTATCACTTTGTGGCGGCCTATTTCTTCATGGCAGCGGTGGGGATCCGGTTCTATCTCCTCTTCTTTGGTAACAAGTATGAACGCTTTACCGATTTTCTGCCTATTACCCGACGTAACATTAAAAGTTTTTGGCAGACTTTGAGGTTTTATCTCTATCTCACCGATGAACACGAGTGGCGTGTGGGTCATACGGTCCTGGCCGGTACGATCTACTTTGTCATCTTTGTCTGTGCGGTGGTGATGAGTCTCTCAGGCCTCTATCTCCTCTATCCCGAAACCCCGTGGATCGAACGCATGGGAGTCACGCTCTTCGGGACCCCTCAGTCGGCGAGATTCATCCATTATCTGCTTAACTGGGTCTTTATCTTTTTTGCCATCGTGCACCTCTACATCGCCATCTGGAACGACTTCAAGGCCCCTGAGGCTATTATCTCTGGTGCCTTTTCTGGTTCCAAGTTTTTGCCGGCAGATCAGCTGGAAGAATAAGCTCTGCAGCCTGTAAATCTTCTTGAAAGTTGATGTTGAAAAAACTCCATCCTTCGGGGTCAAAGGATCTCCATTCTTCTGGTCTGAGAAAGAGAATTCGTTCCTTCGGGCCAAGGTCTCGGAGGGATCTTCCCAGGCAGATGCCCGCCCGGTAGATACCCGGTAAGGGAAGCCACTGTCCATCTTCTTTCAGGCAGATCGTCGCCAGGGCCCCTTCGCAAAGGGTCCTTTCTATGAGATATCGCAGCAGAGAGGGGTTGAGAAACGGCTGGTCACAGGCCGCTACCAGGAACAATTCGTCCTTTCTGGAGGAAAGGAGACGGGCCAGGGCCCTGGCCGGACCCTGAAAAGGGGTTTCATCTTCTATGACCCGATCGAATAGGAGGGATTTGAAAACGTATCCCTTTTTGGTCGAAAGCCAGATTTCATCCACCAATGGTCGCAGGGTCCGATAGACCCACTCTATGAGGGGCAAATTTTTTAAGAGAGCGTGACATTTTCCCCCACCAAAACGTTTGGCCTGACCTCCGGCCAAAATGAGACCAATTTTTTTGATTTGTTGTTTTTTCATGGCTCTGTTAAGAGAACATGCATGTCCGTTTTGTCCCTTATTATTAGTCGAAATCCGGGCTTGAGAGAAAATGTAATTTTCAAAAAAGAAGCGGAAATGAAAAAATTGTCCGGCTTAACTGAGTTCAATTCTCAAAGGTCCCGGAAATTTTCCTTGACATTGGATGGTGCGACTCGTATAAGAAGGACGGCTAAGTGAGTGAGGATTCACTCAAAGTTCTTTAAAAGTCGTTAACCTGCCCTCAGGAGTACATATTTCTTGGCGGATAAAAGTGCTTGTACGGGCGGATGAGGGCAGTTCTTAAAAAACCAAATAAGGAGGTAGGAGTATGCCGAGCTATGTAAACCCTGAAAAGTGTGACGGTTGCAAGGGCGGTGAGAAGACGGCGTGCATGTACATCTGCCCGAATGACCTCATGATCCTCGACACTGAGGCGATGAAGGCCTACAACCAAGAGCCTGATCAGTGCTGGGAATGTTATTCTTGCGTTAAGATTTGCCCGCAGGGTGCCATTTCGGTGCGTCACTATGCGGACTTTTCTCCGCTGGGTGGTACTTGTCAGCCCATGCGGGGTACCACCGACATTATGTGGACCATTAAGTTCCGTAATGGTGTGGTAAAGCGCTTTAAGTTCCCCATCCGGACTACGCCCGAAGGTGAGGCCGATCCTACGCTCGGCAAGCCTGATCCGGATCTTTCTGCTATTGGTGACAACCGTCTCTTTACTCAGGTGGCCGATGGGGTGACTCCGGCGGTACCTGAAGCGGTGGCTTGGAAGTAATCCTCTTAGAAAATGACAAATTTAAAGATAAAAGGAGGGAGAAACTATGGGAAAGATTTGGTCTTATAATCCTGGCCTTCCCTGTGCCGAGCCTGAAATCGTAGAGAAGGAGACTGACATCCTCTTGGTTGGTGGTGGTATGGCCTGTTGCGGTGCGGCGGTGGAGGCCGTACGCTGGGCCAAGCCTGCTGGTCTCAAGATCATCCTTTGTGATAAAGCGGCTCTTGAGCGTTCCGGCGCCGTGGCCATGGGTCTTTCGGCCATCAACACCTACATCGGTGAGAACAAGCCTGATGACTATGTCCGGATGGTCCGCTGCGACCTGATGGGTATCATTCGTGAGGACCTCTCCTTCGATGTGGGTCGTCACGTTGACGATACCGTAATGGCTTTCGAGGATTGGGGGCTCCCCATCTGGAAGACCACCGATGATGGCAAGACCATCGACGGAGCGGAGGCCAAGGCTAAGGGGCTTACCCTTCGGTCTGGGGCCAAGCCGGTTCGTTCCGGTCGCTGGCAGATCATGATCAACGGTGAGTCTTATAAGTGCATCGTGGCCGAGGCGGCCAAGAACGCCATGGAGCAGATGGGTGAGAACGGCGAGATCATCGAGCGTTGCTTCATCGTGCGTCCGCTCATGGATGCTAATGAGCCCAACCGTTGCTGCGGTGGTGTGGGCTTCTCTGTTCGTGAGAACAAGCTCTACATCATCAAGGCCAAGGCTACCCTGATCGCCACTGGTGGTGCGGTTAATATCTTCCGTCCGCGTTCCATCTCCGAAGGTCAGGGTCGTGCCTGGTATCCGGTGTGGAACCCTGGTTCTGGTTACGCCATGGTGCTCATGAGCGGTGGTAAGCTGGTTCTCATGGAGAACCGTTTCGTTCCCGCTCGTTTTAAGGATGGTTATGGTCCGGTTGGTGCCTGGTTCTTGCTCTTTAAGGCCCGTGCTTCCAACGCTTTTGGTGAAGACTACATCGCCAAGCACAAGGGCGAGCTTGAGAAGTTTAAGCCTTACAGCGAGGCTTCCGTCATCGGTACCTGTCTCCGTAACCATGCCATGCTGATCGAGATGAAAGAGGGCCGTGGTCCGATTTACATCCACACCGAGTGGGCCCTCCAGGAAGCCATGAAGACCATGGACAAGAAAGAGTTCAAGAAGCTCGAGGCTGAGGCCTGGGAAGACTTCCTTGACATGTGCGTTACCCAGGCTGGTCTCTGGGCTTGTTTGAACATTGAGCCCGAGAAGGTTCCTTCTGAGATCATGCCTACCGAGCCTTACTTCCTTGGCTCCCACGCTGGTTGTGCTGGTGCCTGGTGCTGCGGTCCGGATGAGGACTGGGTGCCTGATCAGTACAAGGAGCCCTGGAAGGAAATTGGTCTTTACAACCGTATGACCACCGTCAAGGGTATGTTCTGCGCTGGTGACACCGTGGGGGCTTGCGGTCACAAGTTCTCCTCTGGTTCCCACGTCGAGGGTCGTATTGCGGCCAAGGCCATGGTGAAGTTCTGCCTCGACAACAAGGACTATACTCCTACTCCTAAGGAGAGCCCGGAGGAGCTCAAGAAGGAGATCTATGCTCCTTGGTATCGGTTCGAGCAGTACAAAGAGGCCACCACGGTCTACGAGATCAACCCGAACTACCTGCTGCCCAAGCAGATCCAGCACCGTCTCATGAAGCTCATGGACGAGTACGTGGCTGGTATTGCCACCTACTATCAGACCAACAAGATCATGCTTGAGCGTGGTCTCGAGCTCCTCACCATGCTCAAGGAAGATATGCAGATGGCGGCGGCTCGTGACCTCCACGAGCTCATGAGGGCCTGGGAGAACATCCACCGTGTCTGGACGGCTGAGGCTCACCTCCGCCATGTGCTCTTCAGAGAGGAAACCCGTTATCCTGGTTACTACTACCGGGCCGACTTCCCGAACATCGACGACGAGAACTGGAAGTGCTTCACCCTCTCCCGGGTCAACCCCGAGACCGGCGAGTGGGAGATGGAGAAGTTCCCCTACGTCCAGATCATCCCCGATCCGCTGGGCCCGTAAGGATTATGTGATGGGCTAGTCTAAAACTCCAGGCGTTCGCCCTGAGGGGCGGCGCCTGGAGTTTTTTTAAGTGCCTAAGACTGAGGCTTTGGCCAAGGCCTGAGTCTTGGGCATCGGAAATCTTGAGACAGGAGGCCAGCTTATGGGCAACGGTAAGATCCTCGTGGTAGGCGGGGGTATTAGTGGCGTGACCGCTGCCGTGGAGGCAGCCGAGATGGAATATGACGTGGTCCTGATTGAAAAAGAACCTTTTCTGGGCGGTCGGGTGAATCAGCTTCGATATTATTTCCCCAAGCTTTGCCCTCCAACCTGTGGGCTTGAGATCAACTACCGACGTATCAAAGAGAATCCCCGAATCGAGTTTTATACGATGGCTACCATCAAGGATATCCAGGGGGGACCCGGGGATTATACCGTTACGGTAGAAATCGCTCCCCGTTACGTGAACGAAAATTGCACCTGTTGCGGCGAATGTGTCAAAGTTTGTGAGGGGGAGAGGGAAGATACTTTCAATTTTGGTCTGGGAAAGACGAAAGCCATTTATTTCCCTCACGAACATTGCTTTCCGGCCCGCTACGTGCTCGACAAAGAGGCCCTGAAGCCGGGAGATCTTGAGAAGATTATGGAAGTTTGTAAGGCCGGGGCCATTGATCCCAACATGCAACCCCAAACTCTTCAGTTTAAGGTAGGGGCCATTATTTGGGCTACTGGCTGGAAACCTTATGATGCTACTAAGCTTACCAATCTCAAATATGGTCAGCCGGGTTTTGAGAACGTAATCACTAATATGCAGATGGAGCGCTTGGCAGCGCCAAACGGGCCGACCAAGGGCAAGATTCTGCGTCCTTCGGATCAGACGGTGCCTCAAACTATCGCTTTTGTGCAGTGTGCCGGGTCACGGGATGAAAACCATTTGCCCTATTGTTCGTATATCTGTTGTTTGGCCTCTCTGAAGCAGAGTCTTTATTTTGCGGAGCAGAATCCCGAGGGTAAGGCCTATATCTTTTATATTGATATCCGGACTCCCGGACGCTATGAGAAGTTTCTCAATCGGGCCCGGGAGGAGGCCAACATTGAATTCATCAAGGGCAAGGTGGCAGATATTCAGCAGGCTGACAACGGCGATTTGATTGTAATCGCCGAAGATACCATTTCTGGCAAGAGAGTCCAGCAGCAGGTAAACATGGTCGTTCTGGCTACCGGGATGCAGCCAAGTCTGGCTGGCTCGGAGATGCCAGAGATCCTTGAGATGGACGAAAACGGGTTCGTTATCCCGAGCGAGGCCAAGGGCATGTACGCTTGCGGATGTGCCCGGATGCCTCTTGATGTGATGAGTTCGAATGAAACAGCGACTGCCGCGGCCCTGAAGGCCATTCAAACTTTGGTAAGGGGGTAAATATCCATGGAAAAGATCGGGGTCTTTATCTGCACCTCCTGTAATATTGGTGACCGGCTTGAGGTTTCGGATTTGGAAGCCGCAGCCAATGAGCAAGGCTGTGCCTATTGTGCTTCCATGCCTTTCCTGTGCGGGAAGGAAGGGGTTGAGGCCATTAAGAAGGCTATAGATGAAAATGGTCTCGATTCGGTGGTGATTTGTGCCTGTTCCCCGCGGGTCAACTATGATGTTTTCAAGTTTGAGAACGCCCCGGTGGAGCGGGTGAACCTGAGAGAAGGCGTGGTCTGGAGCCGCTGGCCTAAGGTAGAGGAGGGCCAGGAGCTGCCGGAAGACGAGAGCCAGATCGAAGTGGCTGAAGGGGTTTCCTTTAAAGATGAGCTGATGGCGTTGGCCAAAGATTACGTGCGTATGGGCGTGGTGAAAATGCAAAAATATGCTCCTCCTGAGCCCTACAAGCCCGAAGAAGAGATTACTTGGAAAGTTATGGTCCTGGGGGGTGGCGTAGCCGGTCTTACAGCGGCACTTGAAGTGGCTAAGGCGGGTTATGAGGCGGTGATTATCGAGAAGGAAAACGAGCTTGGCGGTTTTGTGGCCAAGATGAAAAAGCAGCTTCAGGTGGGGCATCCCTATCGCAACTTGGAGGAGCCGGTTGTCAAGCGCCTCATTGAAGAAGTACAGGCCAACGACAAGATCCAGGTTATTACCGGGGCCAAGGTGGAGAAGATCGCCGGAGCTCCTGGTTTCTTTGACGTGACCTATAACAAGGGTGGTTCTGAGGAAACAATCCGAATCGGGACCATTGTGGTGGCTACGGGCTGGAAGCCTTATGATGCTAGCAAACTTGAGGAGCCTTACGGCTACGGTAAGTATCCTGACGTGGTGACCAACGTTCAGTTTGAAGAGATGCTCGCCAAGGGTGAGCTTAAGCGCCCCTCGGATGGTTCACCCATCAAGAGTGTAGCCTTTATCCAGTGTGCTGGTCAGCGTGATCCCGATCATCTCCCCTATTGTTCGGGAGTTTGTTGTCTGGCTTCACTTAAACAGGCTAAGCTCTTGCGCGAGCTAGACGACGAGGCCAAGGCGTATATCTTCTACAAAGATATGCGCACCATGGGGATCTACGAGAATTTTTATCAGAGTCTTCAGGACGATCCCGGGGTCTTCTTGACCAAGGCAGAGTTTAAGTCCCTCAGTCAAGGAGATGACGGGAAGCTGGTAGTAGAGGTTGATCAGACCTTGCTTGGTGAGGATCTGGCGGTGCCGGTAGATCTGGTAGTCCTGGCAACCGGGATGGTACCGACCACCGCTGACGATCCCGTTATTCCTCTTGAGTATCGTCAGGGACCGGGGTTCCCGGAGCTTGAGCTTTTCTACGGTTATGCGGATTCTAACTACATTTGTTTCCCTTACGAGACCAGACGAACGGGCATTTACACTGCAGGCTGTGTGCATCAGCCGATGACTATTGGGCAGGCGATGGAAGACGCGGCTGGTGCGGCCTTAAAGGCTATCCAGTGCCTGAAGGCCATTGAAGCCGGCCATGCGGTTCATCCACGGACGTGGGATTATGCCTATCCCGAGTTCAACTTCAAGCGGTGTACCCAGTGTAAGCGTTGTACCGAGGAATGTCCGTTCGGAGCTCTGGATGACGATCCGAAGGGTACGCCCATGCCCAATCCGACCCGGTGCCGCCGTTGTGGGACTTGTTTTGGCGCCTGTCCAGAGCGCGTGATTGGTTTCAAGGATTACAATATCGACATGGTCAGCTCCATGATTAAGGCCTGTGAAATGCCAGAGCCGGATTACGGTCTCTTTCGGGTGGTGGCCTTCGTTTGCGAAAATGACGCCTATCCGGCCCTTGACATGGCGGCTTATCATCGGGCCAGTCTTCCGCTTTCGGTCCGTTTTATCCCGGTTCGATGCTTGGGTGCGGTGAATGTAGCCTGGGTGCGTGACGCGATGAGCGGTGGTTGGGACGGAGTTCTGATGCTCGGTTGTAAGTATGGCGAGAACTATCAGTGTCACTTTGTTAAAGGTAGTGAATTGGCCAACAGGAGAATGGAAAACGTCGCCGAAACCCTGCAGCAACTGGCACTTGAGTCTGAACGAGTGGTGCTTCACGTGGTAGCGATTGACGAATATGACAAGGTACCCAAGCTGTTACAGGAGTTCCAGGAGACGTTAGAAGGTATCGGAGAAAGCCCCTTCAAAGGCTGGTAAGGAGGGAACGGATATGCCTACCTATGTCGAACCGGATTTGAAGTTTGTCAAAGGTGTTATTGCGTCTGGGGGAGATACCCTCAAGCGGTGTTATCAATGTGCCACTTGTGCGGTAATCTGCCCCCTTTCTACAGACGAGCGGCCCTTTCCGCGGAAACAGATGATTCTTGCCCAATGGGGGATGGCAGACCGGATTGCCAAGGATCCGGCTATCTGGCTCTGCCATCAGTGTAGTGATTGTACGGCTTATTGTCCGCGAGGGGCCCGGCCCGGTGATGTTCTGGCCGCCATTCGGGCCATGGCCATCAGAGAGTATGCGGAGCCTAAGATCCTCTGGAGCCTCTTCAACAACCTGGGTGGGCTCATCGTACTTTTTGGTTTGGCTATCACTGTGATTGTGGCTGCCATTCTTATTGCCAATAAGGGAATCCCACACCTTGAGACCCCGGTGCGTTTCTCACATGGCCTTTTTGAAGGCTTCCTGCCCGTGGCCTTCGTAGACGCCATCTTTCTACCGCTGGTGGGCTTTGTGGCCCTGGTGTCCTTACGAGGGATCTCCAAGATGTGGAACCAGCTCATGGCAGGGGTGGAGATCCCCGAGGCTTACAAGGCGACCACCGGGGAAATGATCTCTAATTACATAATTCCCACGGTGAAGGAGATTCTAGCTCACGAGCGGTTCAAGAAGTGTGGGGTCAATTTCAATCGTTTTACTGGACACCGTTTTGTCCTCTGGGCCTTTATCATCCTCTTTATCGTGACCAATATCGTCTTCATCGGGGCGGACTTTTTGGGTTTTCATACGCCATGGCCGCTCTGGAACCCGGTGAAGATATTTGCCAACCTGGGAGCTATCATTCTCATCTATGGTTCAATCCTTCTCATCCAGAACCGCAAGGCCCGTGAGGCAGAAGGGACCATGCGAGGGGCTTATGCCGATTGGTTCCTTCTTTATATCATCCTATTTATTGGCCTTACGGGGCTGGGTGCTGAAATACTGCGTCTTCTTAACCTCAAGATCGCTTATCCTATGTACATTGCTCACTTGGCCTGCGTCTTCGTGCTCTTTCTGGGGCTTCCCTATTCCAAGTTTGCTCACCTTCTTTACCGGACGACGGTGATGGTTTATGAGCGTTACGTGGATGACGTTCGTCAGAAACTTGAAGCTTCTCCTCCGGTAAGTGGGCCGGTAGAGGCCGAAGAAGAGGCCCAGGAGGAGGCCGAAGCTTCTTCGGAGGCTGAAGAGGCTCCTTCGGAAGAGACGGAAGAGGCCAAGTCGGCTTAGTTGTTGCTTGACAGTACAGTTCCCCTTGTTATATTTCTTCGCGGCAGGTCTGGCTAACAGGCCTGCCGTTTTTGTGGAGAGGTTCCCGAGTGGTCAAAGGGGTCGGGCTGTAAACCCGATGGCTCAGCCTTCGGAGGTTCGAATCCTCCCCTCTCCACCATGTTTGAGTAAATAAAGCTTGGGGGCGGGAATAGCTCAATTGGTAGAGCATCAGCCTTCCAAGCTGAGGGTTGCGGGTTCGAGTCCCGTTTCCCGCTCCAAGTTTTTGAGAATAGGGAGCCCACGTAGCTCAGTCGGTAGAGCACTTCCTTGGTAAGGAAGAGGTCACCGGTTCGATTCCGGTCGTGGGCTCCATTTTCGCCTTTTTATTTTTTCAAGGTTTAGGAGGGAGGCTGAGATGAGTAAGCAGAAGTTTGAGAGGCGGAAGCCGCATTTAAACATTGGGACGATAGGTCACATTGACCATGGGAAGTCGACGTTGACGAGTGCGATCACGAAGGTTTTGTCGA